>JABAHS010085179.1_pt1 | contig 11247 bp, 7 predicted proteins | sample 7062111 | NCBI WGS metagenome assembly JABAHS01 (sample SAMN14534600, study PRJNA622989) | marine sediment metagenome | biome: marine biome [ENVO:00000428]; feature: marine pelagic biome [ENVO:01000023]; material: deep marine sediment [ENVO:00002113]; isolation source: pool of 4 deep marine... | reverse complement strand
CGACCCATTTATGGCTTTGATTTTCTCAGTTTCAAGAATAGCCCGGGGAGCGATGAAACTCTGTTGGAAATATTCTGCAGTATACCAACCGATTTTCAGTTCGTAAAATATAACAAGGGATTTTTTGCCAGTTATGAGCTGACCATTACCCTCCGCGACTTATCCCAAAATGAGATAGCTTCTACTGTCTTCGTGGATTCCATGACCGTGGAGACGTTTGACGAGATTGATCTTGCTCGGCCACCGCATCTGGTTCGAGCGGCTTTTTTAGTGGAGCCGGGATACTATACTGCAAGAATAACGTTAAAGGACTTAGAGACACGAAAGCAAGGCGAGTTTGAAAAAGAGCTCGGCGTACCCGATTACCACGTCTCAAAACTGATGTTCAGCGATTTGCAAATCGCCAACATGATTAAGCCAGCAAGTCAGGAAACTATGCTGGTCAAAAATGGTCGAACGGTCATCCCGAATGTTTATGGAATAGTTGATCCTAAGACACCTGTTTTATATGTGTACTCGGAGCTGTATAATCTTCGATACGAACGAGACGGAGCAAACAAGCATGTGCTAATTGGCTATTCGATCTTGAATAAAGAAGGAGAAGAAATGCGCAGGAATCTGCGTCGATGTCAAAAACCGGGCGATACGTGTGTTCTCAATTTCGAGATATCTGTTGCGGAGCTTGAGGCCGGAATGTACAAACTGCAGGTGAGCGCGCGAGATTTGGATAGCGAACAGACGGCACATCGGTCCAGCTATTTTTACATTGCCAATCCTGAGGAGANNGGAAAGGAGTAAATATGCCTAATCGTTTCAACCCTACTCTGTCGAGTGAAATGATTGGGAGCAAGAAATCGGCATCCATTTTGACATTGCTATTTCTCATTTTTTTTGCGTCCAATTCGTTTGCTCAATTTGCTTTTGGGGACATTTTCGGCTTTGGTAAGAACAAAGTCCAGTACAAAACATTTGACTGGTCAATCATCAAAACCGAGCATTTTAATGTGTATTTTTACGAGAGCGAGCGTCAGGCAGCCATGGATGCGGCTCGCATCGCCGAGCGTTCCTACGCGTACCTGAGTGAAGTACTGGATTATCAATTCAAGAAGAAGATACCCATTTTGCTGTATGCCTCCCATAATGATTTTCAGCAAACCAATGCCATCCAGGGTTTCATCAGTGAGGGGACGCAAGGTGTGACCGAATCGTTTAAGGGACGCGTGATTTTGCCCATTACCGGTTCCTATGCGCAGTTCATCCACGTTCTGACTCATGAGTTGGTGCACGCATTTCAGTTTGATATCATGTTGGCGGATAATCCCGGTCAGGTGGTGCGCCGCTTCAATCCGCCGCTTTGGTTTGTAGAGGGGATGGCAGAATATCTGTCGGTTGGTATGGACAACATCACACGGATGTGGATGCGAGATGCCGTCTTGAACAGTCAGTTGCTATCGATTCCGGAGATGGCTCAGGTCTTTGATATTCGAGTCTACCGAATGGGCCAGGCGATTTGGTACTACGTGGGCGAGCGTTACGGCAAGAAAGTAGTGGGACGGATCTTTAAGACCGCACGCGCGACCGGCGATCTGAACCGCGCGTTTAAGGCGCATACGGGGTTAGACCTGGCGGAACTCTCCAAACGCTGGCATGAGGATGCTCAGGTCCGCTATTTACCCGAGGACGTCGTTTTGGAAAAGCCGGTGGAAGTGGCCGAACAGCTTACCAAGCACAGAGGCCGTTTTTCAAGGCTCAACATTGTGCCCGCGATTTCACCGGATGGTCGTCAATTGGCTTACGTCGGGGACAAAGATTTTAAACTCAGTGTCTTGCTGAAAACTTTGGACGATAAGGACGATATCGATGAAATCGTAGAGAGCGGTTCGAGCGAGAGTTTTCATACCTTAAGATATTTCGATACCTCCATGAATTGGTCGCCGGATGGTTCGAAATTCTCTTTTGTCTCAAAGGCCGGCGCCAATGATGCTATCTACATTGTAGATGCCCGAAAACAGGATGTGATCAAAAAGCTGCAATTCAAAGATTTGACGGGCTTGGTGGCCCCAAGTTGGTCGCCTGATGGCAAACGCCTGGTTTTTTCGGGCCTTTCCGGCGGCATGACCGACTTGTATATTGTCAACGAAGATGGCTCGAATCTCGTCCGATTGACCGATGATCGCTACGCCTATCTCCATCCGCAATGGTCGCCCGACGGAAAGAGAATCGCTTTTACCACCGATCGTGGACCGAACACGAATGTGGACGACCTGATATTCGGCAATTACAATATTGCCATGATGGATTTGGAAACACGGAAGGTCGACTTGCTGACCCAAAGGGGAGGCAACCACATCAATCCCGTTTGGTCAAAGAACGGCGAGCGCATCATCTTCGTATCGGACATGACAAATATTCCCAACGCGTATTCGATTGATCTGGAGTCTCGGGAAATCTATCAAATCACCGATTTTATCACAGGCTTGTCCGGGATTATCGGTCAGAGTCCTGCCATTAGCCTGGCGCCAGAGACCGGCCAGTTGGTCTTCAGCGCATTCTGGAATGCGGGCTGGAATATTTTCCAAATACCTGACTACCGAGAACAGGAGAAAAGAATCGAGTTGCCGTCTATCCAATATTTGGAAAAATTGCGGGATCCCAATGAGAAATATTTGAGTTATGAGTTGCCGGACAGCTCCGAAAGCCAGGTAAAGGACTACGATTCGTCGTTGTCTTTGGATGCCGTCTTTGGCGGTGGCGGATTTGCAACGAATGTCGGGTTTGCCGGACAAACTGCCTTGATCTTTAGTGACATGCTTGGCGACAAAAACTTAATTATTCAGGCAGCATTGTTTGGCGATCCTACGGAATCCACGATTATTGCATCGTATCTGAATCAGAAGCACCGCGTCGATTACGCCTTTACGGGCTTTCAGTTTCGCAACGACTTTGGCTTATTTACGGCTGCAGATTCCGGTGGATTTGTGAGCCAGGTCTTTCGAGGTGTGGCCGCGGATGCTTCGTTGCCGTTTTCATCCTTTACGAGATTTGAGTTTGGCGGTGACCTGACGTTTGTGGAAGAAGATGTGGTGAATTTTAGCTTCGTTACGTTCGACACTCAAGACCGGGATCTTGGCACTGCCCTATTTGGGAGTGTACGAGGCGCTTTGGTTCATGACACGTCGTTCTTCGGAATTTATGCTCCCGTTTCAGGCACTCGAGCCCGGTTAACCGCAACTCAGGCAGTTGGGGATCTGGAGTTTACGAACCTGATATTGGATTACAGAAAATACATCCCGATAAAAATCCCGCGATACTCATATGCGTTTCGTCTGGTTGCAGGTGGCAGTTTTGGCGACAATCAGCGTTTGTTTCGGATCGGTGGCCCCTTGACCTTCAGAGGACAGGACTTCGGTGAGCTTTTTGGCACCCGCACGTTTTTCCACAATTCTGAGTTCAGATTTCCCTTGCTGCCATTCGCACCCATTGAATATGATTTCTTAAGCGCCGTTGCATTTTTCGATGCAGCTCATGCCTGGTTTGATAATGATTTCGAATTTAACGACATCGACACCGCTTTCGGTTTTGGAGTTCGATTGAGTTTGGGTGGGATTTTCCGCTTGCGATGGGATTTTCCAATCGCTACAGACGGCCCCGGCACCTTTTTCTCAATCGGGTTCGATTATTAGGTGTTAACCTAGTCAAGCGATGTAGAGTCAATCTTTACCCCGACAAAGGCCCATTCGATGTCGTCTAGGTTGGAATATTTTAGGCGCTTATCTGTATTTTGTGGTGATGGCGGTAATTAAAGGAGTAAGGAGTAAATCCACTTTGTGGTTATCTTAATGTACGGCTAAACCTCGAAAGACTCGGTCTCTATCTCACCCTCACTATGCCTACAGGTTGTTTGCAATCTGTGGGCATTTTTTTGACATGTTCGGATTGCCGAATACTGCGCTAACAAAAAATCGAAATTAATCGGAATGAATAGCCGGTTTTCAAGGTTGAATAAGGTAGAAAGAGCTAAAAAGAAGTGACAAAAAGCATTCAAGCGGAAGGAGCTGTTATGCCTGAAAAACGGAAATCTAATAAAGAGCGTTTCTATAACGTTATTCTCAAGCCATTTCGAAAAGGTATAAAAACCCGAGATGCGATTGGGGTTTCAATAATTTTGCATATACTTGCCGGTACGGCTTTAGCCTATTTCCTGAGTGGGACGGTTTATGTCGTGCCCCCGAAGGAATCACATAGTATCGAATTTGATTTAATAACCGAAACCGTGCGGTCCGATCTTGCGGGTCAGGTAGACGGCAAGAACCCTCAGGATCTCCCTGCGCCTGGAATAGAGTCCAAGTCGAACGGTGGCGGAAGTTCCTCGGCTACGAATGCCGCGAACAGAGAAGCCATTGTTTCAGCGTCTTTGGCAAGTTTAAGTCAACTTAGAGAGTCCTTTAATTTTGTGACGCAAAACGTGGCTTCGGACTCTGCAAGTAGCCTGACCCCGGTCCACGGTCGAGGACCCAATTCAGATGTGTTTGGATCGGGGCTTGGTAGTGAGGCCGGATATGATAACGGCAGTGGGATACAGGTTATCTTTGGCGGCGGCGGAGTCTGCACGCCCAACCACGGAGGTATCTACTAGACTGCCGAAATAGGGACGTTGTTGAAATCTCAACAATGAGAGTTTTTCTACAGGAAACTCGAGATCCAATTGATTGAGTATTATGCCACTTGAGAATCACTCTCAAGTGGCATTTTTTATTTTGACATGATTATAAGCCCTATTTAAGGGTTGACTGAAAACGGAAAGGACTACGTCATTCCGGTAGTCTCTGTCCTGGAATCTCCTCGATTTCCGCACGAGATTCCCAATTAAAAATCTCGGACGTTCTTTTGCAATCTTTGTGGCTTTGGTGTAAAAATTTAACTCTGAACGGACTTATTTCTTGGGTTCAAAAGAACCGTGCTATGAAATTATTTGTTGTGTTGTGTACAACAAATCTTTATATTTAATTTAATATAGTTCCACACTATTTGGGGATTGGAGGAGAGATGATCGCATTAACCAAGCCCTCGTTTACTTGTTTTCTTGCTGCTTTCCTTCTCGTCTCAGCAACTTCCGGTCAAGAAAAATCACAAATAAGCCAATATAAATCCGTCGAACCCAAAAAAGGCGAACGCTGCATTGTTTGCGGTGTGCAACTCACCGAGGAGGACGTGGTTTTGATCGTAAGGGGCAGACGTGTGCCTCTAAATCAAACCATGGTCGATTCGTTTCTAAACAATAAAGCCTACTATTTTGCTAAGCTCCAACCAAAAAGCGCCTTGTTTCAGGAAAACCTGGAGGCCCCGGAAGGTGTGGCTCAGGGCGGCATTAGTCTCGGCTGGTTTCTGTTCGGACTGTATGTTTTAATTGCTTTGATATTTAGTGGGTTCAGCGGCTACACTGCTGTTTCCAAGGGCTTGCCGCCTATACGATATTTTTTTATCGGTCTGTTTTTCAGTGTATTCGGATATATTTATGTTTTGACCCGCTCTGCTGAGGTCAGGAGAGAAGAGATACCGCACGGCTTGGTCAAAGTACCATCCACGAAAGCTCCGGTCCCCTGCCCGAAATGCAGTAACACAAATCATCCATCCGCAAAACATTGCCTGGAATGCGGAGCCAAACTCACGCCCGCTACTGATTCAGAAGTTTCCCGGACGGCGTGATGGTCGGTGCAAATTCAAACGCTGTGAACGGTCGCCATATTGGATGTCGTTCTTCAAAAGAATGAAATATTCAACTGGGAAGGTTGTTTGAATTATACTACGGTTTCGGACAACCTGGTAATCGGTCAGGACTCTTGCAGACAGTGAAGTCTGGATAAGATCACAGGAATAGAATCATGTCAAAAAAAATAAGCGCTTTGTCACACAAAATAAAACGGCGTATTACCGACATTCTGCATTCCGGCAGCAGTCACAACGAACGACCTTATTTGAAGAAAAACAACGAAAGTAACTTACCGGGCTTGTATATAATTGGTGATCTCGCCGGGGCTCCGGTCATCAAATATGCCATGACGCAGGGTCACGATGTCATCGAACATATTGCGTCTCATCTTACCAGTACTGGTGACGATGAGAGCGATCTTTATGACGTCATTATTATTGGGGCCGGCGCTGCTGGCCTTAACGCCGCTCTGCAAGCCAGAGAGCGTGGCTTGCGTTACCTCTTGCTTGAAAAAGAAAAAATTGCGAACACCGTTGAAAATTTTCCTGAAGGAAAATGGGTCTACGCGGAACCTGAGGACCAACCTGCAAAAGGCAAACTTTGGCTCGATGGTGCTACCAAAGAGGACTTGATTAAACGGTGGCATCAAATCATAAACGACAATGAACTCAACATTCATACACAAGAAGGTGTAACCAGTTGCCAAAAGCAGGATGGCTTGTTTCATCTTGCCACGGACAAAAGCGAATATCGCAGCAAACGGGTTGTACTGGCTACGGGCCAGAGAGGGAACCCGCGAAAACTCGATGTCCCTGGTGAAGATCAGGAGCATGTGTATCATCGTCTCTACTCGCCTCGCAAATACAAGGACGAAGAGGTTCTCGTGGTTGGAGGCGGAAACAGCGCCATCGAGGCAGCCATCACACTGAGTGAAGAAAACAAGGTCTACCTGTCGTATCGCCGCGGTGAGTTCTCACGAATCTTTAAAGACAACGAACGCAAGTTGAATGAACAAATCGCGGCCAAGAAAATCGAGCCCATTCTGCATTCTAATGTCACGGAGTTTGGAGAGAATGAAGCCACATTGACGATTAACCAAGGCGGCTCACAGAAGACGCGACAAGTGCCGTACAAGCATGCCTTTGTGCTGATTGGCGCTGAAGTGCCAAGAAAATTTCTCAAATCCATGGGCCTCAAAATGGAAAATGAGTGGCAAGGCAGCCTCCTGCGTTCGGCAGCGCTTACCCTTTTGGGGTTCGTCGGCCTTTGGATTTTTGGAGTCAGATTCGGGGCACAGCCTTCCTTGCTCGGGATAGAGCTGTCATTGATTCCGAGTTGGTTTGGAATTCTGCTGTGGGCAGCCGGTTTAATTGGCTTAATTCAGTTTGGTCGCAAAGGGGATCGTTTTGCCTGGCTGGGATTGTCCTTTTTTGTGTGGTATACAGTTTACGGTGTCAAAGTCGGCAAGGGACAGGAATTTTGGCCTTATAAAGATTGGGGGTACCAACTCCTGTCGGTCTTCGACCGTCCGTGGTCGTTCTGGTATACGGTGCTTTACACCACTTTGATGACGGTTTTCGGTTTGCAGGCCCTTAAAAGATGGGGCTTGCACCGCAAAGACAAATTCCAAATCTGGCGCTTTGTGAGTCTGCTCAGTTTCCAGTGGGTGTTCTTTTTCTTAATTCCGGAATTTCTGTTTCAGATGGCCGTACAGAATCAGTGGATTGGAGAAAAACTAGCCACGGATCCAACGTTCGCCGATCAGGCTTGGCGGAGTTACGGCATCGTTTATGCGTGGCCGCTGTTCTTTTACACCTTTTTCTACAATCCGCATCAGATTTGGGTGGTCTGGGGCATCATCCTGACTTTCGTGATCATTCCGATTTTCGTGCTCTTTCATGGCAAACGCTATTGTTCCTGGATATGTGGCTGTGGCGGTCTGGCGGAGACCTTCGGAGATCGCTGGCGACATCTGGCGCCTAAAGGAAAGGCGTCTATTAAATGGGAGTGGATGAATTTCGCCGTTTTGATTTTCGCGGTGATGGTCACCATCTTAGTTCTGGGAAAAGACATTGTTAATGCCGTTACGGGTGCAGCAGATTTGGGAGTCGGCATCTATCGGATTTTTGCTGACGTTTGGCTGGTAGGCATATTACCGGTGACCTTGTATCCCTTTCTTGGCGGCAAAGTCTGGTGTCGATACTGGTGTCCGCTTGCGAAACTGATGCAACTGGAGTCGAAACTGTTCACCAAGCTGAAGGTGGGGAAATTTAAGATAGAGGCCAACGACAAGTGCATCGCTTGCTACGAATGTTCGCGCAATTGTCAAGTCGGTATCGACGTCATGAGCTATGCGCTCAAACAGCAGGTTCTGGATAACGAGACCAGTTCCTGTATCGGCTGCGGCATTTGCGTCACGGTGTGCCCCATGGATACACTCAGTTTCGGCAAGCAAGCGCAAACAGGCGGCATGCAACCCGTGAAGGTGACCAGCAATGAGAGAGGAGAAGCGGTGTTGAATTAACGTAGCGCAATCGTCTCGATNNCCTTATTTCCCTATACCTTATACCTTTTAACTTTCAGATCAACAGCTAGACCAACTAAGTAAGTAAACGCCATGTGCCCCTTCTGCTATCCTGAAAAACACCAAGACCAACAGATCGTACTGGAGAACGAGCACTGCCGTTTTCTGCAACAGCCACAAGAGGTCCTTATTGGTTCCGGCATTATCGTCCCGAGGCAGCACAGAGAAACCGTCTTCGACTTAACCGATGAAGAGTGGGCTGCGACCTTCTCCCTTCTGAAGCAAGCGAAACAGGAGCTGGATTCCAGGTATCATCCACAGGGGTATAGCGTCGGATGGAATGCCGGCAGCGTGGCCGGGCAGGAGATCTTTCACGTACACCTGCATGTCATTCCGAGATTCGAGGACGAGCCGCTTGCGGGCAAAGGGATTCGCTACTGGCTCAAGCAGCCGGAGAACAGCCGGCACGCATGAGCTACGTTTCTCGCCCAACATAAACACAGCCGATCAGCATGCTAAATCTCAATCCTTTCACTAAATCTAAATTGGAGCACTAAGACATGACTTTCAAACCGGCTCCGCGCTTTTTAACCAGCGAAGGTATTGAAGTACCAGCCGTTACAGCAAGCAAATGCGCGAGATCGATCGCATCGCGGTAGAAGAAACCGGCCCCAATCTGTTTCAAATGATGGAAAACGCGGGTCGAAATTTAGCATCGTTAGCCATGCGGTTTCTGGGAAGAAGCTGGCAAAGTGCCCGAATAGCTGTGCTTGCCGGAAGCGGTGGCGGTATTTGTGCCGGCCGTCATCTTGCCAACCGGAAAGCTAACGTTAGCTTGTGCCTCACGAAACCCGAAGGTCTGGGAGAGGTTCCGGCTTTTCAGCGCAAGACGTTTCAAATTACTTGCGGGACAGAGGTGGATTTTGTAACTTTGCAACCAAAACCGGTGGACCTGATCCTGGATGCGCTAATCGGTTACGGTCTGCAATCAGCGCCATGGAATTACGTGTCTGAGCGCATTCAGTGGGCGAACCAATCAGGTGCTGAGATTCTATCACTCGATGTCCCTTCCGGAGTGAAGGCCACAACCGGAGAAGCCCCCGGCGAATGTATTAATGCCAATTGGACTATGACTTTGGCCTTGCCAAAAACCGGCCTTCGATCAGAGATGACGGGAGAGCTATTTCTTGCAGACATTGGCATTCCCGATGCGACCTTTAGACGAATTGGCGTGAACTATCTTTCGCCGTTTGCGGATGATTTTGTGATTGCACTGAAACAGTTAACCTGAGTTTCTCATATGTAGTTCGTAGGTATAATTTAATCCCATGCAAAAAGGAAAACAGCCATGATTTTAGTTGGTGATGTTGGCGGCACAAAGACGCGTTTGGCGCTTTATGAAGAACAAGAAGAATCATTGGTTCGGTGTGATACCGAGACATTTGCCAGCCGCGATTTCGAAGGGGTGTCGGATATCGTGAATACATTTCTGAGCGCCCGGAAGTCCACCGTGCAGAATGCCTGCTTCGGTGTGCCGGGCCCGGTGCAGAATGGCGAAGCCAAAATGACGAATCTGCCCTGGACATTGAAGGAAGACGCGATTGCCGAGGCAACTGATTTGAAAAAGGTAAAACTCGTCAATGATCTGGTTGCCACGACTGCGGCCGTGCCGTATCTTTCGGAGGATGAACTTCACATCCTTTATGAAGGCAGAGCCAAGGCGGATGAAGACGCACCGCGTGCTGTGCTTGCTCCGGGCACAGGCCTTGGTGAAGCGTTTTTGTACTCACATGCCGGAAAGTACTACGTGCACGCTTCCGAGGGGGGGCACGTTGATTTTGCGCCAACTACAGACATCGAAGTCGAGTTGTTGCAATATCTGAGAAGCAAATTCGATCGCGTGAGTTTTGAGCGTGTTTTGTGCGGACCGGGTCTGGTGAATATTTACTCCTTCCTCAGGGACAAAGGACATATTTCCGTACCTCAGAAATTGGAAGAACGACTTCAAAATGAAGATCCCGCTGCAGTTATTTCGTCCACGGGTCAAACCGGGGAGTTTGATATAACGGCCAAAGCACTGGACATTTTTGTCTCAGTCTTGGGAGCGCAGGCCGGGAATCTCGTACTGACATTACTCACCCGTGGCGGCGTGTATTTGGGCGGCGGTATCCCGCCGAAAATCATCAAAAAACTATCTGAAGGCAGCGTGGTAACATCATATTTGAACAAAGGAAGATTGACCCCGGTTGTTGAGAACACGTCCTTTTATATGATACGGGATGATTACGTCGCGCTGCTCGGTGCGGCGCACATTGCCAAAGAACTTTGACAAAGCGGCGTTTGTCGTTGGAAAGAGAGTTCATTTGATTTCTTTTGGAAAAACAGATTCGAAAGGTTATTGTAAAGAACGCCAGGAAATCGCCAGGAACTCATCGCGGGTTCGCTTCAGCCTTCCATCTCCGACGTCGCTCTGGCGTTGAATAATGCAGGTTTATCCAACTTTTACAAAATTAGTTTGCTTTCTTAATTAATTAGTCTGAACGAAACTCGATTTTTTGTGTCATTGCGAGCGCTTCTCAGCGAAGCAATCTCCTTATTAGCCACGGCAGGAGATTGCTTCGGCAAAAAACGCCTCGCAATGACTACTATAGTTAGAGTTTTCGGTCAGACATTTATAAGAAGCAATCACTTGGGAGGTTAAAATGGAAGGAAAGGAGAGGGAAACGAAGTCCATCGACCAGTTATGTATTAATACCATTCGCACTTTGTCGATGGATGCCGTTCAGAAAGCGACTTCAGGGCATCCGGGCACGGCCATGGCGCTGGCGCCTGTGGCCTATATTTTATGGGACAGATTTATCCAACACAATCCGCTCAATCCCGATTGGTCCAATCGAGACCGCTTCGTGCTTTCCATCGGCCATGCGTCGATGTTGCTTTACAGCACGCTCCACATCAATGGCTACGACATCACAATCGACGATATCAAGCGCTTTCGGCAGTTGCACAGCAA
>JABAHS010006244.1_pt2 | contig 11253 bp, 10 predicted proteins | sample 7062111 | NCBI WGS metagenome assembly JABAHS01 (sample SAMN14534600, study PRJNA622989) | marine sediment metagenome | biome: marine biome [ENVO:00000428]; feature: marine pelagic biome [ENVO:01000023]; material: deep marine sediment [ENVO:00002113]; isolation source: pool of 4 deep marine... | reverse complement strand
TGGCGCAGGTGCCACACACCGTGGACACCGTCCCCTACCTCGTCGTCGGCGATCACGCCCTGGTGTTGCGGGGCAATCCGTTTCGAATACGTCGCGTGGAGGACCTCAGCGGTCGCATCGTCGCGGCGACGTCCGGCTCGACGGGAGAGCGTTTCGCGCGCGATGTCGATCTGCGGCTGACCCGCGCGGGATTGCAGGCCATGGTGATTCACTCGTTTCTGGATTCAAGGCACACCCATTTTCCGGTGTCCATGGGGCATGCCGCCGCCTATTTCGCGCCCACGGTCAGTGCGGTCCGCATCTCTCACGACCCGCATTCGCGCACGCGTCTGGTGGAGGGTATCTTTGCACCGCGCCGTGAGGTGGGATTCGGTATAATGAGTACGCAGCGAGAGAGACGGCACGCCTTCGAGCACGCCATCGCCGCCATGGTAGCCACCGGAAAATACGAGGCGCTGCGACGGCGTCACGACCTCCCGGTCGAGTTGTCCCCGTTCAGTGAGTAGCCCCGTGGACGAAGAGATCTTCGACGTCGTCGACCAGCACGATCGCGTCGTCGAGCAGCGTACCCGCAGTGAAGTTCATCGCCTTAACTTGCTGCACCGCTCGGTTCACGTGCTCGTCTACAACGCCCGCGGCGAGATCTTTCTGCAGAAGCGTGCCATGCACAAAGACTGCAACCCCGGGGTGTGGGACGCGTCGGTGTCCGGTCACGTCGATGCCGGCGAGACGTATGACGCCTGCGCCTTGCGTGAAGCGCGTGAGGAGCTCGGGCTGAAGCTCGCGAGCGTGCCGCAGCGCCTGTTCAAGCTCGAAGCCAGCGAGCAGACCAGCTATGAATTCAGCTGGGTCTACCGCCTCGAGGCCCAGGGGCCTTTTGATGTGGACGGCACAGAGATCGAGCGCGCCGAGTGGTTTGCCGTGGATCACGTGGATGGCTGGATGCGGGGGCGGCCGCAGGATTTCGCCGGACCCATGCGGCTGATCTGGCGCAGGATCACCGAGGGTGACAACGCATGACGCCGCCGCTTATCGGAGTCACCACCTACGGGCGCGACGAGGGCGGTCGCTTCGAGCTGCCGGCGCAGTACATTGATGCCGTACGTAGGGCGGGCGGCATCCCGATGCTGATTGCGCCGGGGGAGCAGCAGCTGCCGCACGTGCTCGACTGGCTCGACGGCCTCGTTCTGAGCGGAGGTGGTGACATCGACCCCGCCCGCTACGGTGGTGCCCACCACCAGGCCATTTACAACGTCGATCATGAGCGCGATGAGAGTGAGTTTTACATCGCACGCGAGGCCATCGAGAGACGCTTGCCGACGCTGGCGATCTGTCGAGGCATGCAGGTGATCAACGTGGCCTGCGGCGGAACCCTGATTGCACACGTGCCCGACGCCGTGGGCGAGCGCGTGGAGCACCGGGTCGCGCCCCGCAATCCGGTGCCTCACTCGGTCACGCTCGATCCCGGCTCCAGCCTCGCCGCCACCCTGGGGGAGACGCAATTCAGCTGCATGTCATGGCATCACCAGGCGCTGGAGAAGATACCGGCCGGATTCGCAGTCGTGGCGAGGGCCTCGGACGGTGTGGTCGAGGCGGTGGAGCACCGTGATTACCCCTGGCTGCTGAGTGTTCAGTGGCATCCGGAGATTACGGCCGCCCAGGACCCCATCCAGCAGCGGCTTTTCGACGCCGTCGTGCGGCTGGCCGGCGAACGCGGCTGATACGCGCTCTCGCGAAGTCAGCGCGACGTCAGGACGCGGTTCGGGGACTGCGCGGGGGTTCACCCCGCGCGCGCGCGCGACGGACTCGAGTCGTAGGCAGTCTTCACCTCTTCGGCGATAGCGCGGATGCCGGCGCGCACGCTCTCCTCGTCCTGGGAGTACGTCACGCGAATGCACTCGTGCTGATGACGCCACTGTCCCTCGAGCCCCGGGAAGAAGTGCTCCCCCGCGATGACGAGCACACCGCGTTGCTTCAGTCTGTGGTAGAGGTCCTGGCTGCTGATCGGCAGCTCCGGGAACCATAGCCACAGAAAAATCGCGCCTTCGGGTTTGTGCACGTAAAAGGGGTAGCCGGTCAGCTCGGCGCGCAGCCATTCGACGGCTTGTTCGGCGCGGCTGCGATAGTAGGGCCTGATGAGTTTTCGGCTGATTTGCAGGACCTCGCCGCTGCGTATCATGTCCGTCACCAGCGCGGGCCCGAAGCTGCCGGTGGCCAGGTTGAGAATGGCATTCATGCCCGCTATCGCGCGAATGATCTCCTCGTTGGCGATGATTATGCCGGTGCGGATTCCCGGCAGTCCGAGCTTGGACAGGCTCATCGTGACGATGGTGTGTCCGTTCCAGAAAGGCGTCGCATCGGCGAACACGATATGAGGAAACGGTATGCCGTATGCGCTGTCGATGATGAGCGGTACGTCGTGGGCCGAGGCCAGCGTCATCAGACGCCGCACCTCCTCATCGGTGAGAACATTTCCCGTCGGATTGGTCGGGCGAGAGACGCATATCGCCCCGGTGGTGGCGCCCACCGTCACGTCGCCGAAGTCGACCCCGTATTTGAACGTGTGCTCGTCGAGCTTGTCGATGCGGGGACGAACAGCCGTGAACAACGACTCCGTTAGGCCCACGTCGGCGTAGCCGATGTACTCCGGCGCGAGCGGCAGCAGAATCTGTCGTCTGCTGCCGTCATCGAAGTGGCCGGCAAACATGTTGAAGAGCAGAAAGAAGGAGGACTGACTGCCGTTGGTGACGGCGATGTTCTCGGGACCGATGTCCCAGCCGCACTCGCGTTGCAGCAAGCCGGCGAGCGCCTCGATGAATTGGGGATGACCCTGGGGGCCGGTGTAGTCACCGATGGTCCTGTCGAATGCGTCGCCGTCGCCGAGCAGTTGCGCCAGTGACTCGCGAAACCTGCGCTCCACCTCCGGTATGCGCGCGGGATTTCCGCCGCCCAGCATGCAGACCGGCTCATCCCGTGACAGGGCGGAGCCGAGATCCTCCATCAGCTGCAGGATACCGGAGTGCGCGGTGAAGCGACTCCCGAAGGTGGAGAGCTTCATCGTCGGATACGGCGTGCGCACGCGGGCACGGTCGGTGCTATCGCCCGGGGTCGGCGTCTGCGTCGCGTCGCGGCGTCATGGTGATCAGCCGGCTGTCCCGCCCAGCATTGCTGCTCGTCGCTGCGCCCGCTGCTATCAGCTCCCGCGTGGTTTCTATGTAGTCGACCAGTATGCGACTGGTCTCCGCGAGAATGATGTCGGGAGTCTCGTCCTCGGCGCTCTCGCTCGACGTTGTCGAAGACTCTTCGGAAAGCGCGTCGAGCCCGCCCGCGGTTCGCGCGCGTTCGCTACGCCGCTTGCCCTCGTGCAGGCTGACGGTCTTTTGGCTCTGCACCTCTTTGCGGGACTGCGCTTCATCGGCAAGTATGCGAAAGCCCTCGTCGCCGCGGATGCGCGTCTCGTGCTGGGCGCGGGTCTTCCTGAAGACCGCCTCGATGCCGCGACCGGTGTGGGGCGCGTAGCGGGCGGCGCGCACCGTCGCCCAGGGCAGCGCGTTGCTCAACGCCCGCTCGCCGTGCTCCGCGGCGTCGATTGCCGTCGGAAAAACGATGTCCGGGACGACGCCGCGGTGCTGTGTGCTGTCGCCGTTTATACGAAAGAACTGGGCGATGGTGACCTTGAGCTGTCCCAGACTGCCGTATCGGCCGTCGGCAAAGTCGTCGAGGTTGATGAGATTCTGCACCGTGCCCTTGCCGAAGGTCGGCTCCCCGACGACCAGGCCGCGGCCGTAGTCCTGGATGGCGCCGGCGAAGATCTCCGAGGCGGAGGCGCTGTTGCGGTCGACCAGCACGGCCAGCGGTCCGTTGTAGGCAATGCTCGGGTCGGGATCGGAGTTGACCTGGATGCTGCCGGAGGTGTCGCGCACCTGGACGATGGGGCCCGACTCGATGAACAGTCCGGTGAGGCTGGTCGCCTCGCTGAGGGAGCCGCCGCCGTTGCCGCGCAGATCGACGATGATGCCGTCCACATCCTCGTTCATGAGCTCGAGCAGCAGCCTCTTCACGTCGCGGGTCGTGCTGCGGTAGTCGGACTCGCCGCGGGCCCGGGCGTCAAAGTCGACGTAGAATGTGGGCAACTCGATGATACCGATGCGGGCCTGGCCGGCCGCCCCGGGGGTCTCCTGTATCGATTTCTGTGCAGCCTGCTCCTCGAGCTTGATCTTGTTGCGAACGATGCTGACGGTTTTCGTGGCGCCGTCGGCGCCCGCGTCCTTCGGCAGCACCCGCAGGCGCACCAGCGTCCCCTTGGGTCCGCGAATCAGGTCGACGACGTCATCGAGGCGCCATCCGATGACGTCGACGATCGGCTCGACGCCCTGACCGACGCCGACGATGCGGTCGCCGCCGTGAAGTTGCTCGCTTAGCTCCGCGGGGCCGCCCGGTACCACCCGCCGCACCAGGGTGTACTCGTTCTCCAGCTGCAGCACGGCACCGATGCCCTCCAGGGAGAGACTCATGCGGATGCGGAAGTTCTCCGAGCTGCGCGGTGAGAAATAGGCGGTGTGCGGCTCGATGGACGCGACGTAGGCGTTCATGAACATGGAGAACACGTCGTCGCTGTTTGCCTGGGCCGTGCTCCGGGCGAGGCGCTCGTAGCGCTTGCGCAGCGTGTCCAGGATCTCGGCTTTGGGCATTCCCGTCAGTCGCAGGCTGAGGATGTCGTTCTTGACGCGCTTGCGCCAGATATCATCCAGATCGGCGTGGGTTGCCGGCCAGGCGTCATCGCGACGATCGATGCGGTAGTCCTCGTCGCGCTCGAAATCGAATTCACGCTCGAGCTGCGAACGGGCATAGGTCGTTCGCTCTTCGACGCGCTTGCGGAAAACGGTGAATATGGCAAACGCGGGTTTCAGCTGCGCCGCACGAAGATAGTCGTCGAAGCGGTAGCGGTGGCGTTTGAACTGCTGGACATCCTGCGCCAGGAAGTAGCTACGGTTCGGGTCCAGGGCCTCGAGGTACTGGTCGAGAACAGCGACCGACAGGGTGTTGTCGAGAGCGACCCGCTTGTAGTGATACTTGCGTATGAGCTGCGTGATGAGCTGTGTCGTACGCACGTGCTTCGCTGATGGCACCAGCGAGCCGATATCCGTGACGCCGCTGTCGGCGACGGCGAGCGCCGGCGTCAGCCAGGCGAGCAGGACCGCCAACACGAGAGCTCCGCACCGCGACGCCATCGTGGCGGGCCGTCGGCGCCGTGGCCGCTCGGCGCCCGGGAGCGGGCGCCGCGTGCTTGGGTCAGTCTTCGAAATCACTTTGCACCGTTGGCAACGCTCGGTCAGCCTCGTCTGCGATCACGGCTCTTCGCCGCCGCGCGGGCCTTTTGCATCCTGGGACGGGCTCGAGATCGATGCCGCTGCCCCCAGGCTTCCCTCGAAAATACAGCATGTTGCGCGCTTTGGCGAGCCTGTGCACGCGCGCGGCGGCCCACTGGGCGGCGCGCGAGGGGCTCAGCGAGCGTCTGCGGCGGTCCCGGCGTGGTGGCAGGCCACGCTGCGCCCGGCGAGGTGGCGCAGCGCTGGGCGCGTGCGGCGGCACTCGTCGTCGGCGAAGGGACAGCGGGTGTTGAAGGCGCATCCCGGAGGCGGTGCCAGGGGAGAGGGCAGCTCGCCGCCCAGCGGGATGCGTGCGCCGCGTTGACTCGGATCGATCTGAGGTGTCGAGGCCATCAGGGCGCGGGTATAGGGATGCAGGGGGTTGCGGAAGATGGTCTCGCTGGGGCCCTGCTCAATGGGCCGTCCGAGGTACATGACCATGACTTCGTCGGCGATGTGCCGCACCACAGACAGATCGTGGGATATGAAGACGTACGCCAGCCGGAACTGCTCCTGCAGATCCATCAGCAGGTTCAGCACCTGCGCCTGAATCGACACGTCGAGCGCCGACACCGGCTCGTCCGCGACCACCACCGACGGGTTGAGCATCAGCGCGCGGGCGATGGCGATGCGCTGGCGCTGGCCGCCCGAGAACATGTGCGGGTAGCGGTCGTAGTGCTCCGGGCGCAGGCCGACGCGCGCCATCATGTCCTTAGCCTGTGCTGCGCGCGCGCGGCGATCGCCCTCGTCATTGATGACCAGAGGCTCTTCGAGGATGGCACTGACCTTCTTGCGCGGATTGAGCGAGCCGAAGGGGTCCTGAAAAACGATCTGAACCTTGCGTCGAATGCGGCGCCGCTCGGAATCGCTCGCTCTGGTCACGTCGTTGCCGTCTATCAGCAGACGCCCGGAAGTGGGCGTCTCGATCATCGTGATCTGACGAGCCAGTGTGGACTTGCCGCAGCCCGACTCTCCTACCACCGCCAGCGTCTGCCCGACCTGCAGACGGAACGACACGTCCTCCAGGGCACGCAGCGTTGCCTTGCCGCTCAGCAGACCGCGCCGCACGGTGTAGTGACGCGCGAGGCGCTCGGCCTGTACCAGGGGTTCCGTCATCGGGCCGATTCCGCACGCAGGGGATGGTGGCAGCGGACCAGGCTTGCCCCGGCCCGCTCAATCTGCGGCGCCTGCCGTGAGCAGAGCCGGTCGGCGCGTGTGCAGCGTGGGTTGAACAGACAGCCGTCGGGGCGGTCGTAGGGACCGGGCACCACACCGGGTATCGTCGGCAGGCGGCTGTGGCCGGGGTTGCGTTCCGGCAGTGCACGCAGCAGCGCATCCGTGTAAGGATGACGTGGTGCATCGAACAGGGTGGACACGTCGCGCTGCTCCACTACCTGTCCGGCGTACATGACCATGACGTCGTTCGCCGTCTCGGCCACCACGCCCATGTCGTGGGTGATCAGCACCAGCGCCATGCCCCGCTCTTGCTGCAGGCGCACCAGCAGCTCGAGGATCTGCGCCTGAANNCTGCGCCTGAATGGTCACGTCGAGAGCTGTGGTGGGCTCGTCGGCGATGAGCAGCTTTGGGTTGCATGCGATCGCCATGGCGATCATCACCCGTTGATTCATGCCGCCGGAGAGTTGGTGCGGGAAAGAGCTCAGACGACTCGCGGCATCCGGGATGCCCACCTGGTCGAGCAGTTCCACAGCGCGTTCGCGGCGGCGGTTCCTGCTGCCGCCCTCGTGCACCTTCAGGGTTTCCATGATCTGAAAACCGACTGTGAAGCAGGGGTTGAGACTCGTCATCGGCTCCTGAAAGATCATCGCGACGTCCTTGCCCGTGATGCGTCGCTTTGCACGCGGCGTGAGCACGCTGAGGTCGCGGCCGTTGAAAAAGAGCCTCGAGGCCGACACCTCTCCGGGATAGGCAATGAGTCCCATCAGCGCCAGCATGGCCACGCTCTTGCCGGACCCCGATTCGCCGACGATGCCCAGAACACTGCCCTCGTCGAGGCTCAGGTCGATGCCGTCGACGGCTCGGAAATCTCCGAAGGTGACGCTCAGGTTCTCGACTTCGAGCAGAGCCATGATGGCTATCGTCGGCTGAGGCTTACTGCCGCTTGAGCTTAGGGTCCAGCGCGTCGCGCAGCCCGTCGCCGAGGAGATTGAGCGCCAGCACCGTGACCAGGATGGCCAGGCCCGGGAAGGTCACCACCCACCAGGCGCGCAGGATGAACTCGCGCGCTTCGGCCAGCATGGTGCCCCACTCCGGCGTCGGCGGCTGGGCGCCCATGCCGAGGAAGCCGAGCGCCGCGGCATCGAGGATGGCGGTGGAGAAGCTGAGCGTGGCCTGCACGATCAGCGGCGCCATGCAGTTGGGCAGCACGGTGACGACCATGAGACGCAGAAGTCCGGCCCCGCTTACTCTCGAGGCGGTCACGTAGTCCTTGCCGAGTTCGGTGATGGCGGCCGCGCGCGTCAGGCGCACGAGGTGTGGAAGGTAGACGATGGATATCGCCAGCATGGCATTGAACAGTCCGGGCCCGAGAATCGCCACGATGACCACCGCCAGAAGCAGGCTCGGCAATGACAGCATGATGTCCATGGCACGCATGATCGCTATCTCGAGCACTCCGCGAAAAAAAGCGGCGACCAGGCCGAGGGCGACGCCCAGGGTCAGCGACAGGGCTACGACGATCAGACCGATGACGAGCGAGTAACGTGCGCCGTGCATGATGCGGGAGAGAATGTCGCGCCCCACCGCATCGGTGCCGAGAATGAACTGGGACTGCCCGCCCTCCTGCCAAACCGGCGGCACCAGGAAGAAGTCGCGGTACTGCTCGTGCGGCGGGTGCGGTGCAATCCAATCCGCCGAGATCGCGAGGACACTCACGACGATGAACACGATCAGGCCCGCGACCGCTCCCTTGTTCTCGCGGAAGTAGAGCCAGAACTCTCGCAGCGGGCCGGGAGGCGCTGCGGGAGAACCGATGGCATTGGGCCCAGTACCGCCGGCTGATGACAAAGGCTGGGACATGGCGTTGAAATCGATTGCCCGGTGTCGGGACTCGCGTTCGCTCCTCAGCGTCGATGGCGGATGCGCGGGTTGATGAGGCCGTAGATCACGTCCACCGTCAGGTTCACCAGAATCACCGCCGTGGCGATCATGAGGATCCCCCCCTGTACCGAGGGATAGTCGCGGCGGTAGATCGAGTCGATGAGCCACTTGCCGATACCCGGCCAGGCGAAGATCGTCTCCGTGAGCACGGCGCCGGAGAACAGAACGCCCACCTGCAGTCCAATGACCGTCACCACCGGTATCAGGGCGTTGCGCAGCGCGTGCAGGCCGATGACCCGCCACGGCGGCAGCCCCTTGGCGCGGGCGGTGCGCACGTAGTCCTCGTTCAGCACCTCGAGCATGGCGGAGCGGGTCTGGCGCGCGATGACGGCGAGTGGGATCGTGCCCAGAACGACTGCCGGCAGAATCAGATGACGTACCACCGACGTGAACGCTCCCGGCTGCCCCGAGAGCACGCTGTCGATGAGCATGAAGCCCGTGACCGGTTCGAAGAAGTAAAGCAGCGAGATGCGGCCCGATACCGGTGTCAGGCCGAGTATTCCCGAGAAAAGAATGATCAGCAGCAGCCCCCACCAGAAGATGGGCATCGAATAGCCGGTCAGCGCCGAGCCCATGACGGTGTGGTCGAAGACCGAGCCGCGGCGCACGCCGGCGATGATCCCTGCGGGCAGGCCCAGCAGCAGTGCGAAGACGATGGCGCACAGCGACAGCTCGACGGTGGCCGGAAACAGGGTGAAGAACTCCTCGAGCACCGGTTGGCGGGTAACGATCGACTTGCCGAGATCGCCTTGCAGCACGCCGCTGACGTAAATCCAGTACTGCTCGAGCAACGGCTTGTCGAATCCGTACTGGGCACGCAGCAGGGCGTGGCGTTCGGGGTCGAGACCGCGTTCACCGACGAGGATCTCGATGGGATCCCCCGGGATCAGCCGGATCATGGCGAAGGTGAGCAGCGTGATGCCGACGAAAGTCGGAATCACGAGGCCCACGCGGGTAAGCAGGAAGCGAAGCAAGAACGCGAGCCCTCAACGGAGAGAGGGGCATTGCGCCCCTCTCGCTCGGTTTGAGACGGGTTACCGCTCGATGCCTACTTCAGGTCGACGCCGTAGAAGACGTGGCCGCCGAACGGGTCGATGCGGAAGTCGACGACCTCCTTGCGCACCGGCTTGAAGACGACCGAGTGGGCGATGGTCACCCAGGGCGCTTCCTCTTTGAAGACGAGCTGTGCTTCCTGGTAGAGCGCGGTGCGCTTGGCTACGTCGGAGGTCTGCTTTGCCTGGCGCAGCAGATCGTCGAAGGGCTTGTAGCACCAGCGCGCGCGATTGGCGCCGGAGGCCGCGTCGCAGCCCAGCAGCACGTACATGAAGTTGTCGGGGTCGCCGTTGTCGCCGGTCCAGCCGAGCAGCACCGTCTGGTGCTCGCCGTCCTTCGAGCGCTTGAGGTACTCGCCCCACTCGAAGGAGACGATTTCGGCCTTGACGCCTATTTTGGCCCAGTCCGCCTGGATAAGCTCGGCCATGCGTCGGGCGTTGGGGTTGTAGGGCCGTTGCACCGGCATCGCCCAGATGTCCGTGGCGAAGCCGTCGCCGAGACCGGCCTGCGCGAGCAGCGCCTTGGCCGCCTCGGGATCGTAGGGGTAGTCCTTGGTGTTCTCGTTGTAGGACCAGATTGTGGGTGGAATCGGGTTCTTGGCCATCTTGCCCGCTCCCTGGAAGACCGCGTCCAGGATCGCCTGCTTGTTGACGGCCATGTTCAAGGCTTGGCGCACGCGCTTGTCTGTGAAAGGCTCCTTTTCCGTGTTGAACGCCAGGTAGCCGACATTCAGACCCTCCTGCTCGAGCAGAGTGACCGCAGGATCGCTGCGCATGGCGTCGAGATCCGCAGGATTCGGATAGGGCATCACGTGGCACTCGCCGGCCTTGAGTTTCTGGTAGCGGACCGAAGGGTCGGGAGTGATGGCGAAGACGAGATTGTCTATCGCCGCCTTGCCGGCCCAGTAGTCGGGGTGCGCCTGATAGCGGATGACCGCGTCCTTCTGGTAGGCGACCAGTTGGAACGGGCCGGTGCCGACCGGCTCGAGGTCGAACTTCTCCGGCGTGCCGGCCGCCTGCAGCTTGTCGGCGTACTCGGCGGAATGGATCGACGCGAAATCCATCGCCAGGTTGGCGATCATCGGCGCCTCGGGCTGGCTCAGCACCAAGCGGATCGTATGCTCGTCCACCTTCTCCACGCTCTTGAGCAGATCGGGCATGCTCATGGCATTGAAGTACTCGTATGCCCCGCCTGACACGCCGTGGAAGGGGTGATTCGGATCGCGCTGGCGTTCGAAGCTGAAGACCACGTCGTCGGCATTGAAATCACGCGAGGGGGTGAAGCCCTTGGTGGTGTGGAACTTGACGCCGTTGCGCAGCTTGAACGTATAGGTGAGGCCGTCGTCCGAAACGTCCCACGACTCCGCGAGCGCCGGCACGATCTTGGTGGTGCCGCGCTCGAACTCGACGAGCCGGTTGAAGATCTGCCGCGACGAGGCGTCGAAGGTCGTGCCCGCGGTGTAGAGCGCAGGGTTGAAGCCTTCGGGGCTGCCCTCGGAGCAATAGACCAGGGTCTTGGCGGCACTGGCCGTCGAACTCGCACCGATGCCGAGGGCGGCAGCGAACACGACCGTGAGTGAGGATTTGCGCATGGAAGCCTCCTGCGGCGGAAAGTTGAGAATGACGTTTGCTTGTGTCGGCCGCGTGTCTGGTCACGGGACGCCGTCACGCACGCCGTGTCAGAGCAGCCGTTTATCGCCGCCTTTCTACTTGG
>JABAHS010005898.1_pt4 | contig 11258 bp, 9 predicted proteins | sample 7062111 | NCBI WGS metagenome assembly JABAHS01 (sample SAMN14534600, study PRJNA622989) | marine sediment metagenome | biome: marine biome [ENVO:00000428]; feature: marine pelagic biome [ENVO:01000023]; material: deep marine sediment [ENVO:00002113]; isolation source: pool of 4 deep marine... | reverse complement strand
CCAGTGGCTACCATTTGCTTCACCGAGTCCAGGATGTAGGGATAGGTGGTGAATGGTTGGGCAAATCGCCCCCCCTTCTCCACGTGATCCATGATTTGAGTTATAAAACGGCTAAAGTGTCGATTCCTGATGGTAGCCCGGGTTACCTCCAGGGCTTCGAGTAAAGGAACTTGACTGCTCATCAGATGTCCCAGTGTTCTCAGAAGTTGGCAGGTATAGATCTTGTTGTACAGCCTGGCCACCATTGGTGCACTCACACAAAACCGGTCTATCAGTGCTTGACCGTGCTCACTCTCTTTCCAGAGCTTGAGGGCCACGATGACCCCTGCAATGGAGATCAGGTACACCCACCAATAACCTTGCAGAGAATTGCTCATGACCATGAGGAATCTTGTGGTAACGGGCAGGATGCTTTCTTTGCCGGCGAAAAATGCGGTGAATTTCGGGAGTACGCCCACCAGGACAAAAACAACCACCAGGAGCCCCACCAGGCAGAGGATGGCAGGGTAGGTCAGGGTGGATCGCAACTGGGCAATGAGGGCCTGACGTTTTTCCTGCATTTCCGCCAGCCGATCCAGAATCTTTTGTAGGAACCCGCCAGTCTCTCCGGCCTTGATCATGCTGATGAAGACACTGTTGAATACCTGCGGGTGGCGCCTCATGGCGTCTGAGAGCTGAAGGCCCTCCTCAATATCCCTACCCATTGCCTGGATCACCTCTTTGAAGGCCGGATTCTTGGTTTGCTTTTCTATTGCAGTGAGTGAGCTGGTAAGTGGCGTACCCACCTCCAGCATCAACGATAGCTGGGACGTGAAGAAAATTATCTCCTTGGCTTTGATCCTGCGGCCAGAGAAGGTAAGCATATCCAAGCGCAGTTTGGGGATACGGCTGCCCACTGCTCCCAAGCGCTTTGCAGCCCGGTGGGGGCTGCCTTCCTTATGTTGCTCATAACTAATGGCCATGCGGATTTTCACCCCAAGAAAGCAGCAACTCGATGTGAATCATCCCAGCTTGGTTGGCTCCAGCTTGGTTCCTAAACCCCCTCAACAGAGGTTACCCGTTTTACCTCTTCTATGATGGTGATGCGCTCTAACACCTTTTTGTAGCCCAAACTATTTAAGGTCCCGTGACCGTTTTTCCTCAGGTATTCGTGGAGGGTATCGATGGTCGGATTGGTCAGAATGAGAGACTGCAGCCCTGTGTCCATTTCAAAGAGTTCATAAATACCGGTGCGGCCCTTGAAACCAGAATCGTAGCACTCAGAACACCCTTTTCCCCTTGACAATCGTATCTGCTTGTCCCCATCGCAACCCAGTTCCTGCAATACTTCCTTTGGGGGGAAATAGTCAGTTTTACATTCAGGGCAAATTGTCCGTACCAGTCTCTGAGCCAGCGATGCCAAAAGCGAAGAGGAGATGAGATAGGGCTCGATACCCATCTCAAGAAGACGGGTGATGGCGCTGGGACTGTCATTGGTATGAAGTGTTGACAGGACCAGATGCCCTGTGAGTGAGGCCTGAATGGCAATTTCAGCAGTTTCGCGGTCTCGAATCTCCCCCACCATGATAATGTCTGGGTCCTGCCTGAGAGCATGTTTCAAGAACTTGGCAAAGGAGAGGCCGATGGCGGGTTTTGTCTGGTTTTGGTTGATTCTATCGAGCTGATATTCCACAGGGTCTTCAATGGTGATGAGATTCTTCTCAGGAGCGTTGAGCATAGTCATAGCAGAGTACAAGGTAGTTGTCTTGCCGCTCCCTGTGGGGCCGCAGACCACAATGAGCCCGTGAGGTTTCTTCAACAGAGATTTGAATCGCTCTAGAACTTCCGGGTCAAATCCCAGCGTGTTGATATCCAGCATAGCCCTGCTTTTGTCCAGGATTCGCAGGACCACTTTTTCACCGTGAATACCCGGCATGGAAGAAAAGCGGAGATCAACTTTGCGACCTTCCACCTGAACCTGAATGCGGCCATCCTGGGGTATACGCCGTTCTGCGATGTCCAGATTGGCCATAACTTTCAAACGAGAGACAACGGCTGGGTGCATCTCGAGCTTGGGAGACATGAGTTCGTAAAGGACACCATCAATTCGGAGACGAACCTGAAACTTGCCCGGTTGTGGCTCTATATGGATGTCACTGGCCCCATCTCTAATGGCCCGCAACAAGACCATATTGGTCCAGTTAACCACCGGACTTTCCTCAGCCATCTCGGCAATTTCGCTGATCTCCCTTTCAGAAGCGGTACTGACCACCTCAATCTCAGATTCATCCATGCGGGCCAACACATCGTCGATACTCACTTCTTTCTGGTAACACTCGTGGATGGCATCAATGATGTCATCGGCGCGGCAAAGGACCGGCTGAACCTCGAGGCCGGTAATCTTGGACACTTCGTCAAAAACGAAGAAGGCATGGGGATCAGAAGTGGCCAAGGTAAGCGCATTGTTGACTCGAAACATGGGGATAACTTGAAAATGTAAAGCGGTCTCTTTGGGCAAGACGTGCACAATCCTGGGATCGATCATACCCTTGCGAAGCCAGATATGGGGGATACCGAGCTGTTCCCCGATGATCGTGGTCAATTCCTCCGGACTGAGAATCTCCTCCTCGAGCAAGAGTTGTCCGAGGGGTTTGGAACTCTCTTTCTGAGTACGGAGAAACTCGGTTAGTTGGTCGGCTGTAATGAAACCTTTGCCCACCAAAATTTCACCGATCTTCTTTCTTCTATGGACAACAGGGCTTTTCATCGTTCACTTCTGATGGCTTCGTGGATGTCTTCGTAAACATGCAGATGTATGAGCCGAGTTGCGACAAATATGTCGCGACAGACATCGTTCAAACCGATTATTTTCAATACGTTGCCGCGATTTCGTAACTCTTCATGCATTCGTACCAATAGTTCGAGAGCTTCACTGTCCATGAAGGTCACATCCTTGCAGTCCAAAATAATGTCTGCCCTCTGGTCATTGAGGCACTCGTCAAAGGTGGTTGCGAGTTCCTCACAGCTTTCATAGGTCAATGACTCTTTGGGCGCGAGAACCGTCCTGGTGCCGACTTTTGCTAGAGAAATTGCGGATGATGGTGTCATGCTCTCAACTTTACTCTTCAACGCTGCATCCCAGCTCAGGCGCAAGGTCTTCAGTAAACACCTCTTTGAACACTTCAACCAAATCGGGATCCAACTGGGTTCCAGCAACCTTTTCCATCTCTTTGATGGCCTCTTCTGGAGTTTTTGCTGGGCGATACGCCCGGTTAGAAGTGATGGCATCAAACGTGTCGGCAACAGCAATAATGCGGGCTTCCAGCGGAATATTCTTGCCTTTCAAACCCTGCGGGTACCCTTTACCATCGTAGCGCTCATGGTGGTGCAGCATACCGGGAAGTGAACTTGCCAGTTGCTCCAGGGGCTCCAAGATGGTGTAACCCTTTATAGGGTGGTTCTGAATGATTTGATATTCTTCGTCTTCCAACCGCCAGGGTTTATTCAAAATGGATTCGGGAATACCAATTTTCCCACTGTCATGTAGAATGGATGACCACTGGAGTATCTTTTTTCGCTCTTCGTCCAAGCCAAGTTTCTCTGCCATGAGGAGGGAATACCGACATACTCGTTCGGAGTGTCCACGGGTATAATCGTCCTTGGCCTCGATGGCGAAGACCAGTGATTTCACCATGTTGATGACGAAGCGTTCCAGATCACGGTAAAGATCCGAATTGGTAATAACTACAGAGACTTGCTCGGCCATGGACTCTAGCAGCCTTAGTTCGCTTCGACGGAAAATTTCCTTGAAATTGAACGAAACTAATCCCATCCAGCCGTAAAAGTTTCCATCGTGTTTCATGGTTACCACCAGGAAGCGATAGGGATCTGACGCAAGATCACTGAATCCTGGGATTGTCCTTGAATCGTTAACGATGAAATAGTTTTTTTCTAATGAAGGCGAATTTAGCGGGATAGAGTCTATGAGGGCGTCGATGAAGCCATCGTGATCGCTAATCTCCTCACGGATTTTCTGAGTACAGGTCAGGGTGTTGTACTCTGGTCGCTCCGGCAGTTTGGCAAATGCCATGTCGGTGCGCATCGTATCCAAGAGCTCTTCAACGAGTTCTTCTAGTATGGTGCCCGAAAAAGTTATGCTTTTGACTCGACTGGCAATTTTGGAGTAGAAAAAGAGCTGCTCAAAGTTATCGGTCAGCTCCTCTGTCATCTGTTCCATCTCTTGCTGGGTGGTCAGTCTTTCTTCCAGCAAATTCGCTATTTGGTTGAGAAATCTTTCCATCTCTTCGGAACGGCCCGGTTGCGGTGCTGTGGAGGTTTCTGGCAGAGTTGTTTCTTGCAGAGAGTTGGAATCAAAGGCAATGAGGGAGCCGGCTACTGCCTGTCCATTTCTGAGGGGCACACCGTACAGCCCTTCTCCGGACTCAAGTGGAAAATGCTGGAATGCAGCGCTGCTTATGATCAGCAGTGAAAAGTCCTGGAGTTCCTCTGGAGTTGGCTCAGCAGACTCATCTGGTCCTGAAGAAAACACCAATCCCTCATCAGCGTCCCAAATCTGGAAATGCAGGTGGCTGACGTTCGACAGGCTCGAGAGAAACTCCTTTGATTGGCCTAAATCTATCATTGCTCTTGGTTCCCAAAATATTGGTCAACGCATTTCAAAATTGTCTGGAGGCTGAAAGGCTTTTCCACAAATACGGTATCTGTCAGTTGTTCTATCCAGTCCTGCTCGGTTGGAGATATGCGAGCTGTCATGACAATGGTCAAAAAAGGTCTCTCCTCCTTCAATTCGTTTGCTCGTTCACACATAGCCTTGCCATCCAGCTTGGGCATCATGATGTCAGTGATAACAACATCTGGTTGCTGGCTCTTGATGAGATCAAGCCCCTCCTCACCATTTGTGGCGGTAATGACTTGGTAGCCCTGGTTCTTGAATTTGAGTTCGATCACTCGCCTGATGTGGGCTTCATCGTCTATAACCAGAACCCGTTTATTGTTTTCCAAGGTAATATTCCTCCTTCGGTAGCCTGATCTTGAAGTTACTTCCCTCGTCAGGCTTGCTGTTTACCTCAATCTCTCCACCGTGGAGGCGAACGATCTCCGAAGCTAATGCAAGCCCCAGGCCACTTCCGGTCTGTTCGGCAACGCGAGGATCTGTCGAGCGATAGAACTTGTCATAAACATAGGGGAGATCTTCCTTGGAAATGCCGTAGCCATCATCGATGACTTCAAAGATTACAAAGTCATCTTGTTCGGAGAGCATGAACTGAATGTGCCCGTTTTCAGGTGTATATTTTACTGCGTTGCCCAGGATATTGATGATAGCCACCTTCAGGAGTTCTTTGTCGGCGAATAGAGATGGAAAGTTGTCAGGCAGATTCCTCTCAATGGTGATGTTTTTCTTTTGGGCTGCACCCTCTACGGTTGTCAGACAATCGTCAAAAAGCCAATCACTTTTGACGAGTCCCTTGTGGTGGGTTAGACTACCCATTTCAATCTTGGAGATGTTGAGTAGGTTCTTAACGAGACTGGTCAGGCGAGAGGTCTCTTCGTTGATGGTGTTATAGAATTCCTTTTGCATCTCCTTGTTGTCTATTTCATCATCCATCAACATCTCATTGTAGGAATTAATAGTCGTCAAGGGCGTAAGTAATTCATGCGTGATTCGAGTGATAAATTCGTGTTTAGCATTCTCAGCCGATTTCTCACTGGTTATGTTCTTAAACGATATGACCTTGCCAATGAGATCTTCCTCTCTCCCGCTCAAATAAGACAAAGAGACGAGAAACGTCTCCCCAGAGGCAAGTTCAGGAAATGTGGTTTCAAAATGACTGGCGCCACTACTTTGTTTCAGGGACTCCTGCTGTGAAAGAAGTGCTGCGTTTTGATCGTGACCGAGAACCTCAGCAAAGGAATGATCGATCACTTCATCCCGTTTTTTGTCAAGAAGGTTCAACATGTAGGAGTTGATGTGAGTTATATTATCTTGCAGATCAGTTACAACGATCCCGTAGTTTATGGAATCCAGGATATTGAAAACATTGTGTTTTTCAAATGAAATGACACCACATTTGGTTGTCAAATCGATGTTTTCAGCCTGGATTTTCTCGTATCTTTCTTTGAGTTGAAACACCGATTGCTCCAGGCCTTTTATGATCTCGCCAACCCCGCCATTTTTGAGAGAACCAGAAGACACGGGGACTGAGTCTATGCAGATGTTCCTGAAATTTTGATTGACTACATGGAGAGGACGTAGTGCCAGGGTAACCCCGTAATAGACTAGGACCGCCATAGAAAATGCAAAAAAGGCCATTATGCCCATAAGCTTGATACGCTCGAGAGAAAACATTGATATGGGCGGGAGATCGAAACCCATTCTCACCGTGCCGCTTCTCAGTCCACCTTCAAAAATGGGTTTGGCAAATTCACTTATGATCTGGTCCGTTCCCACCATTTTGTAAGTCTGTCGTATTAACCCATTGACATACAAAGATCTTTGTTCCACCTCAGTGGGGATTTTGGCCACAACATCATGGTGTGCCAGGGAGAGGAGAGGACTTCCTGTTTGATCCTGAACGATGCAATAGATCAGGCCGTCTGAAGTAACGTATTCAGCCAGTGTCTTGACGATGTAGTCACGCTTGCTGCCGAGAAAGTTCTCCATCGGATGAAGCGCAACCAGACTGACAAGGTAATTTCCTCTGTGCTGAAGGTCTTGACTTCTACTCCTCTGTTCTTGTTGGTGCAGGGTCTGGGCAAAGATACCGATGCCGATCACGAAGATGACAAGTATTGCAATGGTGATCCGTTGAACTTTCATGGGATTTCCCTTTTCTCAAGAATGAGTGCTGTGGCCACGAGAGAAAAAAACTTGTCTTGACTCTCATGAGCGCCGTCTCGAAAGACCAGTATTTCTGCTTGAATCATGCAAAATCTATGCTCAACTGCTAGCCGAAACAAAAAAAGTACGACGTAGCGAAGGGTTTAAAATTATTAGAATAATAATCATCTTAAAATATCCCCAACTCACCCTTCTATGTCCTCCAGTGGGGCGCGATCTAGGGTCAGGGGTATGATGCTTTGCAGAGCTATGTGTGCACTGGAGTAACTGCTTATGTTCAAAACAGTATCCTCAAAATGTGCCCTCTCCTCCGGGGGAGGAGGAGAGGGCTTCGGCATTCCCTATGCCGAATGGTTGGGGTGAGGGGGGGATGAACCAGCCCTTTCTCTGGGCGGTTACACTTTACTTGTCAGCCAATGTTGATGCGGTATTATCCTCCGATTCGTCGCTAGGCCAGACCACTTCTAGGGTTTCCCAGGCCTGACTATCTGGGGAATCTGACTCCAAGGTCAAGCAGTAGTCAACCTTGTTGAAGCGAAAGAGGGGTTGAATTACCATAATGTAATACTGACCTTCCGCTAGATTTTCCACCGGGAGTTCCAGGGGTAACGTGCCTTTTGTTCTCTCCCGTCTCTTCACACCAGGTATAGCGTCCCGGAGACCAAGGAACACTCGAGGTTTGCCATTCCATTTCCATCTCGGCCATAACGCCTCCAGTTCGCTTACTGCGGATTCCTCTTCAGACGCAGCAACTTCTTCCACTTCGGGCCTTAACCTAATGATGACGTTTTCATCGGCTGCTGCCTGAAAGCTAAATAGTCCAATGGCACCACTGCGGAGACGATGCCTTAGTTTGAATCTGGATCGTTTGTCATCAGCGGATTCAAAGTCGGCAGCCATTTGACTGGCAAGAGTCGAAGAACAGATGGTTTTTATCGGCTCAACCTCCGGGGGCTCCCCCACCACAAAGGTCAGACCGCTCACGTTGCCGGTGACGCTTATGGGGTTAATCAACCTGAGTTCGCCGGTGGTAAGATCAGTTACCTCATATAGATTTCCTTCGACATCAACAACATACAAGACGTCATCATTACTGCAGTCTATAGAGGCAATCGCGAAGGATAAGTCAGTCAGTTTTACTATTTCTTGCATTCCAACGGGTGACGACGCTAGATTGATTTTGAGCAGATCCGTTCCGCTAGCAGCGTACAGTACTTTTTCAGATTGATGATATGCTAGGGAGGGTACTTGCCTTTTATCAAAGGAAAAAACAGGGGTTAGCGTGGCTGTTAGATCGTTATCGCCAAGAGTGACCAGGACCAAGTTGTACTCTACACTAAAGGGATCGACCTGAATCCCGTAAAGCTCTTTTTCCGCTGCCTCGAGAGCAACAACCAACTCTTTCTCCAGGCTGTAAGTCGCAAGTTCATTACCTGAATGGGGATCAAGAGCAACAATTCTAGCAGGGATATAATCAACACTGGCGGCTGCATCGACGGCAACTGCGTCATCGATGACAGCGGCGGTATCGACGGCAGCGAAGACTAATTCTCTACCGGGGTCGAATTCTATATCGATTATCGGACCAAAGCCCAAATCGAAAGGAAGACTGCTTTCTGCGGTTTCAGGGGTGATATTGATAAGTGAACCAGCGATGGACCCGGTTGCACCGAGCAGATCACCAACTACCACTGGCCACGTGAACCCTGGATAGGGGGGCTGATTGGAGCACTTGAGTAAAAGAGTGTAAGAACCGGTATCAGCGCCGGCGCCAGGAGTTTCAGCGCTGATGGCAAGGTAGTAGGTGCCATCCATATCGACAGTCATCTCAAGATATGGGTCTTGACTAATATCCATTCCAGGAGCTGAACGCGCAGATTCAGCCGCTGGTACTTTCGAGGACTCAACGCTCACAGCGACTAGATTCCCAGCGGCATCGAAAACTTCCAAAATGGAATCAAGCGGGGATCCTATTTTCTCAGCAGCCAAATCGATAATAAGAAATTGACCTGCCACAAGATCAATGGCGTAATAATCCACTTGAGAAGATGATGTTATTTCTCCAAAGTGACTCATTGCAGGATCAGCGCAGGTGGCGGAGAACGCATTGGTGAAGTCTTCGGCAGTGGGTTCTGACGCAAAAACCGTCGGCACAGTGCCAAATAATAAAAAAGTGATCAGTGCAAATAAGAAGAATCTGCTCGTGGGTCTCATTACATACCCCCCTGTTTTGGGAACCACCCCATTTGAAAGGAATTCTGACGTATCGCTCGATTCCGCAAGATTGATGCCAATCGCTTGCAAACAATTATATATATTAATATCAATAATTTATGAGATCAGTCGCGTTTAATCGCAGATGGCTAAATAATCACATTTGGCCAACTGGCACAACGGTGTTTGGGCAAATGACCAACTCCCAGCATGAAGACAGGGACTTCCCTGAAGTGGCTAGAACCCGGCCGCAGAGGCACGGCAACCTCGAGCTTCTTTGAGTTAACTAATCGTAATATCAATATTTTTAGCGGTTAATTATAAAAAGAAAGGTATGGATTCCACTTTTTCTATCTCAATACCAGGTATCATTCATTCCCGAGTTTTTCCTCAGGCCACTTGTACTGAAACTGGCTCAATGTGATCACAGGAACACAAAGATGGCCCTAGATGTTCAAGGAATACTACGAGTCAACCTACTAAATCGTACCTGGTGCGTTGAGTGGCTGAGTAATAAAATTCGCTGGTGTGGGAATTTTTTTTTCACTTTTAGACCTAACCCGGATAATTCATGAATAGGCTACTCCGACTGTGGATATAAACGTCCTTCCGGGCGTCCTCGGGTCTCGAATCCTGCGACGTACTGTTCAAGTACGCCTCGGATTCAAGCCCCTGCGGTTGCCCGGTGGCACGCCCATCTTCACAGTCTCGCAACGCCAATTCATGAATTATCCGGGTTGACCATGATTTTCTGGGCTCGGGTTACGTTGACACTCCCCTGGGGCCGTGATAGATAGTGTCCATCCCGAAGGAAGGTTCAGGGCACAAGGCAAAAACAATAAGAGAAAAGCCATATTCTCCTTATGCCTTNNGTTTTCGATCTTGAATAGATTAGGTGATCATGCGGCGGCGCAATCGACAGAACGTCTATGTGCAGAGCAGACGTAAGGTTAGAAAAAGATTGTTCATCTTGTTGACCCTATTGTTGGCCGCACCGGTGATACTCTTTGTCAGTCTGAAGCCACGACAGCAGCTCCCCCAAAGGAATTCGCCCACACCCTTCTATGTAGACAGATTTGCCGAGAAGAAAAACTATCGCCAGTCCGTCCAGGGTACCGTGCATACAATAAAAGACGGCGATAGCCTCTATCAGGTATTGGTAAACTACGGTGTCAGGGTTCAAGAGATTGGCGGGCTGATCGAGGCCTGGAGGGCCCTGCCGGAGTTACCCAAACTGCGACCCGGAGAGATTCTGGATCTTATATTTGCACGTGACTCGCAGCGATTAGAAAAGGTTCGCTATGAGAATATGCAAGGAGAAGTGTTAGCAACCACCCGAACGGCACAGGGTTGGACGACCAGCAGATACGCCAAACCGGTGGTCGTCACCTCTGCTCTGGCAAAAGGTACAATAAAAGACTCCCTCTACCAGAGTGCGGTAGATGAAAATATTGATTTCGACCTGGCTTGGGCACTTGTTGATATTTTTGCCTGGGATATTGATTTTTTCGTGGATCTTCGCGATGGAGACCACTATGCATTCTTGTATGACCAGCGTTTCAGAGACGGTAAGCTCGTTGGCAACGGTCGCATTGCTGCGGCCCACTTCCACAACGGCTCAACGCACCACCGGGCTTATTATTATCAAGCTCCAGGCAAAAGGGCTGATTACTACGACGAAAAGGGAAATTCCTTGCGAAAAGTCTTTCTCAAGTCTCCGCTGCGTTACTCGCGTATCAGTTCCGGCTTCTCTAAGCGGAGGTTGCATCCCATATTGAAAATCTACCGGCCTCATCCTGGCATTGATTACGCCGCGCCCACTGGAACACCTGTTGTGGCTGTGGGGGACGGGCGGGTAATTTCCAAGCGGTGGAGAAACGGGTATGGTCGCTATATCGCCATACGGCACAATAGTCGTTACGTCACAAGCTATGGGCATTTATATCGCTATGCTTCCAAGATAAGAGTGGGATCGAACGTGAAACAGGGACAGGTTATAGGTTATGTTGGTGCGAGCGGGTTGGCCACCGGTCCTCATCTTGACTTTCGTATGAAAAAAGATGGCCGTTTTGTCAATCCACTCAAGAATCGACTTCCGGCTGCCCGGCCCGTTCCTGCAAACTATCTGTCAGATTTCAAGAGGCGAGTTGCTACTCTGGAAGAACAACTTGCCCAGGCCCAATCTCCACAAGGTTCCCATGCAACT
>JABAHS010002297.1_pt2 | contig 11263 bp, 14 predicted proteins | sample 7062111 | NCBI WGS metagenome assembly JABAHS01 (sample SAMN14534600, study PRJNA622989) | marine sediment metagenome | biome: marine biome [ENVO:00000428]; feature: marine pelagic biome [ENVO:01000023]; material: deep marine sediment [ENVO:00002113]; isolation source: pool of 4 deep marine... | reverse complement strand
GACCCTCGTGGCCCCGGATGTAGAGCAGCACACCTTCACCTTCCTCACCGATACGGCGTAGCGCCTCGCTCAGCTGAATACCGCAGTCACACCGCAGACTGGCGAACGTGTCCCCGGTGAGGCACTCGGAGTGAACCCTGACCAGCACGTCCTCCTTGCCGTGGACGTCCCCCATCACCATCGCGACATGCTCGCGACCGTCGACCACCGATTCGTAGCCGACGGCGCGGAACACACCGAAGGCCGTCGGCAGACGGGCCTCCGACAGCCGGCGCACCAACTGCTCGTGGCGGCGCCGGAACTCGATCAAGTCGGCGATCGAAATCAGGACCAGATCATGTTGGGTGGCGAACTCCATCAGGTACGGAAGACGAGCCGGTTCTCCGTCGTCGGTGACCACTTCTGCCAGTACCGCCGCCGGATACAGGCCGGCGAGTCGAGCGAGATCGACGGCCGCCTCGGTGTGCCCGGCGCGGATCAGGACACCGCCCGGCCGGTACCGGAGTGGAAACACGTGACCGGGGCGGCCGAAGTCCTCCGGCCGGCTGGCGGGGTCGACGAACGCCCGCACGGTGGCAGTCCGGTCGCCCGGCGAGATGCCGGTCGTCGTGCCGTGGCGATAGTCGACGGAGATGGTGAACGCGGTGTGACGTTGATCGGTGTTCTCCTGCACCATCATCGGAATGCGGAGCTCGTCTAGCCGGTCTCCCTCGGCCGGGAGACAGATGATGCCGCTGGTGTGGCGGATCATGAAGCCGATCTGTTCGGGAGTGACGTGTTCGGCGGCCATGATCAGGTCACCCTCGTTCTCACGATCGGCGTCGTCGACGACCACCACCAACCGTCCGGCGGCAACGGCATCTATTGCGTCCCCGATCGGAGCGAAACTCATGTGTCGTCCCTCGTCATCATCCGTTCAACGTACTTGGCGATGACATCGACCTCCAGGTTCAAACGGCTGCCGGGCCGGGCATCGCCGAGAGTCGTCACCGCGAGGGTATGCGGTATGAGGGCGATCTCGAAGGTGCCGTCGTCGACCGAGGCGACCGTCAGGCTCACGCCGTCCACGGCCACTGATCCCTTGTAGGCAACGTAGCGGGCCAGCTGCTCCGGGAGTTCGATGCGAATCCGCTTGCCGTCACCTTCCGCTTCGACGGCGGCCACCGTGCCCACGCCGTCGATGTGCCCCTGGACGATATGACCGTCGAAACGGCCCCCGGCCACCATCGGTCGTTCGAGGTTGACGAACCCGCCTGCGTCGACGTCGCCGAGGTTCGTCAACGCAAGCGTCTCGAGGACCACATCGGCCGAGAAGCGCCCCTCCTCGGACTCCACCGCCGTCAGACAGACACCGTTGACGGCGATCGAGTCGCCGATGCCGAGGCGCAGCCCGGGCGCCTCCACCTCGAGGCGCATTCCGCCTTCCGAACGACGCCGGTTCAACACGCGGCCCTTCAATTCGACGATTCCGGTAAACATTCAGTCCTCCATCACAAACTCGACCCTGAGGTCGGACCCTACGGTGCGAACATCGACGATCCGAACCGAGGCGGCCTGTTCGATCGTCTCGAATACGCCGGCCAGGGCCGGCCGTCCTACTCCCCCCGCCAGGCGGGCTCCGAAGTACCAGACGCCCCGGTCCACGAGCCCGGCGGCCCACATGTTGCCCGCCAGCGTGGGTCCGCCCTCGATGAGAACATCGACCAGGCCGAGATCGCCCATCACACGGGCCGCCGCGGCCAGATCCACGCCCCCGTTCTCCCCCGGCGGAACCGACACCACCTCGCCCGGTTGGGACCCGGCGCCGGAATCGATGACGAGCGCTCCCCGGCCGAGAACCCGTGCGTCCGGAGGTAGGGGGCGAGCGCCGGCGATCACGACCGGCCTGGGCTGCGGTCCCCGGTAGCCGGGGACGCGGACGTCCAGACGTGGATCGTCGGCAAACACCGTACCGGCGCCGACGAGCACGGCATCCGAGTCCGCCCTCAGCCGGTGTCCGTCGAGCCGCGCCTCCTCGCCGGTGATCCACCTGGAGCTTCCGTCGCGCGCGGCGACCTGGCCGTCGAGGGTGAGTGCACTCTTCAACGTGAACCGCGGCCGGCCCGTTCTCCTGTGGTGGAAGTAGCCGGGATCGACGTCTTCGAGCCCCCGGGCCTCGAAGGTCACCTCGATTCCCGCCGAGCGAAGTGCTTCCAGGCCGCGTCCGGACACCTTCGGATCGGGGTCGGAAGCCCCGACGACGACTTTGCGCAGACCCGCTTCGATGATGGCGGCCGTGCACGGTCCGGTGCGCCCCTGGTGATGGCAGGGTTCCAGCGTGACGTACATCGTGGCACCGCGGGCAAGCGTGCCTGCGGCGGCGATGGCGAGCGGTTCGGCGTGCGGCAGTCCCGGCCTCTCGTGCGCGCCCTCTCCAAGGATCCGCCCGTCGTCATCGACGATGACCGCACCCACACGCGGATTCGGGTGGGGACGAAAGGCCTTCGCCAGTTGCACGGCACGGTCCATGGGTCTCACGCACGCTCTCCTTCGAAGAGCGCGCGGAACACACGCCCTCCTTCTTCCATCCGGACTGTCACCGTCGGCTCCGGAGTTCCACCGGATCCACCCTGCCGGGTTCGCGGGCTCTCACCGCCGGTCGGGAATTTCACCCTGCCCTGAAGGGGGCCCCGCAATTGTACCGCGCCGCCGACGATGGCCGGCGGCGGGTTCCAGGCGGCCTAGGAAGTCCTGCGGTCGATCTCGAAACTCGACCCGGATACCCGTTTGGCGTGTTCCTTCATCTCGACGGCGATCGCCGAGGCCTGCCACTGCGAAGTGATGTCCCGGAAGGTGTTGGAGGCGACTCCCAGTGAGATCGAGACCACCGGGAAAGCGTGGCGTTCTCCTCTCCGATCGGTCACCTCGATGTAGCCGCGTAGCGCATCGGCCGTTTCGTAGTAGTCCAGGATTCCGTCGTCGAAGACCGAGATCGCTTCGATACAGAATGCCTCGGACTGGTCGGGTCTGATGACGGCGACGAAGTCGTCACCGCCGATGTGCCCCACGAAAGCCGATGGATCCTCGAGAATCGCCGCCGCCTCCAGCAGCGCGTGTGCCGTGAACTTGATCACCTGGTCGCCTCGCATGAAGCCGTAGTGATCGTTGAAGGCCTTGAAGTTGTCGAGGTCGGCGTAGACCAACGCGAAGAGCTCGCCCGAATCGATACGCGCCTCGAGTTCGCTGGCGATGCGGAAGTTGCCGGGGAGACCCGTCAGTGGGGAGACGTCCCGCATGGCCTTCGTGCGACGGAGGACTGCTTTGACCCTCGCCACCAGCTCGTTGATGTCGAACGGCTTGGTGATGTAGTCGTCCGCTCCGAGCTCCAGCCCGGCCACCCGATCTTCGGGTAGCGCTTTGGCCGTCAACAGGATGACCGACGTGTTGGCGGCGGCCGGATGGGTTCTGAGCTGCTTCAGGACGTTCAGACCGTCCAGCCCGGGCATCATCACGTCGAGCACGACCACGTCGGGGGCGGTGGTGAGGGCCGAGTTGATCGCCTGATGACCGTCGCCGGCGGTCGTGACCTCGAATCCCTCGAGTTCGAGATTGACGCGCACGAACTGCACGATGTCGGGGTCATCGTCCACCACCAGAATCCGTGCACTCATCTCACATCCCGTCGATTGCCGTTCGCAGGCGGGCCACTGCGGCGACGGGATCATCGGCCCGGAAGATGGCCGTGCCGGCCACGAACACGTTGGCACCCGCGCTCGCGGCGAGGCGCGCCGTTTCCGGGTTGATGCCCCCGTCGATCTGTATATCGACCGACAAGTCCCCGCGGTCAACCCATTTTCGGGCGGTCTCGACCTTGCCCAGCACGTCCGGAATGAACGCCTGACCTCCGAAACCAGGGTGGACCGACATGATCAGCACCATGTCGGTGAGTTCGACGAACGGTTCGATGGCCTCGATCGGCGTCGGCGGGTTCACGACCAGGCCGAAACCCAGGCCCGCCGCCCGTGCCGCCGCGGCAGCGGCGGTGGGGTCGGTCATCGCCTCTATGTGAACCATTGCCAGGTCACCGCCTGCAGCCCGGAGATCTTCGAAGTAGACGTCGGGATTGGTGGTCATCAGGTGGCAGTCGAACAAGAGATCCGTGTGGGGGCGCAGCGACTCGATCACCGGCATCCCGAACGATATGTTCGGAACGAAGTGGCCGTCCATGATGTCGAGATGGAGCATGTCGACATGGTCTTCGATCCGCGCCACCTCGGCAGCCAGATCGGCGAAATCGGCGGCCAGCAATGAAGGTGCGATCTTGATCGAATCCATACGGGGCGAGTGTATCGACGTCAGCGCCTTCGTACGAGACTCACGAACATGCCGTCGGTACCGGTCAGATGCGGAGCGAGGAGCATGCCGTTCCCCCACCTCCGTCCGGGCACTCCGGCCGGAGGGCCGGCATCGAATCCGGCGACGACTTCGACGGTCTCGGCCGGTGTCACCGTGCACACCGAATACGTGACGGTGCCTCCTCGGCGTACCAAACGCAACGCCGACTCGAGCAAGGCCCGCTGGCGGCGAGCGAGGTCGTCGATCGCCGAGGGGTCGGTCCGGTAGCGGACTTCGGGACGTCGCCGCATGGTGCCGAGGCCCGAACACGGTGCATCGAGCAGCACATGGTCGAACGACGACTCGCGCAGCGGTGGTCGAAGTCCATCCCCCACCACCCACCGGATATTCGGCAGGCGCTTCGCACCGTCGGCGACCCTTCGGGCGTTGCGGTCGAGAGCCACCACCCGCGCTCCCCGATCGGCGAGATGCGCCGCCTTCCCTCCCGGAGCGGCGGCCATGTCGAGAATCAGTTCTCCGGCCACCAGAGGGACGGCGTTGCCGACTGCCACACTCGCCGCGTCCTGCACGACGTACCCCTCCGGCAGCGCCCCACGCTCGTTCATCTGGAACGCATTCGGGACGCCCGCCACCGGCATGACGGGACCGGCCGGCGCACCCGGTCGCGCTCTGACCTGACGGGGAGCGTCGCGGAGTGAGGAGGTCAGGAATGCGTCGACTTCACCGACCTCCCAGACTCGTTCCAATTGAGCGACCAGCCAGGAGGGATACTCTCTTCGAACGTCCACGGCGTCACCTTGCTCGGAACGTTCCACCGATCGCAGGACGGCGTTGACGAACCCGGCTGCTCTCCGGCGACGGGTCTGTTTGACGGACTCCACCGCCGAGTCCACCACGGCGTGCGGTGGAGCGTCTGCGTACAGCAGCTCGGCGACGCCCACCCGCAGTACGTCGAGCACCTCCGGATCGAGATCGGTCGCCTGCTTGCTGCTGTAGGACTCGATGATCCGGTCGATGCGGGTGAGATGCCGAAGCGTGGTGAACGTCAGGAAGCGGAAGTGCTCACGCTCCCTGCCGGTCAAGGACCCGGTTTCGACCACACGGTTGCTGTAGGCCCCGGTACGCATGACCCGACCCACCGCCACGGCGGCCGCCCTTCTCGCCGCCACCCCGGTCTTCACGTCAACCGACCCCCACCGGCCTGAATGCCTCTCCACCAGTCGGCTCCGGGCATGCGCCGTGATCCTTCGGGCTGCACGACCTCGAGGATGATCGCGCCGCCGGACACCCCCAGCACGACCCGACCGGCCATGCTCCGCACCTCTCCGATCGCGATTTCACCTTCGACCGGGCCCGATGCCTGCCAGACCTTGACGCGCCGGTTGTCCATGATGGCGAAGGCGCCCGGCCTGGGGTTGAATGCTCTCACCGCCCGGAGCACGGCCTCGGGGCCTGTCGTCAGATCGAGGCGGGCTTCCGCCTTGTCGATCTTCCCGGCATACGTCGCTCCCCCTTCTGATTGCGGCTGCGGAACGATGAACCCATCTGCGTAGGCCGGCAAGGACGCACCGAGGAGCTCGGCCCCCATCCGGCTCAAACGATCGGTGAGCGCGCCGGCGGTCTCCGACTCCGAGATCGGCGTGCTCCGGGACTCGATCAGGGGCCCCGTGTCGAGGCCCTCGTCCATCCGCATGAGCGTGACACCCGTTGCGGCGTCGCCGGCCAGCAGCGCCCTCTCTACCGGCGCTGCACCCCGCCATCGGGGCAGCAGGGAGAAGTGGACGTTCACAAATCCGCGACGCGGTACGGCGAGCACCTCCGGGCGGAGAATCATGCCGAACGCCACCACGACTCCGACGTCGAGGCTGCTGATCGAGGCAACGGCGTCGAGCAACTCGCGACGACTGCCCGGCTGTGCGACCTGCAGGCCCATGGCGAGTGCCGCCTCCTTGACGGGCGACGGCAGCGGTTTCGCAGAACGGCCGCGGGCGCGATCGGGCCTGGTCACGACCAGACGCACGTCCGAACTGCCGGCAGCCTCCTCCAGCGAAGGCACCGCGGCGGCGGGTGTTCCCAGGAAGATCGAGGTGATCAAAGACCGAGCGCCTCGTCTCGAAGGTCACGGAGTGCCTCTTTGCGGGTGCGTCGCTCGAGTCGCTCGATCAACAGGACGCCCTCGAGGTGATCGAACTCGTGCTGGAGCACCCGGCCGAGCAGTTCGTTGCCCTCATGCCGCACCTCCCGTCCGTCCAGGTCGTAGCCGGACACGATCGCATACGCCGGCCGGCGGATCGGCCAGTACCGGCCGGGAACGGAGAGACAGCCCTCATCGAACTCCCACTCGCCGGATGTCTCTTCGAGCACCGGGTTGACGACGACATGAGGTCCCGTGCCGTCTCCCGCATCGAACACGAACACGCGCCTGGAAATCCCTATCTGTGGTGCAGCCAGCCCGACCCCGGGAGCGTCGTACATGGTCTCGATCATGTCGTCCGCCAGGCGGCGAACGCCGTCGTCGATGACGTCGACGACCTCGGCCACGGAGCGCAGCACGGGATCACCGAAGGTTCGAATCGGGAAGATGGCCATGGTCCTGCAGGGTAGTAGCCGGAATAACTCTCGCGACCTACCCGACGCACGCCGGTATCCTCGACCCTCTATGACCGGTGAAGCCGACATCGACGCCGCCAAGGAGTTGAATCGCAAGATCCTCGCTCTGGCGCGGGAACACGATCATCAGGGACTGCTCGAGCTGGACGCCGACCCCGAGACGGGGCGCTTGCTCGAGCTGCTGCCCGAAGGAATGTCCGGGGCGGCGACGACACACCTTCAGGGTGCCCGGGTCTGGCGCCGCCGCAAGGAGGAGGCGAACGTCCGCAGGCTGGACGAAGCGAGAGACGCTCTCGCTGCATTCGACCTGGAACGCGCCCGCTCGTTGCTGCTGCGGGTGGAAAATGCATTCCTCACCACCGAGACCTTCGCCGATCGCGATCGCCTGCTGCTCGATTTCGAGGCCCGTTCGATGGAGAACGAGGAGCTGCAGAACTCGGCCTCCGAGATCCTCGAAGAGCATCTCCCGCGCTGGCGACGCTGGTTTCGCCGTCGCCGGAGCTGATCAGCGGGCGGCCGGATTGGCAATGCCCTTCACGGCGTGCGGGACGTAGGGCGCCTCCAGGAGAGACATCTCTTCTTCGGACAGGACGATGTCCAGCGCCGCCACCGCGTCGTCGAGGTGGGACGGACGGGTAGCACCGATGATCGGCGACGTGACCCCCGGCTGTGCCAGCAGCCAGGCGAGCGCCACCTGCGCCGGGGGAACCCCGCGTGCCGCCGCCACACGCTTCACCGCCTCGACGACCTCCCAGTCGGCGGGCTCGCCGTACCAGAGTTGATCGAGGCCATCGGAAGCGGACCGCCGGGTCGAGTCGTCCCCCAACCGCGTCCTGGTTCCTGCCAGCATCCCCCGGGCCAGCGGCGACCAGGGGATCACGCCGATCCCCTCCTCTACGCAGAGGGGCAGCATCTCGCGCTCCTCCTCGCGGTAGACCAGGTTGTAGTGGTTCTGCATCGAGACGAACTTCGCCCAGCCGTTCCGTTCGGAGACCGAGAGCGCCCGCATCAGCTCGTAGGCGTACATGGAACTCGCTCCCAGATAGCGGACCTTGCCCTGCTCGACCAGCTGATCGAGCGCCGCCAGCGTCTCCTCGATGGGCGTCGCGCGGTCGAGCCGGTGGATCTGGTAGAGGTCGATGGTGTCGACGCCCAGGCGCCGCAGACTCTCCTCTGCCGCCTGTTGGATGTGCTTGCGCGAGAGGCCACTCCGGTTGGGCCCCTCACCGTGAGGGAAGTAGACCTTGGTGGCCAGTACGACCTCGTCGAGGGCGGCGAACTCACGCACCCACCTCCCCGTGATCTCCTCGCTCACTCCCATGGAGTACATGTCGGCGGTGTCGAACACGTTGATGCCGAGCTCGACGGCTCGTTCGAAGAACGGTCGCGCTGCGTCGGCATCCATCACCCAGGGCCGCCAGTCCGGTGTCCCATAGCTCATACAGCCGAGGGTGATGCGGGAGACTTCCAGTCCTGAATTGCCGAGATGCGTGTAGTCCATGCGGACAGGCTACCGCCGGCACCGGCGGCTCACCCGATCAGCAGCCCGATGACGGCGAGCAGCGACCCGAGGGCTCCGACCGCCATGGGAATGCCGTAGGTCCGGCGGTCGGGCTCGGCGAGCGCCCACCCGAGTGAGTTGATCGATGTATAGGCGAGGGCACCCAATGCCACGGCGGCGAGCATCCGTCCCCATCCCGCACCGGCGGCCAACCCGGCGCCGGCCGTGATCAGCGCGACCGCCGTTCCGTACTCGGCAATCCAGTGGGGCAGCAGGAGAGGTCCGCCGGGTTCACGCGCCCGCCACCACCCGGCGGAGCGGTCGATGCGTTCGCCGCTCGCGATGTCCCGCGTCCAGACGACCCCGATCGAGACGCCCATGATGATCATGAAGATGGCGACCGCACCGACCACCTGGGCTCACATCCCCCGAGAGAGCAACGACTCCGGGATATCCACGAGACACGCACGGAGGTACTCGCCGAGTCCCTTCGCCTGCGCATCCGTCCGGAGCGACGAACTGACCCCTTCACCGAGCAACCCGTGCAACAGGAAGTTCAGCGACCAGAGATTGGGGAGTTCGAAGCGCTCGATCGGCAGATCGGCGACGTCGGGCATGAGCACACGCAGACGATCGACGGTCAACTCCGACACCATCCAGGCGTACGCGTCCGCGGATCGAGCGAAGACGCCCAGGTTGGCGATACCGCCCTTGTCGCCCGACCGGCTGCCGACCAGGTCACCGAGTGGAACCCGACGAGTCGGACCCGACGGCACGGGGAGAGGGGCGACGGGCTCGACGTTGACCGGGTCGGTGGCAACCGGCGCGGTCTCCTCCACGATGAACACCTCACCGTCGAGGGCCACCTTCTGATGGACTTCCGATCGATCAACGGTGGTCGGCCAGTAGCGGGCAAACGGGCTGGCCCCCGACGGCGGCAGCACGGAGAACATCCCGGGGATCGAACCCAACAGGACGCTGATACCCGCATTGGAGAAGGCTCGCCCCACCCGTTCCTCGTCCGTGGACGAAACTGCGATTCGCCAGATGCTGGTGGCCTCCTCGTTCGAACGGGGATCAGTCGATCCAAAGCCGAGGACGCTCTCCTCCACGTCGTCGTAGTCGGCTCGATCCCACGGCACGACCCGCCAGATCTGGCGGGACAGCAGGTCGGCCTTCTCGCGTGCATTCGGACCCGTCAGGCCGATCAAGAGGGAGTTGCGAAAACCACCCGGGACCGACGCCGCCACCTTGAGGGTCTGAGGCGGCGGCTCGCCTCGGGTTCCGGTGATCGCCACACGATCGGGGGCCACCTGCTCGAGGCGCAGCGTGTCGAAACGCGCGGTCACGTCCGGCGTGGGATACGCCGGTGGACCGATCTCGTAGAGCAGCTGACTCACCACCGTGCCGATCGGACACCTCGCCGCCGGTTCCGTCGTGCTTGCCGATCACGGAGGTCCCGTCGGCGGCGATCTCGGCCCACGGGAACGCCGGGTAGTCCATGTCGGTGATCTCGGTGAAGAACGAGTAGTTGCCTCCGGTGGCCTGCATCCCGCACTCGATCACGTGTCCGGCGGCGGCCGCACCGGCCAGCGCGTCGTAGTCGTGGCGGTCCCAGCCGTGCCACCAGGCAGCCGGACCGGACACCACCGACGCATCTGCCACTCGCCCGGTGACGACGATGTCGGCCCCGTCCTGGAGCGCCTTCGTGATTCCCCAGCCGCCCATGTACGCGTTGGCGGTCACCATGTCGCCGGCTCGCTCGCCGAGTTCGGCACCCGTCTGCAGGTTCAGGAACCGCTCTCCCTTGTGCTGGAGCTCGCCCAGCCGCCCTATGAGGTCGTCGCCGCTGATGGCCGCCACTCGTGGCTGCAGCCCTCGAGCTGCAGCCGTGCGCCTGATGGCATCGGCAGCTCCACGAGGATCGAGTCCACCTGCGTTGACGACGACCTTCACTTCCCGATCGAGGACGACATCCAGCGCGTCGTCCAGAGCGGCGATGAACGTTCGGGCATACCCGCCGTCGGGGCGGCGCGACCTCGTCTTCGCCAGGATGAGCATGGTGAGTTCGGCCAGGTAGTCGCCGCTCAGGACGTCGACCTCCCCTCCCTCGAGTTGCTCACGTAGGGCGGTGGGTCGATCACCGAAGAAGCCTGAGATGTTGGCGATACGCACCGGTCGTCGCGGCATGCCGCAACCTTACCCGGGCGCCTGGTTCGTCCGCTCCCGGTCGCCGGAATCCAGCGTCAACACCAGCGGGCAATCACGATCTGGATGTCGGATGACTCGCATCGGCTGCCGGTACACGTCGGTCAGGGTTGTGTCGACCAACACGGCGGCAGCCGGCCCGCTGCTCCGCACGCGACCCTCCTCCATGAGAACGACACGGTCGGCGTGGGCTGCGGCCAGGTTGAGGTCGTGCAGCACCGCCAGCACGGCCGTACCGGACGCCGCCGTCCGACTCAGCAGCCGCATGACGGCCTCCTGATGACCGATGTCGAGTGCCGAGGTGGGTTCATCGAGCAGGAGCACCGGCGTCTGCTGGGCGAGGACCCGAGCAAGGCCGACCCGCTGTCGCTCCCCCGTCGAGAGACTGGTGATCGGACGCGTCGCGAGATGTGCAACATCCGTCTGTTCCATCGCCGCGTCGACGATCTGGTCGTGGTCGACCGGATCGAGTTGGGCGTGACGGTGGGGATGCCGTCCCATCAGGACGACATCGCGCACTGTGAACGGCATGTCCGTGACACCCGCCGGACCGAGGTAGGCACGAAGCCGCGAGAGGCGGTCCAGGGTGGTGGCGGCCGTGTCGTGTCC
>JABAHS010146885.1_pt1 | contig 11265 bp, 8 predicted proteins | sample 7062111 | NCBI WGS metagenome assembly JABAHS01 (sample SAMN14534600, study PRJNA622989) | marine sediment metagenome | biome: marine biome [ENVO:00000428]; feature: marine pelagic biome [ENVO:01000023]; material: deep marine sediment [ENVO:00002113]; isolation source: pool of 4 deep marine... | reverse complement strand
CCTACTTTGTCGGCGACACTCTGAGACATCAATCCCATTTATGGGAGAAGTGGTCCCAATTGGAGAAGGTGATTCGAAGCGGGCAGCCGTTACCAAGAGACACAGGCTCAAAGGATGAGAATGAAAAGCAAACCCGCGAATTCACGCTGGCCATGGCCAACATCGGTCAGCTCAGCGCACATCAAGTCGTCGAGGGCCTGGATCTGAGAGGTGTGCAAAGCATGCTCGATCTCGGCGGCGGGCCCGGTACATATGCCATGGAATTTGCCAAGAAGAACGGACAGATGCACCTGAGGCTCTTTGATCAACCGGAGGTGATTGCCATCGCTGAACAGCGCATCCGGGAAGCTGGCTTCGAGGAGCGCATTTCAACCCTCGCCGGCGATGCTTTTGAAGACGATATCGGTTCGGGATATGATCTGGCGTTCCTCTCCAATTTCATTCACATTTTGAGCCTTGAGGACATCGTCAAAATTTTCAAAAAGATCGGGCGGACGCTGAACCCGGAAGGCCGACTCGTGGTCAAGGACTTCTTCGCGAATGAAGTCCGTACCGGACCGCAATTTGCCACTCAGTTCGCGCTCAACATGCTCTTAAATACCAAAAGCGGCAACACACACACGTTTTCCGAAATCAACCAGGCGTTTGCAGAAGCGGGGTTTCGCTGGCTCAACTCCTTTGAGGTAGGCCAACACTCGACGGTGATTGTTGCCGTCAAAACGTAAAACTTTACTAAACTTTCAAAGTTTAGTAAAGTTTTTGGATTCCGAAAACCATTTGACTTTTTGCGACAAAAGTTTATATTATTTTGTGTATTTAAGCTATGAAGATACGTTTTCAACATATAAAAAGTTGGAGGAAAGATCGTGGCTGAAGAAAAAACCGAATACCGGCAAGACAAGCCGGAAAAGAAATCAGGTCCCGAGCAAACCGAAAAGGGCGCTCAAGCCAAAGGTGCTGCAAAATCACCCAAGGCTGAAGCCAAATCTGAAGAACAACGAAAGGCAAAAAAACTTTCCCCCAAGAAGAAAGTGGCTGCGGACGATAAAGGCTCTCTCTGGATGAGTCGGCGAAACTTTTTCAGCCGCGCCGGGTGGGTCGCGTTTTTCTCCTTTGTGGCGAGCATGCTCATCGGCTCCATTCGCTACATGTTTCCACGTGTACTGTTCGAGCCCTCACCGGTATTTAAAGCGGGCCGCCCGGGAGGCTATCCTGTGGGAGCCGTGAGTACAAAATGGGTCAAAGAAAAACGCGTGTGGGTCGTCCGAAATGAGAAGGGCATTTATGCGCTCTTTGCCCAATGCACGCATCTGGGCTGCACGCCCCGTTGGCTGGATGCGGAAAACAAATTCAAATGTCCGTGTCACGGTAGTGGCTTTACGCGAGAAGGCATCAATTTCGAAGGACCCGCCCCCCGACCTCTGGAACGCGTGCGCGTCGCCCTTGCGGAAGATGGACAGCTCTTAATCGATAAAAGCATCAAGTTTCGCGAAGAAAAAGGTGAATGGGGCCGACCGGGTTCTATTTTACAGGTCTAAGGTATTGGGAAATAGGGTATAAGGGAATGCCCCACCCTTATACCTTTCACACGCCAAACTAAGCCTCCTACCCTCCCATGTTTTCCCCTTGCTTCTCTTTCCAAAATTCACTATAATTATGTTTATCCTCATAACTTTACGAATTCCATGTGGTATATCGGCAAAGGATTACAAATAATCGGTCTGGTACAGGTGCTTTTCGGGATTTACGTCGGTTTCTCCCAAGACGACTTAGCCGCTGAATTCAAAATCGCCCTGATCGGGATCGGAATTTTCATCGTCGGCAGATTGATCGAAATGAAGTTTGGTAGGAAAGCATGAAGAACGTCTTAGCGTTGATTCTCGCTGGAGGTCGGGTTGACGAATTGAGCGTCTTGACTCTTACACGTCCAAAATCAACCGTTCCCTTCGGCGGTATGTACCGCGTCATCGATTTTCCCCTCAGCAACCTCATGCACTCGGAAGTCGAACGTGTTGGTGTGCTTGGCCAATACCGTTCCCTTTCCCTCTTCAACCATGTTGGTGTGGGCGCGTGGTGGGATTTTGTCGGCCGAGATCGCGGTGCATTCATGCTGACGCCATCTACGGGACATGCCGCCAGCGATTGGTACAAAGGCACCGCCGACGCCGTGTATCAAAACCTGGACTTCGTTCAAGAACAGGCTCCCGAAATCGTGCTCATTCTTTCCGGGGATCATATTTATAAGATGGACTATCGGCGCATGCTCAATTATCATCTCGAAAAAAACGCAGATTTGACCATCGCATTTTTCCCGATCGAAATTGAGGAAAGCAATCGCTTCGGCGTGGCGGACATCGATGATGAGGATGGCAATATGGGCGGAACGGTCATCGACTACAAAGAAAAGCCTGCTGAAAGCGGATATCCGTGGGCCAGTCTTACCATCTACCTTTTTAAGCCGGCGGTTTTGTACGACCTCTTAGATGAAAATGCTCGCAAGGCCAGCTCGCATGAATTCGGCCGCGATATTATTTCCAAAATGTTGGGGAAATACCGGGTCTACGGTTACAAATTCTATGACTACTGGGGCTACACGCGCACCATCGATGAATACTGGCAAACAAACATGCATTTGCTTCAGGAAAATCCAAAGATTGACCTGGATTCCTGGCAGGTGCGCACCAATCTCGACCATGACCAACTCCGTGACCGACCTCCGATGAAAGCCGGCGAACACGCCAAAATCACGACATCGCTAGTCTATAACGGCTGCGAAGTCGAAGGCGAGGTGTTGAATAGCATTCTCTTTCCAGGGGTGAAGATCGAGAAACATGCCGTGGTCAAAGATTCGATTCTTTTTTATGATGCAGTCGTCAAAAGCGGCGGCGTGGTGGACAAAACCATAACAGATGTAGACGTCATCATCGGTGAAGACAGCCGGATCGGCCATGGAGACGACTTGACCGCCAACCAAAACCATCCCAATTTACTGAATACCGGGATCAATTTGATTGGTCGTGATGTGCATGTTCCGCCGAAGCTGAGTTTGGGAAGAAACTGCATCGTTTACCCGTCACTGAAAGAAGCGGATTTTGACGAGAACCGTTACGAATCGGGGATAACGATTTCATGAATTCGACGTTGGTCATGCTTTTGGCAGGGGGCGTTGGCAGTCGTTTGGACATCCTGGCTTACGCACGAGCCAAACCGGCGGTCCCGTTTGGCGGCGTCTACCGCATCATCGATTTCACCCTTAGCAACGTTATGAACTCCGGAATGGACAACGTCGGCGTGCTCACACAGTACAAACCCTTATCCCTGATGCAGCACATCGGCACCGGAGAGCCGTGGGATTTTATCGGTCGCACCAGAGGTGCGAAAATTTTGCCTCCACGCACCGGTGAAAAGGAGTCGGATTGGTATAAGGGCACAGCCGATGCAGTGCGCCAGAATATCGATTTTATCGAAAACAGAGACTCCGAACAGATTTTGATTCTTTCGGGCGATCATATCTACCGGATGGACTATTCCGAATTGATCAAGTTTCACAGGACTAAGCGTGCGGATTTCACCATTGGCATGATGCTGGTTCCCTGGGAAGAAACCGTCCATTTTGGCGTCGGCATCACGAACAATGACAATCGTATTGTGGAATGGGAAGAAAAACCGGAAAAGGCGCATAATAATTTGGCCTCCATGGGGATTTATGTATTTAATACGGAATACTTGCTGGAAACCCTGCGCATTCACCAGGAGCATGACTTTGGCAAAAATATTATCCCGGCAGCCATCGAGCTTGACCGGGTTTACGCGTATCCGTTTGATGGATATTGGCGCGATGTCGGCACCATTAACGCCTATTGGTCGGCCAATATGGATTTGTTGGACAGCAAATCCGGACTTGATCTGAAAGCGTGGCACGTCCGCACTCGCATCTCGGAAGAAGGACGTTTAGGCGACCGATCGCCCACACTTGTTTCACCAAAAGGCTCCGTAATTAATTCAATTATTTCACCAGGTTGCCGGATTATGGGATATGTCGAAAATTCGATTCTTTCGCCGGGTGTGTTTGTGGGACCGGGAGCACGTATAGTGGATTCGGTCGTGATGCATGATTCCCAAATCATGGCCAGTGCGGAAATCATCAAAAGCATTTTGGATAAAAATGTCATCGTAGGAGAAAATACCGTGTTGGGCGACGGTAGGGTTGACATTCCGAATAGAGAAAAGCCGCATCATTTGTCCGAAGGTTTGGTCGTGGTTGGCAAAGGCGTCGAAATTCCAACAAATTGCAGAGTCGGCAAGAATTGCATTCTACAGCCAGGACTCACACCTGAGGATTATCCGGGCAAAGAAATATCACCGGGGGAGACCGTGCGACCGAGACAAGTCGAGGAATAGGAGTGAAGGCTGTCATCATGGCCGGGGGGTTAGGCACCCGGCTGCGACCCCTGACCTGCAACCTCCCCAAGCCAATGGTTCCGGTCATGAATCGGCCCATTCTGGAACATACCATCCAGCTTCTGAAAAAGCACGAAATCACCGACATCGTTTTGCTGCTTTTCTATCTTCCTCAGGAAATTCAGGCCTATTTCGGCGATGGCACAAAATTCGGGATGAACATTGAATATGTGCGTGCAAGCGAAGATTTCGGCACGGCAGGCGCGGTTAAGCTTGCCGAAAAATTCATTGACGATACCTGTCTTGTGGTCTCCGGGGATGCAATTACCGATATCGACCTCTTGAGTTTCATTGATTCCCACAACGATCAGGGCGGACTCATTACCCTGGCTTTGTCACAAGAAACGAATCCGTCGCCTTTTGGCATCGCCATCACAGACAAGAATCACCGCATAACCCGATTTTTGGAAAAGCCTTCCTGGGGTCAGATTTTTAGCGATACGGTCAATATGGGCATTTATGTGATGGAGCCTGATCTGTTACAACACATTCCGGATGGCATAGAATATTACTTTGCAAAAGATCTTTTTCCAAAATTACTGCGGGAAAGGCGCGATCTGTTCGGCTTTGTCACAGACTGCTACTGGAAAGACATCGGCGACTTGAGAACCTATCAGCAAGTGCATCGGGATGCACTCGAAAACCTCCTGCGGTTGCAGATAGACGGACAATTCAAAGACGGGCTTTGGCGCGGGAAGAACTGTAAGATCGGCAAAGGCGCAAAATTTGATGGCTCTGTGATTCTAGGCGAAAATTGCAAAATCGGCAATGGGGCCATTCTACAGAACAGCGTCATCGGGGACGATTGTGAAATCGGCCCGAACAGCGTTCTGCGAAACGTCATCATTTGGAACAATGTCATGGTGGGTGCGGACTGCGAATTAACCAACAATGTGGTCGCAAGTCACTCGGCCATCGGCGACCGGGTTTTTGTCGATGAAAATGTGTTCATCAGTGAGCGGACAAGCATCGGATCCGAGTCTCGAATTAACGCGAACGTCAAAATCTGGCCACACAAAGAAGTCGAATTTGGCTCCATCGTCAATGCGAGTCTGGTTTGGGGCGACAAGTGGCAACGGGAATTGTTCACCAACTCGCGCGTCACCGGTTTGGCCAATTTCGAAGTCTCACCGGAATTTGGCGCCAAATTGGGTGCGGCGTTTGGGGCCTGGTTAGGCAAACACAACTACGTTTTGGTCAGCCGGGACGCAACGCCGGCGGCCCGGATGATCTATCGTGCGATTATTTCCGGATTGATGTCCGCAGGTGTGCACGTTGAGAATCTGCAGGTGATGCCGATTCCCATCGTGCGCTACACCCTGCGCACCACTCGCGATCGCGGCGGGGTACATATCCGGCGCTCGCCCTACGAAAAAATGCTCATGGATGTTCTGTTCTTTGCCGAAGATGGCAGAGATTTTCCGGCAGGCGCGACCAAGTCCGTCGAACGTCTGTTTCATCGGGAAGATTTTGAACGGGTCGAATTTGACGACGTGGGAGACATCGACTATCCCGTGCGCATCATCCAATCCTATGTTCAGGATTTTCTCGACCATATCGACACGCGCGTCATCGAGTCCGCCAAACCGAAGATCGTCATCGATTACTCATTTGGCGCGGCAACCCAGGTGTTTCCTTCCATCCTGGGCTCGCTCGATTGCGACGTCATCTCCCTGAACGCATTTCTGGATCCCAAGAAACTGACCCGCACAACCCGCGGATTTCAACTGGCCTTGAATCAACTTTCGAAAATCGTTAAATCGACCAATGCCGACATCGGCTTCCTGATTGATGCTGGCGCGGAAAAACTCTTTTGTGTGGATGAAAAAGGCGAAATCATCTCCGGTGAACGGCTGGCTGTCTTAATCACCAAACTCTTCCTGAAAACCGACCGTCCCGCAAAAATGGCAGCGCCGGTGTGTGGACCGAGCCAATTAGACACGCTTGCGAAAGAACACAACATCGAATTAATTTGCACGCCGGATGATCCCGGCTCTTTGATCCAGGCAACCGAAGATTCGGAGGTTCAGTTTGCGCTCGATACCAAAGGCGGATTCATCTTCCCGGAGTTTCATTTTGCCTTCGATGGCATGTACGGCGTGGTGAAAATATTGGAACTCCTGTCGAAAGCCGGCCTGACGTTGCGGGCGTTAAATCTCGACACCCCAAAGCGTGCTTACGTCGAAGGTCAGGTTCCCTGTCCGTGGGAAGCAAAAGGCAAAGTCATGCGCCAATTGGACAAATACTCGGAAGACATGAACCGAGAGCTGATCGACGGCGTGAAAATTTTCCAGAACGATGCCTGGGTGCTGGTGCTGCCGGATCGGGAAAAGGCGTTTTATCATGTTCTCGCGGATGCTCAAAACGAAGCGAAAGCGAAGAAACTCGTCAAAGAGTTTGAACAGCGGATTTTGGAGTGGATTGAGACCTGAGGAATAGTTTTCTATACGAACAGANNTGAACAGCGGATTTTGGAGTGGATCGAGACGTGAGGAATAGCGTTCCATATGAACCAGATATTTCAACTTTGAGGACAAAATAATTTTGGACAAAATCATGTTAGTCGGTTTGTATAACTCATTACATAATGAAGGTCTTCGGGCTGGAAGCAGCCCTCTATCCAAACTGTACAGCCTTTCCGGCAAGCTGCGGTCCTCGTCCCCCCGAGTGAACTCTATCGCCATGCTGAGGCAATCTGAGCATACAGCGGGCCGCTGTGCAGGAGACGGCCCTGTGGTGAGGGAGCATAGGAGCTGTGAGTTGTGTTGTCATTGTCGATTTTCTTCACTGATTGAGACTGTTAGTAAACGAAACGCTTTCTTATCTAGCCATTTTTTTGCTGCATTCTGAATATCCGCGGTGGTCAATTCCGACTGTTTCCGCAGCCTTGTCATATAATAATCGGGGTTTCCGGTAAACAAGAGCCCTTCTCCCAGCAGCTCGGTTCTGCTGCCGATAAAGCCTAATCTCTTGAGCATTTCCCGGATTAACTGTAATTTCTCGCTGTCGAGCCTGTGCGAGCTCTTCTTCTGAAACCCCAAGACGGATAATGCGGTCTATATTTTTTTGTAAGCCGTTTTCTATCACTGTGCTATCATCAAGCGACGAAAAATTTGCCAGGACACCAAATTGACCAGCCAATTCGTACATCCGCAATAAGTAACTTGATTCTGTTTCAATAACTGAGCTGGGAAATGCATCGTCGGACGCCAGTCGTTTGTCTAATATCCTGGCCAAAAGTCTACACACGGCATCGACCGTGACATCCCATTCAGGTATGGCCCAGGTCAGACTTACATTATGATGCTCGGAAGCTGTTTCGATGGTGATGCTTTCAAAGGAATGTTGCGCGGAAACGGCGTTGAAGCTTGTTCGCTCGTCTTTCTGGTGAATCTGTCCAAAGTATCTTTCGATGAATCTTTTGGCTGCTTCTAAGTCAAAATTACCTACTACAAACAGGATTGTATTGCTTGCAAAAACGTATTCGTCATACCATTGCTTCACATCCTGTGCCGTAAAGTTGTTATTTTCCAGTCGCGTGTCGTAAGCACTGTGGCCGTAAGGATGGGCCTTCCCAAAAGTACCGGCCTCCCTAGCGGATGTCGCCTTGGCTCCCCAAAGGGGATTACGTGAGTTTCGCTCTATTTCAGCCAGCACTTTTTCCCTGTGTTTCTCGATGCTTTTATTCGTAATGGCAGATGTGTCGGCTTTCAATCTGTCGGCAGCGTATTTCAGACCTAGTTCCAACCCTTCAGGTATAACTTGGATATAATAGCGCGTATAATCTTTCCTTGTTTGAGCGTTACTCTTCGTCATATGTGATCTCAGTAAAGAGCGACTTTCCCTATCCTCGCGTAAACCATAAGGGGTCGCATGTTCGAAGAAATGAGCCAATCCATATTTGCCCTGTGTTTCGTTTCGGGTGCCCGCGTGGATCCAAAATTCGATAGACACTTCCCGCTGGTCTAAATCAGCCTGCAGGACAACCCGGAGGGCGTTAGATAATTTGTACTGTTCCCAACTTAAGGCAAGAGAGTTAATATCATAGGTTGGGTTCATCCGTTGCCTAGCAACACTTTCCGCAAATTCAGCGAAAATAAAGAGAACTGCAAGGAAACCGGTAAAACAAATGTTTGATTTCATGTAATTCATGCTAATGCTGCCTCCATGATTAAGGTGTGTAGTCTGATGTATGCGCGAGAATAACCTGGCGCCGTTTGGATGCCGAATTCTTTTCGGGAAAGACTGGTTCATTCATGGCCTCGTGTTGGTCTCGACACCTTTTATTAGACACCTGCACAGCGATTAGGTTGGCAATGCGAGGGCATGACCAAATAAGGGGGCAGATGTTTAAGGGTGAATTCATCGCGACTTCGGTACAAACGAGACCATGCTTCGTGCCAATAATGTTGCTCCCCTCAAGCAGATGGATGAATACGTTCTGAAACGAGTTATTTTGACTCGGGGCTGCGTGCCCGTGGCTGCATATCGCAGGCTGTTTTGAATTCAGATTGAGCGAATTTCAATTCAGACACTTCTATGGTAGCATATTTGACTCTGATACGATATATTCTTATAATGTATGGATTATAAATCTAATTTGACTGTTAAGGTACCCTAAGGGAGTCATGCAGGACGGCAGAGAGTCCACACGAAATTGTATATTGACCTTTGTTTTGGGGATTTCTATGCTTATCAATTGTTCCCCGAAAACAAAGAAAGCCACCCTGCCATTGGCTCCCCCGCAAGCCTTCTCCGATTCCGGTACTGAAGCCCTGCCCGACCGCTGGTGGACGGTTTTTGGCGATACCACGATGAATGCGCTGGTCGATTCCGCTCTGCAGTCCAACTTCAATCTGGCGACGGCCTGGCAGCGGCTGCGGGAAGCGCAAGCGATTGTGGACCGGGAATCGTCCTCTTTGTTTCCCGATCTAAATGCGATCTTCGAAGGGGAACTCCGCCGCCCGGAGTTTGACGACACCGAGCGGCTGGAGCTTGGACTCACGTCTCAATACGAGATCGACCTGTGGGGACGCATCCGCTCCCGCATCGAAGCAGAGCGCTATCGGGAACGGGCCACCTTTGCCGATTATCAGACCGCAGCGCTGTCGCTCTCGGCGGAGGTCGTCCGCACCTGGTATCAGTTGATCGAGGCACAAAATCAATTGGAACTGGTCGAAGAACAGATTGAAACCAACGAGAATGTGCTGAACCTGATCGAGGCCCGCTTTGGCACCGGACAGATCCGTAGTGTGGATATTCTGCGGCAGCGACAGTTGCTCGAGGCCACCCGCGAGCAGAAGATTGCCGCGGAGTCCAGAATTCAGGTTTTGCAGCATCAGTTGGTTGTGTTGCTGGGGCGTCCTCCACAAGAAAAAATCGAAATCGTGCACAAAGACTTGCCGGAACTGCCTCCTCTGCCTGCTATGGGTATTCCGATGGAACTGGTTCGCCGCCGCCCTGACGTGCAACGAGCCTACAGCCAATTGCAGGCGGCCGACAGAGACCTGGCCTCGGCGATCAGCAACCAATACCCCAGGTTGACGTTGACGGCCTCAGCCTCAACCAGGGGTGAGAGTGCTGGCAATCTGTTCCAGGACTTTGCCGGCTCCTTTGTCGGCAGCTTGCTTGCACCGCTACTCGATGCCGGAGAACGCGGCGCCGAAGTGGACCGAACGAAATCCGTGAAACAACAGCGACTTTACGAATACGGCCAGACCATCCTCCTCTCATTTCAGGAGGTTGAGGATGCGTTGATTCAGGAAAAGAAGCAGCTCGAACGCATCCGCAGTCTGGAGCAGCAGGTGGGATTTGCCCGGCAATCTTATGAACAGTTGCGCATCGAATATTTCAACGGGGTGAGTGATTACATCGATGTGCTCACGGCGCTCACCGACGAACAGCAGCTCCGCCGCGATCGGCTGTCGGCGAGGCTGGTGCTGCTGGAATTTCGGATTGCCCTGTATCGCGCTATGGCCGGCGGATTCGAAACGGGAACGGAGGCGGAAGAAGAATCGTAAGTTTGAAAATATATTCTAAAATCCTAGCCAAAAATATTTTAAATTTTCATATTTTGCCAATGGGTATCTATTGTTCGTTCTTTGTCGCTGGTTGGCGGCAAAGCCTATTTTAAACTAAAATCTCAGAGACTTTCTCTGAGAAATTGTCAATTAGTCTACTATATTGATGTTATTCTAGAAATATAAGCCACGGATACACACAGCGCGGCAGAGCCGCAAATGCCCAATTCCAAAGGAGCAAATGTCGAATAAATGCCAAAATCCAATGACCAAGTTTCAAACCGATTCCGGAGTTACGCGTTTTGGTTTGTTGTAACAGAATACATTTGAAGTTAGCCACGGATTCACACTGATTGACACCGATTTCTTAACAATACTACACGAACGGTGTAGAGCGTTGGGAAAGGGTCGAAATTCATCAATGTGTAAATGATGAAAATCCTTTTGTGAGAGAACATGCCCAGGCACAATAAAGCAACTATCCGTGTTTCATCCGTGTCAATCCGTGGCTTAAAAAGCTTTGCTAAAAAAACACAATGTTGTAGGTTTGTAGTACGCATTTTCACAGATTTTGGTTAACAGCCTGGACTATTCACGAAAAAGTCAATAAAATCAGATAAAAATATGGATTGGAAAAAGACCCTTCTCATCTGTGGCATCATCCTGATTGCAGGAGCGGCGCTTACGACGCTGATTTTCTTCACCGAACCGACGGCAACTCGCGTGGGGGCAACCAAAGAAACGGCCATGCTCGTGGACGTTACGGACATTGAGCGGGGAACGT
>JABAHS010008895.1_pt1 | contig 11265 bp, 13 predicted proteins | sample 7062111 | NCBI WGS metagenome assembly JABAHS01 (sample SAMN14534600, study PRJNA622989) | marine sediment metagenome | biome: marine biome [ENVO:00000428]; feature: marine pelagic biome [ENVO:01000023]; material: deep marine sediment [ENVO:00002113]; isolation source: pool of 4 deep marine... | reverse complement strand
GCAACAGGCGCTCACGAAGATGGACTTCGTGCTGCGGTTCGGCGGTTTCCTGGCGACGCTGATCACGAGTTGCGCGCTGTCGACGCTGCATTTTTCGCCCGCCGGATTCAACGAAACGGCCGGCGGAATCGTCGGCCAGGTCGTCGGGCACGGCCTCGAATCTTTCATGAAGCTGCTTGGCGCGAGTACGCTGCTGTTCGTGCTCTGGGTCGCGTCGGTATCGCTGTTTCTCGGGATCTCATGGTTCAGCGTAATGGACCGAATCGGTCGCTGGTGCCTGGTCGCGCTCGAGAAGGTGCTGGCCAAATTCGCGGAACNNCGCGGGCTGACATCATCGAGGTCGAGAAGAAGCGCAAGGCGGGCCGTCCGCCGCCGCGTATCGAGCCCGTGATCCCGGCGCTCGAACCCAGTGCGCGGGCCGAGCGGGAGCGCCAGGTGCCGCTGTTCGAACCGTCGGCAGCCGGAGAACTGCCGCCGCTGTCCCTGCTCGACGACCCGCCGGTGCAGAAGCAGGGCTATTCGGAGGAGTCCCTCGAGGCGATGTCTCGCCTCGTGGAACTCAAGCTGCGCGATTTCGGCATCGAGGTCGAGGTCAAGTCGGTTTCGCCCGGCCCGGTGATCACGCGATTCGAACTCGATCCGGCGCCCGGCGTGAAAGTGAGCCAGATCGTCAATCTCGCCAAGGACCTCGCGCGCTCGCTGTCCGTCGTCAGCGTGCGTGTCGTCGAGGTGATTCCGGGGAAATCGTTCGTGGGGCTGGAGATCCCCAACGAGAACCGGCAGCTCGTAACGCTCGGTGAGATTCTGAAATCCAAGGCGTACGACAAGGTGGTCTCGCCGCTCACACTGGCGCTCGGCAAGGACATTGGCGGTAATTCGGTCGTGGCGGACCTCGCGCGCATGCCGCATCTGCTGATCGCCGGGACTACCGGCTCGGGCAAGTCAGTCGCTATCAACGCGATGGTTCTCAGCATCCTCTACAAGACGCAACCCGAGCAGGTCCGCCTTATCATGATCGACCCCAAGATGCTGGAATTGTCCGTTTACGAGGGTATACCGCATCTGCTGACGCCGGTCGTGACCGACATGAAAGAAGCGGCCAACGCGCTGCGCTGGTGCGTCGCCGAGATGGACCGGCGTTACCGCCTGATGGCTGCGCTTGGTGTGCGCAACATCGGTGGCTACAACCGCAAGGTCAACGAGGCGATCGCCGCGGGCGAACCCATCAAGGATCCGACGTTTACGCCGCCGCCCATCGAGGACGAGGAGAAGCCGGTCGAGCACCCGACGCTGACGCCGCTGCCGTTCATCGTCGTGATCATCGACGAGCTGGCGGACATGATGATGATCGTCGGCAAGAAGGTCGAGGAACTCATCGCGCGGCTCGCGCAGAAAGCGCGGGCGTCGGGTATCCACATGCTGCTCGCGACCCAGCGGCCGTCGGTCGACGTCATTACCGGCCTGATCAAGGCGAACGTCCCGTCACGCATCGCCTTCCAGGTGTCAGCCAAGGTCGACTCCCGCACGATCCTCGACCAGCAGGGCGCCGAGAACCTCCTCGGCCACGGCGACATGCTTTACCTGCCGCCGGGAACGTCGATGCCGGTGCGCGTACACGGCGCTTTCGTCGCCGACCACGAGGTGCATGCCGTGGTCCGACACCTCAAGAAGAGTGGGTCACCGCGTTACATCGATGAAATTCTCGAGGGTCCCGACAGTCCAACACCAGGACTGACCGGTATCGACACGCCGCCGCTCGATAGCGCCGACGCGGAGCAGGATCCGCTTTACGACCAGGCAGTGCAGGTCGTCATGGAGACGCGCAAGGCGTCCATTTCGGGTGTGCAGAGACGACTGAAGATCGGCTACAACCGTGCAGCGCGAATGGTGGAATCGATGGAAGCGGCTGGCCTCGTGGGTCCGCTGCAGCCCAATGGGACGCGCGAAATACTGGTGCCGGCCGCGGCTGCCGAGGAATGATTCGAATTGATAAAACAGAGCTTTTATATTACCGGACTGCTATCCATCGGGGCGGTTTGCGTCGCGCAGCCGGTTACCGACGATGGTGAGGCACTCGTCAACGCATTCGTAAACGACGTGGTCACTTTCTCCGCCGTTTTCGAACAATCGCTCATGGATCCAGACGGACGAGTGCTCGACAAGACCAGTGGAACGCTCGAGATCCAGCGGCCAGGTCGTTTTCGCTGGGTTTACGAGGAACCCTACGAACAGTGGCTGGTCGCCGACGGCGCGAACATCTGGAGTTACGACGTCGATCTCGAACAGGTCACCGTGAAGCCGCAGGCAGAAGCGCTGGCCAATACACCGGCGCTGCTGCTCGGCGGCTCCGGCGAGGCGATGGACCAGTTCGACCATGACGGTAGTTTCAAGGAGAACGGCCTTACCTGGGTCAGGCTAGTGCCCGTCGATGCGGAGAGTGGCTTCCGTCGGGTGCGTCTCGGTTTCGAGGATGGTCGGCTCAGCCGCATGGTGTTCTTCGACAACCTGGAGCAAACGACCGTCGTGGTGCTGAAGAACATCGTCGTGAACGCGGCGATCGACGCCTCGCGCTTCCGCTTTACCGTCCCGGATGACGTGGACGTTGTCGGCAAGCCCGTAACCGCCAACTTCACAGGCGATTGATGCTGCCGTTGCGCTATGCGCTCAGATGGAAGGTCGCGAGCGCGGTCCTGCTGCTGCTCGTGCTCGCGAGTGCGTTGATGCCGGCAATCTGGTTCTGGCCCGACCGGGTGCGAATGGCGAGCTGGCTTGAGCATCTCGACAAGTGGGCCCATGTAATGTCATTCGCCTTCCTCGCCATCTGGTTCGCGGGCCAGTATCGGCGTGCCGCCTACTGGCGCATCGCGGCGGGGCTGGTCGGTTTCGGTGTACTTATCGAGATCTGCCAGCGGGCTGTTGGCTACCGCTCGGCCGAGTGGCTGGACCTCGGCGCCGATGTCATCGGCATCGTCATCGGCCTCACGATAGGTCTGGCAGGCGCCGGCGGCTGGACCCAGCGTTTCGAGACCCGGTACCTGGCGCGCGGAGCGGAGGCGGGCCTTGACTGATCTGTTTGCCGGCAGCAACACAGGGCCGGCGGATCGTCCGCTCGCCGACCGTATGCGGCCGCTTGCGCTGGACGAGTTTTCCGGGCAACGTCATCTCCTCGATGAAGGCAAACCCTTGCTGCGAGCAATCGGCCACGGCCGCGCGCACTCGATGATATTCTGGGGGCCACCGGGCACAGGTAAGACCACGCTGGCCCGGATGATCGCGACCACGACCGATTCGCATTTCATCGCCCTGTCCGCCGTCATGGCGGGCGTCAAGGATATCCGCGCAGCGGTAGCCGAGGCCGAGCAGCAACGTAGCTTGAGTAACCGCGGCACCGTGCTGTTTCTCGACGAGGTGCATCGTTTCAACAAGTCGCAGCAGGACGCGTTCCTGCCGCACGTCGAGGACGGCACGCTGACCTTCATCGGCGCGACGACCGAAAACCCGTCGTTCGAACTCAACAACGCATTGTTGTCGCGGGCGCGCGTGTACGTCCTTCGCGCCCTGACAGAGGAGGACCTCGTCGCGGTACTGCGCCGGGCGCTGGAAGAACGCGAGCGAGGTCTCGCGGGACGCTTCACGATCGCCGACGACGCGATTTCGCTTATCGCAAAGGCCGCGGATGGTGACGCGCGGCGCGCACTCAACCTGCTCGAGCTGGCAGCGGACCTCGCCGAGGACGAGGTCATCACCGACGCCATCGTCGAGGAGGTGGCATCGGGTAGCCGCCGCCGCTTCGACAACAAGGGCGAGTATTTCTACGACCAGATCTCGGCGCTGCACAAGTCGATCCGCGGCTCCGATCCGGACGCCGCGCTGTACTGGCTGTCGCGCATGCTGGACGGCGGCTGCGATCCCCTGTACGTGGCGCGCCGCCTGATTCGTGTAGCGTCCGAGGATATCGGCAACGCGGACCCGCGCGCGCTGACCCTGACGCTGGATGCCTGGGAAGTCTACGAGCGTCTCGGCAGTCCGGAGGGCGAGCTGGCGATCGCGCAAGCTGTCGTGTACCTGGCGTGCGCGGCAAAGAGCAATGCCGTTTACACGGCATTCGGAGCGGCCATGCGCGACGCGAGGGACAGGGGGTCGCTCGAGGTCCCGATGCACCTGCGCAATGCGCCAACCCGACTGATGAAAGAACTCGGCTATGGCGAGAGTTATCGCTACGCGCATGACGAGGAGGATGGTGTAGCGCTCGGGGAGAACTACTTTCCCGAGGACATGCAGCCGGTGAAGTATTATCATCCCGTCGCGCGCGGACTCGAAATTCGCATCAAGGAAAAACTCGAGGACATCGAACGCCGCGCAGGTCAGCGCAAACGACAGGCAGCACGATGATCGATCCGAAACTACTCCGTCAGTCAGCGGCCGAGGTGGCCGCAAACCTTGCGCGTCGTGGCTTTGAATTCGACGCCGACGCGTACCTGGCACTCGAGGATCGCCGCAAGGCGCTGCAGGTCGAGACCGAGCGACTGCAGAGCGAGCGCAATACGAGCGCCAAGAGTATCGGCAAGGCGAAGGCGCAGGGCGAGGATATCGAACCGTTACTCGTTGCGGTGAAGGATCTCGGCGAGCGTCTGGAAGCCGGGGAGAAGGCCCTGGCCGAGGTGCAGGCGCAGCTGCGAGACATCGAGCTGGGCCTGCCTAACCTGCTGTCCGACGACGTCCCGACCGGGGACAGCGAAGACGACAACACCGAGGTGCGCAAGTGGGGCGAGCCCACGCAGCTCGGCTTCGATGCGCGCGACCACATCGAGCTCGGCGAAGGGCTCGGCCAGCTCGACTTCGACGCGGCGAGCAAGATCTCCGGCGCACGCTTCGTGGTCATGAAGGGGCATCTCGCGCGACTGCAGCGGGCACTGATCCAGTTCATGCTGGACACGCACACCGGCGAGCACGGCTATACGGAAACCTACGTGCCGTACCTCGTGAAGACGCAGGCATTGCTCGGCACGGGCCAGCTGCCCAAGTTCGAAGAGGACCAGTTCAAGACCGTCGACGAGTCGCCTTTCTACCTGATCCCGACGGCCGAGGTGCCGGTGACGAATCTCGCGGCGGACGTCATTTTCGACGCCGACGCGTTGCCGATTCGCTATGTCGCACACACGCCGTGCTTCCGTTCGGAGGCGGGCTCGCATGGCCAGGACACGCGCGGCATGATTCGCCAGCACCAGTTCGAGAAGGTCGAGCTGGTGCATTTCGTCGCGCCGGATGCCTCGATGGACGCGCTCGAGGAGCTCACCGGGCATGCCGAGGTGATACTGCAGAAGCTCGGGTTGCCGTACCGTGTCGTCGTGCTGTGCACAGGCGATATCGGCTTCGGCTCGACCAAGACCTACGACATCGAGGTCTGGCTGCCGGGACAGGGCCGCTACCGCGAGATCTCGTCCTGCAGCAACTACAACGACTTCCAGGCGCGCCGGATGAAAGCACGCCGCCGCAATCCCGACACCGGCAAGCCCGAGCTGATCCACACGCTGAACGGTTCCGGGGTCGCTGCCGGCCGTGCGCTGATCGCCGTCATGGAGAACTACCAGCAGGAGGACGGCAGCATCCGCGTGCCCGAGGTGCTGCAGCCCTACATGGGCGGGCTCGAGGTAATCGCGCCCCCCGCTTAGTACAGCCCCACCGCCTCGCCGAAGTGAACTGAGAATACGAGGAACACGGCGGCCAGCAACAGTATCTTCGCCATCAGCGGTCCGATGAATCGAAGCCATACCGCGTAGGGCACCTTGCCAAGTGCAAGAGCGCCTACGATAAGCGCATTCGTTGGCACGATCATATTGGCGAAACCGTCGCCGAACTGGAAGGCGAGTACCGCGGTCTGCTGCGGCACGCCGGTCAGCGTCGCGAGCGGCGACATGATCGGCATCGTGACGAACGCCTGGCCCGATCCCGACGGGATGAAGAAATTGCAGACCGACTGCACCACGAGCATCCCGATCGCCGACACGTCAGCCGGCATGCCCTCGAGTAGGCCGGCGATGCCATGGACAATCGAATCGATGATCTGGCCGTCTTCGAGCACGACGGCGATTGCGCGAGCGAAACCTACGATCAATGCCGGTGCGGCCATCTTGGCGGCGCCTTCGAGAAAGATCTGGCTTGTTTCGCCGGGCGACATGCGTGCAATCACTGCAGCGGCGAGACCAATGCCGAAGAACACGGCGTTGAGTTCGCTGATGTACCAGCCGAACTGAGCGGCACCGTAGACGAATAATACCAGGCCTATGAGGAAGACCACGAGGATAGTGGCTCGAGCGCCTGTCATCTTGATGTCGTGCGGTGGCTCGAAGCCGCTGCTGTAATCGACATCGGCTACAAGACTCTGTGACGGGTCCTGCTGTACCCGCCGAGCGTAGCGATACAGGTGGTGGAACGCGAGCGCCAGGAACGCGACCATCATGACAAGCCGGAAACCCCAGCCGGACGTCAGCGGCACGCCGGCGATGTTCTGCGCGATCAGCACGCCGAACGGGTTGATGCCGGCACAGCCCCAGCCGATGCCGTAGGGAATCCAGACCATGCCCATCGCCACGACGCCGTCCATGCGCATGGCGAGCGACATCGTGACGATGATCGGGATCAGCGGCACGTATTCCTCGCCCATGCCGATCGTGAACGAGCCGAGGCTGAACATCACGAAGCAGCCGAGGATCAGTATCCAGGGGCTGTGGCCGAGCCTGTCGACGGCGCCGTGCAGCGCCGCGTCGATGGCGCCGGTCCTGCGCAACACCTCGATGACGCCGCCGACGATGAAGATCAGGAAGATGATGTCCTGGGCGTCGGCGAGACCCTTGGTGATCCCGATCAGGAAATGCCAGGCCGGCAGCGTAACCTCGTCGTCGGCAGCCACGGGCGCGTACGTGCCGGCAACGACCATCAGTCGATCCGGGTTTTGCGGGAACGGGGCCCGCTCGAATGTGCCCTGCGTGATGACATAGGACATCAGCTGGGCAACGATAATGAAGGAGAAGATCAGTGCCAGCGAATCGATATTGATGCCGCGCTTCTGCATGTGCCGCACCTTGTTGGTATTGCCAGCCGCCGAGACTACAACAAAAAAGGGCCCGAAAGCGGGCCCTTTCGCAGTCCAGTGCGATCCGCGAGGGTTATTCGCGGCTCATGAAGAGCTGCAGCACGTACCAGAACATCAGCGCGATGGATGCGAACAGCTCCAGCGACGCGGCCACGTACTTGTCCTGCGGGTAGTGGTGCAGGATGTTGGACGTGTCGTACAGGATCGCGGCGCCGGCAAACGCGATCATTGCTACCGAGAACCAGGTACCCAGTTCGAAGCCGAACAGCGCTCCCGAGATGATGATCGCGATCGCGATGAAAAATCCCCATACGAGCAGACCGCGCAGGAATGAGAAGTCCTTGCCGGTGATCATCGCCGTGGCGATGAGCCCGATCGAGCCCAGGACGGTAACGCCGGCGGCGCTGTCGATCGTGCCCGGCGCCTTGAGTTCGGCAATGAACAGCAACGGCGCGAAGATTATCGCCTCGGCAAATACGAAAACCGCCAGCGCGGCGTATTGCGCGCCGGTCGATCTGACTCGATGGGCCGTGTGCGAAGCGCCCCAGCCGACGAGCATGAACGCGCCGAGGACCAGCAGCCAGTTGCCGAGCATCGGCGCCGCAATGCGCTCCGAAATGCCGGTGGTAAACAGATAGGCGGAAATCGCGGCGAACGCGAGAACCGCCCCGATAACGTGCGCATAGCATTTCCAGATGAACTGCGAGCGGTCTTCCGCTGTCAGCTCCGCGACCGGAGCCTGGTAGCTCAAATTGTCCTGCATCGATGAATCTCCCTGTAAATCACTACTGCGAAGTCTATCATCACCACGGCAGCGTGTAGCCCTCGGCGTGCCAGAATCCGCCGGTATTCTCGAGCGTGAGTTCGTCGACACGCTCAATCAGTCCTCGCGCGGAATCGGCGGGAGGGATGCCGGTGCCACCCGTCATGTCGGTGGCGACCAGTCCGGGGTGTAACAGCGCCACGGCGATGCCGCGCGGCAGCAGCTCGTGCTTGAGGTTGGTGCCGATCATGTTGACGGCGGCTTTCGAGGCCCGGTAGCCGTAGTTGCCGCCCGAGCTGTTGTCCTCGATCGAGCCGACGCGGCTGGAGACGATGGCGACCCTGGAACCCCTGTGCAGGTTGTCGATCAGTGCCTCGGTGACCCGCAGCGGTCCGAGCGTGTTGACGCGGTACTGCTCGGCCATCGCGTCGTAGTCGATCTCGCCGAAGGTATCGCGCAGGAGAATGCCCGCGTTGTTGACGAGGACGTCGATCGGCTGGCCGTCGAGTTCCTCACGGAGCGTGTCGACGGCGTCGCCGTTGCTGACGTCGATGCCGTCGATAACGCGGACACCCAGCGCAGCCAGCTCGTCGGTAGACTCTCTGCAGACCGCAATAACCTCGTCGCCGCGAGCAGCGAACTGTCTGCACAGTTGCAGCCCGATGCCTCTGTTTGCGCCAGTTACCAGTACGGTTGCCACGGTGGTCTCCTTCCTAGTGTGTCAACGGCCGCCATGCTAACGCAGCGGGCGCCGGAACATCCGGCTCCGTGCAAGAGGGCGGGTGGCGAGGGCAGGACATGGGTACGTAAAGCGTGGTTTCAAGGATGGTCGGAGGGTGGGATGGTCGCTTCGCGACCGGGCATGCGGCTTCGCCGCTGCGCCCGTCGAACAGGGTTCTAAATCCGCAACCACACTCGGCGAGAAAACGAAACGGCCCCACGAGGGGGCCGTTTCATTTTCTGGCGGAGAGGGTGGGATTCGAACCCACGAAAGGCTACAAACCTTTGCTGGTTTTCAAGACCAGTGCATTCAACCGCTCTGCCACCTCTCCGGCTTCGCAATTACGCGCGGGCATTGTGCTTGCAGCGCCGCCTCGATTCAACACACGGCGTCAATTCAGCGAACCCTGTCCGTCAGTGGGGGTCNNAGAGCTTGCGCTCTAGTCATAAATTACATGAAAAAAAACTATGAAGAGATTGAAATATATAGCTATTTATAGCGTTTTTATTTTTCCGGTCGGCGCGCTGGCGCAATCCTCGGATGGGGCCCAGGCAACCCCGTGCGAGTCGGATGAGCGCTTCCGAGCATTCGATTTCTGGATCGGCGAGTGGGAAGTTCGCGGGGCCGATGGCACGCTGCAGGGCGAAAACACGATATCCGTTGAGGAGCGAGGTTGTGTGCTGCTCGAGCGCTGGCGGGGCTTGCAGGGCAGTACCGGCATGAGCATCAACTACCTCGACACGATGACAGACGAGTGGGTGCAGATCTGGCGCGCCGCCAGCGGCTACGAGATCAACATCCGCGGTGGAATGACGGGTGACGGCATGCTGCTTCGCGGTACAATCCACTACATCGGCACCGGGCAAACGGCGCCGTTCCGCGGCTTGTGGACGCCGCTGCCCGATGGCCGGGTGCGGCAATATTTCGAGCAGTCCAGTGACGATGGCGAGACCTGGCAGCCCTGGTTCGAAGGCTTTTACGCCAGGAAGACGGCAGACTGACGGAGGTTAAGGACAGGCAGTGAGGTATTCGTCCCTGCAAGGCGGCTTCCCCGCGGGTAGCCCCATCGCCAGCGCGCTGGTGATTATCGTCGGTTCGCTGGTTATCGCGGCATCCATCGTCGTCGGCTTCTTTGCATTCGTGATCCTGGGCTCACTGCTCCTGGTGCTCGCCGCCGTGGTGAGCATCCGGCTGTGGTGGCTGCGGCGTAAGTTCGCCCGGGATCCGGCGTTTCGGGCGCAGGCGGGGCACCGGCCGCATGACGCGCCGCAGACCATCGAGGGTGAATACCGAATCGTCGTCGAGGAGAAGCAAGACCCCGAGCGCTGATCCGGCGTGGTCAAACCCGGCAAAACCTCGTAAAGTCGCCATCCATGCGCAATGACATGTCCGACCAGGAAAGGCGGCGGCGGCGCCGCCGCCGGCGAATCCAGGTCATCATCATTTACACCGCGATCGCGATCGGCCTCGCCTGGTTCTTCGAGTCCCAGGCAACGACCACGATGATCTTCGTCCGTCATGCCGAAAAAGCAGCCACGCCCGCCGGTGATCCGGGCCTGAGCCCGGCCGGGCAGCGGCGCGCTGCAGAACTGGCCAGGCAACTCGTGGATGCCGACGTGATCCAGGGCATCGACGCCATCTATTCGACACCGCTCAGGCGGACGAAGGAAACGGCGCAGCCGGTCGCCGATGCCCTCGACCTGCCGATCAACACCTACGACATCGAGGACGTCGAGCCGATCCTCGAGAGCATCCTCAAGAAGCACAAGGGCAAGATCATCCTGGTCGTTGCGCACAGCGACACGCTGCCCGTGCTGATCGCCAACCTCGGCGCGAGCAAGCGCGTGCCGCCGATCGCCGAGGACGAGTACGACAACATCTACATCATTTCGATTCCGTGGTTCGGCAAGACCAAGACGATCCGGCTGCGCTACGGCGAACCCTACGTTCCCGCGGATGCCCCGGAGCCGCAGGCTTCATGAGTCGCCAGGCGTGACCGCGCAGCAGCAGCTCGAGGTCAATACCCGCGGTCGGGGCACTACTGACCTGACCACAGACGTCCAGGCGATCGTGCGCGACTCCGGCGTAAAGACAGGGCTCTGCAACGTCTTCCTCCGCCACACCAGCGCCTCGTTGATGATCTGCGAGAATGCGGACCCGGCGGTACTGCGCGATCTCGAGACCTTCATGTCGCGGCTGGTTCCGGACGGCGACCCGATGTTCACGCACACGGCCGAAGGGCCGGACGACATGCCGGCGCACGTGCGCAGCATCCTGACGCAGTCGGACCTCACGATTCCGGTGACGGAGGGTCGCTGCGCGCTCGGTACCTGGCAGGGTATTTATCTCTGGGAGCACCGGCACCGCGGCCATCGGCGGACCGTGGTCGTAACGGTTACGGGCGAGTAGTCAGTCGCCGCCCGCGCGCAGCGCGATCGCGTTCTTTATGAACTCTTCGTGACGTCCGATGCGCAGGTCCGCCTGGACCGCGTCGCGGATAGTGCCGTCCTCATCGATGAGAAAGGTGGCACGGCGCACGCCGACGCCAAAGGGGCCGTCCACGTCATAGGCCTTCGCAGCGGCCTTGTCCGGGTCGCACAGCAGCTCGAACGGCAGGTCGTGCTTTTCGCGGAATCGCGCATGGCTGTCGGCGTCCTGCGGGCTCACGCCTGCGACCTGCAGGCCGAC
>JABAHS010157415.1_pt1 | contig 11276 bp, 4 predicted proteins | sample 7062111 | NCBI WGS metagenome assembly JABAHS01 (sample SAMN14534600, study PRJNA622989) | marine sediment metagenome | biome: marine biome [ENVO:00000428]; feature: marine pelagic biome [ENVO:01000023]; material: deep marine sediment [ENVO:00002113]; isolation source: pool of 4 deep marine... | reverse complement strand
TTCCAGGCGGTACACATAGACTCCGCTGGCCACTTTGCTGCCAAACGCATCAGCGCCATCCCAGACCATAAGGTGTCTCCCGCTCTCCATCATTCCGGAATGCAACGTGCGGATAAGCTGTCCCCGCAGGTTGTAGATCGCCAGCGTGACCTCACCAGCCTCGGGCAGCGAAAACGAAATCGTGGTGGTCGGATTGAACGGATTCGGATAGTTCTGCTCCAGGACAAATCCTTTGGGCAATGGCTCTTCCTGTGCCGTCTCAGCAGCTATAGCTAACCAGTCGCTACTATTCATTGGCTGGCCGGTTTCCGTGTCCAGGACCGTCCAGTTGCCGACGTCCCCTGAAGCAGACGCTTGCAATCCCGAAGTTGGACTCAACTTAGTAAACGTGAAACTATCCGAGGCATCGATGGTATCGGGGAAGGTTCCTACATTAAAAGTGTAGGTGTACTGCCCGGCTGGCGGACCGCCGCGAACTTCCTGTGTCAGCCGTTTGGTGATGGAGTTACCGGAGACGATTGTTGGATCAACCGGCCCGATGGTGGGCCCGACCGTCTCGCCATTGGGTAACGTAATGATGTTCCAGACTTGCGTGCTCTGCGACTGCGCGGAAATATTTTCCAAAGTGATATCAAACTGGAATGAACCACCACCTGGTGGAATCTGAATGGGTGGATTGACAGGATTGAGGGTTATTGTAATGGGCGCTTTCACAGCCCATAACGCTAGTGAAGAGGTGTTAGGACCAGCAGCGAAAAAAATGGTTCCATTCACGTTGAACAAAGTGTTCGGTAGGGACCCATTAGGCCCCGGGTTGATGTCTTTCACCAACACCGTGCCGGAAGGCGTCCCGTCGCTTCTCCACAACTCAAATCCAGTAGCGCCATCATCAGCGGCAAAGAACAAGGTATCCCCCGCTACTTCAAAATCCTGCGGCGAAGACGGATCGACACCGGGATTGATATCCTTGACGAGTTCCGTACCGGCTGTCGTACCATCGGTTCTCCACAACTCCTCGCCGGTGGTAGGATGAATCGCTGAAAAGAGAAGGGCGTTGTTGATAATCCTCCCCGCGAAATTTTTACCCGCAAAAAACTGACCGCCCGGGAATGAGCTGGATGCCCCGGGATTGATATCATGTACAAGCACAGTACCGGCGGCCGTACCGTCGCTTTTCCATAATTCAGTTCCTACACTACCATTGTCTGCGTTAAAGAAAAAAATGCCGTTGAGATTCACAGCCAGGGCGCCTTCCGAGAAAGGTTGAAATGAGCTGCCCGCCCCGGGATTGATGTCTTTGACCATCACCGTTCCGGCGGTTGTGCCGTCGGTCTTCCATAATTCTCTTCCGTTCGACCCGTCATCAGCAGCAATGAAAATAGTTCCGTTGACGTCCTCCATTATGTTAGGGAAGGAGCCCGGCGGAAAAGGGTTAATATCTTTCAGCATGACCGTGCCGGCTGGCGTACCATCGCTTATCCATAACTCTCTGCCATTCGTCCCATCGACGGCATTGAAAATAAAGCCCCCGCTTATCGGCGTTATATCACCAGGATCGCCATGCCCTGACCCTGGCCGGATGTCCTTGACCATTATGGTTCCTGCAGCAGTACCATCGCTCTTCCACAGTTCTATCCCGGTGCTACCATCATCTGCAGCAAAGAAGAGCGTGCCGTTCACATTGGTCAATCCAGATGGGCTTGAACTTGCGGAGCCCGGATTGATGTCCTTCAGCAAAACAGTTCCCGCGGTCGTGCCATCGCTCTTCCACAGTTCCCACCCGGTGGTGCCGCCAAAACCTACGAAGAAGAGCGTACCGTTCACCACCGTCAGATCCCGCGGCGCGGCTATAAAATTACCAAGGGATTTGACCAGTACCGTACCGTTTACCGTACCGTCGCTTTTCCATAAACCATTTTGACTTAAAGAGCCAAAAAAAAGCTCACCGTTAAAATTGGCGTAGTTAGAGTTATTGGTTACCCCTGAAGTTACGGCTTTCACCATCATGACGGGTTGCGCCAGGTTTTGCTGCACGCCAACCAGCAACAGCATCAAGGTTAAAAGAGAACTTATCCTGTTCATGGTTTGTCCTCCTTTGTAGTTATCTATTCATTGTTAAAGGAGTAAATCTTAGCTGTTTGAGCAAAAATTACTGCACCAACACCAGCTTGCGGCTCGCCACAAAATTCCGTGCTGAGCCGTCTAAGATTAATTGCGCTTCCAGGCGGTATAAATAAACACCGCTTGCGACCTTGACACCATGGGAATCCCTCCCATCCCAGACCATCCGATGATGACCGGCTGAAAGCGCACCTGAATGCAGCGTGCGAATCAATTGCCCGCGCAGGTTATAAATGGCGAGCGTTACGTTACTCGCTTCCGGCAGCGAAAATGAGATGGTGGTACTGGGATTAAACGGATTCGGATAATTCTGCATCAGAGCAAAATCCGCCAGTGTAGTTACAATATTGCTCATACCGGTTTCCCAATCCTCGGCGCTGAAGGAAGCAGTTGTTTTGGCAGAACTCGGCGCACCAGTTTTGGTAAAGGTAAAACTGTCAACATCAAGCACATTATTGGGGAAATTGCCTACTTTCATATTGAAACCGTAGGTGGCGGCCGGCGGTCTGGCCGGTACTTCCATGGTCAGAGTTGTGCTAAACGAGTCCCCTGGTGCGATAGTAACATTAAACGGGCCAAGCTGCGGACCAACTTCCTCGCCGTTAGGCAAGGTTACCGTGTTCCAGTAATTACCTGTGAATTGAGTTGCCATGTTGTTGACGATGGTTACATCAAAGTCGAAAAACCCGCCACCCGGAGGGATGGTCACGGGTGGATTCTGCGGCGTAGCCGTAATGGTAACGCCAGGCTGAGCTGATACTAATTTCCAGAGTTCCTGACCAATTACTCCATCATCAGCGGCGAATAACAGGATGCCGTTTACTACGAGCAAATTATTGGGACGGGAAGGTGCGCTTCCCGGGTTAAGATCCTCGACCAGCACGGTACCGGCTGTGGTACCGTCCGTTTGCCATAATTCCCATCCAGTCGTACCGTCGTCGGCGCTGAAATAAACCGTCGCATTAATGTTTGTAAAGGAGCTCGGCGAGGAACTGCCGGTACCCGGATTGATGTCTTTCACCAAGACGGTACCGGCGGTGGTGCCGTCGCTCTTCCATAATTCCCGTCCCGTGGCGCCGTCATTCGCTCGAAAATAGAGCATACCGTTCATGTTGGCTAAATCGCTCGGGGACGATGATGACGGCCCAGGATCGATGTCTTTGACCAGCACGGTACCGGCGGTGGTGCCGTCGCTCTTCCACAATTCCTGTCCAGTCGTGCCGTCGTCGGCGCTGAAGTACAGCGTGCCATTGAAGTCGGCAAAGTTGCCGAAGATGATCCCATCAGCCGGACCGGGGTTGATGTCTTTGACCAGGACGGTGCCGGCCGCGGTGCCGTCGCTCTTCCATAATTCCCGTCCATTTGTGCTGTCATCGCCGCTAAAGAAGAGCGTCCCGTTGACCGCTGTAAGCGACCCTAAGCGGTCATCAAAGGTGTCTTTGACCAGGACGGTGCCCTCGGTGGAGCCGTCACTCTTCCACAATTCTGTACCAACAAAAGCACTTAAAAAAAGCGTGCCGTTGACGACTGTAAGATCTGTGGGGGTCGAACCGAAGAACCCCGGGCGGATGTCTTTGACGAGGACGGTCCCCGCAGTGGTCCCGTCGCTCCTCCATAATTCCTGTCCTGTTTCGCCGTCATCTGCCGCGAAAAAGAGCATATTTTTGAAGTTTGTAAGCTGGTCCGGGAGAGCAAAAATCCCGCGCTTGTTGATGTTTTTGACGAGCATGGTGCCTTCAGCGGTTCCGTCGCTCTTCCATACTTCCCATCCGTGTAGGTCGTCGTTGGCGACGAAAAAGAGCGTACCGTTGACCTCTGTAAGTTCTTGCGGCTCAGATCCAATCGTGCCTGGAACGATGTCTTTGACGATCACGGTCCCGGCTGCCGTGCCGTCGCTTTTCCACAATTCATTTCCAGTGGTCCCGTCATTACCCTTGAAAAAAAGCGTGCCGTTGAGTTCAGCCGGTGGTTTGAACGGAACCACCCCACTTCCCATATCCGGCCAAATATCCTTCACCAGCATAACCGACTGCGCCTGAATGTGCCCAACGCTGACCAACAAAAACAAGACACTCAGCACACCAACAACTACTTTATGTGAGTTCATGATAACTCTCCTTTCCGCAATCGTGAGTACACGAATTGCGAATCGGTCCTGCATAAACCTGGTACCTGAAACATATCAGCAGTGCAACCCTATCCGCAACAAGGACATCGCCAACTTTCGAACCAAATTCGCATGAAATGTGTCCTTTTGGGTTCCATTTGTCCGGCGTGGATTAGGTAAAAATTTATCAACCCGAACGCTCTCAGCAAATCAAATTTCGGGAGACAATATTATTGTGAGGCTTTAATTGACAAACGTCCGGCGTTTGCTTTTTATGCCCTTTCTCGGCGATCCATAAAAAAAATCATATTAGTTTTCAACTCCGGGGCAGCCGCCGGATGAACTCAGATCGGAAAAAGACGCCAATAATGTATAATAACGCGATTGAGGAGACGTTTCAATTAAACATTTAATTAGGATGCCGGGACATCCGGTAGCAGTCCGCCGCCCGGACGCACCGGCATTGCTTTATACAGGAATCCTTATTTCATTAATAATAGTTTACGGCTTTGCCTGAACTCCCCGGCCTGCATCCGGTAAAAATAAACGCCGCTGGCCACCGGCCGGCCGTACTCGTCATTGCCATCCCAGCGCACGCTGTACGACCCGGCTGCTTGTTCTTCATTGACCAACTGGTGCACTGCACGCCCGTTTAAGTCATAAATGGTCAGGTTCACGGCCTGTGCTTGCGGCAACTGATAGACAATAGTGGTAGACGGATTGAATGGATTCGGATAATTTTGCATTAGAGCGAATTCCTCGGGTGCTGTTGCATCACCGTTCAGACTCACTTCCCAATCTTCAGGGCTAAAAGAAGCGTTGGTCCTAGCAGCAACAGGCCCGCTGGTTTTGATGATGTTAAAGCTGTCCGTGTCCAGTACGCCGCCATTAGCAAAGACGCCGACTTTCATATTAAAACCGTAGGTGGCGGCCGGCGGTTTGCTCGGTACCTCCATAGTCAGGGTTGTATTAAACGATCCACCCGCCGGAAGTGTGATATTAAAGGGACCAAGCTGTGGTCCAATTTCCTCGCCGGCCGGTATCGTGACGGTGTTCCAGTAATCAACGGTCCAATCCACATTGGTGTTATTGACCAGCGTCACATCAAAATCAAAAAAGCCTCCTCCAGGGGGAATGGTAATCGGCGGATCCTGGGGTGTGGCCGTAATGTTGACCACCGGTGGCATGCCGCCGCTAGTTCCGTTTGCCAACACAAAGTTTGAATGGAGCGTTTCAATCGCCAGGGGGATGATCTCACTAGGTTGCGGCCAAAAGCCAGAGCCGTTGGCCTCAACCGTCCATGAGAAGGTTTTGTTTTTCTGCGTCTGCTCGCCATAAAACCAGTCGTTGGAATAGCCGTTGGTGGTATACCCAAGGGTCTGGGAAGGCGTCCCGAACGGGTAATTGTTGAATGTACTCATACCCTGGGAGAAGGCCACAAATTGCGCATGGTCTGGTGTAAAAAAGTTGAACTCATACCCCCATGGAAAATTGAAGGTGCCAGCAACGGAATGATAATTAAAGGTCATGGTCAAATTATGATTGATCGCGAAGTTTTGCACGGTCTGCGTTTCAGGCTCCGAGGCCGGAGCCGTGCCGCGATAGGTTGAGCTCCCGGGATTGGGGCTGGAACCGATGTTGTTAAAGCCCCATTTATAATCGAAGTTGCGGTTGATATCCACGCCAAACGTGCCGTTGCCATTGTCACGGCGATTCTTGCGCCACATGCCGCCGCCATTGGGGTTGGTCATTTCGTTATACTTATAGCCATCCGGATTGATACAGGGGATAAAGTATATCTCTCTGTTATCTATTAGGAAATCTACTACCGCATCGCTGCCGTAGTTTTCCAGCAAATGCCACATGAAATACATGACACACGCCATACCCTGAGGTTCGCGTGCATGCATGAGGGCGGTGAACAAAACCTCCTCTTCATTCTCATTGACATTCGGGTTATCCGATATCTTGACCATCCAGATATTGCGCCCCTCTATGGAAGTACCAACGGATTGCCTCACGGTTATGAGGTTGGGATAAAGCGACACCATTTCGTCCAGGTCCTCTACGATTTCATCAAAGGTGTAGTACCCTCCCATGCTGCCGAACCCAAATCCCTGCACCCTATATTTCTGTTTCATCCGTGCTTCGAGCGCGTCCAATTGGGTCTGGCTCAACTTTGGTCTGATTTGATATTCCGCCTCGACATCCCCGACCAAAATCTCATAATCGCTCCAGATTTGCTTTAGAAGTTCTAATTCCCAGTTATTCAACACCACGTCAAAATAGCTACCGTAATACTGGATATGGTCGAGCACCAGACCTTCTTCGCTCATGTTAAGAATGTCGTCATCGCTGTTTATGTAGATTCTAACTTTGCTATACGTGACGGGGAGCTCTTGCCCGGCGAGCGGCCCCAGAGAGCCGAGAACAAAGCCCAACAACAGCACCAGAGCGGTGAGCGTTGCTTTACCTGAACCATGTTTGCAATTCCTCATTGTGATCTCCTTTCTTTTCGTTTTCGTTCCATTATTTTACAATCAGCATCTTACGCGTTTGGGTAAACCTTCCGGCCCTGAGGTGATAAATATATAAACCGCTTGCTACCGCCTGCCCGGCCTGATCTCTGCCATCCCACAGCACCGAATAGGAACCTGCCTCTTGCCGTATATTAACGAGCGCCCGCACCTGTCGGCCGGTCAAATCGTAGATCACAATCTTGACACTCGCCGCTTTCGGCAACTGATATGAAATGGTTGTCGACGGATTGAAAGGGTTCGGGTAATTTTGCTCGAGGCGAAAGCTCTCCGGAGCTGCACCGGCTACTGTTCCCTGACCACCCCATTCACCTCCCCAGTCTGAAAAAATCTGTGCCTCTGGACCATCCTTTGCAATTGCACCGGATTTTGTAAATGTAAAACTGTCGCTAGCGTCGATAGTATCTGGAAAAGTGCCAATATTAAAAGTATAAGTATACTGCCCGGCGGGCGCCCCACCCGGAACATTCTGCGTGAGTTGCTTTGTGATCATCTCCCCGGAGGCAATGGATGGATTCACCGGCCCAATGGTCGGCCCAATGGTTTCGCCATTTGGGAGCGTGATCGCGTTCCAGACTTGCGTGCTCTGCGTGACGCCGGAGATATTGCTCAGTGTGATAGTAAATTGAAACTGTCCGCCTCCTGGCGGAATAACAATCGGTGGATTGCTGGGAGTGAGTGTTATTGTAACAGGCTGACCAAGCCGCCACAACTCACCTCCAGAGGTGATGCTTCCGGTGATGCCGTCTACGGCGCTGAAAAAAAGTGTGCTATCCACGGTTATCAACGGGCCCGGAATGGAACTATTCGGTCCGGGATTGATGTCTTCCACAAGCACCGTGCCAGCGGTCGTGCCGTCGCTTTGCCATAGCTCATATCCATTGGTGACATTGAAGGCGGCGAAGTAGAGCGTGCCGTTCACGTTTGTTAAAAAGATCGGGAATGCATCGGCAATGCCGGGATTGATGTCTTTCACCAACACCGTGCCAGCGGCAGTGCCGTCGCTCTTCCATAACTCCAATCCGTGGATGCCGTCGTCGGCACTGAAAAAGAGCGTGCCGTTCACGTCTGCTAAGTTCCTCACCGCTGACCCCAGCGGCCCCGGGACGATATCTTTGACCAGTACCGTACCGGCGGCCGTGCCATCGCTCTTCCACAATTCCAGTCCGGTTAAGCCGTCATTCGCGCCGAAGAAGACTTGGCCGTTCAGTTCAGTAATGTAATCCGGGTTCGAATTACGTGACCCTGGATTAATATCTTTGACCAACACGGTGCCGGCTGCAGTTCCGTCGCTCTTCCACAACTCAAATCCATTGACGCCGTCACTTGCCCTGAAGAAAAGAGTGCCGTTAATGTTGGTCATTTCAGGGGTTGGTGAGGCCAGTGGTAATGACCCCGATGGCCCCGGGTTGATATCTTTCACCAGTACTGTGCCCCCTGCAGTACCATCGCTTTTCCACAATTCAAGTCCGGCTGTGCTCTCATCAGCACCGAAGAAGAGCGTGCCGTTCACATTCGTTAGAGAAGGAGCAAGTGGAAGTGAACTGTCTGGCCCAGCGTTGATATCTTTGACCAGCACCGTACCAGCAGTCGTGCCGTCACTCTTCCATAACTCCAGTCCAATCGTGCCATCGTCGGCATTGAAGAAGGCAGTGCCGTTCACATCGGTGATCGTGATTGCTAAGAGGGGCAGTGCACCGGCCGCTCCGGGGTTGATGTCTTTGACCAGCACCGTACCAGCAGTCGTGCCGTCGCTTTTCCATAGTTCACGTCCTGTGGCACCATCGTCAGCGCCGAAAAAAAGCGTGCCGTTCACGTCGGTTAATTGCTGTGGAATTGAACCTCCACCCGGGTTGATGTCCTTCACCAGCACGGTGCCGGCCTCGGTGCCGTCGCTCTTCCACAACTCACGTCCGCTGTTGCCGTCACTGATAGCAGAGAAGAAGAGCGTGCCGTTCATATTGGTAAGCTTACCCGGGGATGAGCCAGCCTGGCCCGGCTGAATATCTTTGACAAGAAAAGGTGTTTGAGTATAGATCTGAGGGGCGCTAATAAGCAACAGCACCAGGATTAGAAGCAAATGCGCCCTGGATTTTTGTTTTATCATATTCATGACTTAACCTCCTCGGGACTTGCCAAACCGGAGTCTTAGTTGATAAACAACATCTTGCGCGTTTGGCTAAATTGCCCCGCCTGGATTTCATAAATATACACGCCAGTCGCCACTGTCTGACCTGCCTGGTTTCTGCCATCCCATTGCACCGAATAGGAACCCGCGTTTTGATTTTGATTAACTAGTTCCCTCACTTGTCGGCCGGTTAAATCGTGAATGGTAAGCCTCACCCTCGCTGCTTCAGGCAGGCGATAGATAATGGTGGTGGATGGATTAAATGGATTCGGATAGTTCTGTTGCAAAACAAAGGCTTGCGGGATGACGTCATTTTTGCTTGCAAGCACAAAGTCGTCCCTGGCCCACGCGCTCACCGGCAGTCCGGTCTCGGAATCCCGAACTTGCCACTCCCCGGTCCCTTGCAAAGCTATCCCTGGTGTTGCGCTCGGCGAACTCAACTTGGTAAATGGGAAACTGTCCGAATCGTCGATGGTGTCGGGAAAGGTGCCGACATTGAAAATATGTGTGTACGATCCGGCCGGGGCGCCTGCGGGTACCTCCTGCGTCAAGGTTCGACTGCGGGATTGACCTGAGGGGAGGTCCAAAGTAACCGGCCCTATCGTTGGCCCAAATGTACTGCCATCGGGCAAAATGAATTGATTCCAGACCTGAATGGTCTGGGTGCGGCCAGAAATGTTGTCGAGGGTAACCGTATACTGAAATTGGCCGCCACCGGGTGGAATCTGAATCGGCGGATTGATCGGGGTAAGGGTCACCATGACAGGGGCTGTTGCGGCCCATAACTCCTGTCCAGCCACAGGCTCAAACGCGTTAAAAAAGAGGGTCCCGTTGACATTCGCCAGTTCGGATGCAAACGAAGACGGCGCTCCCGGATTGATGTCTTTTACAAGCGCAGTACCCAGAGTCGTACCATCACTTCTCCATAATTCCTCGCCAACACTGCCGTCATCAGCAGCGAAGAAAAGAGTATCTCCCACGACCGTAAAAAAATGTGGGTCAGAGCTCAGTTCACCAGGCCTTATCTCCTTAACGAGGACGGTGCCACTGCTGGTACCGTCGCTCTGCCACAGCTCCCGTCCAAGGTTACCAGAACGAGCTGAGAATAACAGCACATCGTTCAAAATTGCGTGGCCACCGGTGCCTGACAGGAACGTAGAACCCGGATTCGAGGCAGCAAAAAGTCCCGGGTTGATATCCTTTACCATTACCGTACCCGCAGTCGTGCCGTCGCTCTGCCACAACTCCTCTCCGGAAGCGCCATCATCGGCAGCAAAGAAATACATGTTTTTAAAAATCACATTCACACGGGTGGAGAAGGAATTTATGGAGCCAGATGGGCCAGGTCTTATGTCTTTCACCAGCACCGTACCTGCGCTCGTGCCATCAGTTTTCCACAGTTCTCTGCCATTGATCCCGTCGTCGGCAGCAACGAAGACGATACCGTTTAGTTTCTCGCCAACTAGCACAGCGAGGCCAGTGGTACCCGGAAAAAAATCTTTTACCAGCACCGTGCCCGCAGTTGTGCCATCAGTCTTCCATAGTGCTTGTCCATTTATATCATCATGTGCGGTAAAGAGCACGTTTCCATTGAGTTCCGTAAAAGAGCCCGGCACCGAATCACCTGGGCCAGGGTTGATATCTTTGACCAACACCGTTCCTGCCTCGGTCCCGTCACTCTTCCATAACTCAATTCCTGAAACACCATCATCAGCACCGAAATAGAGTGTACCCTTTATGTTCGCCGGTCGTAGGGCACCCATGAACATTGAGCTGTTTGGGCCGGGGTTAATGTCTTTGACCAGGATTGTACCGGCGGTGGTTCCATCCGTTTTCCATAATTCCCGACCATGGTTGACATCTTCGGCATCGAAAAAAAGTTCACCGTTCAGGTTCGTCCAATTCCGCGGCTGACTTCCCGATTGAGTTCCTGGCCCTATTTCTTTGAGCAGAGCTGTGCCGCCGACGGTGCCGTCGCTCTTCCAAAGCTCGTCTCCGGTGGTGCCGTCGGTGGCAGCGAAAAACACCGTGGAATTAAGACTACCCAGTTCGCGAAATGGTATCTGGGGGCGCGGCTCCCCTCCTGGCAAGATATCTTTCACCAGCATAACGGGCTGGGCCCTGCTTTGCTCTGCGCCGATAAACAACAGAAAAAGAGTTAAACAAATAATCCCCCTCTTCAACCATAGATTCTTGCGCCAGCTCATGGTCAATCCTCCTTATCCTGTAACCTTCCAAAAGCTCGGAACCTGCAGGAGGTTACAAGATCATTTGATAAACACCATCTTGCGAGTTTGGCTAAAGTGACCCGCACGAATATGATAAATATACACACCCGTGGCCACGGTCTGACCGGCCTGGTCTGTGCCATTCCATTGCACCG
>JABAHS010006039.1_pt3 | contig 11289 bp, 10 predicted proteins | sample 7062111 | NCBI WGS metagenome assembly JABAHS01 (sample SAMN14534600, study PRJNA622989) | marine sediment metagenome | biome: marine biome [ENVO:00000428]; feature: marine pelagic biome [ENVO:01000023]; material: deep marine sediment [ENVO:00002113]; isolation source: pool of 4 deep marine... | reverse complement strand
CACGACGCCGACGATGCGCTCGCGATCCCGCGGCGGCGCAACGTCGCTCAGAGAGGCCGCCGTGCCGGAGTCGACGACTTTACCGTCGGCATCCGTCCGCGCCCACTCGTGGGGCGCAACGACGCTCACGTACAGGCTCACGAGAGGCCCCGCCGGCGCTGACGCACGACGACCGCGTTGGCGCCCGCGGCGCGCTGCAGGTGACTCTCCAGAACGAAGCGCAGACGGCCGAAGCGGGCGTCGCTGACCACCTTGAAGTAGCTGGTGGACACGGCGACCAGCGGCTCGGCGACATCGCCGGAGCCGGCGAGCGCCGGCTGCGCGAGGAACTCGCCGACGCCGGGGTAACCCTCCTCTCCGCGAGCGTCGACAAGCGCCTGTGCGCCGTCCTCGCCGAGCCCCTCGGCGCTCAGAATCTGCAACAGCGGCAGCGCACAGGTATTGACGTTGATGGGCACGTTGGATGAGGGCAGTGCACTCACGTATGGCGCCAGCGTTGCCAGCACCTTGCGGTCCACGCCGGCCACCCAGAGCAGCTCGCCGACGTCGACGAAAGCCCTGTTGGCGGCACGGTAGGCCGGGTCCTTGAGCAGATACTCCGGGTCCTCGGCGCCGCTGGCGCCACCGACGTCGGGATCCGCGTCGATCCAGTCGACGACGGCATCGGCGATGCCCTCCTCGAGACCGAGAACGCGCAGCAGGCGCACGAAGGCGGGATACCACACTTCGTCACGACCCGCCTGAAGGTTGTTGAGATTGAAACGTGCCTGTTCGTCGGTCACGAGTGCCGAGAGCTTGCCTCGTTCGACCGCCACTGCGGGCAAGACATTGTTCCATGCCTCGTTCAAGTGATCCGTTTCGCTCTCGGCACCGTCGCGCTGCAGCACTTTCATCACCCACTGCTCGGCGCCCGCAGCCAGCTGGTAGCCCTGTTCGGCGTCCTGCTGGTTCGCAATGCGCCGCAACGCCAGGTACTGATCCTCGAGCGTATACACCGACAGCGTGCTCAGCAGCACCAGGATGAACAACACGCTCAGCAGAGCAACGCCGCTCTCACGCGCCGAGCGCGACGCCGCAGCGCCCGGGACGGANNCATTGGACGTCTCGAGCACGCGCCGATAGGTACGGCCCGCGACCGTGGATACGGTGATTTCCACACCCACCGGCAGCCCCTCGGGCTCGACCCACTCGCTCGTCTCTCCCAGGCCCTGCTCGTCGGACCATGTCAGCGTTCGCACGCTGATGTCCGACACGTCCTCGTACACCCGCCGACGTCTTTCAGCGCTGTCCTGGTCGCGATCGAGCACCCGCCACGTCACGCGTACCACCTCGCCGTCCTCGACCCGCCACGCGACCCGCTTCAACGCGGACCAGGCTGGCGAAGCCGGATCCGGCTCGCCCACGCTCAAGCGCAGGATCTCGCCGGGTGCGGGTGGGTTGTCCGGCGAGACGACCAGCGCCGCCTCCGGGTCGCCGAACCCGTCGCGCACCGACCGCGGCACCATGTAGCGCACGTCGCGCTCCAGCATCGTGAACAGCGTCTGCACCTCACGAAGCTCGGCGTGCTTGTCGGCCAGCGCCTCGCGCGTGTCGAGAAAACGCAACAGGCTGCCGTAGCAGATCGCCGCAATGATGGCGAAGATACCGATCGCGACGACCATCTCGAGCAGGGTGAAACCCCGCTGCCCGCTGTGTCGCTCACGACCCCCCACGGACGGCGTCTGCGCCCGGCGCCACGCCCGCGGGCCGGCCCGCTCAGCCGCCGCCTTCATTATTCCCTGAACCGCGCCCGGCCGGCGTGCGCTGCGCCGGGGTGTAGCGGGCGATGTAGCCGAACAGCGTCGCGCTGGCGTGATCGGTCTCGGCGTCGACGTGCACCCCGATGTCGACGCGCCGGATGTCCGGGTCGGCCGTGGCCGAGACCTGCTCCCTGACGTGCCAGCTCCGCCCGCCCAGGACCACCTCCTGCTGCGTCTGTCTTGCGGCGGGCCACGCGCGGGACAGGCGCATCTCGGCGAGCCGGTTGCTCGCCACCCACGTCGCGAGCAGCCGCTCCTCGGTCTGTCGCGTCACTGAGACATTGGTGCCCATCGCCTGCACGACGGCACCGATGCCGACGGCGGCGATGCCGAGGGCGGCCAGTATCTCCAGCAGCGTGAACCCGCCGCAGACGCGGCGGCGCCGGACATGCGGGCGACGCCTAAGCTCGGCGTTCAGCGGGCCTACCGGCATGACTTCACGCGCCACCGCAAGCTGACTCCCTGTGCACGCCGCCGCCTCAGCCGAGCTCGGCGTCGCGACGCTCGATCGCAAGGTTCTGGTCTTCGTCCATGCTGACGACGAAGGCGTCGGTATCGCCGAGCAACGTCAACACGAACGGCGAAATTTCACCCACGGCCTCGACGACGATGACTCGCGGGCTCGCGACGTCGGCGCTGGCGGCATCCTGCTCGAGAAGATCCAGCCGCACCGTCACCGTCTCGGCGAAACGGCGCGGATGCAACACGTCGTCCTGCTCGATGGGGCTCCACACCTCGCCCGGCAAAAGAAAGCGCAGCCTGCCTTCGGCTTCGTCCACCTCGATGCCGATGGCGCGGCCGGTGAGAATGCTCTCCTCGCGCACGTGCTCGAGCAATGCCACGAAGCGACGCGCCTCGAGCGCGGCAAGCCGGTCGGCATCGTGCCGCAGCGACAGGCTCACCAATGTCACCGTCAGTCCGATCAGCAGCACCACGACCATAATCTCGAGCAGGGAAAACCCTCGTGCCCCGCTCGCCGGGACGCATCGCTTAGGCGTAATGGCGCTAACGCTCATCGAGATTCCAGTTGCCGATGTCCGCCGCCGAGTCCTCCCCGCCCGGCTGGCCGTCCGTTGCCATGGACCAAAGGTCGAACTCGCGCTGTTCGCCGGGGGCCAGATACTGATACGGATTGCCCCAGGGGTCCGTGGGCAGCGTCTCGATGTAACCACCCTGCTTCCAGTTCTTCGCCGGTGGATCGCCGCTCGGCTGGCGCACCAGTGCCTCCAGGCCCTGCTCGGTGCTCGGGTAGTTGAAGTTATCGAGCTTGTACAGCTGCAACGCGCCCGACAGCGCCCGGATATCGCTCTTTGCCTTGGCGATGAAGGCCTGCTCCTGGCGTCCGAGCACGCGCGGCAGGATCAACGTCGCCAGCAGACCGATGATCACGACCACGACCATGATTTCTATCAACGTAAAGCCACGCTCACGCATGCTCATGCCTCAACCGATGAGTTGGTTCAGATCGAAGATCGGCAACAGGATCGCCAGTACGATAGTCAAGACCATTCCTCCCATGAGCAGAATCATAAACGGTTCGAACAACCCCACCAGCACCGCCATGCGCGATTCGAGCTCGCGCTCCATGGCGGTGGCCGCCTTGTCCAGCATCTCGGGCAGGCGCCCGCTCGACTCGCCGCTCGCGACCATCTGCACCAGCACCGGCGGGAATCGTCCCGTGCGCCTCAGCGCGCGACTGATGCTCGCACCCTCGGCCACCTCGTCCGTCGCCACCTCGAGGGCGCGCCTTAAAACGCGGTTGCCCACGACACCCGCCGCGGCACGCATCGACGAGAGCAGCGGCACACCGCTGCCGGACATGATCGCCAGCGTACGCGCCATGCGCGCCGTGTTGAAGGTTCGCGACAGGCGCGCAATCCCGGGCATCGACAGCAGCAGCCGATGCCAGTGGTAGCGCGGGACCGGCCGACGCAGCAACATCGCCAGCGCTACGCCCGCCGCCACGATCAAGCCGACGATCCACAACCCGTAGGCCTGCAGAAAGTCACTCAGGGCGATGAGCATTCGAGTGAGAAGCGGCAGCTGCTGACCCGTGTCCTCGAACACCTTCACCACCTGGGGTACGACGTAGGTTACCAGTCCCGCCACGATCAGAATCGCCACCACCGTCAGGATGACGGGATAGACCAACGCCACGCCGATGCGTTGCTGCAGTCCCTGGCGCGCCTCGGTGTAGTCCGCCAGGCGCTCGAGCACCTCGCCGAGGCGGCCCGTCTGCTCGCCGGCGCTCACCGAGGCCGTGTACAGCTCGGGAAACGAGCGCGAGAAGCCGCGCATCGCCTCGGCCAGGCCGCCGCCCTCCATGACCGTGGAGCGAATGCCGGTCAACGTGGATTTCAGCAGATGACCCTGCGATTGCTCGATGAGAGCGTTCAGCGCCTCCTCCACGGTGAGCCCCGAGCCGAGCAGGGTGGCGAACTGGCGGGTGATAACGGCGAGGTCGGTGGTGCCGATGCGCCGCCTGCTGCGGCGTCGAACATGCAGCTGCTCCTGAACGCCCACCACAGACAGCGGCGTCAGCCCCTGCTCGCGCAGCTGCTGGCGGATTTGGCGCGCCGTGTCGCCGGAAGCCACGCCTCGGCGCGTGCGCCCACGCACGTCCAGCGCCTGGTATTCGAATGCGCCCATGGGCTCTGCGTATCAGGCGGTGCGGGTCGTCGGCGGCCGACGCCTCATGCGCTGCGCGGATCGCAGTCGGCTAGAGCGACGCCTGCCGATGAATCGCGAACGCAAGACACCATGCGGCTATACCTCCCGTGTGACCCGCAACACCTCTTCGATGCTCGTCACGCCGTTCAGCACCTTCTCCACCCCGCCGCGCACTATGCTGGCGCTGCGCCGGCGTACGTGGGCGAGCATCTCCGATTCCCCTTTGCCGTCGTGAATCAGGCCGCGCAGCGCGTCGTCGACGACTATCAACTCGAAAATGCCGGTGCGGCCGCGGTAACCGGTGCCGTCGCAGCGCTCACAACCATCCGGTTTGTAGACGATGACGTCGGTGCCCTCGGCAACGCCCAGCAGGATCCGCTGGCGCTGCTCCAGACTCACCGGCTCGCGGCAGTGACTGCAAAGCCGTCGCACGAGCCGCTGCGCCAACATGCCGTTCAGGCTCGAAGCAATGAGGAAGCCTTCCACTCCCATGTCGAGCAGCCGGGTCACAGCGCCGATCGCGGAGTTGGTGTGCAACGTCGACAACACGAGGTGGCCCGTGAGGCTCGCCTGCACCGCGATCTCGGCCGTCTCGAGGTCGCGAATCTCGCCGACCAGCACCACGTCGGGGTCCTGGCGCAGAATGGTTCTCAGGCCCTGGGCGAACGTGAGTCCTATCTTGGTGTGAACCTGCGTCTGGCCGACCCCGTCGAGATCGTACTCGATGGGATCCTCGATAGTCAGGATGTTGAGCCGCTGACGGTCGAGCTCGCTCAGCGCCGCGTACAGCGTCGTGGTCTTGCCCGAGCCGGTCGGCCCCGTCACCAGGACGATGCCGTGGGGCGCGTGAATCAGGTGGTCGAAGCTGCGGCGCATGGACGCATCCATGCCGAGCTCGGCCACGTCGAGGCGCGTGCTGCGCTTGTCGAGCAGCCTCAGCACGATGCGTTCGCCGTGCTGAGTCGGCAGCGTGGACACGCGCACGTCCACGGGTCGATCGCCCACCCGCAGGGAAATGCGCCCGTCCTGAGGCAGGCGTTTCTCAGCGATGTCGAGTCTCGCCATGACTTTGAGCCGCGAAACGAGCGCCCCGTGCAGCGCGCGCTGGGGCTGCACTACGTCGCGCAGCACGCCGTCGACTCGGAAGCGAACCACCGAGCGCTCCTCGAAGGCCTCGAGGTGAATGTCCGAGGCGTTTTCGCGGATGGCCTGTGTCAGCAGGGCGTTGATCAGCCTGACGATGGGGGCGTCGTCGGCAACCTCGAGCAGGTCGGTGGCCTGAGGAAGCTCCTGGGTCAGCATGTCCAGGTCGACATCCTGGCCCATGTCGTCGACCATCTGCGTGGCTTCCGACTGTCCTTTGTCGTAGGCCTGGCGCAGCAAGCGCTCGAACTCGTTTGCGCCGATACGGTGAAAGCTGAGGCGTTCAGCGAGCTCGCGCTGAAGCTCCGCCACCACGCCGGCGTGGGGTGCGTCCGGCACCAGAACGTGCAGGCGGTCGTTTCGGCGACAGGCGACGATCACCTGGTGCTTCTTGGCAAAGGCGTAGGGAACGGCCGTCACGCACTGCGGATCGATCTCGCTCATCCAGGAGCTCGGTGCGGCGGCGGGCGCGGTTGTGGCAGCGCGGTTCACGACGGCACGTTCGCGTTTCGGTGCGGGCGGGTCAACGTGTGCTATCGACTCTGTCCGTTGGGATCCCCGCCGGAAGCCGGGACGCCGTGCTCAATGCCCCATTCGATCGCGGGCAACCGCGGCGGCACGGCCCCGTCGATCATCTTCACGGTGTCCGGGGCAGCCACTTCCTGGCGATCCCGCACGTCGTCGTATTTCTCCCGCGTCACGACGGCGAGATCGGTGTCCTCGCGCACGACCCTCGGCCGCAGGAACACCATGAGATTGCGCTTGATCACCTCCTTGGACTTCTTGCGGAACAACGCCCCGATCACCGGGAGCTTGCCGAGCACCGGCACCCATTCCACGGTGTCGGTAAGGTCGTCGCGGATGAGGCCGCCGAGGACGATGATGCGCGCGTCGTCGACCTGCACCGTCGTGTTGATCTGACGCTTGTCCGTGATGAGATCCGACGCACCCTGCACGGTGGTGCGGCTGACGTTGGATATCTCCTGCTCGATCTCGAGGCGGATCGTGTCGCCTTCGTTGATCTGCGGCGTGATGCGCAGGATCAGTCCCACGTCCTTGCGCTCGATGGTCTGGAAGGGGTTAGTGACCTGCACGGCGCCGGTGTCGCCTCCGGGCGTCTCCACCGGCTCCGTCGTCACCGGGCTCGCGCTGGTGACAAACTGCCCGGTCACGAAGGGCACCTCCTGGGCGACGACGATCTCGGCGGTTTCGTTCTCGAGCGTGAGCAGGTTGGGCGTCGACAGAATGTTGGAGTTGGCGTCGGCGCGCAGGGCGCGCAGCACCACCGCCAGGTCGGGCAGCGTGTCACCGGCGATGTTCTCCACCAGCTCGTTGATGAAGCCCAGGCGCAGCCCTCCTTCCTGATCGCTGAACTGGGTGTCGCCCCCGACCTCGCTGCCGTCGGCGTTCTGCTGCAGAAAGCTCCATTCGACGCCGAGCTCCGCCGCCATGTTGGTGCTCACCTCGGCGATGACGGTCTCGACGAACACCTGTGCCCGCTTGAGGTCCAGTTTTTCGATGACGCTCTGCAGCTCGCGGAACTGCCGCTCCGCCGCCCGTATGACCAGGGCGTTGGTGCCCTCGTCCGCCTGCACGGACACCTTCTGGGCTCCCGCGGCGCCCTCCCCGCCCACCGCGCCGCCCTGGGCAATTTCGTTGACGATGCCGACGAGATCGGCTGCCTTGGAATGTCGCAGGTAAACGACGCGCACGTCTCCCTCGGCCGGACGTTCGATGTCGAGCTGGTCGACGACGGCCCGCAGCAGATTGAACTCCGTCTCCGGCGCCTGGATGACGAGCGCGTTGATGGCGCCGTCGGCCTGCACCGTGATCCGCAGCCGCTGTGTCTGCGGGTCGCCCCCCGCCTGCAGACCCGCCGCGACCTGGGACAACACCGGCGCGAGCTCCTTCGCCTGGGCGTTTTCCAGGTACACGACGTGGACGTCGGCGCGGCGATCCGGCTGGTCGATGCGCTCGATGATGCGCAGCACCCGCTCGACGTTGGCCGCGGTGTCGGTAAACACCAGGGTGTTGCTGCTGGCGTGAGCAGCGAAGTGGCTGGTGGGCGGCAGCAGCGGGCGCAGGATGGGCACGAGCTCCTGCACCGATCCGAACTCGAGCTGGTAGACCTGGGTGATCTGCTCGTCGACCGACGGTGCCGTGGCGCCGAACGACATCGGCGTCGGCTGCTGCTTGACGATGTTGCTTGGGACGATCTTGATCACGTCGCCGCTGGGCACGGTGGCGAAGTTATGCACCTCCAGCACCGAAAGAAACACCTCGTAGATGCGGCTGGCCGGGAACTTTCCGCCGGAGATGAGCGTGACCTTGCCCTTGACCCTCGGGTCGACGATGAAATTCTTGCCGGTGATCTGCGAAACCGTGTTGATCAGGGCGCCGATGTCGGCGTTCTGAAAGTTCAACGTGATGGTGTCGCCGGCGCCGCGCGTCACCCCGTTCTGCGCCGGCTGCGCCTGCCCGAGGCAGGCGCCGGCGAATGCCAGCAGGGCCCCGGCGAGCACGCAGCGAGCTCGGCGCACACGCCGCCGCGATGACGAGCCAGCAGCATGGNNCGCCGCGATGACGAGCCAGCACCATGGAAGTTCGCAACGCCCATCGGCATAAGCCTCATGCCTGCGCCGCCGCGGCGCCGCTCACGCACTCGCGGAGATACCAGGCGTAGGTCATCTCGATGCCCCGGCGCAGACCGATGGTCGGCCGCCAGCCGAAACCTCGCAGGCGACCGCTGTCGAGCAGCTTGCGCGGAGTGCCGTCCGGGCGCCCGGAATCGAAGGCGAGCTTGCCGTCGTAGCCGACCACCTCGCAGATCGTGCGCGCCAGCTCGGATACCGTGATCTCTTCCCCCGAGCCGATGTTGACCAGCTCGGTCAGATCTTCACGCTCCATGACGAACAGGCAAGCTTGGGCCAGATCGTCGACGTGCAGAAATTCGCGCCGCGGTGCGCCGGTGCCCCACACCGACACGCTCGCCGCGCCGCGCCGCTTCGCTTCGTCGATCTTGCGCAGCAACGCGGGAAGCACGTGCGCGTCGTCGAGATGGAAATTGTCGTTCTCCCCATACAGATTGGTCGGCATCACGGGAACGAAGGAAGTGCCGTGCTGCGCGTTGTACGCCTGGCACATGCGGATGCCCGCTATCTTTGCGACCGCATAGGGCTCGTTGGTCGACTCCAGCGGCCCTGTCAGCAGGTATTCCTCGCGCATCGGTTGTGGGCACTCGCGCGGATACACGCAGGAGCTGCCCAGAAACAGCAGTCGCCTGACGCCGCTGCGGTAGGCCGACTCGATGACATTGGATTGAATCATCAGGTTGTCGTAGATGAACTCGGCGCGATAGGTGGCATTGGCGTGTATGCCGCCCACCCTTGCCGCGGCCAGGAAGACATAGTCGGGCTGCTCGGCAGCGAAGAAGGCCTCGACGTCGGCCTGGCGCCTGAGATCGAGCTCAGAGTGGGAGCGCAGCACTAGATTTTCGTAGCCCGCGCCCTCCAGCGCGCGCACGATCGCCGAGCCGCCGAGGCCGCGGTGACCGGCTACGTAGATGCGTGCGGTTGTCTCCATGCAGAAATCGCGGCGTTGGCGCCCCCTTCAGTCTAGTTGTTCCAGGCGCACCCGGGTCATGGGACCCACGATCGAGGCGAGCGCTTCGATGCGCTCCTGAGCCCGGTTCATGCGCTCCTCGACGGTGCGGTGGGTAAGAATGATTATCGGCACGACGTTCTCCTTGTCGCCGACGCCCTTCTGGATGATGGCCTCGATGCTGATGTCGAAGTCGCCCAGAATGCGCGTGACGTCGGCCAGCACCCCGGGCCGGTCGATCGCGAGCATGCGCAGGTAGTAGGCCGTCTCCACCTGTCCCATCGGCACAATGGGCAGATCGGCCAAGGCGCCGGGCTGGAAGGCAAGATGCGGCACCCGATGCCCCGGGTCGGCGGTCAACGCTCTCACGACGTCCACCAGATCCGCCACCACCGCCGAGGCGGTCGGCTCCGCACCGGCGCCGGCGCCGTAGTGCAGCGTGGGGCCCACGGCGTCGCCGTTGACGACGATGGCGTTCATGACGCCGTCCACGTTGGCGATGAGGTGTCGTTTCGGCACCAGGCACGGATGCACGCGCAGCTCGATCCCGGCGGGGCGGCGTATGGCGAGCCCGAGATGCTTGATGCGAAAGCCGAGCTCCGCGGCATAGGCGATATCGTCGGCGGTGAGCCGGGTGATGCCCTCGGTATACACCTTGCCGAACTGCAACGGGATCCCGAAGGCCGTGGCGGCGAGGATGGTGAGCTTGTGCGCAGCGTCGACACCCTCGACATCGAATGTGGGGTCTGCCTCGGCGAATCCCAGCCGTTGCGCCTCGGCGAGCATCTCCTGGAAATCGCACCCGCGGTCCTGCATGCCGGTGAGCACGTAGTTGCCGGTGCCGTTGATGATGCCGGCCAGCCACTCGATGCGGTTGCCGGCAAGGCCTTCGCGAATCGCCTTGATGATCGGGATGCCCCCGCCGACCGCCGCCTCGAAGGCCACCGTCACCCGGTGTTCCTGCGCGGCGGCGAATATCTCGTTGCCGTGGACGGCGATCAGGGCCTTGTTCGCCGTGACCACGTGCTTGCCGTTGGCGACGGCGCGCATCACCACCTCGCGCGCGAGGTCTTCGCCGCCCATCAGCTCCACCACCACCTCGATGTCAGGCGCATCGGTGACGGCGAAGGGGTCATCGACGAGCTCGAGCGAGCGGGTGTCGCACCCACGCGGTCGCGACAGATTACGCACGGCGGCCAGGGTCGGCTGGATCGCGCGGCCCGCCCGGCGCGCGATTTCGTCGGCGTTGCGCGTGAGCACGTTCACCGTTCCCTGCCCCACCGTGCCGAGGCCGATGATGCCGATCTTGACCGGTCGGGGCAGCACAGCGACCCGGGCGTCGCTGCGGGCGTCGGCTGTGTTTGAGTGCTTAATCAAATTTTTGCTGGAAGCAATTGTATTAAATGAGATTTCTATTGTTAACGATAATGCCACATGCGGCCCGTGTCAATGCAAACAGAGCGCCGCGGCGGCACCAGTCAAATGACGCGGTGGACGCCGCCAGCCGCGCAAGCCAGAATGGAGCGTGGCCTACCCCGGTCCGGCCGCGCCGATGAAACTGCACCTGACTCACACCGCGGGACGCAACATCATACGCTCACACGCGCCCGGCCGCGTGGTCATCGACGAATGCACCTACCGGCGCAGCCTCGTCGTCACGCCGGCGCGGATTCTCGACGCGTGGCGGCCGCTGACGTTCGCCGACCTGGCGGAGGCCGATTTCGAGGAACTGGCCCGGCTCGGGCCGCAGATCGTGCTGCTCGGCACGGGCACGCGTCTGCGCTTTCCCGACCCGCGCCTGACGCAGAGCCTCAGCCGCGCCGGAATCGGCATCGAGGTGATGGACACGGGCGCCGCCTGTCGCACCTACAACATACTGGTCGCAGAGGACCGCGAGGTGGTCGCCGGACTGCTGCTGGCGGATTGAGCGAGCCGGGGCCGACCGCCCCGGAGGCGGTCGGCCCGCGCCCGTCTTCAGAAAAGGGTTTCGAGCGAGTAGCCTTTGGCTTCCAGGACAGTGCGCAGGCGCTGCAGGGCCTCGACCTGGATCTGCCTCACCCGCTCACGGGTGACGCCG
>JABAHS010008094.1_pt1 | contig 11292 bp, 10 predicted proteins | sample 7062111 | NCBI WGS metagenome assembly JABAHS01 (sample SAMN14534600, study PRJNA622989) | marine sediment metagenome | biome: marine biome [ENVO:00000428]; feature: marine pelagic biome [ENVO:01000023]; material: deep marine sediment [ENVO:00002113]; isolation source: pool of 4 deep marine... | reverse complement strand
TTTCAATCACTGCTTCTTCACGAACTCCGGATCCGAGTCCGTCGACACGGCGCTGAAGATCGCACTCGGCTATCACCGCGCCCGCGGCGAAGGCAACCGCACGCGCCTGATCGGCCGCGAGCGCGGCTACCACGGCGTCAACTTCGGCGGCATGTCGGTCGGCGGCATGGTGCCGAACCGCAAGGTGTTCAGCCCCGTCCTGTTGCCGGGCGTGGACCACATGCGCGCGACGATGGTGCTCGAGCACACGGCGTTTTCCCGTGGCCAGCCCGAGTGGGGCGCGCATCTCGCCGACGACCTGGAGCGCATTGCGGGCCTGCACGACGGCAGCAACATCGCGGCCGTCATCGTCGAGCCGGTCGCCGGCTCGGCAGGCGTGCTGCCGCCGCCCGTCGGTTACCTCGAGCGACTGCGCGAGATCTGCGACAAACACGGCATCCTGCTGATCTTCGACGAGGTGATCACGGCTTTCGGCCGCGTCGGCAGGGCGTTCGCGGCGGATCGTTTCGACGTCATGCCCGACATCATCACGACGGCCAAGGGCCTGACGAACGGCGTGATCCCGATGGGCGCCGTCCTCGTGCGCGACCACGTCTACGACGCCTTCATGCAGGGCCCCGAGTTCATGATCGAGCTGTTCCATGGCTACACGTATTCGGGACACCCGGTGGCCGCAGCAGCCGGACTGGCTGCGATGGACGTCTACGACGAGGAAGGCATCTTCGAACAGGCGCAGGCGCTCGAGAAACCCTTCGAGGAACTGCTGCACTCATTTGCAGACCACGACAAGGTCATCGATGTGCGCAACTTCGGACTGATGGGCGCGATCGAAATGGCGCCTCGCGAGGGCGCCCCCGGCGCCAGGGGCCTGGAGACCCACAAGCGCTGTTTCTGGGACGAGAAGGTGATGGTGCGCAACGGCATGGATATCCTCAGTTTCTCGCCGTTCCTGAACTCGAAACTCGACGACTGGAACAGGGCGTTCGACGGCGTGCGCCGGGTCATTGACGCCATTGACTGAACGACGATGAGAGGAAGATTTATGAGCGCGCGCCCTGCACAAGACATCGACACGGCGAATATCGTCGGACACTTTATAAACGGCAAGGATGTTGCGGACAGCAACCGCCCCGAACCCGTGACGAACCCCGCCACCGGCAAGGTCACGCGGCACGTTGCCATGGCATCGCGACAGACCGTGGAGCAAGCGATCGCCGCGGCAGAGGCCGCCTTCCCCGCGTGGCGCGACACGCCGCCGATCAAGCGCGCGCGCATCATGTTCCGTTTCAAGCAACTGCTGGAGGAACACGCGGACGAGATCGTCGCGGCCATTACGAACGAGCACGGCAAGGTCCTCGACGACGCAATGGGCGAGTTCATGCGCGGCGTCGAGGTGGTCGAGTACGCCTGCGGCATCCCGGAGATGCTCAAGGGCGAGTTCTCGAAGAACGTCGGCCCGGGCCTGGACAGCTGGGCGGAGCACCAGCCGCTGGGCGTCGTCGCCGGTATCACCCCCTTCAACTTCCCGGCAATGGTACCGATGTGGATGTACCCGATGGCAATCGCCTGCGGCAACACCTTCGTGTTGAAGCCGTCCGAGAAGGACCCAACGGCGCCATTGCTGTGCGCACGGCTACTCAGTGAGGCGGGACTGCCGGACGGCGTGTTCAATCTCGTCAATGGCGATAAGGAAGCTGTCGACTCGTTACTGAGAGACGATCGGGTGCAGGCGATCAGCTTCGTTGGCTCGACGCCGGTAGCGGAATACATCTATTCCACCGGTACGGGTAACGGCAAGCGCGTGCAGGCCCTGGGCGGCGCCAAGAACCACGCCGTGGTCATGCCCGACGCGGACATCGACAACGCCGTCAGCGCGCTGATGGGCGCGGCCTACGGCTCCTGCGGCGAGCGCTGCATGGCGATTTCCGTCGCCGTCTGCGTGGGCGACGACACGGCGGATATTGTTGTCGGCAAGTTCCGCGAACGCATCACGGAACTCAAAGTCGGCAATGGCGCCGACACGAACAACGACATGGGCCCGCTGGTGACGAGGGCGCACTACGACAAGGTGCGCTCTTACGTCGACCTCGGGGTGCAGGAAGGCGCAGACCTCGTCATCGATGGCCGCGAACTCGTTGTCGATGGGCACCAGGAAGGTTTCTTCCTGGGCCCGTGCCTCTTCGACCGCGTGACGCGCGAAATGCGGATTTATAACGAGGAGATCTTCGGACCGGTGCTGTGTGTCGTGCGCGTCGAATCGGAAGAGGAGGCGATGCGCCTCATCGACGATCACGAGTACGGCAACGGTACCTGCATCTTCACCCGCGATGGCGAAGCGGCGCGCTACTTCGCGGACAAGATCAAGGTCGGCATGGTCGGCATCAACGTGCCGCTGCCGGTGCCGGTGGCCTACCACAGCTTCGGCGGCTGGAAGCGTTCCCTGTTCGGCGACCTTTATGCCTATGGGCCCGACAGCGTGCGGTTCTATACTCGCCGCAAGACCATCACGCAGCGCTGGCCATCGGGCGGCGTCCGCGAAAAAGCGCAGTACACGTTCCCGAGCAACCAGTAGGGCTCCTGCAGGACTGGAGAATCTCTCCCGATTCGGGAACACTATGGCGTTCGCGAATCACTCCCGGAGAACAATAATGACGAAGCGCTTAATCGCGATCGCCTGCCTGGCTCTCGCCGCACCCCTGCAGGCGCAGGACTTTGCAACCGCGTTCGACGCCACCGAAGTTGCGCCGGGCATCCACATGCTGACAGGTGCCGAAGGCAAGTTCGGCGGCGGCAACATGAGTGTCCTCGTCGGCGACGAGCAGATCGTGCTGATCGACGACGCCATGGTGCCCACCGCGCAGCCGGTCCTAGATGCGGTCAAGAAGCTCGCAGGCCGGGCCCCGGACTTCGTCATCAACACGCACATCCACGGCGACCACGTCGGCGGTAACGCGCTGATGCAAGAGAACGGCTCCTACGTCGTGGCGCACGACAACATTCGCAAGCGCCTCGCTGCAGACAGCAAGGACGCGGGCGGCGACGGCGGTCTGCCGATCATCACGTTCTCCGAATCGGTGACCTTCCACGTCAACGGGCAGGCGGTGCACATCTTTCACGTTCATCACGCGCACACCGACGGCGACGGCGTCATCCACTTCCGTGACCAGAACGTCATCCATGCCGGCGACATACTCTTCAACAACCTGTTCCCGTTCATCGACCTCGATAACGGCGGCAGCGTCGACGGATTTATCAAGGCTCAGGAAACGCTCATCGCAATGGCGGACGACGAGACGATCCTCATCGCCGGACACGGGGAACTCGCCAGCAAGGCCGACGTCGAAAAGAATCTTGCCGTCCTCAAGGACGGCCGCGAACTCGTGAAGGTGCTGGTCGACGCGGGCAAGACCGAGGAGGAGGTACTGGCTGCCAACCCTCTCGCGAAGTACCACGACGACTACAACTGGAGCTTCATCACGACGGAGCGAATGACCAAGACGCACTACCTCGACCTGACCTCGGACTAAGGACTATGGATACCAAGAAAGCCGAAGATTTCGTAAACGACATGTGGGACAGCTCGATCATTCCCGAACTCTGCGACTACATAAAACTGCCGAACAAATCGCCGCATTTCGATCCCGACTGGGAGCAGCACGGCCACATGGAAAAAGCAGTGCAGCAGCTCGAAGCCTGGTGCAAGACCCAGCCTGTCGAGGGCATGTCGGTCGAGATCGTACGCATCGATGGACGCACCCCCGTGCTGTTTGCCGAGATCCCGGGAGACTCGGACGACGTGGTGCTGCTGTACGGCCACTACGACAAGCAGCCGGAGTTCAGCGGCTGGGCCGAAGATCTCGATCCCTGGGAGCCGACCATCAAGGACGGCAAGCTCTACGGCCGCGGCGGCGCGGACGACGGTTATGCCGTGTTCGGCTCGCTGACGGCCATCCGCGCCCTCCAGGAACAGGGCATCCCGCATGCGCGCTGCGTCGTCCTCATCGAGGGCTGCGAGGAATCCGGCAGCTTCGATCTGCCCTACTACATCGAGAAGCTCGAGGACCGCATCGGCTCGCCGGACCTCGTCGTCTGCCTCGATGCCGAGTGCGGCAATTACGAGCAGCTGTGGTGCACGACCTCGCTGCGCGGCAACCTGACGGGCACCCTGCGCGCCGACGTACTCACCGAAGGCGTACACTCGGGCAGCGCCAGCGGAGTCGTGCCATCGAGTTTCCGCATCCTGCGCAAGCTGTTGAGCCGCATCGAAGACGAGGATACCGGCCGGATCACGCCCGCGGCCCTGCACGTCGACATTCCCGAACAGCGAGTCGAACAGGCCAAGCTCGCCGCCGAGACGCTCGGCAAGGGCGTCTACAGCAAATATCCATGGGCCGTGGAAGACGCCGCTCCCAGCGAGTCGTCATACGAGCTGCTGCTGAACAATACCTGGCGCCCGACCATGAGCGTTACCGGCGCCGCCGGGCTGCCGGCACTGGTCGATGCCGGCAACGTGCAGCTGCCGTTCAACACGCTGAAACTATCATTCCGCCTGCCACCCACCACCGACGCCGCCGCCGCCGCGAAAGCCGTGAAGAACATCCTGGAGGCCGATACGCCGCCGCTGTCGAAGGTGTCGTTCCATGTCGAGTCGACCATGGCAGGCTGGAACGCCCCACCCGTAGCGCACTGGCTGGAGACGTCAATGCAGAAAGCGTCAAAGGCGTTCTTCGGCAAGCCGTCGATGTACATGGGCACCGGCGGCACGATCCCGTTCATGGGCATGCTGGGCGAGAAGTTCCCCGAGGCGCAGTTCCTGATCACCGGCCTGCTCGGGCCGAACTCGAACGCGCACGGCCCGAACGAGTTCCTGCACATCGATACCGGCAAGCGCGTGACCAGCTGCGTCGCCCAGGTCCTCGCCGACCATTACGAACATAAGGCAGGAGTGAAGGCTGCCGCCTGAGCTTGAATCGCGGCTCGAGAGCTCTTCCTATGTAGTGAACATGATCATGATGCCGGCGGCTACGGCCGACCCGATGACGCCCGCAACGTTCGGCCCCATGGCATGCATGAGCAGAATGTTGTGCGGACTGGCCTCGAGGCCGACCTTGTTGGCGACACGCGCAGCCATTGGCACCGCCGAAACGCCGGCCGCACCGATCAGCGGGTTTATCGGGTTGTGCGAGAGCCGGTTCATGAGCTTGGCCATGAGCACGCCGCTCGCAGTACCGATCGCGAACGCGACGATACCCAGCAGGAGAATGCCCAATGTTTCGAGCGACAGGAACTGGCTGGCACTGAGCTTGGAACCTACCGACAGCCCGAGGAAGATCGTCACGATATTGATCAGCGCGTTCTGCGTCGTGTCCGAAAGTCGGTCGACGACGCCGCATTCGCGCATCAGGTTGCCGAAGGCCAGCATGCCGAGCAGCGGCGCCGCCGCGGGCAGCAGCAGCGCGACGAGCAGCAACAAAAGGAGCGGGAACAGGACTCGCTCGGTCTTGGAGACCTCGCGCAGCTGCATCATGTGGATCTTGCGCTCGTCCTCGGTGGTCAGCAGCCGCATGATCGGCGGCTGGATGATCGGCACCAGCGCCATGTACGAATAGGCGGCGACCGCGATCGCGCCCAGCAGTTGCGGCGCCAGCATCCCCGACACGTAGATGGCCGTCGGGCCGTCCGCGCCACCGATGATGCCGATGGCGGCCGCTTCCTTGAGGGTGAAGTCCATTATCCCGAGCTCGGTCATGCCCAGTGCGCCCAGCAGTGTCGCGAAGATACCGAACTGGGCTGCGGCGCCCAGGAACAGCGTGCGCGGGTTCGCCAGCAGCGGGCCGAAGTCGGTCAGCGCACCGACGCCCATGAAGATGATCAGCGGGAACGCCCCGGTCTCGATGCCGACCTCGTACGACCTCGTACGACAGGTAAAGCAGCCCTCCGGGCTCCGCGATGCCCGCGCCCGGGATATTGCTGAGCAGCCCGCCGAATCCGATCGTGACCAGCAGCAATGGCTCGAATTTCTTGACGATGCCGAGGTACAGGAGGACCAGGCAGATGACGAGCATCGCCGCCTGGCCGCCCGTCATCAGGTAGAGACCCGAGCCGCGCCAGATTTCGAGGATCAGCTCCATCAATCGGCGTAGGCGACCAGCGGGTCACCCACCGCGACGGCATCGCCCTCACGCACGAGAACTTCGCTGATCGTCCCGGCTCTGGGAGCACTCACCGCAGTCTCCATCTTCATGGCTTCGACGACGAGCATGGGCTGCCCCTCCTCGACGTGGTCGCCGGGCGCCACGTTTACCTTGAAAATGTTGCCGGCAAGGACCGCTTTCACCGGCTCGCCGGTCGACCGGGCTGCCGGTTTCTCTACCGCTGCAGAGGGGTTCACGTTGGCGAGTCGGCCGTCCTCTGTCACTTCGACCTTGAACTCCTTGCCGTTNNGCGGCCTCTGTCGGCTGTACCTCGAGGCCCGGCGCCGGCTCAAAGGCGTCCGGGTTGCCACGGTTCTGCAAGAAACGAATGCCGATCTGCGGGAACAGTGCGTAGGTCAGTACATCGTCGACCACGTCGGACGCGAGGCGGATCTTTTTCTCGATAGCGATTTTCTGCAGCTTCTCGGTTTGCTTCTCCAGTTCCGGATCCAGCAGGTCGGCCGGACGGCAGGTCACCGGCTCGGCGCCCTCGAGCACGCGCGCCTGCAGCTCCTTGTTCACCTCGGCCGGCGTCGCGCCGTACTCGCCTTTCAGGATGCCGGCGGTCTCCTTGGTGATGGTCTGGTAGCGTTTGCCGGACAGCACGTTGATGACCGCCTGGGTTCCAACGATCTGCGACGTAGGCGTAACGAGTGGCAGCATGCCGAGATCCCTGCGCACCTCGGGGATCTCCTCCAGCACCGCGTCGAGCTTGTCGCTCGCGTTCTGCTCACGCAGCTGGTTCTCCAGATTCGTCAGCATGCCGCCGGGCACCTGCGCCACGAGGATCCGCGAATCCACGCCTTTCAGACCGCCTTCGAATCTCGCGTATTTNNGTGGCCACCTCCTCGAGCGCCTGCAGGTCGAGACCCGTTTCGCGATCGGTTCCCTCCAGGATCGCGACCAGCGACTCTGTCGGCGAATGCCCGTAGGTCATGCTCATCGACGATATTGCGGTATCGATGTTGTCGATACCCGCCTCGGCGGCTTTCACGCAGGTCGCCGTCGATAGCCCCGTCGTCGCGTGACATTGCATGTGAATCGGGATATCGACCGCCTCCTTGAGCCGGCTTACGAGTTCGAAGGCGACGTAGGGCCGCAACAGCCCCGCCATGTCCTTGATGCAGATCGAATGGGCACCCATGTCCTCGATGCGCCTGCCGAGGTCGACCCAAAGGTCGATCGTGTGCACGGGGCTTACCGTGTACGAAATCGTTCCCTGGGCGTGCTTGCCGACCTTGATGGTGGCCTTCACCGCCGTTTCCAGGTTCCTCAGGTCGTTGAGCGCATCAAAGATCCGGAAAACATCCACGCCGTTGACGGCGCAGCGCTCGACGAATTTTTCGACCAGGTCATCGGCATAATGCCGGTAGCCGAGGATATTCTGGCCGCGGAACAGCATCTGCTGCGGCGTGTTGGGCATGGCCGCCTTCAGGCGACGGATGCGCTCCCACGGGTCTTCACCGAGATAGCGAATGCAGGCATCGAAAGTCGCCCCGCCCCACGACTCGATCGACCAGAACCCGATCTTGTCGAGCTTGCCTGCGATCGGCAGCATGTCTTCGATTCGCATGCGCGTCGCCAGCAGGCTCTGGTGCGCGTCACGCAGGACGAGTTCGGTAATACCGAGGGGGTTCTTTGCGCTCATGTCGTTTCTACGTCGGTCAGGATTGGCGGTGGCGGCGGATTGCCGCGGCAATTGCGGCAACCTCTTCGAGGGTGACTTCGTCGGCGGGCGGCGCAGGCTGTAATCGCCTTACCACGGTCGCCATCAGGGACATTGCGCCGACGAGGACAGTGAGAAACACGAAAACGGTCCCCATGCCGGCGATCATGAGCATCGCGCCCATTTCGAGCAGGCTTTCTTCCATGACGTCCCAGGTCTACAAAGCGGGAGCGGACAATTATACTGGATCGCGCTCATTGACCAAGCCACCAGTCTTTCAATGCAACACAAATCCGAAAGGGGCTTCATCCGGCGCAGGCAGCTCACAGCCCTGACGCTCCTGCTCGTTGCGTGGGTGCCGCATGCGGCCTCACCGGATACCGCGATTGCCGAAGGGATGGAGGTCGTCATCCCTGCGGCCGTACCGAAGGACGAGGACCTCGAAGCGGCCGGTGCCGTCATCGGCGACGTCGTGCTCGAGAAGCGCAACATCTTCGATCTCTCGGATCCGGAGGAAAACAAATGGCTGTATCGCTGGGCGAACCGGCTGCATATCGTTACTCGCGACCGCGTCATTCGCAACCAGGTGCTATTCGAAAATGGCGACCCTTACTCCGGCCGCCTGCTCGAGGAAACCGAGCGGATCGTGCGCGGCAACCGCTTCATATTCGACGCCAGGGTCGAGCCCGTTCGATACGAGGACGGTGTGGTGGACGTGAAAGTCACGACCCAGGACGTATGGTCACTGACGCCCGACATATCTTTTTCCCGCAGCGGCGGTGAGAACCGCACCGCCCTCGGTATCGAGGAAACCAACCTGCTCGGCAGGGGCCAGCTGCTCAGGCTGAAGTGGATCGACAACGTCGACCGCACGTCGACGCAGTTCGACTTCGAGGACAAGAACCTCGGCAGCAGCTGGGTCTCGATGTTCCTGCGCGTCGCCGACAACTCGGACGGAGAGGCCCAGCTCCTGTCGATCGTTCGGCCGTTCTATGCGCTGGATTCCCGTGGCTCAGGCGGCGGCTGGGTCTCGATCGACGACCGGCGCACCGCGTTGTACAGGCTGGGAGACCAGGCCGCGGAATATCGCCACGAGCGCGACTACATCACGGCCTTCGGCGGCTGGTCGGCCGGTCTCATGGATGGCTGGGTACGGCGCTGGACGGCGGGCTACGTGTTCGACGACAACCGCTTCTCGGAAGCCGTCGACCCCACTCTGCCGGCCGTCATCCCGGAAGATCGCCGGCTGGTCTACCCTTTCCTCGGAGTGGAAGTTCTGCAGGATGCTTTCAGCACGACGAGCAACACCAACCAGATTGGACGTACCGAGGACTTCTACATGGGAACGCGCTTCAACGCGTCGCTGGGCTGGGCGGATGAGGGTCTCGGCGCGGACCGCGACGCGCTGATCGTATCCGCCAGCTTCAGCATGGGATTCGGATCGCTGGATAAGACGGCGCTGCTGCTGAACGGGCTGACACAGGGCCGCCGTGAAGGCGGCGACAGCAAGAATGCCAAGACGTCGGTCAGGGCGCGTTTCTACCACCGCCAATCCGAGAAACGGCTGTTCTTCGTGGAAATGTCCGGCACGGCGGGGCACGACCTGGACCTGGACAACCCGGTGCAGCTCGGCGGCAAATCCGGCCTGCGCGGATACCCGCTCAGGTACCAGACCGGCGATTCGAAAGCGCTGTTCTCGATCGAGCAGCGTTACTTCACCGACTGGTATCCCTGGCGCCTGTTCCGCGTCGGCGGCGCGATATTCGCCGATGTCGGCCGCACCTGGGGCGACAACCCGATCGGCGAACAAAACTATGGCTGGATGAAAGATGTCGGCTTCGGTCTGCGCCTGGCCCCTACCCGCTTCAGCACCAACAAGGTCGCCCACCTCGACTTCGCCTTCCCGCTGGACGGCGACCCGTCCATCGACAGCGTGCAGATCCTGCTGGAAGCCAAAAGCAGCTTCTAGCCCGCATCATCAAAACCTCATAAAACGATCACGCCACCCTCAGGCCTTTGACGACGCCCTGTTCGATGATGTTCCCGTCGAATAACGACACACGGGAGAACATCATGAAGACCATGTCTGTTTCACTTTCGCTGCTTGTGGCCGCGACACTCGCGGTACCGGGCTGCAGCGCCACCCAGCACCGCACCGAGGTGCGGGATGACGCCACTGACCGGGTCACTATCGGCACTGTGCAGCGGGAAATCCGGGTTGGCATGCCCTCCGCCGAGGTCGCCGCAATACTGGGCGCACCTAACATCGTATCCACCGACACGGACCGCCGCGAGGTCTGGATATGGGACAAGGTCTCGAAAGAAGTCTCGTACTCACGCAGCAGCGGCCTGATCGCCGGCCTGGTGATCGGCAGTTCCGGTGGCGGCGTCGGGGGAGGCAGCAAGAACGCGGGTGCCGCCAGTACCTCGCAGCGCACCCTGACGATCATCGTGAAATTCGACGAAACCGATCGCGTACGCGACTTTCTGTACCGCACGTCGAGCTTTTGACACCGTGCGTGGGGAGATCGAAATGAGAACTCACCCTAATGTGCTGATTATCGTCTTTGTCACACTTGTCACGGCGGGCTGCGCGTCGGTGCCCGCGGCGCCAAAGAGCGGTGTCGAATTGCAGGCCTACCAGGCGCGGGAATTCGAGACGAACAAACGGGCAGCGTTCTCGGCCACGATGTCGGTATTTCAGGACCTCGGCTTTATCATCGATGACGGTGACTTCGACACCGGGCTGATCACGGCGACCGGCCCCACAACGCGGCACGAACTCGGAATCAGCGATGTGTTGGCGGGCGTGTTTGCCGGCGCCGATACGAGAGGTGCAACGCACCGGCGTGCAACGGCCTTCGTCGAGAAGATGCCCTCGGGGCTCGTCCGGATCCGCCTGAACTTCGTCGACAACGTCGTCGCTGCCCCGGGCAGCCCACAGCAATCCCGACCGGTGCAGGAACCGGCGTTCTACCAGACCACGTTCGAGCAGATCGATAAGGCAATCTTCGTCAGGTCCGCAATGACCTAGAGGAGGTTCGGCGGCGTCGTGATCAGTGGCAGAGTTCGTTCATTCTCGCCTTGGTATCGGCGATGGTCGCGGCGGCTTCTTTTTCGCTGAGGTATTCACGCTCGCCGGCATCGTTGGTCCGGTACAGGCGCGGCGCATTCAGATAGGACTCGAAAACCTCGGTCGCCCGCTTGCAATAGTAGGCTTCCGCCGCCTCGCGCTCGGCGCGTTCCTCGGCGGTTTCACCGGGATGGGCGTAACCGTTTTCTGTCCCGGGGTTATTGAGGTCCTCGAGCGTACCATTGGAATGCCAGACCAGCTGCACGCTTACTGCGTCTTCGTGACCAGGTGTATCGCTGTAATAGCGCTTACCGTTTTCATCGACCCAGGTAAAGATCGCCTTCCTGGTATCCACGAAA
>JABAHS010148369.1_pt2 | contig 11298 bp, 11 predicted proteins | sample 7062111 | NCBI WGS metagenome assembly JABAHS01 (sample SAMN14534600, study PRJNA622989) | marine sediment metagenome | biome: marine biome [ENVO:00000428]; feature: marine pelagic biome [ENVO:01000023]; material: deep marine sediment [ENVO:00002113]; isolation source: pool of 4 deep marine... | reverse complement strand
ATGTGTAAGGCACTTATTTATTGTTTACGTTTTCGACAAAAGCTATCTCTGATGGTCAGAAGGTTAGGATGTCGCGTGCGCAAGAAGCATATCTAACCAGCGAAAATGGTCCTCGTGATCTTTCTCTGTGGTTTGTAGTTGAGTTCTATCACAAAAAGCTTGAATATCTTAACTAACTGGGAGTAACCTTTTTATGAGACGTTGGCTAGACCCGTAGAAGAGGCCAAAAAAATGAAAATTGATAACATCCGAAGGGACTTTCCAGTTTTACGTACTCGGGCATTTTTGGATACTGCATCGTTCTGCCCATACTCTGTGCCCGTTGTCAAAGCTATAGAACACTATTTGACCTTCATGAGTTTGGCTCCCTCAAATACTTTTGAACAATTCCTACTGCATCGTTCACCAGTTGAAGAGGCGAAGAAAGAAGCCGCGGAACTCCTAAATGCGAAAGAGAAAGAGATCGCACTCATCAACACAACATCGCAAGGCATGTACACAGTGGCAAACTGCCTAGATTGGGAAAAAGGAAATAACGTTGTTACTACTGATCAAACGCACCCGTGTTGCACAATTACATACATGGGTTTGCCTGGAGTTGAGTTAAGACTAGTCAAGAATGTGGATGGAGCCTATTCCCTGTCTGACTTCGAAGAGATGGTTGACGATGACACAAAGATCATAACCGTTTGCCATACTGAATGGATCAATGGTTTTACTCATGATTTGAAAGCCCTACGAAGAGTAGCTGACGACCACGGCGCTTACTTAATGGTGGACACAGTGCAATCTTTGGGTCAGTTGGAAGTGGATGTCGAGAGTACAGGTCTAGACTTCATTTCATGTCGTTGCTACAAGTGGCAAACAGGACCCTTGAACGGAGCCATACTCTTCGTTAGAGAAGAGTTAGTAGAGGAATTCGAACCTCCTTTCATGGGTTTTAGACAGCTGGAGGAACTCAGCCTTGAAAGAGGAGAAGGCCTCCGGATGTGGAGAATGATGGGAAACCAGAATCCGGCGTCTCATCCTATTTATAGCTATGAGAATCGTGACTATGCAAAGACAGCTGCGAGATTTGAAGGACCTCCTATCCCTGCGGTTGACGGGTGGGCCCTCAACACTGCTCTTAAATATATAAGGAGCATAGGGATAGAGACTATCAGAAAACGGAATTTGAAGCTCTCAGACTACTTGATTGAAGGCCTTCTGGACATTGGATGTATACTGAACACGCCTATAAATGAGGAGAAACACAGATCGGGGCTTCTATGCTATACTACCGGTTCATATGAAAGTGACTATGAGAGTGTAAGGACATTGAATTCGATGGGTGTTAGTGTCTCCTTAAGATATTCAGCAGCTGAGAAAGGATGGAGGGAAGGAATGCCTCATCTCGGTGGTATTAGAGTCTCCACGCACTTCTTTAACAACGAAGAGGATATAGACAAACTGATCGAATTACAGAAAGCTTTGCTAGCCTAGTGGAAAACTCTGAATATCTTCCGAGGGAAGATTTAGTGGGCTCTTTCAGTGGAAAGAACTCACGTTTTATTCCTCCGCGTATGCCTTTCTGAGGAGCAGGGGGGTACAGCTATTTAAGATCGGATGTGGGCAGAAGAATCTGGTTATCTCAGAATGATCGAGAAAACATAAGCGATTACTACGAGGAAAATTGCAAATAGAAATAGTGGAAGCATATTCCAGAGAATTGCTAGGATAAAAGCCAGTATATCTGAGCGATCGAGATCTCTTTTTTCCTCCTCACTGTTTCTATTTTCGTTTTCTCCATCTTTCAAATTTCTATCCCCCGATCCCCAAGATCTTAGCCACGATGCTTCACCATGTTTTTGGGTGTTTGTATGATTTCATTTTTGCGTATTTCTGTTTTGCCGACAAGGTTTTTATGTCTGATGATTCGCTAAAACTGGTCTTGTCGGTTTGCGCCTCATTCTGCTGGCCGAAGAGACATCAGTCTATTTGGTGGCAGGCTACATAATGTTCCTCGTTTGATGACCCGATATTTACAAGCTTGGGGTCCTTCTTACTGCATAAAGATTTGTTGTGCCCATGTGACTCTAAACATTGGCATCTTGGATGGAACCTGCAGCCTGGTGGAGGGTTGATAAGCTGAGGTACATCTCCACTCAATATTATCCTCTTCGTTGAAACCTCCGGGTCTGGGATTGGAATGGCAGACAGCAACGCTTGAGTGTATGGATGCTGTGGGTTGCCAAATATTTGCTCAACCGTGGCTGATTCCACCAGCTTTCCTGCGTACATGACCGCGACTTGGTCGCATAGGTGTCTAACGACACCTAGATCATGCGATATGAAAAGAGTTGTCAACTCGAATTCTTTCTGCAGATCCTTTAATAGATTAAGTATTTGAGCCTGAACAGAGACATCCAATGAAGATACAGGCTCATCTGCTACAATGAACTTCGGATTCAGGGCCAACGCTCTAGCGATTGCAATTCTCTGTCTTTGTCCTCCGCTGAATTCATGCGGGTATTTGTAGATGTCTTCCGGAAGAAGCCCCACTTTCTCCATGAGCCATAAAGTCCGTTGTTTTTTCTCTTTCTTATCGACTTGACCAAAGATGTTGAGAGGTTCACTGATAATTTCGTAAGTTGTCATTCTGGGATTAAGAGATGAAAACGGATCTTGAAAGATTATTTGCATCTCCCTTCTTAGTTTACGAAGTTCGTGCCCCTTCAATCCAAAGATGTTCCTGTCTTGAAAGTAGACTTCACCTGCTGTGGCTTCGATAAGTCTTAAGATTGTCAATCCAGCTGTCGTCTTCCCGCATCCGCTTTCCCCGACCAGACCATATGTTTGCCCTCTTCTTATGGTAAAGTCTATTCCATCAACGGCTTTAACAAACGCGGTGGTTTTTCTCAAGATCCCCTCTTTTATTGGGAAGTGTTTCTTTAGATTGTTAACTTCGAGGATGGCCTTTTTGGGGGGCATTTCTCTTTCACTTTTGGTGGAATGTGTATTGGTTGCATGCTACTAGGTGCTCTTTTGATTGGCCGATGTTTGCCAGTTCAGGTTCTTGCTTCTTACATATACGCTTTCTAGATTGGCATCTTGGGTGGAACCTGCAACCGGAAGGAAGGTCAATTAGTTGGGGCACTCGTCCAGGTATGACTCTCAGCCTATTGAGTTTTGCGTAAGGTGTTGGAATAGATTCTAGTAAGGCTTCTGTGTATGGATGTATATGCTCCTTAAATATGCTTCTAACGTCTGAGAGCTCCACAATTTTCCCAGCGTACATGACTGCAACCCTGTCGCACATTTCAGCTATGACTCCCAAGTCATGGGTTATCAATAGTATTGAAGAGCCGAAATCTTTTTTCAATTGTTTCATTAAATCAAGAATTTGGGCTTGGATCGTAACGTCCAAGTTAGTGGTTGGCTCATCTGCAATAAGCAACTCTGGGTTGCAAGAAAGCGCCATTGCAATCATAACACGCTGTCTCATCCCCCCACTCAGTTCATGGGGGTATTCCTTTTGTCTCTTCTCGGGATTAGGTATACCCACCTTCCACAGAATCTCGGTCACCCTCTTTTCTACCGTTGAATCGTCTACTTGTTGATGGGTCTTTATGGCTTCAGCCAGTTGGAATCCAACGGTGTAGATGGGATTAAGTGAACTCTTGGGATCCTGAAACACCATAGCTATCCTTCCGCCCCTGACTCGCCTCATCTCTTCTTCACTTTTTTCAAGCAGGTTCTCTCTTGCTAAGAGAATCTGGCCCTCCGTGATCTTTCCTGGAAAGGGTGTCAATCTGAGAATAGAAAGGGCTAACTGGCTCTTTCCACATCCCGATTCACCCACTAGCCCTAGAGTCTCTCCTCTCTTCACGTCTAATGAAACGCCATCAACCGCCTTTACCACCCCTCTGTCTGTATAGAAATGCGTTTTTAGCCCTCTAATGTTTATGAGGTTCTCATTCATTGTGGGGCCTCCTATTTCTCATATTTTTCCTCTTAAGCGTGGGTCCAACGAGTCTCTTAATCCGTCGCCAATAAGATTGATTGCTAATACCGTGACAAACACCATTAATCCCGGGAAAGTTGATATCCACCAACGGAACCTCAGATGTTCTTGGCCTCCTTGTAGCATAGCACCCCAAGAAACCTCCGTAGGGTCGCCCACTCCTAAGAAGGCTAGCATAGCCTGTTGTAGGATGGCGATCGCTCCATAAAAAGCGGCGGTAACTATGATTCCTGCCATAGCATTTGGCAACATATGACGGAAAATGATTCTAAAGTCACCGGCGCCAATCCCTCTAGCGGCTCTGACATAGTCTTGCTCTCTTATTGACAAAAATTCACTTCGAACAATTCTAGCCATACGGGGCCATATCAGAGCCCCAATCAATGTAGCAATTATAAGAGAACTTCGTGTTCTGAGCGCAGAGACAAATAACAAGTAAAGGAAAAACGTGGGTATTACCAAGATTGTGTCAGTTAGCCGCATAACTATCTCGTCAACCCAGCCACGAAAGTAACCAGCAACGGCGCCCATTGGGATGCCTACAGCTGTCGCTACCAAGGTGCCCAATAGTCCCACCATAAGTGACGTTCTAGCACCCCATACAATCCTACTGTAGATATCTCTGCCAAGCTTATCTGTTCCAAGCCAATGTTCAGAGCTAGGGGGCAAAAATCGTTCAGCACCACTAATCAAGTGAGGATCATGTGTAGCAAATATGGGTGCGAAAATTGCCATTGCAGCAACCGAGATCAGAATCCCTAAGCCGACGACCGCCAGCTTGTTCTTTTTGTATCTTTTCCAGATGGATCCTGGAGAGAGAGCGTATTTGTAGGCCATAAAGATCAACTTAGTATCTTATTCGAGGATCGAGATATGCATAGATGATGTCCGTTGTCAATATTGATAGGGTCGTAGCGATCGTCACCGTCATGGTAATACCCATTATTACAGCGTAATCTCTCATATAACTCGCCTCCACCATAAGGCTGCCCACACCAGGAATAGCGAATACCGTTTCGATAACGGCTGACCCTGTAAATACCCAAGCGAAGTAAAGGCCCAGAACGGTTACTATTGGAAGCATAACGTTCCTCAAAGCGTGTCTGTAGATTACAACTTTTTCTTTCAACCCTTTAGCACGTGCAGTCATAATATAATCCTGGCTTAACACTTCCAGCATCTCAGCTCTCACCAATCTACTGAAGTAGCCGATCATGCTTAAACCAAGGGTGACTACGGGAAGGATTAAGTGATATATCTCATCGATCATCGAATGGGTGGTTCCCGGGTTAGTCTGTAATCCATGTGTAGGAAACAATCCTAGATTGACTGAAAATATTAGAATCATCATTAGTGCGAACCAAAAAGTTGGCATTGACCAGAAGAAGAGTGCACTTCCCAATAGAGCTTTATCGATCTTCGTATATCTTCTGACTGCAGANNAGTAACCGAGATTGCCTTGTAGAAAATCGCCTAGCCATCGCAAATATTGGATGTGAATAGGATCGTTAAGACCAAACTTCTCTCTTATGCGTTCTATGTCCTTGGGATCGTAGTCTCGTCCGACCACTAATCCGTAGATGTTCCTTATAGGGTCGCCTGGAGCCGCCCGTACTACGCTATATGTAACAACAGAGACAATAAAGATGAGGGGGATGTATTGCAGGCATCTCCTAAGAACATAGGTTCTTAGACCCATTGTAATCATATCTTTGGTTTCATGAATGGATTTAAGTTTTTCGAAAAAAAGAGGAATTAGGTGGGAGTGGGTTTTCGAAGCTTAGTAGCGCCGTAGACTATCACTGCAGCTATGACAAAGCCGGCTGCAAAGCCTATTCCGTATGCCATATAGGGCACTTCTGCCTCGTCTGTAGGAGCTAGCCATTCATAGTTATACCCTGCTTTCTCCATCATGCTCTTGGCTTCGTCTATACTGTAGGCGTAGTACCCTGGTTCCAGCTCTGGGTTCCTGGCGTAATGTCCTACGGGATATGGGATGTCGGTTACGTAGCCTAGCCCGCCGTAAACTGTATTCAGGATTTCCTGCCTGTTGATCGCGTGTGCAAGAGCTTTTCGTACATACTTGTTACCGAGCACGGGATGGTTCTTGTTGATCCAAAGGCAATCGAGGTCTAAGGCTTCAGATGAGGCGGTCGTTATTCCTGACAGATCTTGCACCTCGTCCCACATGTCCTCCCAATGGTAGAATGCGTCTCCAACATGGGAATCTCCGTTTTGGACGTCTGAGAGTACGACCTGTCGATCCTCTATCAGTTCGTAGAGATAGTACTCTTCATAAGGTACTCCGTATTTTTCGTAGTAGTAAGGGTTTCTCTCGTATCTGTAGTATTGGCCTTCTACTTTGCTTTCAAAGGTCCAAGGTCCCAATGAGGCCAACCCACCGGCTTGATTGTAGTCAGAATTGTGCCAATCAGCATATGGAATCTCTTCCAGTTGGTGAGCAGGGACGATCTCCATTCCTGCGTAGCGTGACAGTTTTTCGAGGAAGAAAGCATCTGTTTTCTTTAGATTGATAATGACTGTTAGATCGTCAGGGGTCTCTATAGAGTCAACCGCCTCTGTCATTCGGGTGTGGTATGGTGCTCCAGTATCCGGATTCATTATAGCTTCATAAGTGAATTTCACGTCTTCTGAGGTGAAGGGTTCTCCGTCAGACCACTTCAAACCGGACGTTAGATTAACAGTCAGAGTCAGGTAATCCGATGACCACTCATATGCCTCGGCTAAGAACGATGGTTCGGGCTTTAGAGTATCGGGATTGAGCGCAAATAGTGTCATGAAGCAACCTGCATTGTAGCTCCATCCGAGGATTGGGATCAGGTGATATTGTGGGAAGTTCTCCGGTATTTTTATTGTGTCAGTGTCTGGGATATCAAAGTGTTGAGCGCACCAAGTTGGATCGGAGATGGACTTTGACCTGTACTTGAGCCAGAAATCTATGCCTTCTTGGTTCAGTTTGTCGCTAAATACGAAGGCACGATCATATTGAGTGGCACCAATAACAGGGATTTCATCGTAGTATATTTCTTGCCAGTTATAGTAGTACTCCAACCTTTTATCAGGGTCCAATTCTTCCTTCGCGGCGTCAAGTAGTGCATCTGCCTTGCCACTGTCCCAGCTGTGGAAATTGTCTCCAGGTGGGGGAGGAATATTCTTAGAGTGGAAATAGGAAGACATTTCCGGGGCACCGTCCATTTCAACTACTCCGTAGGCAACATCCCAACCACCTTCTTCATAGGTTCGCGTTTCCGATGTTGACGCCGTCTGTATCGTGGCCCATTCAACAGGCTCGATTATCAGATTGACGCCTATCTCCGCTAGGTCTGCCTTTATAATCTCCATAGCACTGACATCGACTGTATATTCCGTGCCGACCCAACCGTGAATTTCAAAGAAATATTCCTGAGGCTGAGCCTTAACTTTAGTAGCCACTAGGGTTATACTGATCATCAAGGAAGCAATGATACATAGCACAAAGAGGGTTTCGCATTTCTTCTTCATTTTCCGCACCTATTTTTCTCCGTGATATGATTCCGTATGCTTCTTAAGTTTTTCGGAGAAAGGAACTCACGTTTACAAACGCCCGTTGGGCCGAAGAAAGGGCCTAACGAATGACAGAGAAGACAATTCGGAAGTTGAATACTCAACTATTTGTCAAGCTTAACCCTTTTCAATTCAAAAACGACCATGTTATCGAAGTCTGGACAATTTGCAACGAAACTGTCAGGATTCTCTTCTTGCCAAGGAAACTGTCCGCCAAACAACATTCCGTATATTTTGTAGTAGAATGCATTCAGAGCCAATGGACAGATATCAATAGACCTATTCTCCGGTGTCGGGGGATACGTAATTTCGAAGCGCTCCCCAACTTTGTGCAAAGTACAATCCCCATGGCTCTCCTTCACAGTAACAATGACCTTGTTCTTGATATCTTTTCCGTGGAGAACACATTTTTTTGCCGCATACATTCTTTCATACCTCAGATAGATCTGGTAAAAGAAGTGAATGGTCTCTGCCCTATATATACGTGACGGAATCCACTGATTGAAAAAAATATTCTTAACCAGCTACACTTAAATGCGGAAATCGAGTTCTAAGAATAGAATGCTTAAGTAGCAACTATTCCTCTAAAGGTACCCGTTTTATCTCGAATACTACGAGATTACTATAATCTGGGCAACAAGCCACAAAAGTGTCTTCGTGCCAAGGAAAATCTCCCCATTCCATACCATAAACTTTGGGAAAGATGGCATCAAAAGCTACATGACAGATTGGAGCCCTAATGGGTTTCTCTCTCGTACGAGACTCTGTAACCCACTCATAAACATCTCCAACTTTATGAGCCTCACACTTACCTCTACTCTCTATGACTCTTGCGATCATCTTGTATCTTCTTTTTCTTTTCATGTATGTGTCCTCCTTGATTATGCTTCGGTTTCAGGATCCTGCCTAGCATATTCTTGTTGAAGACCTTAGGTGGCTCCCTAAATAGCTTTTCGCTTCTTGGTTTATGATAAGGGAAGGTGAAATCTTGAACGATGCTGCTAATTCGACCTTTTTCGCAGAACGTTTACGCATATACTCTTTATGATGTATAGAAATGTTCTGTAGAAAAAGTCGTGCGTGTTCGGCTTCATGTGAAAGATCAAGCTTATTAGTTCATGCCTACGGTTATCTTTGGGTAGTGACTTTGTGATGCAGGATTTTGCGAGTAGGGTCGTGCGAGACGCATTAGGTGTCACGGAGGATGATGTGGTGGGTATATACACTTGGAGGCACACTGTAAACCTTGCAAACCGTTTTGCAGAGGAATGTTTCAAGGTTGACGCGGACGTTTTGACTGTGCTTAACACAGATGAAGTATACTGGGATCGCCATAGATCTCTACCTTCCGACAAGTTCAGAGTCAACGAACGCCTAGTCGCTGAATATTTAACTGCTGAAATCTCTCTAAAAGGACCTGAGAATCCTCAGGGTTTTAGACAGTTTTCTCACAGAAAGAGTTCAGCTCTTTACGAAAAGGCGAAGATCTCTTTTTATGCAAGTCTGGAGAGACGCGTTCGCTGTGTCTTTGTCAATTATAGTCATGTTACTCCTGAGCGGGCGGGGATGTTGGGGTTCGATTTCGGTGCTTGGAAGGGGATGATGGACGAGGCAGTGGCTGCATCGCATCGAAGACTGGCGGAGACCGGTGAGAAGGTGCGCGAAGCTCTGGAGAGGGGGGGAGAGGTTCACGTCACGTCCCAAGAAGGAACTGATCTCACTTTCCAGATTGGCGAGTATCCTGTGCTGGTGGACGACGGAGTTATCTCAGAAGAGGACGTGAAACAGGGCAACATAATAACCCACGTTCCCGCTGGTGAGGTGTTAGTGGCCCCCATGGAAGACAGCGCCGAAGGTAAGCTTCTCGGCGAACCCTTCTACCGAGGGCGCTCAGGCTACCGACACTACCATCCCTATGCCAATCCCTACTCCGCGCTAGCGGAGGGCCTGAGATTAACATTCAGAAAAGGCAGGATCCAGTCACTTGATGAAGTGGAACCAGAAGCCGCTCCAATTAAACCAATGTATGAGGGAGCTCGTGGTGACAAAGATCGCATTGGCTGGTTATGTATTGGTATCAACCCGAAGGCGGAAGCAGGCTATTTTATAGATGGTATGGTGTTGGGTGCCGTAACCATANNCAGATTGGGTGGTTATCGCTGGGCGTAAATCCGAAGGCGGAACCTGGCTATTTTATAGATGGTATGGTGTTGGGTGCCGTAACCATAGGTGTAGGCGCCAACAAAGAACTGGGGGGAAGGAACGACACTGGCCTAGGCTTCGGAGCAACCATGCTCGACGCCACCGTCAAATTGGACGACGAAACCATCATCAAAAACGGCAAGCCAAAAATATAGCTTTGCTCTTGTGTTGCACCTAGCGGGTACTCATGATGGACAAGGTGGTCTCTGGAGAGGGGCACGGTACTAATATATCTATCATTATTCTCACTATCACTGTACTCAGCAAAAAGTGGGTGTAAAGAAAATGGATGCGATTAGGTTTGGAGTGAGGCTCTGGAACCAGGTTTCCCCTAAAACTAGAGATTATCCACCCGATTTCGAAGCATTCAAGCGGATAACCCTTGAGTGTGAGACGTTGGGATTCCACTCGGTTTGGATGATGGATCATCTAATGTTAACCAAGAAACTAGTGAGACAAGCGGTTTCTAAGGGGCTGTACGATCATTTCTATCTGCCAAAAACCGTTATGGAGTGCCTAACAACAGTAACCGCCTTAGCCTCGCTAACCGAAGAGGTCAGAGTCGGGAGCTTGGCGTTGAGTACGCCCTTTAGAAATCCTAGTTTGGCTGCTAAAATGCTATCAACTATAGATGTGATCTCTAATGGCAGACTGGAAGTGGGATTGGGGGCCGGTGGCGATCCTGCGGAGGGTGAAGCATATGGTATTGAATTTTTGGAATTGAACCATAGAATTGTCCAGCTTCGAGAGGCGATAGAAGTGATGAAAAGCTTGTGGCAGAGGAACAAGGTTAGCTACGAAGGAAAATATTGGAAACTAAAAGAAGCTGAGTGCAAGCCGAAGCCTGTTCAGAAGCCATATCCCCCGATAACGGTCGCTGGAGGCTCTCCTCATATAATAGAAGTCATGGCTATGCATGCGGATCGATGCAATTTTCCGACGGTATGGAGTATGGAAATTGAGCGCTATCAAACTAAACTAGATCTGCTGAGACGGTATTGCGATCGAATAGATCGTGATTTCGACGCAATAGAGAAATCAGCCAACTTACCCATACTACTGGGAAGAAACGAACGAGATGTTGCAGCACAGATCTCAAGATGGAAACCAACCGAGGTTTCACCCAGAGCATACAAAAAAGCTTGTTTAACTGGAACGGCTGAAGATATTTCAAGTAGAATATCTGAATTCATCGATCTCGGAGTCTCCTTTTTCTTCCTGAAATTTCAAGATTTTCCTTATATGAAAAGCCTAAGAATATTCGCTGAAGAGATCATGCCCACCTTTCGATGTTGACACTTACTGACACTCTCATGAGCACCACAGGTTTTTTATGACCCTTGCACAGGGATGATGTTGACGACTAGTTAACTTATCCGTGGCTGATACAAACGCGAACTACAAAGCCCGTTGGCTTCGAAGATTCTAGCCTAATCTCTTCTTCACAAGTTCCTTGACTTGCAGGGTGCTTCTAGCCTGCAGTTCCTTTGTTAAGCCTTTGGTGGAGGTCAGTTTTTCGAGAGCTCTGT
>JABAHS010147062.1_pt1 | contig 11299 bp, 10 predicted proteins | sample 7062111 | NCBI WGS metagenome assembly JABAHS01 (sample SAMN14534600, study PRJNA622989) | marine sediment metagenome | biome: marine biome [ENVO:00000428]; feature: marine pelagic biome [ENVO:01000023]; material: deep marine sediment [ENVO:00002113]; isolation source: pool of 4 deep marine... | reverse complement strand
TGAAGATTTCTTCGGGGTGGGTAATGTCTCGCAGAATGTGATGGCCGAGCGAGACCAGTTGGCCGGGGAAACAGCGTCTGAACTCGACCGAAATCAATATCGACTGATTCAGATCCCTGCAAAGTTCCTCGAGGCGTGCCGCATGGTTCGCAGCGGCGCCAATCACGGTAAACTCCAGCCGCTCCGCGACTCCGACGTTACCGTACGTCACGTCGCCCATGTGCAAGGCGAGTCCGAAGCGAAGCGGAGCCTCGCCGCGTTGCTCGCGCGCGGCGTTGAGCCGCTTCAGCCTGTGCCGCGCGTCTTTCGCCGCAGCCAGCGCCGAAAGACACGCGCTGGCCGCGTCACAGCAGCTTTTCTCGGTCCCAATGACCACTTCTCCCGTCGGGAAGATGGCCAGCGACGCGTCGCCTATAAACCGCAGCACCTCGCCGCCATGATCCAGAACCGCCCCGGCCGTGCAGTCGAAGAAATCGTTCAGGACGCCGAGAAACGACTGGCGCGTCATGGAATTCGCCATAGCCGTCGAGCGCCGGAGATCACAAAACCATATCACTGCATGGATGTCGTCTCCCGCCCCGCGCTGGATGTGACCCTTGAGAACTTGCTCGCCCGTGCGTTTCCCGAGGTAGGTTTGCAAGAGCTTCTGGGCGGTTCGGCGTACCGCATGTGTCTCTAGCAGGCGCGCGAGCACGGTGACCAACTGATCAAACTGCACTACCTCGCAATCGGAGAATCCCGCCGGTCCGTCGCCAACGAACGCGGCGATGCCGATGGTGCCGTCGGAGACAACCATCGGAACGGTTACACAGTCTGTGGCGCCTTGGGCTTTGAGTCGCTTCAGGACAGGGTCGTCAGGCTCTGGCGTCGTATGGTCGAGCCGGCAATGGACGAGTCTTGCGGTGTCATTACTCATTGCCGCAAAGGGACTCTGCTGCCTTACCGGTGCCTGGGTGAAATCCTGCAAGATCGGACCGGTTTCCACATCCAGGGTATCCCGGCACCACGTGAAGCTCACATCCTCCACCTGCGGATGCCCAGAGTGCATAAAGATTTTTAGCTCACGCAGCGGGATGCCCTCGGCCACCAGGTGAGCGGCCAAGCGCCGCACCAGCTCCGCGACGTCGGTGATCGCCCACCCGGTGCCGAGCAGCCACTGCACGAACGGGTTGGTGTAGCAGACGCCGCGAGATGGCACCGGCGAATGCTCCACCAACGTCGAAGGCGCCGTCCTCATGGTCCGGGGCTCACTCCGCTCTTGCTGACGCGCGTATGCCGCCTCGTATGGCCCGCGTCAAGTTTTATCCGTACGAGGTGAGCTACAGCCGCAGCGCTCCATGAACTGTCCGATCTTCTCGAGGTCCGGTCGGCCGCCCTGTCCGCAAAGCTGCCGCATCATGGCGAGCTCCTCCTCGCTGAACTCGGTCTTCCCGCACCGCTGCATGAAGGCCTTCATCTTCTCGAAGTCGGGCTGGCCGTCGCCGCGGCAACACTGCTCGATCATCTCCGTCATCATGGCCGATGCCCTCCGGTCTAAGCGTTTAGTTTGGATACCGTCTCGGTATCGCTGCCACTGGCGGCTTCCGCCTCTCCGCTGGAGGCGTGCTCGGTCATCGCGGCCAGCCGTTCCACGTGTGATGCGGCCCTCTGTTTGATGAAGGCAGCCAGCTTCAACACCTGGCCCACGTCTTCTTGCGCTATCCCCTTCGCTTTGGCCGCTGCCAAATGGGCTTCGAGGCTGGAGACGCAGTTGACGGCGAACGCCGCTCCCATCGACACCAGTGCGTCTGCCCGGTCCGCGGCGGCCGTGCTTGGGACCTCGGCCTCGGCCGGAACCTCTTCAACGTGCGCCATGGCGTAAGCGGTCATGATCGCCGCCGCACCGCGGCGCACCTCGAGGGCGTTGACAATGGCCCGGCGGATCCTGTCGTCTGGGACGCGCGCCTTGCGTGCCGCTCTCACGTGATAGTCCGTACACGGCTTGCAGCCGGCGGCCACTGAGATGCCAACGGCGGCCAGTTCTCTTTCTCTTACGGTGATGGTCATGGCGAACCCCTCATTGGGCGACGCTGGATACCCAGATACGCTCCGGCGGAAGGAGACGCTTTGATGTGGGTCAAGGTTTCCCGATGTCGACGGCACTCCATGGACATCCGGGAAGAAGCGAACGCAATCGGGCGTGCTTCTCTTCCTCGGCTCAGGGTCCAACCTCGCTGACCGGTAGCCCGTCGGCAGGGTCGACCATCGGCGCATCGGCCATGAAGCGCCTCCTGGGGTGGCAATACCCCGGCTTGCATGCACGCACGGGCCCCGTCGGTCATCCGTGGTAGGCTAACCGGGAGTCCCGACGCCGCGCGGTGCCGGCTCGGCGCGCCCATGGTGCGGCTGCGAAGGCGGGGAGCACCGAGACGAGGAGGAGAGAGACGATGGATACAGCGACGCCTCAAGGCCCCGGGCTGGAGAGCCGGGAGATCGGCTGGCACTTCCTTCAGCTGCCGGGCCCCACCAACATTCCCTCGCGCATCCGCAATGCCATGGACAAGCCCGCCATCGACCAGCGGGGCAAGCAGTTCGCGCGCCTGGCGCTGAAGCTCTTCGGCGGCATGAAGCGCGTCTTCAAGACCAGGGGCGGCGAGATCTTCATCTACCCCTCCTCGGGCACCGGCGCGGGGGAGGCGGCCCTGGTCAACACGCTCAGCGCGGGCGACAAGATCCTGATGTTCGACAGCGGGTGGTTCTCACTGCTGTGGATCAAGATGGCCCGGCAGTTCGGTCTGAGCGTCGAGGTGATGGAGAACGACTGGCGGCGCGCGCCCGATCCGGAGGCGATCGAGGCGCGCCTGGCGGAGGACAAGCACCACGCCATCAAGGCGGTGTTCGTCGTCCACAACGAGACCTCGACCGGCGTGGCCGCACGCATCCCCGAGATCCGGCAGGCGCTGGACGACGCGGGCCACCCCGCGCTCTATATCGTCGACACCATCTCCTCGCTCGCGTCCATGGATTTCCGCATGGACGAGTGGGGGATCGACGTGGCCATCGGCGGATCGCAGAAGGGGTTGATGCTGCCTCCCGGGCTCAGCTTCAACGCCGTGAGCGAGAAGGCGCGCCGGGTGTCGGAGCACGCGAGCCTGCCCAAATGCTACTGGGATTGGCGATGGCACCGTGAGTGCGAGCACACGGGTTTCTTTCCCTATACGCCGGCCATCAATCTCTTCTACGGGCTCGAGGAGTCCCTGAAGATGCTCCTGCGGGAGGAGGGGTTGGAGAACGTCTTCAACCGGCACGCGCGGCTGGGCGAAGCCACGCGCCGCGCAGTGGGTGCCTGGGGCCTGGAGACCGTGTGCCGAGAAGCGCGCGAGCACAGCGACTCCATTACCGCCGTGCTCGTCCCCGAGGGGCACGACGCCGATCGGTTCCGCTCGGTGGTCCTGGATAGGTTCAACATGGCGCTCGGCGGCGGGCTGCAACGCTTCGCGGGCAAAGCGTTCCGCATCGGTCACATGGGCGACGTCAACGACTTGATGCTGAGCGCGACGTTGAGCGGCGTCGAGATGGGGATGGACCTCACCCAGATGCCGCACACGCCGGGCGGTGCGGCGGCGGCGGAGCGCTACCTGGCGCTGGGCGAATGAGGTGGCGGAGCCCCCAACCTCCTACACCACCCTCTCCACCGGCTCCTCCACCCGCCGCGCACCGACACCGTGGGGCCGCGCGGACAGATCGGCGTTCGCCCGCGCCGCCGTGCGCCGGCGCTCGCCTTCGCGGATCTGGCGCGCGAAGCGCAGCGCGGGCCGCAGGCGGATGTCGTAGTCGCCGTCGCGGCGCTTGCGGATCCAGGCCGACTCCGCGAGCACGTCGATGTACGTGTCGTAGGCGAGCTGCAGGCGCGACTTGTACACGGCGGGCGAGGTGGCCACGCGCTCGCTGATGGTGTCCGAGTCGATGGCTTCGGCCCGGTGTGCCGCGTACTGATCCTCGAGCCGATCGGCGTAGGGATCGATCACCACCGCGCGCGGAATGTCCCACAGCACCAGGTGCCGCCGCCCGTTGACGGTGAGCAGCAGGGTGCCGTCGGCGTAGATGGTGGCGAAGGTGACCTCGCAGCCCGGTTTCTCCGCGGGATGGTTGGTGGGGGCGACGGTGGCGTAGATGCGCTCACGTGCGTTGGCGCACACGCGCTTCCAGCGCCACTCTTCGTCGGAGAGCGAGTCCTTCTCGCGGATGCAAAAGGCGGGCTCGAACCCGAAGGGGCGCAGCTTGTCCTCGGCCGGTGCGAGCAGCGTCCTCACCGGCTCCGGCATCTGCTCGCACTTGGCGAGCTCGAGGCCCGGATGGCGCAGGCGCAGCCCGGCGACCTTGCGCCACACCCACAGCGCGACGCCGATCCCCGCCACGCCGACGACGCCGGCCATCCAGTAGAAGAGGGTTGCACCACCCATGCGCGGGCTCCCAAGCGCCCCGTACGAGGAATATACGATCTATCGGTTACCGCGCGGTGAAGCTGAAAGGCGCCGCGCTTCACGCTGAATGCGCTGCGTGCGCGCCGCCGGCGATCTGCAGATCCTCGTTTCTTCAGCCGCCCCCGTTTGAGCATGGCAACCTTGCGAAGGCTGCACGGAGTCTAGATAATGTGTAAACCATTACACATCAGCGCAATCCTCATGGCTCACCGCGTTAACGTCATGCTGGATGACGATGTCTGGCAACTCCTCCAGCGCCTGCCCAGAGGCGAGCGCAGCAAGGCGATCAATGCGGCGCTCGCCGAGTGGGCACGCTCGCGCAAACGTGCCGACGCCGCTCGGCGAATGAACACCTACCGGCAGCATTTACCGGAAATCAGCACCGAGGAGCTGGTCGGCTGGGTGCGCGAAGACCGGGAACGCTCCGGTTGAAGACTGTCGTCCCCGACGCCTCGGTGCTCCTCAAATGGGTGGTGCCAGGTCCACCCGAGGAGGATACGGAGCAAGCGCTGCAGGTGCGCCAGGCGGCACTCGACGGTGCAGTCCTGCTGCGGGTGCCATCGCTGTGGATCTACGAGGTGGGCGACACCCTCAGCCGACGCTTCCCGGAACGTTCGCAGGACCTGCTGACGGCACTAATCGACTTCGGACTGGAGGAGACGCATCCGTCAGCGGAGTGGCTGCCCCGCATCGTGCATCTCACGCAAGCGCATGGCGTGACCTTCTACGACGCGGCATACCATGCGTTGGCCATCGTCTACGGCGGCGTGTTTGTTACCGCCGACGCCCGCTACGTTCGAAGAACGAAGCGGGTTGGCAATGTGATGGCGCTGCGTAACTGGCGATAGAGCGGGAGGGTTGGTCACCCTGAGGGTGCCTCTACCACCCAAGTCTGAATGTCACCGCCCAGGCATCGCCACGGGCATACCCTCGGCGTCGGGGCCGGCGCGCATCGCCTTGATCAGCGCGGCGTGCGCTTCGAGCCGCTGCTTCTCGATTCCCACATTCCAGGTCCACTCGTACGCCGCCAGTCGGCGTTCGAGATCCGCGAGGTACTCCTCCACGCTCTGATCCGCCCGGGCGAGCAGTTCCATCGCACGCTCGTAGTAGCGCCGCGCGCCCTCGGGATCTTCGAGCACCCAATGCGCATGAGCCAGATCGAGCAGAGCGGGGGCGAGGGCCAGCGTCGACCAGCCCCCGGCGCTCATCAAGCCCTCGAAAGCATTCTCGTTACTGCGTTTGGCCGCCTCGAAATAGCGCAGCGCCGCCTCGGGCTCGTCTTGCGCCATCCGGATCCAGCCGAGCGCCGTCTGCGCGCTCGCTACAGGATGCCGCGTGCTGCCCTCGTCCTGTTGCTGGTACAGCGAAAGCGACGCCTGCCAGTAGGCCTCGGCCTCGGTGTACTGCTCGCGCCCCGCATGAAAGCGTGCCAAACGTTGCATCGCGGCGCCGACGAAGTGCGGGCCGTACTCCTCCGCGGGCAGCTCGCGATAGAGCTCGAGCATGCGCTCGAGCGAGGCCTGCGCCGCCATCGGGTTGCCCACGCCCTCCTGGTAGTAGGCGAGGGTGGAGAGCGCCGTTCCCAGGCGCATCGGGTCCGGATCGGGCAGCGCCTCGCGGATGGCGAGCGCGCGCTCGAGCAGGGGCAGAGCCTCCCAGGCTTGCGGGGGATACGTCACGGCCAGCGATTCCAGCGTTTCGGCGACGCGCACGTCTTCCGGCCCGTGGTTCAACTCGTAGATCATCAGCGCGTCGCGGTAGCGCTCGCGCACGGTCTGCACATCCTGCGCGATGCGCGCCATGCGGGTCAGCGCATCAGCGCGCCGGTCGTCCCCGGGCGGGAACCTCCGCGACTGCGCGAACGCCCGCCGGTAGTGCGCCGCCGCGGTCGCCGTGTCCTCCGAGTCGTAGTACCAGTCGCCCGCCTCGATGCGCAGTGCGAAGCGCGCATCCTCGGTCCTGGCCTCGGCGATCTCCCGATCCCAGTCGGGCGGCTCCCACGCGGTCGCGCTGGACTCGCCCCGCCAGGCCAGGGCCATATCGCACAGCGCCCCTGCGATGGCGCCGTACTCGGTCCCCTGCGTGCGCAGGTAAACGCTGCCCGCGAGGACCGGGCTCGACAGCAACACCGCGTACACGCAGAGCGTCGCCAGCGCCGTGCCGCGCGGCGCCACGGGGCTCGTGAGTCGCCGTTCGAGCTGCCGCACGAGATTGGCGCGGGTCACGAATGCCAGCTTCGCAGAAGCCCCCTCTCGCAGCACCGCGAAGAGCCGCGCCAGCCGCTCGCCCGGATGCGCCGGCAGCGATTCGCCCTGCGCCCGCGCCACGGCCCGCGCGAAGCGCCACTGGGCGGGGATCAAGGCGATCACGATCAGCGGCAGAATCCAGAGCACGGGGTCGGCGACGAACCACACCGCCGCCACGAACAGCAGTGCGCTCGCCACCGCGAACACCACCTGCGCGCGCGGGTGGCGATCGAAGAGCGCCAGGTTCATCACCTGGCCGCCGTCGAGCGGCATCAGCGGCAGCAGGTTCAGGTAGTTCAGCACCAGCATCACCACCGCCACCTGAAACACGAGCGGATCCCCGCTCTGCCCCCACCACCAGAGCAGCGCGTAGCCCATCACGATCCCGGGCACGGGCCCCAACAGCGCCACGATCACCCGCTGATGGGCCTTCGCCTCGTGCTGGCCGCTCATGGCGGCGGCGCCGAAGAAGGGAATGAACAGGATCTGCAGATCGCGATAGCCGAAGAGCCACATCCCGAACGCGTGGCCCAGCTCGTGGAAGAGCAGCACCCCCAGCAGGATCAGCACGAGCTGCCACGAGAACACCACCCCGAAGGCCACGCTGAACAGCGCCACGCTCGCCAGAAAGATCGCCGTCTTGGCCATCCAACCCAGCGGCTGGCGCGCCTGGCTCGCCCGCAGGTGCCGGTAGGCCGCCACCTCCGCCTCGGGCGGAACACGCGCATTACCGTGGCGCCGGGCCGAGAGCTCCGCGTTGACCCGCCGCGCCATGCGTCGGCGCTCGCCGCGCAGCACCTTCCACACGTGGCGCAGCGCCCGGGCCGGAAGGAGCGCGTACTCCTGCCGCCGGCCCTTCTTGTCGCCGCAGGGCTGAACCCACCCGCCCTCGACCAGCGCCTGCACGTACTCCTCGTGGGCGCGCGGCGTGCGCGTCATGTAGAGATCGGAGGAAGGGGTGATCCGCTTCGCCCGGGCGTCGGCCCGCTGTGCAGCCTCCAGGTGCGCCCGGAACTGCGCCTCCAGGGTCTCGGCGTACGGATCCACCAGCTCCGCCCCGGGAATCTCGCCCAGGATCAGGTGACGCCGGCCGTTCACCGTAATCAGCAGGGAAGCGTCGGAGTAGATGCTCCAGAACCCCACCTCGCACCCCGGCATCTCCGAGGCGTGCAGGGTGGGCGAGATGATCGCCAGGGTGCGCTCGCGCGCATGCACGTACACGCGCTTCCACCGCCACGCGTGCTCGTGGGAGAGCAAGTCGTCCTCGCGCAGGCAGAACAGAGGCGCGAACCCGAGCTCCCGCAGGCGCCGCCGCGCCGGCTCGAACACCGCATCCAGATACCCGGGCAGCTCCGGGCAGGCCACCAGCTCCACCCCCGGCCGCCGCAGCCGCAGGCCCAGCAGCGCCCGCACCACCGACGCCAGCACGGCCAGCACCAGCACCACGCCGAAGCCGGCGAGCCAGTAGACGTATATAAGGAAACCGGGATCCACGAGTGCCCTGATGGAGAGGCAAGTCCTTCAAATGAAGGAACAAAGGCCTGATCATGTATCGGCACCGGAGGAGCGTCGCTGAACGACGCTTTTCTCGCATCTCTCCCGAAGGGAGATGTTATCGGTGCGCTCGCGGCACTTACCGGCGAGCGCTTCGGTTAGGATACGAACGCGTGGTGCGCGCGTAGCGCCGAACACGAATGGTCGAAGAGGTGGACTGAAGCGCGATGAAGATACGAACGGAGGCCGACTTCGACGTGCTGGTGCGCGGCGCCAAGCTCGTGTCCGTGGCGGCGGCGTGGACCGAGCTGGGCTTATGGGACGAGCTGGCGCGGCGGCAGGAGCCGGTGGACCTGGGCGAGCTGCCCGGCGATCGGCGCGCGCTGGAGATCACCGCGCCCATCCTCGCCCACGCGGGTCTCCTCGACGGCGACGGCCGCCTCTGGGCGATGTCTGCGAGGGCGAGGGAGATGCACGAGCGGGGGGAGCTGCCCACGGGGCGCAACCTCCAGTGGATGGAAGACCTCTCGCGCATGGCCGTCGTGCTTCGCGAGGGCGGGCCGGTGCGCGATGCCACGGGCAAGCCGAGGGTCACCTCCGGCGGCGTCGTCCCGGACGATCGCGAAGCGACGCGAAGATTCCTCGACATGCTCTACCGCCGCAGCGCGGGTTCGGCCCGGGAGGTGGCCGACTGGCTCGCTCCACGGCTCCCCGAAGGTGCGCACTTCGTCGACGTCGGCGGCGGTCACGGCCGCTACGCCGCCGAGATGGTCGAGCGCGGCTATACCGCCACGCTCTTCGATCAACCCCTGGTCATCGAGCTGGCACGCGAGCGCCACGGCGACGGCTTGGGTTACCGGGAGGGAGACTTCCACCGGGACGACCTGGGCGGCCCGTACGACGCGGCCTTCCTGTCCAACGTGGTCCATGGAGAATCCGAAACGGACAACGCGCGGTTGGTCGAGCGTCTTCACGGGGCTTTGCGGCCCGGTGGGTGGATCGTCATCAAGGACATGTTCCTCGACGAGCTGGGGCGTGAGCCCGAGAACGCCGTCTTCTTCGGCGCCACGGTGCTCTTCTACACGGCCCTCGGACGCAGCTACACCATCGCCGAAGTGGACGCGTGGTGCCGGCAGGCGGGTTTGAACCCCGCCGAGACCATCGCCGTCGCGGAGTACACTCTGGTGCTCGCACGCAAGCCGTAACGCTCCGTGCGACCCGCGCGCCTGCCGCGGCACATTGTCATACGTCCGCGGCTACGAGCCGCGCTGAGAGCGCGCCTTGGTACACCAGGCTCATTCAAATGGAGGAGAACAGAGACATTTATAAACAGTGATGCATTTTCACTTGCAGCCCCGGGCCATTCATAACTCGGGGCTCGCTGCCCCGGGCTCGCTCCCCGGAGCGGATAACGACCCGACCCTTTACACACCCGCGCCGTGCAGCCACTATTCTTCGTTGATGACCGAGCGGGACGACGCAGACGCTCTGACAACCCTCCGGCTCCGCCTCCGCCGCTTCGCGGCCGAGCGCGACTGGGACCAGTTCCACTCCCCCAAGAACCTGGCGATGGCCCTCATCGCCGAGGCCGCCGAGCTGGTCGAGCACTTCCAGTGGCTGACGGAGGAAGAGAGCGCGAACCTTCCGCCCGAGAAGCTCGAGGAGGTCGAGCTCGAGCTCGCGGACATCTTGATTTACACGGTCCGCATGGCCGACAAGCTGGGCATCGACCTGTCTGAAGCAGCGGACAAGAAGATCGCCCTCAACGAAGAGAAGTATCCCGCCGACAAGGTCCGAGGAAGTGCCAGGAAGCACACCAACTACAGGGAAAAGGAAACCAGTTGACGCTAGCGGGATAAAACACCCCTCAAGACCCGAAACTATAGCCAGTGAAGTTCTGGGTAGGCGTCACCGACAAAGACTGGTTCGATTTCCTCTCCGCACGGCAACCGGATGAGGTCAACTTCTGGCAGCCCAGCGCCAAACCGCTGACGCGCGCACTGGTCCCGGGGACGCCCTTCCTCTTCAAGCTGCACAGCCCGCACAACTATGTCGTAGGTGGCGGATTCTTCGTCCGATTCACCGTGCTCCCCGTCTCCGTTGCGTGGGCAGCTTTCGGCGACCGGAACGGAGCGGGCGGTCAAGCGCAACTGTTGGCCCGGCTGCAGAAGCTGGCACGGACCGGCGTCACGTCTGGTGCTGCCATCGGCTGCAACATCCTGACGGAGCCCTTCTTCCTGGACGAAACTGACTGGATTCCTATCCCCGAGGACTGGGCGGCGAACATCGTCAGAGGCAAGACCTATGACACGGCGGAAGCCCATGGCGCGGCGTTGTGGGCTGAGATCGATCGGCGACTCGTCGCGATTAAGGTGCCGGACGCGGCCTGGCAAGCGGAGGGATACCCCCTCTACGGCGCGGACTACCTTGCGCACGCCCGGCTGGGGCAAGGTGCCTTTCGCATCCTGGTGACCGACGCTTACCGACGCCGCTGTGCCATCACACAGGAGCGCACCCTTCCGGCCCTCGAGGCTGCCCACATCAAAGCGTATAGCGAGTCGGGCCCGAACCGCGTGTGCAACGGGCTGCTCCTGCGCTCTGATCTGCACAGACTCTTCGACGTCGGGTATGTGACCGTCACATCCGGTCTAAAGGTTGAAGTGAGCAAACGCATCAAAGAGGAATTCGAGAACGGCCGGGAGTACTACCGCTACCACGGCAGATCACTCGAGAACCTGCCGGCGGCCACGCGCGAGCGACCGTCACCCGAGTTCATCGAGTGGCATAACCAAAAGGTCTTCGTAGGTTAGCGAGGGTCGATGCGCTACTGGTGGGTCAATCAAAACCAGACGTACCGCCAGGAATGGCACGGCGGTTACCTATGGTCGCCCAAGCGCCGTGCGAACCAGACGCGAAACCCTTTCTACGAGTTCATGCGGGAGGTCGCGCCCGGGGATCTGGTGCTCGCTTTCCAGAGCACGCGCATTCGAAAAATCGGCATCGTCCAGTCCTATTGCTACGAGGCGCCCAAACCCCTGGAGTTTGGAAATGTCGGCGCATATTGGGACCAGGTCGGGTGGCGCGTTGACGTCCATT
>JABAHS010101101.1_pt2 | contig 11300 bp, 9 predicted proteins | sample 7062111 | NCBI WGS metagenome assembly JABAHS01 (sample SAMN14534600, study PRJNA622989) | marine sediment metagenome | biome: marine biome [ENVO:00000428]; feature: marine pelagic biome [ENVO:01000023]; material: deep marine sediment [ENVO:00002113]; isolation source: pool of 4 deep marine... | reverse complement strand
TTTAAAAAAAGTTTATTTTTCATTGAACATTACTTCTCTGTTTGGTATAATTACAATAGCCACAGAAGTGGCAGAAGACGGGGGGCAAGTTGCCCGCGAAAAAACCCATTTTCTGGCTAATAAGCCAGCGTTTTGAACATTGTAATTTAGGTAATTTGGATTTGTTTAGAGCTTAGAGCTTGGAGCTTAGGATTTAGGATTTCAGTCTAAAGATAACTCCTTACCCAATATGAAGATACAGTCAACAACATATAATCATTTATCATTAATCATTCGGCTTGGAGCTCTCTACAACTGTAGAGATATATTTACAGATGTCGTGAGCGCACTACAAATAAAACTTTTTATGCAAAACAAAGCCAAATTGCGAAAAGTCAAGTTGAACGTAAATAAAGTGTTAAAAAGGAATTATGTTCAAATGGACAATTGGTCAATTAGGAAAAAACAAAGCCAAACAAACCCAAACAAAGCCAAAACGACCCCAATTTTAGCCCAAAAAAAGACCCAACGAACCCAATTCAAACCCAAACAAACCCAACCTGTAGTGAGTTTATCGAACCTATTTCACAACCCAGTTCAATCGAGCAAGAGGAAAAAAGGCCTGTCAGAAAATCAGCCCGTCTGCACTTTCTCGGCTGTGGCATTCCCTCGGGCGGTCAGATACAGCCAGTACCCCACGGCCACCAGCATTATCGTTCCAAGCAGGCCGCCGTACGGCAGAGTTCGCTTATATACATGCTCCAGATACGGCAGAACCACTTCATACCGCTTCAGGATTACGATGGGAACTGCAAGAACAATGCCCATCAGCGCCTCGCCTGTTATCAGCCCGGAGGCAAAAAGCAAACCGTTCCGGCCCGATTTTTCCACCTGCTCAACTGGCGTCGCCCGCCGTTTGTGGAAACGATGGATAATCCAGTGGATGATTCCCCCGGCAAAAATCGGCACCGAAAGCTCCAGAGGAAGGTAAAAACCGATGGCAACAGCCAAAACCGGCGTACGGAAAGCTGCTCTTCTTGGCCTCCAGAAGCAGGTCCAGGGCTATGATTGCGGCCGCGACCCCCATACCGATATAGGCATATTTCCACGGCATATCTCCCTTGAAAACGCCCTGGGAGACCGATGCCATCAGATTTGCCTGTACGGCTGCAAGGGCGTCGGGGCTGGCCCCTTTCATTCCCCTGAAGCCGTACGCTTGGTGGAGCAGCATAAGCACCGGCGCGATAACTATCGCCCCGGAAAGCGTTCCGACAATCTGCATTACCTGTTGTTTCCACGGAGTAGCGCCGACTATTCGCCCGGCCTTGAGGTCCTGCATATTGTCGCCTGCGATGGCGGCGGCGCAGCAAACGACCGAGCCGATGATTATCGCGGCGGCCGGACCTTTTTCCGCACCTTTACCCATGAGCACCACCAGCAGAAGCGAGGAGACGAGAATCGTGGCGATAGTTATTCCCGATATGGGATTATTGGAGGAACCGACCAGCCCGGCCATATAGCCGGCGACGGCCGAAAAAACAAAACCTGCAATCAGCATGACAACGGCCATCGGCAGAGAAATTGTGACATTATTGACAAAGTATTGATAGACCATAAACAACGGTACAACGGAGGCGACGATGAGCATGAGCACCCATTTCATGGACATGTCTTTTTCCGTTCTCTCGATTTCGCCCCCGCCCTGCCCGATGGCGCGGTATGCTTCCAGCCCGCTCTTTATGCCGCTGACGATGGATTTTCGCATCTTGAAGATTGTCCAGAGGCCGCCTATGAGCATGGCCCCTACGCCGATGTATCGTGTCCGTTTCGACCATATCACCCACGAGTAATCTTTTGCGTCGACGCGTTTGCCCAGCTTTTCCTTTATGTCCGCGTTGTATTTTTCCGCTTCCTCAATCTCTGTCGCCGACGCGCTGCGATCGATGGCTTTGTATTTAACTGGAAAGGCGTTCCACGCGTCAGGATTTTCAATTTCACTTTCCAGTTGGTAGACCGGCCATTCGTTTTGCCCGGCTATGGCGGGGATGGCGGCATACCAGTTTGCCGCGCCGCCGAGGAAAATGAGTACGGCGATGTTGAGCCCGACGATGTATCCGACCGACAGAAGCGCGGGGCTCAGATTGGAGCCGCCGTAAAGAAGTGTCCTTTTGATGCCTCTTGCGCCTTCGAGAACTTCAGGCCACAGGCCGATACCTTTTGCTCCGACCTTGAACAAAGCGCCGACCAGGGCCGCTTTCGCAATAATCCGGACGCCCTTGCCGCCTTCCTGTCCTGTTTCGAGCACCTCGGCTGTTGCGATACCCTCGGGAAATTTGAGCTTGCCTTCGACGATGAGAGAACGCCTCAGGGGAATTGTGAACAGGACGCCCAGCAGCCCGCCGAACGCGGCAATTATGGTAATCCACACGAAGTTCTTACCGCCGAAATCGTCCCACTCACCCAGGATTACAAGTGCCGGGAGTGTAAATATCACGCCTGCCGCCAGCGATTCCCCTGCCGAGGCGGCAGTTTGGACGATGTTATTTTCGAGGATATTACTGCGCCTAAACCACCTTAATATACCCATCGAGACCACCGCCGCCGGTATTGACGCCGAGACCGTCATGCCCGCGAACAAACCAAGGTAGGCATTTGCCGCCGCCAGTATCATCGAGAGTAATACACCCAAAACAACTGCTTTAATCGTGATTTCCGGTAGTGAACGTCCTTGTAAACTCATTAGTTACCTTTCCAAAATCTTAAGAAAATTATAACTACTTCCGCCATCCGTTACGTAATTTGACTAATTATCTGACAAACTGGGCGACAAAGTATTTCGGTGTCAGAGGCTCACCTGTTGCCCGTTCAATCATTTCGTTCCAATGGTAAAGGTTTCCTGCCTTGAAGACTTTTTCGGTCAGAAAGTCACCGGCTTTACTTAAACCGACATAGCTGACGTTTTCATCCGATTCAAGTTTTAAAACATTGTAAACAATACGGTGATGCAGTTGAGAGGCCAACAATTCACCTAACATATAGTTGTGATAGTAACAGGGCGCGACATTGAAATGGATTTTCGCGGCCCAGTCCGGTTTGTTGCGGCCCTGTGGTTTTTTCACCAACTGGTATTTCTCAACCGTCTGCCACCAGAGGGAATTCAGGTCCTGCTCAGGATTTGCATAAAGCTGCTTTTCGAAGTTATACATTACCATTGCCCAGCGGGCGAAAATGAGTTGTTTGAGCTGTGTGTACTTGCTGCTGACTTTTTCAATTTCCGTCCGCTGCTCATCCGAAAGCTGTAGCATTTGCTGCATCCAGTCGGGATTGCGGCTCAATCGGCCGAAAAACATGGCGATGGCTTCGGTTGTGAAGGCGTGTGCCGGTTCTCTGAGCAGGTACGGCACTTTCGGATCCTGGTATTTATTATAGACGGCATGGCCAAGCTCGTGCAGCGTCACCTCCATCCAGTATTCGTTATTTTTAATATTACACAGAATACGCACGTCGCCTTCGCGGTCTATGTCGGTGCAAAAACCGTGTGGATTTTTGCCTTCGCGCTCATACAGGTCGCTGTTGGCAAGTATGGATTCTACAGGCAGGCCGACGCCGGCGAAGAACACTGCCCCCAATTTCTTGATGTCTTTATTCTTATAATAGGCATCCAAATCCAGCTCATATACCATCGGGGTTTCCTGGAAGAACGGGTCGTGGTAATGCCAGGGCATAAGCTCCGAAACGGCAATATTGCAGTTGGCCGCCAACATCCGGTCCACTTCAGCTTTTAATTTTGCAAAGGGCTCATTGGTCAATTCGTATAGTTCGTTGAAAATCCTGTCCAGTTCCTCAACGCTCTGCTCACCGGTGGTCAACGACATAGTATGATAATTGTCGAAACCGAGTTTACGAGCGGCCTGATTTCGCATTTTTACCAGCCGGATGATGTCATCTGCGACCGCGGCCCCGACCTGCTTGCTGGCAAGCCATGCCTTTTCTCTCTTGGCCGAATCTGTTTCTATTTTCAGGATTTCCTTGATCTCGTTATCGGTGACCTTTTCCCCCTCGATAGTGCCGCGAAAAGTACTGAAGTTTTTTTCAATTTCCGTGCCCAAATCAACGATTTCTTTTAACAGCTTCGGTTCTATCTGGTTGCTCAGATATGCCCTGTATAATACTTCCAGTTGTCGTGTCAGCGTACCCTGTACCTGGCCGGATTCCTTCATACCTTTGAGGAAAGCAAAATCTTTAGGATTACTGTAGACCTGACGTATTTCAAGTGTTAGTTTGCTGACTTTATCATAATCCTCGGATTTGCCGCTGACGGCCGCGTCCCACCAGGCAATATTGGTTTCTTTGGCCATAGGTTTGATTTTTTGAACATGGGCGTTAACGAACATTAGCATCTGTTTTTCCTTTGCACTAGGCTCACAACCGAAGACAATAACACTTATTGTCAACATCATAACAAGATTTGATAACGTCTTCATAGCTTTATACTCCTTTCTAATATAAGTTTTGTCGCGGCAATATTATCACCTGCGAATACTGAAATCAAGTTTGTTCCGGATATCCGACATTTTTTGAAAACCGATTCTCAATCTCCTTTATATTTTGATATTCGATCATTTCTTCTTTGATAAGGGGCAGTAATAAGTGTATTATACTGCCGCTATGATGACAAGGAACAGAAGAAATGATGTCTGAAAAGGCGAAAGAGAATACTGAATAAAAGAAGGGACGTGACTTATTATGGCCAAGAGTAAGTACCTGACCGCACCAATCCCATCGAAAAAAATGCCCGCTGGAATACCTTACATCCTCACTAATGAGGCATCTGAACGCTTTGCGTATTACGGCATGACTTCCATACTCGTTGTGTTCATGACCAAGTATCTTATGGGATCCAATGGAACGCTGGACATTATGGCTGAAGATCCCGCTAAGGCATGGTTCCACTGGTTCACCGCCGCTGTTTATTTCATGGCAGTTATTGGAGCCGTGATTTCGGATGTCTGGCTCGGCAAGTTCAAGACCATCATTTGGTTCTCAGCACTCTATTGCGTGGGATTCGCGATTTTAGCATGGGATCACACGCGTTTGGGATTGATCGGGGGGCTGACAGTTATAGCCGTGGCCTCTGGCATCATCAAGCCCTGCGTCTCGGCCAATGTGGGAGATCAGTTCGGTGCATCCAACAAACACTTGATAGAGAAGGTCTATCGTTGGTTTTACTTTTCGATTAATTTGGGAGCTGCCATCTCAATGTTTGTCTGTCCTATTCTGCTGGATAAGTATGGCCCCAAAGTTGGATTCGGTGTGCCGGGGATTTTCATGTTTGTCGCGTTGGTGGTATACTGGTTGGGACGGTACAAGCTCGTGCACATCCCTCCCGCAGGCAAGACCGGCTGGAGAGAGACACTCGACAGAGAAGGAATCAGGACATTGGGCAGGATTTGCATCATATATCTATTTGTATTCATGTTCTTTGCATTATTTTACCAGTCCGAGTCTGCCTGGGTACTCCAGGCTGGAAAAATGAACCTCAGATGGCTTGGCAAAGACTGGCTGCCCGCCCAAATGCAGTCTGCAAATCCCGTGCTCATTATGATTTTAATTCCGTTGTTCTCATGGGTAATTTATCCTGCCCTCAATCGCCTGTGGCCCCTGACACCTCTGCGTAAGATCGGTATTGGAATGTTCCTTACAGCGGCAAGTTTCCTTGTCCCTGTTTGGATTGAAATCCAGCTCGAAAGAGGCATCCAACCTTCTATCGGATGGCAATTTGTTGCATACATCTTTCTAACCGGCGCCGAGGTCATGGTGTCTATCACGGCACTCCAGTTTGCGTATAAACAGGCCCCTAAGAAAATGAAATCCATCATCCAATCTATCAACCTCCTCTCCATTTCGTTAGGAAACATGTTCGCAGCAGTAGTGAATGATGTTATAACAAATGACGACGGCACAAGCAAACTACCGGGAGCCAGCTACTACTGGTTCTTTGTGATTTCCATGGTGCTGACGGCGGCTATTTTCATACCAGTAGCGCGTTGGTATAAACCGAAAGAATACATTCAGGATGAGGCTTCGGTGGAATCTTCAGCCTGATGTTCTCAAGCCCATTTTGTCCCTGTTGGAACAGCGGTGTTAACGCTTAAAGCGGTTTGAGCAGCATTTCACGGACGACGATTTTCATTGGTCCGAATTGCTCTCCCGCGTGGACCTGGAAACCGATTTTGCCGGAATTAGTCGTGTCGTCGTGCACGTCGGCGACCTGTCGGCCGTTTAGCCAAATCTGAAGATGGTAACCTTCGGCACGGATCTTCATTGTGTTCCAGCCGTTCCGGTCCACGAGTGTTTTATCCTTATTCATTGCGATGAACATTTTGCCGGGACAGTAAAGAGAGCCGGAATAACACTCGGGATTTTTGTACTCAAGGATGTCGGCCTGATATGCTTTCGACGGCGACTGGTAGCGAAACCAGATACCGGTATTGCAGGGCCACTGGACTCTATAGGTTGTAATCAGCAGAAAATCTTTGTACGAATCTTTTGTAAACAGGTCGCCGTGGGCAAAGTTTTCACCCTGAGTACCGACAATCGCACCGTTTTCGACCACCCATTTGGCGCCGCCGCTCGTCTCCCAGCCAGTCAGGTCTTTGCCGTTGAAGATTTGTACGAATCCTGCCTTAATCTGTTTATCTTTTGTAGAAACCTCTTTACAACCAGCATGTAAAGTTAGCATTGCAAGGCATACAATAGTAAACAATCTGCGCGACATAATTTTCTCCTTTTACATTGTTATTGGAATGTTGATAGCTAAAATACTTTTTTCTTTAATTATTTTATCCACCTTTTATTAACAGGATTTTTTCGATAAGAGTCAGGGTCCTCGTATTAGTACAGCGTGAAATTAGGTCCGGTACCAAGGGGGACGGGCCTGTCTGGTTTTAGTCCTTTTCGGTTTTTGAAGATGTATACAGCTTCAGGAGTTGCCAGGACAACATCGGGGACGCCGTCGGCGGTCATATCGCCGGTGAGGATACTTCTCTCGAAGGCGCTCCCTTCGGCAGGTGAGCCGTTTTTAGATAGTTTGGGTGTAACGAAGACACCGATGCGTTCGCACTTGTGGTTATATATACCTCCGTTGTGAGCAACAAGGATTTCATTAATTCCGTCACCTGTCCAGTCGAGCAGGTGGTGATGTCGGCTGTAGTCGGTGACAATCTGGCCGAGGCGATTGCCCTGTTCATCGAGCACCCAGAGGGGGCTTTTACCATGAGGCTGATGGTCGATGTCAACGAGCAATTGTGCCGCCTTGTGATTTAATATGATTTGTCCGACATCAATGGATTCGAAGTGATGACCTGAAATTTCCCAGAAGACCCTGCCGTTGCCATCAATGAGTGCGACATTATTTGCGCCGCAGCATGTCAGCGCCAGCCTGAAATCTTCGGGCCTCTTGCCCCGCCGGAGGACGCGGAGACAATCCAGATGTCCGCGTCCCTGTTCGCTTTTTTTAGACTTGAAAACCCAGCGGACCGAACCGTCCGGGTTCAGCATTGCATAGCCGGCCATAATCTCATCGCGTCCATCGCCGTCGAGGTCTATCGGCCTTGGTTGATGGGCTGTGCGATATCCGCCGGGGTTCTTTATAGTCCAGAGAAGTTTGCCGGTTCGATTATAGGCCCAGATTTGATGATATCGGTTTTTGACCAGAACGTCGGTCGGCCGATTGCCGCCGGATAGATTGCAAAATACAATGCAATCCGTAGCTTCGTTGGGGATAGCAATCCTTCTGTGTTCTCGTCCTGAGGCGCCATCCAATTCGACAATGTAACCTTTTGTACACAGGACAACTTCGTTTTTTCCGTCGCCGTCCCAGTCTTGGATCTGGCAAGCAACGTCGTGGTGCCAATTTTTGCGTCCGATAGCGGGGTTTCCCCATCGCCACAAGACTGAGCCGTCCAGTTTTTGCGCTACCGCAGTGCTGGTATAGTGCACATCGTTTTTGTTTACGTTTTCGGCGCTGACGATTTCTACTTCGCCGTCACCATCCACATCGCCTGCTACCACCCACTGTCCGCCGTATTGGGGATCGAGAGGAATGATTTTCCATGGCTCAATCGCGTGTACTTTGCCTGTCGGTTCCCCGACGTCTTTAACGTCAAAATAGATAAAGCCCTTTTGTTTGGCTTCGAGCAATGTGCAAAAACTCAAAGTCACCAAAAGGCAGAATAATACAAACCAATGAAGCTTATGTGTGATTTTTAGAGTTCTGTTCATCATATAGTAAGTTTATATGGCTAATCCTTCCAGATGTTTGCCGTTCGTGCTTTGACATCGGGTATTTTTGGCAGCGGCTCGCTCGGAATCGGTTCGTACCAGAACGTGGCAGACGACCAGTCATCGGCTGTCTCGGCCAGGCCGTTCTTCCATGCGATTTGCTGGATCGTGATGCGGCATTCCTTCTGCCACCAGATAGGGTCAGGCAGGTGCCAGCGATACATCGATATGAAGTTTTTCTGGTCGAGGTTGCAGCCGTTGTAAAGGTATGGCGTCTGCTGCATGCCGTATGACAGGCACACGTAATCCTCGCTTCCGGTGCCGCAAATAGTAGGAAAGTCCGTGTCACCATCCATGTAAATTTTGATTTCACCTTCACCCCACCATTGGCCGGGATGCATGTTACGCACACCGATTAAAGCGCCCATGTATCGGCCCTTATTTTTTCTCTGAGGCAGCATAACAAAGTCTTTTTTCTCTGTTGTTGGATTTTCTCTTCTAAACAGCACGTGCATCCGGCCGACATCATCCGGGTGCTTATCGCCCGCCGTGTAGTCAATTTGATAAAACAGCGGCACATCCTTTTGGCCTTCGTTTGTCAGTGTAATCTTTGCCCGATTCGTAAACGGCATCGGCAGCCAGATATTCATCCCGGCATTTTGCCCCAGCGAATGTACTGCCGAGTCGTAGGCCATAACTTTGCCGTGAGCAAAGCCCATGAAGTCCCCGATTGGGCATTCGATGCTCGGATGTTTCTGGTTGTCCCACCAGGCGCGAATTACCAGGCTTCTAAGATTGTGCGGGTTGTTACTCGTAGTCATCCAGATATGCCGAATGGTCCCTGAGCCCTTGATGTCACAAAGCTGCGTGGTCTGGCCGGCTTTCAATGTAATCGCGGGCTTGCCTTTTCTTCCCACGCCGAGTTTGCTTGCTGCTTTGCCGCCTTCGCCGGGCGCACCGGTGGGATTTTCAAAGCAAATCGACCGCGAAAGCAAACCGGTATCGAGCAGATAGGGCTCGGTGACGATATCCACCGGGCGCTGCATTTCCACACAGCCTGAAAGCAAAACACAAAGAACGATGTACGACATTTTCCTTAATACAATTCTTTCAGTCATGGTTTCTCCTTTCAGCAGTACAGTTTAGATTTTACGTATGACACCCATTCCACAGGGAATAGCGGGAAAAGTTTATATAAATACAGCGCAAATGTCAAGATGACAAAAACATCCGCTCTTTGAGATTTAACAACTTGACTTTGCAGATTGAGATGTCTACAATGCCGTCTCGCAGGTTGGTGAAATTTGAAAAACAAACTAAGAAAGGAGCTTACATTATGCCGACAAGTGACAATTTGAAAGATGCTTTTGCCGGTGAGAGCCAGGCGAACCGTAAGTATTTGGCGTTTGCAAAGAGGGCGGATGAAGAAGGTTATCCACAGGTTGCGAAACTCTTTCGTGCCGCCGCTGACGCCGAAACCGTTCACGCCCATGCCCATCTTCGTGTAATGAAAGGTATCAAGAGCACGCTGGAGAATTTGCAGGCAGCCATTGACGGGGAGGGCCATGAGTTCAAGCAAATGTATCCGGGATTTGTTGCCGAGGCGGAAAAAGAGGGCAACAAGCCGGCTTTTTATTCTTTTCAGAACGCGTTGGCCGTAGAGGAAATCCATCACGGTCTTTATACGGAAGCCCTTGAGTCTGTTAAGTCGAGTTCGGACCTGCCTGAGGCAAAGATATTCGTGTGTCAGGTATGTGGTAATACCGTTAAGGGCGAAGTGCCTGATGCGTGCCCGGTTTGCGGGGCCGCGAAAGAAAAGTTCAACGAGATAGCCTGATACAAAATCCAAAAGGAATTGCATATTTTGCCTCTGAAATTGGGTTTGTTTGGGTTTGAATTGGGTTTGAATTGGGTTTGTATTGGGTTTGTATTGGCTTTGTATTGGGTTTGAATTGGCTTTGAATTGGGTTTGTTTTTATTTCATAGTTCATAGTTCGTTGTTCGTAGTTGGTTGTTATAAAAGAACTTACATTCATTTGGCCATCCAGTAAATTGGGTTTGTTTGTTAAAACAGGTGCGATTTGTAGTGCGCTCATGACATCTGTAAAGGTATCTCTACAGATGTAGAGCGGATTGCAATCACGTAAGTCGTTTATTAATCGCAGATTACGCTGAGTTTTTGCCACAAAGACACTAAGACACGAAGTTTTTTTGACAAGGTTAACAGGATTTACACAGATTGTTTTTGACCGGCTTTGTGTTCCGCCTTCGCTAAAGCTACGGCGGACAGGTCTCGGCAGGATTTGCTTGTAAAGTGAACTTTGTCGCAAATGCTTGCCATCGTCCACAATGCCACCGAAATGGCCTTTTACAGAAGTCGGCGAAAAATGTGTTTTATTTGTCATTTTTACTCCAAAATGTACAAAAACTCTGCTTTTTTTGACAAATATTAGTTTTTTTGCGCCCTGAACCAATTTTGCACAGGCTAACGCCTAAATGGTACGGGGCTAAACTTGCGGTTCTCCGCTATCTGCCACTTCCCCCCAATCAGGTAGGGGCAAGCTACTGGCGATTGTAATTATACCAAACCTGGCTGGAATGTTCAATGAAATACAAACTTTTTTTGGAAAAAATCTCCCGAGAGCAATCAAAGAACCAATCCTGGGAATTGATTGAACCTTTATGTCTTTAATTGCCGCTCCAGCTTTTTTTCTTATTTCAACGGCCAGCCGGCCGGGCAATAGCAGAGCCACTCTTCGACAAATAACCTGAGATCTACACCATTAACGCCATCGAGATGATTGAGATCGGCCCCGTCGCACCAATTATTTCCTTCATCGCAAATCTCATACAGCCAGTAATCAGCGAATCCTGCAAAGTGTTCAAAATCCACAAAGCAAAAAGGTCCGCCGGGCCAGAAGCCGCCTAATAGTTCATAGTTACCACCTCTGCTGTAGGCGGCATCCGGTTGGCCGATAGTGCCGGTAATTGTATATTGCCCGCCGGTGCTTAGTCCCCCGCCGCCGTCAATTGTATAC
>JABAHS010100696.1_pt3 | contig 11305 bp, 12 predicted proteins | sample 7062111 | NCBI WGS metagenome assembly JABAHS01 (sample SAMN14534600, study PRJNA622989) | marine sediment metagenome | biome: marine biome [ENVO:00000428]; feature: marine pelagic biome [ENVO:01000023]; material: deep marine sediment [ENVO:00002113]; isolation source: pool of 4 deep marine... | reverse complement strand
CTCGCCGAGGCCGCGGGGGTGAACGTGGAAACCATCCGCTACTACCAGCGCATCGAACTGATCGACGAGCCGGTGAAACCGACGCAGGGCTATCGCCGTTACCCCGCCGACACGGTGGAGCGAATACGCTTCATCAAGCGCGCCCAGGAACTCGGGTTCACTCTTAATGAGATAACCGATCTGTTGTCTCTGAACGAGCGGGACTGCGATGATGCGCGCACGATCGCGGAACACAAGCAGGAAGTCATCCAGCAACGCATCGACGATCTTGGCGCCATGCAGCGCGAGCTGAGCAGACTGATCAGGGCATGCAAGAAAAACGTCTCCGGCGAGGATCGCTGTGCGATAATCGCGACTCTGACAAAACCTCACAAGCGGACATGAACATGTTCGTTGGCCGAGGAAACTCTCAGACGGCCGGGCCTTTTGATCAAGTGGGGAGCTCACCGGTTCGTCTCAGCAAGCGCATCAGGGCCAACAGGATAGGCGGGATCAATAGCCATTGCAGGAACGGTGTCCCGCCGATCTCGACAACGGGCACGATGGGCATCAATTCCGTGTAGCCCCAGGTTCCCTTGATGCGCACGTTGGTGATCTCGCTGTAGATGGTGTACCCCAGCCCCGCCAGGGTAAACAGCAGACCATTGAACAGAATGTTGCCTTCGAACCAGCGTCGGTTGCGGTTCAGCAGGGCCACGAGTTCGTAGATCACCAGCAGGATCAACAGGTCGCCTGCGGTGCAATGAGCAAGGCCGTACAGGATGTAGCCCCAATCGTTCTGATGCCACACGGTGTAGAGCGGAAACTGCGCGACCTCCCACAGCAGCGACAACGGCAGCCCGATTATGGCGAGCTGCACCTCGGGCAGTGATCGCCATCGGGCCGCCTCCCGCACCGTCGACCGTAGCTTCACCGATGCCACTGGACGTTGCTGCCTCCACCAGACAAGAAGCAGCAGCGCGACCACGACGATACTGATCGCCCAGAACACTCCCAGCAAGGCCCATTCGCCGCCGCCCATGTGCCAGGGAGCCTTCATGTGGTCATGCATCGGCATTTATCCCTTGGTGTCCTGTTCCGTACCGCATTCGCAATCGAAATCGAACGCAAATCGAGTCGTGGTCAATCACTCCGGCTGACGCGCATGGTGTTGCAGAAATCCGATAATCTCGCCGAGTGTTTGCTCGTCCGGGACGGTCCTTCCCATTGCGCGCATATTCTGCTGCATGCGGCCCATCACGGCCGGCCATTCTTTCGCCGTGTGTTGTTGTGGATCGGGAAGCGCGTGACAGCGCGCGCATATCCTCTGAAAAGCGCGGCCCGCCGCTGTCGCCAGTATCGGGTAGCGGGTCGGATCAATGGGCCGCTGCGCATGGGCTTGCAGATAATCGAGCATCGACTGGAACTCATCCGCGGAAGGCGCCTCGACCTGCCCCATCATCATCCCATGACCGCTCATCATCTGCACGCGTCGGTTCATGCGCGCCACCACCGCCGGCCATTCCGGCGCCGTGTGCATGCCGGGTCCGGGCAGATTGTGACACTGCATGCAGTAGCGAGCGAGCAGCCTTGCACCTTTGGATGTCGGCGCCGGCAATTGCGCCGGGTCGATACCGGGCGGCAGGACATCGCCCATCATCCGCTGCATCATCTCCCGCATTCCCTTCATACCCTCTCCGCCCATCATCTGTCCTGTTACTGTGACGGGCGTAACCAGGTAGATCACGCCCGCGACTGACGCGACGAGCAATATTCTCGCAAAAAGTGGCTGGTAGCATTTCATTGTTCACCTCCGATTCTGAGCGATCTCACGGTAACCACCTTGTTTGCGTTGACGCATAAGGCCCAGCGCTTTTCAGGCGGGAGGTGGATGCCCGGTACGCGTGTTGCGTTGTTTGTCCAGACCGCGGCCGCGCCAGATCGCGAACACGGCCGGGAACACGATCAGCACCATGACCAGCGCGGAGATCACGCCACCGACCATGGGCGCGGCGATGCGCTTCATCACATCCGCGCCGCTGCCGGTGCTCCACAGGATCGGCACCAGGCCCATGAACAGGGCCATGCCGGTCATGAGCATGGGGCGGATGCGTTGTCCGGCGCCGTCCTGGATCACCTCGTTTAAATCCGCACGGGTGGCGAGCCGTTGCTCGGCCAACCGGTCGCGGTAGGCGATGTCCAGGTACACCATCATCAACAGGCCCAACTCCACGGCGAGCCCCGCGACGGCGATCATGCCCACCCACACGGCCACGCTCAGGTTGTAGTCCAGCAGCCACAGCAACCACACGGCGCCGACCAGTGAGAACGGCACGCTGACCATGACCACAAGCGTTTCGACGAGCGAGCCGCGGTGCATGAACAGCATGAAAAAGATCAGGAACACCGCCAGGGGCACCAGGATCTTGAGCTTGGCCTTGGCCCGCTCGAAGTACTTGAATTGCCCGGCCCAGGCCAGGCGGTAGCCGGCGGGGATGTCCACCCTTTCCGCGACCACCTGTTTGGCCAGGTCCACGTAGTCGGCGATGCCGATATCGGGCTTGACGTCCACGAACACGAAGCCCGCGAGCTGGCCGTCCTCGCTGCGGATCGCCGGCGGGCCGGTGCGAAACTCCAGGTCGGCCACCTGGGTGATGGGGATCTGCGCACCGGTCGGTGTGGGCACCAGCACCCGCTCCAGGGCCTCGACATTGTCGCGGTAATCACGGGCGTAACGCACCAGGATGTTGAATCGTTCCCGGCCCTCCACGGTCTGGGACACTACCGTGCCGCCCATGGCGGCCAGGATCACCCGCTCCACGTCACCCACGTTGAGGCCGAACCGCGCGGCGGCGTCACGATCGACGGTGAAGTCGAGGAAGTAGCCGCCGGTGGTGCGCTCGGCGAAGGCACTGCGGGTGTAGGGCGCCGTGCGCGGGTCGGCTTGGAGGGCCTCCTCGATGGCCACACCCGTTTCCTCGATCCGTTTCAACTCCGGACCGAACACCTTGATGCCCAGCGCCGAGCGGATACCGGTAGCGAGCATCTCCGTGCGGGTCTGGATCGGCATCCAGAAGATGTTGGGCATGCCCGGAAAGCGCAGTTTCTGATCCATCTCCTGGATCAGGCCGTCCCAGGTCAGCCCCGCGCGCCACTGGTCCCTCGGCTTGAGCGACACCACGGTCTCGACCATGGACAGCGGCGCGGGATCGGTGGCGCTGGTGGCACGGCCGACCTTGCCGAACACCCGCTCCACTTCCGGGATATCGGCGATGATGCGGTCCATGGTCTGCAGGGTCTGGGTGGCCTCGGTGATGGACATGCCGGGCAAGGCCGTCGGCATGTAAAGTATCGAGCCTTCGTTCAGCGGCGGCATGAACTCGTTGCCCAGGGATTTGAAGGGCACCACGGTCACCACCAGCGCCGCCAGAGCCAGACCGACCACCGCCCAGCACAGCTTGACCGCCAGGCGTACGATGGGCCGGAAACCGGACACCAGCCATTGATTGAGCTTGCTGCGGTCGGCCCGGATCCTGCCGCGGATCAGCCAGACGGCCAGTGCCGGCACGAGCGTGATCGACAACAAGGCGGCGAAGCCCATGGAGTAGGTCTTGGTGAAGGCCAGCGGTTTGAACAGACGGCCCTCCGTGCCCTCCAGCGCGAACACCGGCATGAACGAGACGGTGATGATCAGCAGCGAGAAGAAAATGCTCGGCCCCACCTGTTGCATGGCCTCGATGATCACGTCCGTGTGCGACTTCGCTTTTTCTTCGGGATCGGCGTCGTCAGCCTGCCAGCGGTTCAACCGCTTGTGCACGTTCTCGATGATGACGATGGCCGCGTCCACCATGGCGCCGATGGCCACCGCGATACCGCCCAGCGACATGATGTTGGCCGTGAGGCCCTGGTAGTACATGGGGATGAAGGCGAGCAGCACGGCCACGGGGAGGGTGATCACGGCCACCAGCGTCGAGCGCACGTGCAGCAGGCAGATGATGATCACCAGCGAGACGATGATCATCTCCTCGATGAGGGTCTTCTGCAGGGTGTCGATGGCCCGCTTGATCAAGGTCGAGCGGTCGTAGACCGGCACGATCTCCACGCCCTCGGGCAGGCCCGGCTGGATCTCCGCCATGCGCTGCATGACCCGCTCGATCACCGCCAGGGCGTTCTCGCCGTAGCGCATCACCACCACGCCGCCCACGGCCACGCCCTGGCCATCGAGCTCCGCCTGGCCGCGCTGCATGGCCGGGCCGAGCGCCACGTGGCCCACGTCCTTGACGGTGACGGCTACGCCGCCGGGTGTGGTTTTCAGGACCACCTTCTCGAGGTCTTCGGTTGCGCGCACGTAGCCGCGCCCGCGGATGAACTGCTCGTGGCCGGCCACTTCCAGGATGCGCCCGCCCACGTCATTGTTGGAATCGCGCACCGCCTCGATCACCCGCTGCAGCGGAATGTCGAAGGAAGCCAGCTTGTTGGGATCGAGGCTGATCTGGTATTCGGGCTCGTAACCGCCCACGGAGGCGACTTCGGACACGCCTTCCACCGATTCCAGGGCATAGCGCAGGTTGAAGTCCTGCAGCGCGCGCAACTTGTCCAGGCCGCGTTTGCCGGAAGTGTCCTTGAGCGCGTACTGATACGCCCAGCCCACGCCGGTGGCGTCGGGCCCGAGGGTCGGGTTGACACCCTCGGGCAGATCGGCGGTGGCGCTGTTCAAGTATTCCAGCACCCGCGAGCGGGCCCAGTACATGTCCACGCCGTCGTCGAAGATGACGTAGACGAAGGACAGGCCGAAGAAACTCTGTCCGCGCACGTAGTTCACCCCCGGCGCGGCCAGCAGCGTGGTGGTCAGCGGATAGGTGATCTGGTCCTCCACCAGGTCCGGGCTGCGCCCGGGCCATTCGGTGAAGATGATCACCTGCACGTCGGACAGATCGGGGATGGCGTCCAGCGGGGCATTGATCAATGCCCGGTAGCCGCCGAAGGCCAGCGCCGCAACGGCCACCAGGGTCAGCAGCGGGTTGCGCGCGCAGTAGGCGATCAGGCGCTGCAGCCAACCGATGGCCTCGCCTTCGGGGGGCGGGACGTGCGGGCCGTGTCTGTGCACCCGGTCTACCATTGTTTGATCCCCGCCTTGAGCCGGCTTTCCGAGGCGATCAGGAAATTGCCGGAGGTCACCACCTGATCACCGGGCTCGAGACCGCTCAGGATCTCGATCCGCCCGCCGGCGCGCTGGCCGGTCTGGACGATGCGCGGGGCCAGCCGCCCGCCACCGAGGTCCTCGAACACGACCCGGGTGGAGCCTGCGATGATCACCGCTTCTTCGGGAACGGTGAGGCGCTGTCCGAGGTCGGCCTCGAGCTTGACCTCGGCGTACATGTGGGGCTTGAGCACGCCGTCGGGGTTATCGAGCACGATGCGGATGCGGCCGGTGCGGCTCCGGCCTTCGAGGTAGGGATAGAGGTAGTCCACCGTGCCCTCGAAGATTCGCCCGGGCAGGTAGGGCAGGGACACCGTGACCGGCATGCCCTGATGCACCAGCGCCAGCTCGGACTCGTACACATCCGCCTCGACCCAGACGCGCGACAAATCGGCGATGCGCATCAGGGTCATGCCCGCCTTGTGGGCGGTGCCTTCGACAACATACTTCTCCACCACCGTGCCGTTGATGGGCGCGTGGATGGCCACGTAGTCAACCGGCGCCCCGCGGCGTTGCAGGGCCTCGATCTCACTGGGGGTCATGTCCCACAGGGAGAGCCGCTTGCGTGCCGCGGCCAGCAGGGAACCGGCCACGCCGCTGCGACCGGCGCGGGTCTTGAGCTCCAGGTACTCCTGCTGGGCGGCCAGCAGCTCCGGGCCGTAGACCGTGAACAGCTTCTGGCCTTTCTCGACCGGCGCGCCGACGTAATCGACGTACAGCTTGCCGATCCAGGCGTCGAACTTAAGGGTGACGTCGGCGAGCCGCCGCTCGTCGTAGGTCACCTGGCCCACGGCGCGGATCGTGCGGGTNNGCTGGCGGCGGGCCGGATCCAAGGTCACGGTGCCGGGCGGCGCCTCTTCCATGGTTTCCACGCCCACGCCATCGGCGCGGCTTGCTCCGGACGCCACCTGCAATCCCTTGCGGCCCGTGGCCAGGTCGAAGCTCACGCGACGTTCCGGCAAATCGGGCGCCTGAATCGCCAGACTCAGCGGCCAACTGCCTTCCATGGACAAGTCAAAGGTGCCGCGGTACAGGCCGGGCTCGATTTCGGTCATGTCCGCGGGTGCCTGCATGGCCGGCATGGTCCCCATGGCCGGCATCTCGGCCACCGCCCGGATGGACGCGCCGCCAACGGGCTCGCCGTCCTCGTTCTGCAGGCGGATGGTGAGCGTGTTCTCGCCTACCGTGGGTGTCCGGGGCTGGACCTGCACGTCGAGGCGGTACGGCCCGCTGCGGTAGGGGAGGGTCCCGTTGGCAGCGCCGGTCACGGGCTGGCTTGAACTGGAACCCGATTGCAGGGGCGTGCCGCCCGAGGCCAGTTGCAGACCGGTGCGGCCGGTGGCCATGTCCAGGGCGATGCGCGTTTGCCCCAAGTCGGACTTGCCGATAGCCAGCGTCAGGGGCCAGCTGCCCTCCATGGAGAGCTCGAACGTGCCTTCGTAAAGGCCGGGTTCCCCCTCGGCCATCTCCGCCGGCGCCTGCATGGCGGGCATGGTGCCCATGGCCGGCATCTCCGCCACCGCGCGAATGGTTGCGCCGCGGACCGGTTCACCCCCTGTCCGCAGGATGACGCGAATGCGGTTGCTCCCAACCTTGGGCGCGGCGGGGATGACCTCGATCCCGATCTGGAAGGGGCCCGAGCGGTATTGCGGCCGCAGCCCGGTTGTTTCGGCGGCCGTGCCCGACATCGCACCGCCCGACGGGTAGTGCGTGCCGATGAACATCCCGGCGGCCAGCAGCGCGGTCCCGGCCAGGCCCCAGATGAGAAAGCGAATCATGGTAATGTCTCCGTGTTAGTGAATCCCGGCGCGTCCAGGGGCGCCCCCACCCAGCGTTCCAGCTCCGCGAGCCGGCGCACGTAATCGGCGCGGGCACGCGCCGCACCCTCTTCGGTGCGCAACCGTTCGCGCTCGGCATCGATGACATTGAGAAAGGAGCCCGCCCCGGCGCGATAGTCGNNATGCGGCCGCCTCGACCCCCGCGCGAGCAGACTCGAGCTCGCCCAGAAGCCGCGCCTCGCGGTCGGTCATCTGCCAGCGACTGCGGATCAGCTCGGCGCGCGCGGCGTCGAGCGCGGCGTTGCGCTTGTCTCCATAGTCGAGCGGCAGATTGATCCCCACGCCGATGGTCCAGCGTTTGTCGGGGTTGTCCCAGAGGCTGTTGTACCCGGCCATCACGCGGAAATCGGGATAGAAGTCCTTTTCGGCCAAGTCCTTTTGCGCCTGCGCCTCGGCGATGCGCGCACGCACCCGGGCGAGCGCGGGGTGTTCGTGCGCGGCGCTTTGCTGCAACGAGGCCAGCGGCGGCAGGGTAATCGGCTCGGGCAGTGCCGCCGGCGGCGGCAGGTCGGCTTGCGCCGGGCGGTTCAACAGCGCATTGATGCGCGCCTGGACCTCGCGCCGACGGCGCTCGAGCGTGATCGCCTCGGCCGCCAGGCGTGCCCGGGCCACTTCGGCTTGCAGCGCGTCCTGCTGTCCGGCGCGCCCCGCCGCGTAGCGGGCCTCGGCGACGCGGCGCAGCTCCTGCAGCAACGCCTGGTGCTCGCGGTTGATCTCCCGCGCCCGGTGCACGTAGGCCCATTCCGCGGACAGGGACTTCGCCGCCGCGGCCACGCGCAGGCACAGCTCCTCGATGTCCTCGGCCGCGGCCGTGGCCCGCTGGCGCGCGGCTTCTTCCCGCAGGGTCAGCTTGCCGGGCCAGGGGAGCGGCTGGCTGAATTCGATTCGCTGCTGCAGCCCGCGGGGGCCGCCGGGGGTCTCGGGCGCCGCGGCGTAGCTCAGGCTGGGATCATCGAGGGCGCCGGCGGGCGCGATCCGGAACTCCGCCGTCTGCGCGGCGGCTTCCAGCGCCTTGACCCCCGGATTGCGCGCCAGGACGGCCTCTGCCAGGCGCGCCGCGGTCAGTTGCTGAATATCGGCGAACGGATCGCCCTCATCGGCCAACGCGGCGCCCCAACCGATCGCCAGCGCGGTGATTACGACTCCGGCCAGGATGCGCCACCCGGACGCAAGCGATGTGTAAACCATATGCGTACCTTCGTTCTCATGGGTCGCGCTCGGGTCGGATCCGTGGCGCGGCCGCGCAGGAGCTCACGCGCAGCAGCGGGCCCGAACGTGAAAACGATGCCGCCGTGTGCTATCGGCGGGCGAACGAAGGTGCGATCAAATACGGAAGCGGTTGGTCAGCAGGTAGGTGTCCGTGCCTGTGACACGGGGAGGCAAAAAGCGGGTGAGTCGAGGGGTATGACCGACTGGCGTAAACGGCGCGATATCGAATGCGGCGGGTATCGGCGGCGGTTGGGGCGCGTTCAGCACCAGGACCTGGATGCTCGCCGCTGCGGGCGCGGCCGCCTTGGCGATGGGGGCTTCCCGGTAAGACACCTCACAACAATCCGCCGGTGTCGTCGGAGCGAGGGCCTGATCCTGGCAGCCGCCGCCTATGGTGCAGCCCTTGGACATGTCGTCCGGCTCGTTGCAACAGCAGACGGACTGAGCCTTGCCGTCCATCAACTCGCAGGCGAACACCGTCTTGAGCGGAAGGAACAGCCCACCGAGCATCGCGACGGCGACGACGACGCGACGTGTTACCGGGCTTGTAATCATGAATTCAATTTATTCGCTCTTCTCGAGCCTGGCAATCCGCTCGTGCAGCCCGGCGCCCGTGATACGCATCTCCCCTTCGGGAGCTCCACCGCTCGATGCGCAACGGGCCGCGCCCGGGGTCATTGCGGCGGGCTGGGCTCGGGCTCGCCCCCTCCGTCGCCGGCCGCGGCGCCGCCGCCCGCCGAGGCGTCCTTCTCGGCGGCCGGCTCGAGGATCTCGATGTCGGCCTCGGCATGCAGCGTCTCGACGTAATCCCGCAGCGCGCGCTTCTCCAGCGCCTCGCGCACGCCCTCTTTGACCTCGCCGAACCCCGGCGCGGGCGCCTCGCGCGTGTCCTCGAGCAGGATGACGTGCCAGCCGAAGCGGGTCTCGACCGGCTCGCGGGTGAAGGCCCCGGGCTCGAGCCCCGCGACTGCCTCGCCGAAGGCCGGCACCATCTGCCGGCGGGTGAACCAGCCGAGATCGCCGCCCTGCCGGCCCGAGGGCCCGGTCGAGGCCTCGCGCGCGAGCTCGGCGAAGTCCGCGCCCTGCTCGAGCCGCTCGATCAGCGCCAGCGCCTGCGCCTGCTCGTCGACCAGGATGTGGCGCGCCTTGTACTCGGTGAGGTCGAGCTTCTCCACCTCCGTGTCGTAGGTATCGCGCATCGCCTGCTCGCCGATCGGGTGCGCCTCGACGTGCGCGCCGATCGCCGCCTGCGCCAGGGCGTGGCGGCGCAGGTTCACCAGCCGCACCCGGATCGCCGGCGTCTCGTCGAGCCCCTGCTCGCGGGCCGCCTGAGCGAGGAGCTCCTGCGCGATCAGCTCCTCGAGGAGCTGGGCCCGCGGGGGGAGCTCGCCCTGGGCCGACTCGCGCCGCTGCTCGATGTAGAGCTCGAGCATCGGCGCGGTGATCGCCGTCCCGTTGACCCGCGCGACGACCCGGCCTGCCGGGGCGTTTGCCGAGGCGGTCGGGCCCGCCCCGGGCTCCCCCGGCGTCTGGGCGTTACAGCCGGCGGCGATGATCGCGAGGCCGAGGACCGCGGCCGCGCGGTTGAGATGTCGGGGCATGAGGACGCGCTCCTGTCGGACGAGAGGGTTCGAGGCGGCTCAGTCCTGCGCGAGCTCTTCCGGAGCGTAGGCCTTGAGCCCGAGGGCATGGATGGTCGTGGGGTCCATGGCGTCGCCGAGCGCGTCGTAGACCATGCGATGGCGCTCGAGCAGCGGCTTGCCGCTGAACGCCCGGGCCACGATCCGCACTTGGAAGTGTCCGCCCCCGGCCTTGGCGCCCTCGTGACCGGCGTGTCTGTGACTCTCGTCGACGACCTCGAGATCGTCGGGCTCGAGCGCGGCGGTGAGCCGGTCCCGGATCAGCTCGATGCGCCCCTGGCTCATCAGGGCAGCACCTTCCTGAACGGCTTGACGGTGACGCGGGCGTAGACGCCGGCGGCCACGTAGGGATCGGCATCGGCCCAGGCCTGCGCCTCCTCGAGCGAGTCGAACTCCGCGATGATCAGGCTGCCGCTGAAGCCCGCCTCGCCCGGATCCTCGGCGTCGATCGCCGGGTGCGGGCCGGCGAGCAGCAGCCGCCCCTGGCTCTTCAGCGCCTCGAGCCGGGCGAGGTGGCCCTCGCGCGCCTGGCGGCGCCGCGGCAGGCTGTCGTCGGCGTCCTCGCTCATGATGGCGTAGAGCATCGCTACGAGCCTCTGCCCGTCTCGCCCTGCACCTTGAGATACCGCGACAGATAGAGCGCCTGTGCGAGCACGAATCCCAGCGTCAGCCCCAGGAGGCCGAAAAGCTTGAAGTCCACCCACGTGGCGGTGTCGAAATTGTAGACCACGTAAAGGTTGATCACGCCCACGGCGACGAAGAAGCCCGCCCAGCCCAGGTTGAGCCGTCTCCACACGGCCCGTGGCAGGTCGAGCTGGGTGCCCATCACGCGCTGCACGATCGGTTGCCGGCCGACGAATTGACTGCCGAGAAAGACCGCGGCGAAGAGCCAATAGACCACCGTCGGCTTCCACTTGATGTAGATCTCCTCCTGCAGCCACAACGTGGCGCCGCCGAAGACGACGATGACCCCCAGGGCGACGAGGTGCATGCGCTCCACGCGCCGGTGGCGCGCCCAGTGGAGGCCTACCTGGAGCGCCGAGGCCCCGATGGCGACGGCCGTCGCCACGTAGATGCCCTCGAGCTTGTAGGCCGCGAAGAACAGCAGGATCGGGAAGAAGTCGAAGAGCAGCTTGCTCATGACGCCGGATCGCAGGCGGGCCGCGTGTGCCATCGAGCCGGCAGGATAGCACAGCCGGTGGAGCGCCCACCAATCGTCGGCGGGGCTGCGATAGAATGCGGGCGATGCGACACGACCTGCACAGCCACTCCTGGGCCTCCGACGGCTTGCTGTCTCCGGCGCAGGTCGTGCGCCGGGCCGCGGCACGGGGCGTCGAGGTCCTCGCTCTGACCGACCACGACACCACGGCCGGGCTGGGCGAGGCCGCGCGGGCGGCGGAGGAGGCGGGCGTGCGGCTGGTGCCCGGTGTCGAGATATC
>JABAHS010030705.1_pt1 | contig 11308 bp, 8 predicted proteins | sample 7062111 | NCBI WGS metagenome assembly JABAHS01 (sample SAMN14534600, study PRJNA622989) | marine sediment metagenome | biome: marine biome [ENVO:00000428]; feature: marine pelagic biome [ENVO:01000023]; material: deep marine sediment [ENVO:00002113]; isolation source: pool of 4 deep marine... | reverse complement strand
GATATCGCCTGACCTCATATCGCCGGATCTTATTTCACCCGATCTGATTTCACCCGACCTCATATCGGCCAGCGAGCCAGCTTACCAGGATATAACCTATACATTGCAGAATACGGGCAACGTGACCACGACCTATTCTGCGGATATGTCTTTCAATGATCCGGGGTTAGGCCTGCAGGCCCAGCTTATCGTCTGGACCGCGCACGTCACGGGAACGTCACGAGATTGCGCCTATGCGTTGATTGCGGACAACCAAATTCTTGCGGCCAAGAATCTCACCAACGAAGAACTTGGAACGATTAAGCTTCCAACGGTGGACAATCCGTTCGCTGGTCCTGTCAGCTTCGTTGCTCGTCCAGGCCAAGTCGTATACGCAACTTTGCGCGTATTTGGTGACAAGGCCAAGCTGGACACTATCTCGGCTGCCGATTTCGTTGCGGCCACGGGGCTCGGCGTCAGCGCACATGCGTGCAACGATCCCGAGAATATCGATCCGGCCATTGACTGCCTGACGGTAGGTTTCGAAAAGATCCTCGTCGACAATGCGGGGCCGTCTTTTGTGGGGCTGAAGACCGGCGATACGATACCGGACACGCCGATAGAAGCCGACCGGATCGGCGGAGCCTGCATCGACCTTGTTGGCGGCATGAACCCGCTGGTCGCCGCGACGGACACCTCTGGAGTCAAGAACCTTTTCTGCTCCCTGGTTGCCACCGGTGAGCAGATTTGCTCGGCCGGCGAGCCGGGTTTGTCGATTCCCGTAATGTCCGATCCGACGGACCCCGCAACTGCGGCACAAGTCCTCTGCACAGCAATCGACAATAAAGATAACGAGGCGACCGTCCAGATCGGCATTGCGGTAGCAGACACGACGGCACCGACGATTTCCGGAACTCCCATTGAGTACGTAAGCGCCGACCCCGATACCGGGACGGCTGTACTGGCGCTCGAATACGGTCTCACTGCAACCGACGATCCGCTGGTAGACCCCTACCCGGTCCTGAGCTGCACAGCGTCTGGTGCTACGTTGACCACCCCGGCGATCACCGGCGAAGCGGTCGGCCCAGGTATTTACACTGTGAGTTGTTTCGCGACCGATGTTTACAGCAACCTCAGCCTCGAGTTCATCTACCCACTCGAGATCGACGACATTACACCGCCGACGCTCAGCGGAGTTCCAGCGGATATAGCCGGTGTCGAAGCGACCGGCCCGGACGGCGCCCGCGTCACCTACGATGCGCCGACGGCGAGCGATACGGCCGGAGGCACCACGGTTAGCTGTTCTCCGGCTAGCGGCTCGACCTTCAGCCTGGGAACGACGACCGTTATCTGCACCGCCACCGATGACGGAGATAACAGTGCCACGGCGGCATTCGATGTCGAGATTGTCGATACGACACCGCCGACGATCGAGACACCGGATAAGGACGTCCTCGTTGCCGTGGGCACTTCGGGATTCGGCACGCTTGACTTCGAGGCGCAGGTTACGGCAACGGACATCGCGGATCTGAATCCGGTAGTCGACTGCATAGCGACCAGTGGGGCGGGCGCAGGCGCGCGGAGTGGTGATCCGTTGGCAGTCGGCGAGACCGAGGTGAGCTGCACGGCTACAGATGCATCGGACAACGAAGCCAGCGCGAGTTATACCGTGCGAGTCGAATTCGGCTCCTCTTTTGGGATCGATTTCTCGAAAGGCGGCGTCAAGTCCGGGAGCACAGCGCCATCTACGTTTGGCTGGCTGGATGAGTCAGGTAACCGGATCGACAGCTCAGACGCGAACCCGGTGGTCACTGCGAAAATCTGCGCCACCGGTGAGATCGTGCTGAATCCGGGGCAGTTCCCCGGGAACAGTGATCTTCGCTGGGATGCCACTATGCTGGAATGGAAATTCAACTGGCAGACAGTCTTTGAGGACGGCACGCCGATTCCGGGTAGCCTGTATTGTGTACAGGTCATCAGCCTGAAGACCGGTCAGTTGATTCCGGATGATGGCTCTGACGGAACGACAATCAGGGTGAGGGACTAGTCGGTCTTTCTGAGCTCCCTTGCTTCCTCGACATATCGGCCGCCTTGCGGCCGAAGTGCGAGGAATTTTTCGAGATCCTCTTGCGCGGCATCGTCCATGCCGATTGCGAGCTTGGCGCGAGCAGACCAGTAGGGAAGCTCTGCGAGATATCGAAATGTAGGAACATCATCCAGGAACACGGCGGACGCTTCGCCACGGCGGGATCTTGCTGCCTCGAACTCCGCCATCGCCTCTGCGCCGTATCCGGTTTCCAGAAACGCCTTGCCCAGCTGCATGCGAATGAACCATAAATCCGCTCGGTCGAGCGCTGCTGTCAGCTTATCGATCGCATCGACCGTACGATCGGCCGCAAGGTCTTGCAGAGCGTACAGCATGGCACCGTAGGCACGGCGCTGCGGCTGGATCTGCCCGGATAGTCGTTCAGCGATAACCATCGCTGGATCGCGCTCACCGACTGCAAGATACACAAGCGCTGCTGATATCGACGTGGCGTCAGACTCATCGAGTTGCAGAGCCTTGTCTGCATATTGACGCGCCAATTCGAGATTGCCAAGTTGCACATGCGCTTCCGCCAACATCACATATTTTCTGGCCGCCGTCCGCTCTTTCTGGTTTTCTTCGTCGAAAACGGCGCCTTGCTCGAGTATTTTGACAGCTTTCTCAAACTGGCCGCGGTAGATGTGCATATCAGCCAATCCTGCGTAGCCAAGCGACCTGCCCCTGACGCCACCCTGAGACATGCCATCGTAGGCCGCTATAGCCGTCTCGAAATCCCCGTTATCGATTGCTGCAATCGCCTGTGGCAGGAAGCCCTTGTAAAAAGAGCCATCCTGTTCAACAACTCTTTTCGCTTCTGCAGCAGCAGCCTCGAAATCGGTTGCATACATCGCATACAACGCGTAGTTCGAAATCAGAATGGGGCGGTCCGGGTAGATCTCGAGGACTTTCTCACCTTCATCACGGGCTTTGTCGAATTCCAGCGTGTAGAAATACACAACCGCTAGGTTGTTGCGTCCCGGCACGTCCGCCGGGTATTTCTCGACAAGGGCCGAAAAATTGTCGATTGCGCTCCTGTAATTCCAGGACACTGACGCGTAATAAACCCCGAGAGTTCGCAATTTTTCGCGTTCCGTCATCGTTTCCATTAGAGACAGGGCTTTTTCCCATGCTTGCTCCGACAGTTCCGTCAGACCCACTCTTTGCGCACTGAGGCCGAGTGACGCGTATGCACGTCCAAAATTTTCATCCAGTCGAATCGCTTCCTGGTATGCCTCGACGGCCGCCTCATATTTACCTTCGAATGCGAGTTGCCCGCCGTTGACGTAGGCTCTTGCAGCTTCAATTGATGCCGCGGTAAAAGTCTCCGAAATCGGGCTGTCCTCGCCGTCGAGCGTCGTATCACCGAGTTCTTCGCGCACACTGCTGGACAAGTCGCCTATAGTCGCCAATACCGCATCGGCTGAGCCGGCCTTCTCTTTGATTTCAAACAGCTTGCGACCATCCTTCGGATTGATGCCGGACACTTCGAGATCATAACCGGCCCCGGCAGGCGCTATCGATCCGATCAGCACGAGATTTATGCCCTCGCGAACGGCAACCAGCGATGCTGCTGCAGCGTCCAGTACCTTACTTTCAGGCCTGAGCTTCTGTGCCAGCAATTTCGCGCTATTTCTCTCATACGCCGTGACGTGCGGCGCGCTTTCAATTCCGATGTTGAGCGCCTGCTCGACGAGACCATCAAAAAGACTCTGACCGGTGGTATTGTCGAAATCGGCAACGAGAATAGAAATGGGTTTCAGTTCCTCGACGACCGTCGGTCCGCTGGAAACGTTCAGGTAAATCGAGAAAATCAGCGCCACCGACAGCACGCCGATGACGACGAAATCCATGCGCCGGNNATATTGAGGTAAACGGAGAAGATCAGCGCCACCGACAGCACGCCGATGACGACGAAATCCATGCGCCGGCCGCCGAACGGGATGACCGTGGTGTCCGTGGCGTCGGCCTGCACCTCGATGCCTTTCTCGGTGATATCGAACACCCAGGCCAGGACGATAGTGACGGGCAGGCCGATGACGGCCAGCATAATGACCGCTTGCAGCGCCCATTCCGGAGCGTCGAATGCATCGAAAAGTACGCTCGATACCTCGACGGCGATCCAGGCAATTCCGACGTAGAGGCCCGCTGTGCGGAACACCTCGCGTCGCCGGAGTTCTTTGATTAGTTTGTGCATTTTTGTGGCCAGAGGATCGCTCGCCGAAGCCCTGAGTCTAGCATCGCAGCGGCGGCACCATGAAGCCAAAGCCGCTTCCGTCCGGGCGGCGCCGCGAGTCTCGTACAGGGCCGCAAGCCGCTCTATTGCTAACATAAATTGAATCGCATATCCTCAAGAAATCTCTAGGTTTTTATCAACCTCTGGTGGGGGACACCAATGACTAACAAGACCATCGCTCGTGGCGCATTCGCATTGATCGCCACATCCCTGACGCTGCCTGCGCTCGCCCAAGAAGACGTTGCCATCTTCGAAGAGATCACGGTGTTTGCGACCAAGCGTGAACAGACGCTGCAGGAAGTTCCGGTTGCGGTGTCGGTTGTCTCCGCAGACGTCATGAACGACGCCCAGGTGCTCGACATCAAGGACCTTCAGTTCCTGGTACCGTCGCTGCGTGTCAGCCAGCTGCAGTCGAGCGCTAACGCCACATTCCTGATCCGCGGTTTCGGCAACGGCGCCAACAACGCCGGCGTCGAACCCTCCGTCGGCGTCTTCATCGACGGCGTCTACCGCTCGCGTTCGGCGGCCAGTCTCGCGGATTTCCCGAACCTCGAACGCATCGAGGTCATCAAAGGCCCGCAGAGCACCTTGTTCGGTAAGAATGCGTCTGCCGGCGTCATCAACGTGGTGACCGCGAAACCGGACCTCGACGGGTATACGGGGTCTGCCTCGTTCACGTACGGCGACTACGACCAGATTATCGTCAAGGGCGATGTCAGCGGCCCGCTCTCCGACACCTTCGGCTGGAGCCTGTCCGGCAGCTACAACCAGCGCGATGGCTATTTCACCAACCTGGAAACCGGCACCGATTTCAACGAGCTGAACCGCTACGGTGTTCGCGGCCAGCTGCTGTGGGCGCCGTCGGACACGTTCGAAGCTCGTTTCATCGCCGACTACGACAAGATCGACGAGAACTGCTGCGGCGTGGCGAATCTCGCTGTCGGCGTCGCGGATTTTGGTATCCGGCTGGGCGCCGGCGGCGACTATATCGCTGAACAGCCGTTCTCCTACACCGGTCTCTTCAATTTCGACGCGGTCAACGAGATCGAGAACAGCGGTGTGTCGCTGCAGCTCGATTGGGATCTGAGCGATGCGGTCACGCTGACGTCGATCACGGCATTCCGTAGCCTGGAGCGCTTCGACAACTCCGACGGCGACTTCACGACGGCGGCGCTGCTCAACGAGACGGCAGCGAACCTGACCGACACGACGCTGGATACGTTTACCCAGGAGCTCAGGCTTTCCGGCTCGACGGACCGCATGGACTGGCTGGTCGGCGCGTTCTACTTCGACGAGGACGTCGAGCAGAACAGCGGCGTACTGTTCGACTCGGGCGCACGCCCCTACGTCGACGCGATGACCAAACTGGCCGGCGTTCCGTCGGGCGCGTACACGCTTCAGCAGGCCGCCGATCCGACCGTAGCATCGCCGATCACGCTGCTCGAGGGCCTCATCGCATCCACGTACTTGCCGGGTTCCCCGATACCGCCGCTCGCCCCGAGCGTCGTTGAACAGTTCGGCCCGATTGTTCCGGGAACGTCTTTCGCGACCGGCCAGGGCACGATCGAGACAGGACTGCTGGACAACCAGGCCATCTCGTTGTTCGCACAGGGCGACTTCGGGCTGACCGACCGGGCAACCGTGACGCTCGGCATCAACTACACCGAGGACGAGAAAGACGTCTCGGTCAGCACCGTGAATGACAATGTCTTCTCGTATATCGACCTGGTAGATGACATCGGCCAGCCGGTGATCTTCGCGACGGTGTTCGGGCAACTGCTCCAGGCCGGCCAGTGCCCAGGTGGGTTCACCGATCCGACCTGCCTCGCCCAGGCAGCGGCAGCCGCAGACGCCGGCAAGGGAGTAACGTGTACCGGCACGCCCGGCGAACTGTGCAACCCCTTCCTGCCCTTGCAGCAGGTGCAGATCCTGCCGCCCTTCGTCAACTTCCCGAACGCGGTCGAGACCGGCAACTCGAAAGACGACCAGACGACCTGGACGGCACGGTTTGCCTACGACCTGACCGATCAGCTGAATGCCTACGTCAGCGCTGGCACGGGCTTCAAGGCCACGTCCTGGAACCTGTCGCGCGACTCGAGGCCGTTTGCGGCCGACATCCCGGCGCTCGAAGCCGCCGGCCTGACCGTACCCAACCTCGTCCCGGCCACGCGCTCCGCTGATCCCGAAGACTCCACGCTCTACGAGTTCGGCCTGAAGGGTGCCTTCGATACCTGGTCCTTCAACCTGGCCGTTTTCGACCAGGAGATCGAGGGCTTCCAGGAGGTTGTCTTCCAGGGCACCGGCTTCGTCCTCGTCAATGCCGGCAAGCAATCGACGACCGGTGTCGAGATTGACGTGCTGTGGTCGCTGACAGACAACTTCGATTGGTACTTCGCAGGTACGTTCCTGGATCCCGTCTATGACGACTATCAGAACGCGCCCGGCGTCGGCGGCCCAACGGACCTGAGCGGCACCAAGGTACCGGGCGTCAGCGAATTCAGCGCCAATACCTGGGCGCGCTGGTCCTTCGACCTTGGTTCGACGATGTCCGGCTTCGTCCGCGCCGAGTACTACTACGAAGACGAGACACAGGTCATATCCAACGTGCCGGCAGATGTCGCGTCGCGCAAGGTCAGCACGGTCAACGCGAGCATCGGCCTGCGTTGGGAGAACGGCTTCGAGGCGATGCTGTGGGGCCGTAACCTCACCGACGACGAGTACCTGCAGAGCGCGTTCCCCACGACGTTCCAGAACCTGGCGGAGCCGTTCAGCTACAGCGGCTACCCCAACCAGCCGCGCACCTGGGGCATCACGCTTCGCAAGTACTTCGACTGACCGTTGAACCACCAGTAGCAAACGCAACGGGCCCTCATCGAGGGCCCGTTTTTTTGGTTCGCAGGCCGAGGGCAGCTCCTGCGGATGCGATTCCGGCATTCTGGTTCATAATGAGCATCCACGATGACGGACTTCGATCTCACACCGGTCAGCACCGAAGCGCCGATGGAGCCGGTGCTCCGGAAGGGCATCGGCCTGTGCCTGTCCGGTGGTGGCTATCGTGCGATGCTGTTTCATCTGGGCGTCGTCTGGCGGCTGGCCGAACTCGGCTACCTGGGCACCGAGCACCGCTGGGGCAAGCACGGCGAACTCGGGTCCCTGCAGCGCGTGTCGTCGGTGTCCGGCGGCTCGATCACCGCGGGCGTGCTCGGCCTCGCCTGGCACAAGCTCGATGTCGATTCGCCCGGCGTTTCCGAGCGCTTCCGCGAGCACGTTGCCGAACCGATCCAGGCGTTTGCGAACCGCTCCACGGTGACCGTCTGGTCGGGGCTGCCGGCAATCATCTTCAGCACCGTCAACAAGCGCCTGGTTCGCATCTATCGAAAGCGCCTGTTCGGCAACCTGACGCTGCAGGACCTGCCCGGGACCCCGGATTTCGTCTTCAATACCACCAACCTGCAGTCCGGTGCGCTCTGGAGCTTCTCCAAACGCGCTGCACGCGACTGGCGCGTGGGCCGCATCGAGGAACCGAACGACACGATTGCTCAGGTTGTCGGCGCCTCGTCGGCATTTCCACCGTTCCTGTCACCGGCGAAATTCCGCTACCGCGACGAGGACTTCACGCCTNNTGTTCAAGAACTACAAGACCGTCATCTGCTCCGATGCCGGCGGCGACCTCGCAGCGAAGAAGAAAGTTCCCGGTGACTGGATTCTCCAGACCTACCGGGTCGTCAAGACGATCAACAACCAGGTGCGCAGCCTGCGCAAGCGCATCCTCCTGACCTCGTTCGTGGAACACGAGCGCCACGGCACGTACTGGAGCATGCGTACCGACGTGCGCAAGTACCCCGCCAGGGACCGCCTGCCGTGCCCCTTCAACCGCACGCAGGAACTCGCGGGCATCCGCACGGATCTCGAGGCGAAAGATACGGTGACACAGCGACGCCTCATCAACTGGGGCTACGCCCTGTGCGATGCAGGCATTCGCAGCTGGGTCGAAGACGGGCTGCCGCCGCCGCAGGACTTTCCGTATCCGCTGGAGGGTGTCTGACTACCGTGGCGATTGTTGACCTGCAGATTCTCGTCACGGCGCTGGTGCTCGTTCCGTTCGCCTATGCGGCCACGAACATAGACAACCTGCTCATCATGGCGTCGCTCGGCGCCGGACGCGCGAGCCGCGGGCACCTGGTCGTCGGTTTCGTCGTCGCGAGTTGTACGGTACTCCTCATCGCGTCGATGGCGGTGTTCATCGACCGCCTGGTGCCGCCCGAAGTGCTCGGCTACCTCGGATTCGTGCCGATCAGCATCGGTACCTACCTGTTACTGTTCAGCGGCGCGGAGGCACCGCAGGCAACGAGCCGCACTGCGACGTGGCCGGCCATTTCCGGCCTGCTTGTCGTCAATAGCGGCGACACGATCTTCGCGATCGGACCGCTGTTTGCCGAGAGCGGCGGCGATGCCCGCCTCGGTCTCGCGCTGGGCTTCGCCCTGACCGCAGCCGTGTGGCTATTCCTGATACTGGGCGCCTCGAAGCGTGTCGCCGGCTCGGTGCTTCTGAGCAGGCTCGGCTACAGACTGGCGCCCTGGATGATGGTCCTGGTCGGCCTCTATATTCTCTCCGACAGCGCCACTGACGTCGTTTAGCGCGACCGCCAGATCACTGCATGTAGACGGCGACGAAGCGCATCGTGACCTCGCTGCCGGCATTCTCGATCGCAAGTTCTTCGCCGGAAATCGAGAATCGCTGCGCGTTCTCGAGCGCCTGCAGGAACTCATCTTCCTGCTCCATCCCTTCGGCGCACATGCGTCGAGTGCTCGCGATCGGGCCAAAAGAGATTCCGTCGCCCGTCACGGTTACCGAACCCGTGAACTGGTTGCAGCCCGCGTAGCCACCGACCTGGTCCTCGCCACGGAGGATCATGTGCAGTTCCTTTCCCTCACCCGGCGCTGCGGCCATGCCGTTGAGTTCAACGAGTTTCCAGTAGGTGTTCGTCAATGTCACGTCGGGTTTCATGGTCTCCGACTCCGCCGGCGCCTGTGCCGGCCTTTCGGCGACACTCGACGCGTCCGGCGAGCACCCGTACGCACCGAACAGCATGGCGAGGCCAAAGACGAGGCAGATGTTTTTCATATGCTTAACCTTAGTTGGGCAAAACTGTCTGTAGTAAACGCGGGGCGATCGTCATCGGGGTCAACCCCTTTTATATCGCGTATCGATGAACACGTCACCGCTGCGAGCGCCCGGGAACAGGAAACCCATCCGCAGAATCACGATGAATTTCGGCCGCATGGCGATCGTTACGGGGGCTACAGGTTTTCCGGGAATTCGTCGTCCGAATTCCTGTCAGAACTACTTTCGATGAGCACTCCGGGGACCGCACCATGGCTCAACGACTGTTCTTGCTCTTGCTCGCTTCCTCACTGTCGCCGGTCGTCCTCGCGGGCGCCACCACCGAATTCTGCCTCGCCGGCGAGGCGAACCTGGGCGCCCGCTACCAGGGTATGGAGCCCGGTGTCGATGAATTCGTACCAACGCGCTGGTGTGTCGTTACGGAAGACGATTCGCGGCGCGTCCTGTTCTCGGGCCGCGGCAAGTCGAACCCGGACCTCGACGGCAGCTGGACCCTTGCCGCCCTCCCCCCGGACCTCGTACGTATCGTCAACAGGGAGAATCCGCCGGACATCGAGTTCCACGGCGCCGACGCAGCCGCGGAAGCATTGCGGCTTCGCCGCATCGATCCTCGGCGCCTTCTCGAGGAACATCTCGAGACACCCGTGGATGATATCCGCGTCAGGGTCGAGGACGGACGGGCGGTGACGCTGGCCACCTCCGCGGAGCTGCCGCTGCGCGGCAGGGTACCTGTCGTCTGGCACTGGGACTGGTCGGACGCCTCACAGCCCGGGCTGGTCCTCGAAGTGGATGGCGACGTGATTTTTCGTGCCACAGGGACCTGGCGCAACCTGAGCGAGCTGGAAACCAACCGGATCTGGCACCCGACGCCCGGCGCGGATCCAATACTTGCCAATGCCGAGAACTGGCCGGCACGCGTCGACATGCGCCTCATCGAGTTGGCTGACGGTGTGCACCTGGTCCGCGGCGTTCGTACGGGCTTCCAGCATCTCGTCGTCGAGACCGCGCAAGGGCTGATCGTTGCCGACGCCCCGGCAGGCTGGGTGGAACTGCACCAGATCCCTCCGGCCGACCTCGTACCGGGACTCGGGATCAGTGGCCTCTCCGAGCGATTCATCGACTTCCTCGCGGAGCAATTCCCGGAACACGGTATTCGCGTTGTCGCATTGACCCATGCACACGACGACCATGCGGGCGGCGCGAGAGCGTTCGCGGCAGCGCGGGCGGTCATATTCGCGCCGGCCGAGTACACCGGCTTTCTCGAAGCAAGCCTCAACAGCGACAAAATGCCGCGCGATCGTTTTACCGCGGTCGGCGACGAAGTCGATATCGCGTCCGTCCCGGACGCCGTTACGTTCAGCGACCCGGAAAGAACCGTTCGACTGCTGTCGATCGGGCCAGGGCCGCACGCGTCAGCCAGCCTCGGCATACACGTCGTCGATGCCGGCTATTTCTTTGTCTCGGATCTGCATGTCCCGAATTCCGATGCCGCTGTGCCACGTAGCGATCGGGTACGGACCGAGTGCTGGTTCGCGGACTGGGCCGTAGCGAACCTGCCGGAAGGAACCGTCGTCATAAACTCTCACAGCACTCCGCAGACGCCGGTTTCGCGGCTCGAAGAGTACCTGCAAAGCGATGCCTGCCGGGCACTGCAGGATTGAGGGCGAAAGCCGCAATGGTGAGGCAATCGGACAATACCGTCGGACGCGCGATTCGTAAGCTGGATGCATTACGAAAACCGTCGCGAGGTAAACAAGATGAGCAGATTAGCAGCTGTCGTCGGCTCCAAGGCAGGCTGGTTCGTACTGCGGGAAACCCCGCTGCCGGGCCCGTGGAGCTGGTTCGTCGCCGCGACTTTCGAGGATGCGATGCAGCGACTTGAAAA
>JABAHS010008238.1_pt1 | contig 11309 bp, 8 predicted proteins | sample 7062111 | NCBI WGS metagenome assembly JABAHS01 (sample SAMN14534600, study PRJNA622989) | marine sediment metagenome | biome: marine biome [ENVO:00000428]; feature: marine pelagic biome [ENVO:01000023]; material: deep marine sediment [ENVO:00002113]; isolation source: pool of 4 deep marine... | reverse complement strand
TAACAGCTTTCGAACGGTTTGGAGATGATGTCCAGCGTCAAGCAGGCATGAAGGCAAAGCGTTCGAAACGGTTCTGAGTACCCCGGCGGCAAACTCCCCTCCCCTCCCCAATCCCTTGCCGCCGGGGTCTTTTCTTTCTGGGGTATTGCCATCCCCGATTCGGCGAGGCTGGTGCGGCAAAGCCGTTCGGGTCAGGCTCGGCTCGGTTGGCGGGTCCGGCTCGCCAGGTTTCGCAACTGCGCTGCCAGATGCTTGAGCTGGTGCGGTAACGCCAGCAGGGCGGGCGTGGCGATCAGCGTAAGGAGCGTTGCGAACGTGAGCCCCGAGACGATGGCCTGGGAGAGAGGAACCCAGAAACCGGAAAGCTGGCCGCCGTAGATGATGTTGCGATTCACCAGGTCGATGGAGAGGTTGCTGGCCAGGGGCAGCAAACCGAAGATGGTCGTTACCGTGGTCAGCATGACCGGACGCAGCCGCTGGGCACCGGTGCGGACGATGAGCGTCACGTAGTCCAGATCCGGGTGCTCGCGCCGGAGATGGTTGTAGGTGTCGATGAGGACGATGTTGTTGTTCACCACGATGCCCGCCAGGGCGACGATGCCGACCCCGGTGAGGATGGCGCTGAAGGGCGCCTGCAGGATGATGAGGCCCAGCAGCACGCCGGCGGTGGACATCACCACGGCGACCAGAATCAGCGTGCTCTGGTAGATGCTGTTGAACTGGGTCACCAGCAGCACGAACATGAGCAGGAGCGACAGGCCGAAAGCGACCTGAACGAACGCCAGGGACTGCGCCTGCTCCTCGTTGGCCCCGCGGAAGTCGATCTCCAGGTCCGGATCGAAAGCCTGGGCGCTCAGCCACTCCCCGATCAGCTTGACCTGGTCGTCGGCCAGCACGCCATCGGCGACGTTGGCGCGAATGAACTCCACGGGGATGCCATCGATTCGCTGGAACGTGTCCACGTTGGGCGCGGGTTCCCGCTTCACGAAGTTGGAGATGGGCACGAGACCGTTGGTGGTGCTGATCTTTAGCTCGTCCAGGGCGCCGATGCCGCGGGCGTCGCTCGGATACCGCACGCGGATGTCCACCGCGTCGTCTGCGCGGTCGGGGCGGTACTCGCCGACCTTCACGCCGTTGGTGACCAGCTGCACGGCGATGCCGACCTGGGAAACGTCTGCACCGTACAGCGCGGCTTGAGCCCGATCTACCGAGAGCTTCCACTCGATGCCGGGCAGGGATCTCGTGTCGTCGATGTCCAGCAGCGCTGGCAGGGTTTCCATGTAGGCACGAACACGGGCGACGGCAGGCTCGAGCAGGTCGCGGTCGTAGGAGGAAAACTGGATTTGAATGGGCTTACCGACCGGTGGTCCCTGCTCCAGCTTCTGCACCTCGACGGCGATGCCGGCCAGGCCTGCGGTGCGCTGGCGAATCTCCCTGAAGATCTCCGCGCCCTTGCGGTCGCGCTCGCTTTCGGGATGAAGCTCCAGAAACATCGAGCCCACCCGGTCGAATCCGGCGCGGGTGGAGCCGCCGCTCAGCAGGGTGTAGGTATTGATGCTGCGAATGCCCGGCACCTCGAGGATCTCGCGCTCCACCTCGCGGACCAGAGCGTCGATCTCGTCGGCGGACAGGTTGCCTCTGGCGCGCACGGCGACCTGGGCGAACTGGGGATCGGCGTCCGAGAAGAACACCATGCCTTTGCCGTAGGCGCCGTACCCCCAGAAGATCGTCCCCAGCACGACCAGGATGACGGACAGGGTCGCCAGGGCATGCCGGCTGGTCACCGCCAGCAGCCGCGCATACCAGCCGGTCACGGAATTCAGCCGGGTGGGATCGCCGTCCTCCAGCTCGTTAAGCGTCTGCTGCGCCTTGGCGTCGCGGGCGCCCGCTCTGCCGAACAGGGATCCCAGCACGGGGCCGAATATCAGCGCGTAGATCAGCGAGCCGGACAGGACCGTGAAGACGGTGACGGGCAGATAGCGCATGAACTTGCCCGGGATGCCCGGCCAGAACATCAGCGGCAGGAAGGCTGCCAGAGTGGTCGCCACCGACGCGGTCACTGGCCAGAACATCCGCTTGGCGGCCATGGCGTAAGCGGCCCGGCGCTCGAAGCCTTCGGTCATCTTGCGGTCCGCGTACTCGCTCACCACGATCGCGCCATCGATGAGCATGCCCAGGCCGAGCAGCATGCCGAACATGACCATGAAGTTGAACGTGTAGCCCAGCAGGTAGATGAAGATCAGGGAGAACAGGAACGACACCGGGATCCCCAGCCCGACGATCAAGCCGCTGCGGAAGCCCATGGCCGCGACCACCAGGACCATCACCAGTGCCAGCGCGGTCAGGATATTGCCCTGCAGCTCGGTGACCTGACCCTCCGCGAAGGGCCCCTGATCCTGGGAGAAGAAGACGTCGACCCGGCTCGGCAGATCGGGTCGGTGCCGGTCCACCACGGCCTTGACCGCGTCGATGGTGTCGATGATGTTTGCGTTAGCGCGCTTGGTAATCTGCAGTGACAGTGCGGCGTTGCCGTTCACGCGTGCGTAGTTGGTCCGGTCCTTGAAGGTGCGCCGCACCACGGCGACGTCCGACAGGGTCACAACCGTGTCTCCGCTCGCTTTCACGGGCAGGTCGAGGACGTCCTCGGCTTCCTCGATGATGCTTGGAATCTTGACGGCGAACCGCCCCTCGCCGGTATCGATGCTCCCCGCCGGGATGAGCCGGTTGTTGCGAACGATCGTCGTGATCAGCTGCTCGTTCGAGATGGCGTAGGCTTCCAGCGCGGACGGGTCGATCACCGCTTCGAGCATTTCCTCGCGTTCACCGCGGAGATCCGCCTCCAGCACGCTGGGTATGGCTTCGATGTCGTCGCGGAGCTCGATGGCGAGGTTGTAGAGAACGCGCTCGGGCACCCCGTCGCCGACGAGGTTGACCTGCACGATAGGGAAGTCCTCGGTGGTCTCCTCGCGGACGTAGGGTTCTTCGGCGGTGCTCGGTAGCTCCGGTCGTGCCCGGTCCACCGCCTCGCGCACGTCGAGCAGCGCCTGGTCCAGATCGTAGCTCACGTCGAACTCGACCAGGATCGTTGCGGAACCCTCTGACGCGTACGCGGTGAGCTCCTTGACGCCCTCCACCTTGCGGAGCTCGATCTCCATGGGCATGACAAGCAGACGCTCGGCGTCCTCGGGGGAGATTCCCTCGTGGACGACGCCCACGAAGAAGAAGGGCACCTCGATGCGGGGCTCGCTGGCGATGGGTATGGCGCCGCGGGCGATGAGGCCCGCGAGCACCACCATGAACATGATCAGAAGGGTGGTGCGCGACCGGGAGATGGCCGCGTCGATCAGGGCGCTCATGTCGCGCGGGAGAGGGCTTCTGCCGGGCTCGACTGAGTGGTTAGGTTGGCGGCTGAGGGGACGCGTTCCCGGCCGTCCGCGCCCGCTGGCGGCGCGACAGGTCGCTCCGCGGGAGCGGCAGCCGGAAGAGCCTCGGCAGGCTCGAAATCGACGTCCACGGTCTCACCAGGAACGACCAACTCCTGGCCGACGGTGATCACAGTAGCGATGTCTGGAAGGCCTGAGACCCATACGCCGTCGGCGGCTTCGCGAATGATGTTCACGGAGTGGAATTCGACCTGGTAGTCGGCATTCACGACGCGAACGCCGATGCTTCCGGCATCGTCTAACGAGAACACAGCAGGGCTGACCTTCTGGGCCATGATCTCCGCCACCGGAATGCGTATCTCCGTCGTGATGCCGGACCGGATCGTCCGCGCGGTGTTGGGAACTTCGATCTCCACGGCGTAGGTGCGGGTGGCGGGGTCGCTCTGCTGGCCGATGAAGGTCACGGGGCCCGTGACCGTGGTGCCGTTGCTCAGCAGCCCGGTGACGTGCTGGTCGAGGCGCAGCCGGTGCACGTCCTTCTCGGCGACGCGGCCGACCAGGAGCATGGGATCCAGATCGACGATGGTGACGCAGGGTGCGCTGACGTTAACGTAGTCGCCGACGTCCTGGTGAACGGTCTCCACCGCTCCGTCGAAGGGTGCGCGGATCTCCGTACGGGAGACGTCCAGGCTGCTCCGTGCCAGCTTGGCCTCGGCCGCGGCGAGCCGCGCTTTGGCCTGCGCGATGGCCGTGTCGGACTGGAAGCCCTTCTGCTGGAGCTTGAGGCTGCCTTCATACTCGATGCGGGCCTGGTTGAGCGACTCCTTGGCTTCGGCTAGAGCGGCGTCCCGGTCGTCCATGGACAGCCGGCAGAGGAGCTCTCCCTCCGTCACGTAAGCGCCGCGCTCGACGGGCCGCTCGATGACGCGGCCAGAGGTCTCGGCGCGGACCTCGACGATGCGCTTGGATTCGGTCTTGCCTCGAAGGACGACGTGCTGGAGCTGCGGTGACGCGTTCATCACCCGGGCGCGGACTCTCGTCGGCGCCTCGTCCTGAGTGCGCGCGCGCGCCTCGGCGTTGCTGTCGGCCAGCGTCGGGTGCCTGACGGGATCCCCGCTGGCGATCTGGCCGGACAGCAGCCAGACGACGATCGAGATGGCGATGGCGCCTGCGGTGAGGTATGTGGTTCGCACGTCGATCTCCGGTGGACAAGTGTCGTTACTAAAATACCCAAGGCGTTACGTAAAGTAACAAAAAACCCGCTCCTAATCTATGGTTGGCTGCTCAGTTGTCGAGGCAGCCAGGCGTTGGGCCAGGTTGAGACGAAAGGTAGCCGCGGGGGCGTGTAGGTGGCGTGAAAACGCGCCGGGCCCATGCGGACAAGTCGACCCGCCCGGAATTTCGGGGTTCGAATCGCCGAGCTAGAAGGGCTGGCCGAGGAACACGTAAATCGACTTTTTCCCGCCCTCAGCCATGCCCCCGGCCAGAAAAACCGGCCCGATGGGGCTGTCCAGGCCGAGAAACAGGCTGCCGGCCGCATCCAGGCTGCCGAAGCTGATCTCGTCTTCGTCGAGCCAGACCTGGCCTGCTTCTGCGGACACGCCGAGGTATACGGGCAGCACGGGATTCGAAGACCACCGGTAGTAGTACAGGGCCCTGCCGATGCCACGGTGCTGACCGAGCTTCTGGTCGACCTCCAGGCCCGACAGGTTCAGGAAGCCGCCGAGGTTGTACTGCTCGTGAAAGGGCGCTTCGCCGTCGTAGACGGTGGCGAACTCGCCACCGAGCACGAAGGTGTGGCGCCCGACGCTGAGCGCGCGGGACGCGGCGAGCTCGGCTGATCGGTAGCCGACCTCGGCGCCCAGGGATTCCTCGGCGAGCGTCCACCGGGCTGCCAGGGTGCCTCCACGCCGCGGAAAGTAGAGATCGTCCAGGCTGTCATATCGAAACTCGACGAAGGCCATGCCCGAATCCGCGGACGTCTTCTCGAAGGTGGGGTCCCCGATCAGGCGGCGCCGGGTACCCTCGGCCAGGGTGAGCCCGATGCGGGCCTCGGCGCGGCTGCTGAAACCGTATCCCGCCGCGAGTGTGCCCCCGGCCTGCCGGATCTGATATTCGGCGACGAGGTCGTCCATCTCGAACACGCCGCGATTGAACGCGCTGACGCCTACCGAAGGGTTGAAGTACCAGCGCCCCTCGGCGCCGAACGGCTGGTAGAACTCGGTGATGAGGCGGGGACGCTCGCCGATGCCCAGCTCCGTGCGCCACTCGCCGGCCTTTGCGTTGAGCTCCGTCGCCGTGAAGGCCACTCCCAGGTTGTAGTGATTGCGGCCCTCCAGGTTGTCCTCCAGGGCGAGCCCGAACTGCAGGTAGTTCGGGCCCCAGTCGCGGCGGATCGGATTGATGTGCAGCTTTCCGTTCTGGTAGCCGTAGGGGACCTGAGAGAAGAGCTCCATGCCGTAGAGCTCGTCCACGGCATTTTCTATCTCCGTGACCTCGATGGGCCCGGGCTGCAGACCGGACCGGGCCAGCAGCACCTCGGTGTCCACCCGGCTGTCGGTGGTCAGCACGACCTCGGTGACGTCGACGGTGGTCACTGTGTCGCGCCGCAAGCCGGCGATGTGCTGCGCGAAAGGCTCCTCGGGCAATGCCAGCGCTGCCAGCTGGGTTCTTGCGGCCAGCGCCGCGCTGTAACCGGCGGCGATGGTGGTTGCCGCCAGGTCGAAGTCGATGGCGGTCACCTCGCCGAGCTCGGGCACGATGAGGGTGTCCTGCGCACGCAGCCGGGCGATCTGCTCCGTGGTGTTCCGGCGGGTGAGTATGCTGGTCAGCTGGTCGGTCACCTCGAGGACGGAGCCGAGCTGGTCGCGGCCGCGCAGGGGGGAGCTCAAATCCACGGCGATGATCACGTCGGCGCCCATGGCGAGCGCCACGTCCACCGGCAGGTTGTTCGAGACGCCGCCGTCCACCAGGAGCCGCCCGTCGATTTCCGTGGGGTTGACGAAAGCGGGTATGGCGAGGCTCGCGAACATGGCATCGGCCAGGTTGCCCCCATTCAGCTCGACGGCCTCACCGGTGCTGATGTCCGTGGCGATGCTGACGAAGGGAATGCTCAGCTGGCTGAAGTCCTCGACGTCGCCGACGTGCAGGGTCTGCCTGGCCAGAAACGCCTTGAGGCGGTGGCCGTGCAGCACGCCTTTCGGAAGCTTCAGACCTTCCGCGTCGACGCCGGAAGCCGCCTGAACGAAAAGGCTTGCATCCTCGCGCTTGCGCCTGAATCGGAACGCCTCCCGTGGCGGGTCGTCGAGAAAGAGCTCCTGCCAATCCACTCGGGCAACCAGCCGCTCCATGTCCGCTGGCGAGTGACCGGCCGCATAAAGACCGCCCACCACGGCGCCCATGCTGGTACCGACGATGCCGTGAACGGGGACGCGTGACTCCTCGAGAGCCTTGAGCACGCCGATGTGGCCGGCGGCCCGCGCGCCTCCGCCGCTGAGCACCAGCACGACCTCAGGGGCGGCAGGCGCCTGCGCGGGCCCGGGTTCCGCTGAGGCAGCGTGGGTGAGCTGGTGCGCGCCCGCCAGGCTCCAGACCAGCGCAGCCCAGGTGGCGGCGCGCAAGCGCGACGCTACCATTCTCCGACGTTCGGCATGTCCTTCCAGGGGTCGGCAGGCGCCAGGGCTTCGCCCTTCTGCAGCAGCTCTACCGAGATGCCGTCGGGCGATCGAACGAAGGCCATGTGACCGTCACGCGGGGGTCGGTTGATGGTGACGCCGGAGTCCATCAGGTGCTGGCAGAGGGCGTAGATGTCGTCCACCTGATAGGCGAGATGGCCGAAGTTGCGGCCGCCCGTGTACGCTTCCGGATCCCAGTTGTGGGTGAGCTCCACCTGGGCTTCCTCGTCGCCGGGCGCGGCCAGGAAGACGAGCGTGAAACGTCCCGCCTCGCTGTCGTAGCGGCCAACCTCTGTGAGGCCGAGCTTTGCGCAGTAGAAGTCGAGTGAGTCGTCCAGGTCCGTCACCCGGACCATCGTGTGCAGATATTTCATGCGGTGATTTCCTTGCCCGGATCAGCCGGGGCGCGTGCATCATACCGCCGGGTTTCTTCAGGGCAAAAAAAAGCCCCGCAGAAGCGGGGCTAGCCATATGGTCATCACAAGGTCTATGGAGAGTGTGTTGCTCGTCAGCTAGAGGGTTACGAATGCAGCCAGGCTCAGCATCAAGGTGAGCAGTGCGCCGAGGAGTAGAGCGCTCTCACCAATTGTCAGCTGCCCCTGGTCCCTATGCGCGGCTATCGCTGCCGCGCTGGACATTTGCGTTTGGGGTTCGTTACGCAGATCTTGCATCCGCTCCAGCTCTTACTGAACAACACGATCAAGATTAGGCGGCAACTCTGCAGCCTTGCCATAGGGATAGTGGAATCAATATGGAGGGCTTCGATAGCGCTGAAACGCCCGTCTCACGGGGGTTCTGAGAGGGTTGCCCAGAGGTTTCCCGCGCTGTCCAGATGATAGGACCAGCCGCGTTTGTCCAGTTCGTTGCGCAGTCCTTCAATGGGCACGCCGAGCAGCTCGGCGAGCTCCTGCTGATCCAGCACCTGCACCCTGGAGCGGCGCACGGTACGCTGCCGGTGCAGGGGCCGAATCCTGAAGTCTTTCATCCGCTCCGCTTCGCGGTTCGCTCGGAAATAACTGTATATATATACAGTATTGAGCGCAACGATCAGGCCTCGGCGAGGTACTCCTCCATATGCGCGGACTCCAGCGCCATCCGCTTGGCCTTGTCGATGTCGTAGTGCATGCGCGACACGATCCGCTGGGCGTAGAGGCCGCCGCCGGCCTGGATGTTGGTCACGGCGTTCCATCCACCCAGGGCGTCAGCGGTCATGTCGCGAATGGCGTGAAAGAGCCGGGTCCGGTAAACGCCGTCGACCTCCTGCATCGTGCCCATGTACTTGCGGATTAGATGTCCCGTCTTCGCGTTCTCCAGGTCGGCCATGCCCGGCGCGGTGAGGATGCTGCCACCCGCGATGTCGTGAAGGTGACGGACCATGGCGGACCAGTTGGCGGCCCCGTGATACTTGCCCACGTTGGTGTAGAGCTCGTTGGGGAACGCGGCCCCATCGGAGGTGATGCTGCAGTTGTCGATGGCGGCTTCCAGGCTCGCGCGGATGAGGGTGGCGTTGATCATCATCTCGGAGATCTTCTCCTTGATGTGGCCCGTTCGTTCCAGGCCATTTGCCTCGGCGATGAGCTGCGCAAACCCCACCAGCCGGTCGTAGCTCGACGCCATGGAGGCTAGGCCCCCGAGCCGCTCCCAAAGACCCAGCGAGTGGGCAAACACCGCGGCGAACTCCGGAGGGCCATCCAGGAACAGACGCTCGTTTGGCACGAACACGTCGTCGAAGATCACGAATCCCTCGGGCGTATGGTGCGACCCCGAGATTGGAAAATCGCGCTTGTCCTCGTGGCGAGGCGCGTAGGTGGTGTTGACAATCTTCACCCCCGGCGCGTTGACGGGAATCATGCAGGCCACGGCGTAGTCGTCCTCGCCAGGCTTCATGGACTTGGTCGGGATGGTCATGAGCTCGTGGCCCATGGAGGCAGCCGAGATGTGCAGCTTTGCCCCCCGTATGACCACACCGTCGTCCCGGCGCTCGACCACGCGCACGTAGGCGTCGGGATCGTCCTGCTTGCCGGGCGGGCGGCTGCGGTCGCCCTTGGCGTCGGTTATGCACTGCGTGATGCGCAGATCCCGGCTTTGAACGTCCCGGACGTAGTCGCGGATGCGTCGGGCGTTGTCGGGCAGCTGCGCTTCGATCCGGTCTGCGGCCGTTAGCAGCGTCATGATCGACGCATAGGTCACGTGGGTCAGCAGGTCCACGGTCTCGTGCAGCTCTACCTGCTCGCGCAGCTCGGCCGCCGAGCCGGGCACCTTCATGAACGCGCCGACGGCGTCCGATCCAGGCTCGTAAAAACGGTCGTAGCCTTGGGCCGCTGACTCCACGGTGATCCCGAGTATCGGGTGGTTGGGCAGGTCGTCCACCTGCTTCCCCTCGAAAAACGTCTCGCGCCCGTCGTCAAGGGAGGCGCGATACTCCTCGCCTGTCATCATCTGGCAATCCCCCTCCAGCTCAAGCTGCAGGATGGTAAATGAGCCTAACGCTGAACCCAACCGCCGCTGAACGCGATCGCCTGGCCGACGAAGAAGTCGCTTTCGTCGCTGGCCAGGAACAGGGCGAACTGCGCATCTTCGCGGGCGGTGGCCAGCCTGCCCAGGGGCACCTGACGTTTGAGGGATCGCTGGAACGACTCCTTCGCCGTCAGCTCGGGCGGGTAGTAGACGGGGTTCTCCACGTAGTTCTGGGCGATGAGGTTGACCTGGATGTTGTTGGGCGCAACCTCCACGCCCACCGCCTGCACGTAGCCCACCTGGGCAGCCCGGGCGGCGCTGTAGGCGGCCACGGTCTTCAGCCCCCGTAGCGCCGTGGCGCTCCCGTAGACGATGATCTTGCCGGAGTTGCGCTCCTGCATCTGCGGAAGGACGGCCCGGGTCAGGCGGTGCAAAGGGTGCACCATGGTATCGAAGACGGTCGCCCAGGCGTCATCGTCGATGGCCGTGGCAGGCGTGCCGCTGAAGTTCGGCCCGGCCAGGTTGGCAATCAGCACGTCGACCCGGCCGGCTTCGGCCACGAGGTCCTCGCACGCGCCCGGGGATCTCAAGTCGCGGGCGTCGGCGATGACTTGCGCGCCTTGCGAGGCGAACAGCTCGGCCGTCGCCGGTCCCATGTAGTCGTCCGCCTGGGTGATGAGCACCCGCTTTCCCGTGAGTCGCTGTCCGGTCATGGTCTCTCCGCTTCCCGATCTCCTGCTGTCCCGCCCATTCTGCCCGGAGCAAGTCGTGCCAGGAAAGACGCCGCCGTGCTTCCGGGATGACAAAGCAGCCGCCGATTCGGACAATAGATGGCCGAGGGGATCAAAAACCAAAACGCGCCGGCCAAGACGTGGAAGTTCTGCAGTTGCTAATCAGCGGGGTGTCGCAGGGGTGCGTCTACGGACTGATCGCCCTGGGTTTCGTGCTGATCTACAAGGCCACGGAGATGGTCAACTTCGCCCAGGGCGACGTGATGATGCTTGGCGCGTTTGTGGCGTTCTCGCTGATCAACCTCATGGAGCTTCCCTTCCTGTGGGGCTTCACGGGCGCGCTGGCGACCATGGCGGTGGTCGGGGTGCTGCTCGAGAGGCTGCTGCTCCGCCCCATGATCGGCGAGCCGCACTTCGCCGTGCTCATGCTCACCATCGGGCTCGGCTTCATCTTGCGGGCGGCGGCCGGCGCTATCTGGGGCAACGAGCCGCATGCGCTGAACTCGCCGTACGCCGGCGAGGTGCTTCGCTTTGACGAGCTGGTCGTGGGTTACGAGAACATCGTGATCATCGTCGGCACGGCCGTGTTGTGCGGCCTGCTGTTCGCCTTCTTCCGTTTCACCCGTGTGGGTGTCGCCATGCAGGCCGCTTCTCAGAACCAGCTCGCCGCTTACTACGTGGGTATTCCGGTCAAGCGTATCTACTCGTTGGTCTGGGCTCTTTCCGCGACCATCGCCGCGTGCGCGGGAATACTCATCGCGCCGGTCACCCTGATTGACCCCCTGATGGGCAGCTTCCTCGGCATCAAGGCCTTTGCGGCCGCCATCGTAGGCGGTTTCGGCAGCCTGCCGGGCGCCATTCTGGGAGGGCTCCTGGTCGGCATCACGGAGCAATTCGTCGGGCTTTACCTCCCCCCGGGCTTCGCCGACGTCAGCGCTTACGTGCTGCTTCTCGTGATGCTCATGATCCGGCCTGAGGGGCTCTTCGCGACCATGCAGCGCAAGAAGGTCTGACGCCGTGCGTTTCATCCGCAAGACCCACTACGTCCAGGACGTCAACCTGAT
>JABAHS010091026.1_pt8 | contig 11310 bp, 14 predicted proteins | sample 7062111 | NCBI WGS metagenome assembly JABAHS01 (sample SAMN14534600, study PRJNA622989) | marine sediment metagenome | biome: marine biome [ENVO:00000428]; feature: marine pelagic biome [ENVO:01000023]; material: deep marine sediment [ENVO:00002113]; isolation source: pool of 4 deep marine... | reverse complement strand
CCAATGTTCTGGCTTTGGGCATACTCCAGCAGCATGCTCTTGAAATTCGTGTGCAGCTCCTCGGAAATCAAATCATCAAAATTGCACAAAATCTTCTGTTCGATGAAATCCCGTGCTTGCTCCAGCCCCCCGTCAAGATAGATGGCGCCGATAATCGCTTCCATTGCGTCAGAAATGATGGATGCACGTTTGCGACCGCCAGACTTTTCTTCCGAATCGCTAAGCAGAATGTAGTCGCCTAATCCCAACGCTTTGCCAATTCTTGCCAGAATACGACGACTGACAATGAGGGATTTCATGCTCGTCAGTTCTCCCTCTTCTTTGTTGGGATAACGGTGGTAGAGGAACTCCACGACGGCCAGATCTAAAACTGCATCTCCCAAGAGTTCGAGACGCTCGTTAGAATGGATTCTATCTTCTTCAGTTAGGGGAAGGTATGACCGGTGTTTAAGGGCTTGAACAAAATACTCCGGCTCGTAAAACTCGTAACCAAGTATTTCCCTGAGGGCATCAAAATCGATGCTGCGATTGGTTACTTCTGAATCTGAAAATAATTTTCTGAATGGACGCGTAATCCAGTTGAGCATACTACTATGGAACGATAGCAAGAAGTCAAACAGAGACTATTCCTCGAATTTTTTTACAACTATAGACACATTGTGGCCTCCAAAACCAAAAGAATTTGAAATTGCCGCACGAACCACTTTCTGTTTAGCTTCATTCGGCGTACAATTCAAATCGCATTCCGGATCGGGTTCCTGCTGATTAATGGTGGGATGAATCAGGTCCTTTTGAACCGACATCGTTGTCACGATGAATTCGATCCCGCCAGATGCACCTAACAAGTGTCCAATCATTGATTTAGTGGAATTGATATTCAATTGGTAGGCGTGCTCTCCAAAGACTTTCTTGATGGCGATGGTCTCGGCTTTGTCACCATGAGGCGTGGAAGTGCCATGCGTGTTAATGTAATCGATTTCATCAAATTGCATGCCAGCGTCTCGCAAAGCTTTTTGCATTGCGACCGTCGCGCCCTCACCGTTTGGGGCAGGAGCTGTAATGTGGTAGGCGTCAGCCGTATAGCCCATCCCGGCAAGCTCAGCCAAAATTGTCGCACCGCGATTCAAAGCGTGGGGCAGACTTTCAAGAACGACAATTCCGGCGCCATCGCCCATGACAAAGCCATCGCGCCGTTTATCAAATGGACGACTGGCTTTCTGTGGCGCATCGTTGCGTGTGGACAAGGCCTTCATCGCATTAAACCCACCAACCCCCAACGGTGTGATAGTTGCCTCTGCACCGCCGCAAATCATAATATCCGCATCCCCGCGCTGAATATGGCGATAAGCCTCTCCAATAGCGTGCGAACTCGAGGCGCAAGCAGATACCGTAGAAAAGTTCGGGCCTCGCAGACCATAACGAATGGAAATATAGCCAGGGGCGATGTCGGAGATCAGCATTGGGATAAAAAATGGGCTGATTCGACTCGGACCTCGTTCGATTAATGTGCGTGACTGCTTCTCAAACGTCTCCATCCCTCCGATGCCCGAGCTTACGATGACGCCAACTCGGTCTCGATCTTCGGAATCAAAATTGAGCCCCGATTGCTTGACCGCCATTTCCGAGGCAGCAATGGCATACTGAGTGAAGAGATCCATGCGACGCGCTTCCTTGCGGTCAATGTACTGTTCCGGTTCAAAGTTCTTCACCTCGCCAGCGAATTTGGTTTCAAAATCGGCAGCATCGAATTTCGTGATCAAATCGATTCCGCTTTTACCATCCACCAAATTTTGCCAAAATTCATCGAGGTCGTTCCCCACCGGGGAAATCGCCCCCATGCCCGTGACAACGACTCTTTGCAATTCTATACTTTTAATCATAGTCATTAAGTCAAACATATCTAATGTAATTGTTCGGATACCTCTATTCTTTGTCGGCCAACTTCTTTTCGAGATATTCGACAGCCTGACCCACTGTCGTAAGTTTTTCGGCGTCTTCATCGGGAATTTCGATATCGAACTCTTCCTCAAAAGCCATGACCAATTCGACGGTATCCAGCGAATCCGCCCCCAAATCATCGATAAAAGAAGCGCTTTCTGTCACCTCGTTCTCATCCACACCCAATTGCTCGACGATGATTTCCTTCACTTTTTCGTTCAGTGCCATAAATCTCCTCCTGTTTTGTTTCTTGAATTTGTTTTCAAAAAAGTTCCAACATACAAAATTATCGACGATTCAAGCTACATCACCATGCCACCATCCACATGTATGACCTGGCCTGTGATGTAATTGGCCTCTTCCGAAGACAGGAAGTAAACCAGTGCGGCCACCTCCTCCGGGGCTCCGATACGTCCGGAAGGAATGGCATTCGTTAGACTCTTCTCAGCATCTTCGCTCAGATCTTTGGTCATGTCGGTTTTGATGAGCCCAGGCGCAACCGCGTTTACTTGAATATTTCTCGGTGCCAGTTCTTTCGCAACGGACTTCGTCAGACCAATGATACCCGCTTTGGATGCACAATAATTTGCCTGTCCGGCGTTTCCCACGACACCCACCACCGAGGTAATATTGATAATCTTGCCCTGTTTTTGCTTCATGAAGGTCTTGGTAGTGGCGCGAATGCAATTAAACGTTCCTTTCAGATTAACCGCGATGGTTTCATCCCACTCTTCCTGACGCATTCTCACCAACAGATTATCACGCGTGATCCCGGCGTTGTTGACCAAAATATCCAATTTTGAGAATTTGTCAAGTGTGGATTTTATCAATCTTTCAGCTTGGTCAAATTGTGAGACATCCAAAACCATTGCTAAAGATTGGCGGTCCAGTTTCTCGATCTCAGCCGCGGTTTTGTCCGCACCCTCCTGGCTTGTCGCCGTCACAACCATGTTCGCTCCGCCCTCGGCCAAACGAAGAGCGATGGCCCTTCCGATGCCGCGGGAAGCACCGGTCACAACTGCAACTTTGTCTGTCAGATTAGCCACGATTTATATTTTCTAAACTCTCTAAATTATCGATGGTTTTCCCAGCGACTCGTTTGTTTATCCGCTTTAAAAGTCCAGTCAGTACCGAACCGGGGCCGATCTCGTGAAACTGTGTCGCCCCATCCTCGATCATATTCTCGATGATTTCAGTCCATTGAACGGGACTTGTAAGCTGAGCTCGCAGTTTCTGCTTTATTTCGTCGGGAGTGGATGTAGGCTGTGCGTCGAGATTTGCATAGACGGGGATGCTGGCGGCGTTGATCTTGATTTCCGAAAGAGCCTTCCCCAACCCCTCAAGTGCGTACTCCATTAAAGGAGAATGAAATGCGCCACTTACCACAAGCGGGATCGCTTTCTTGGCGCCATGGTTCTTCGCCATTTCAATGGCCTTATTTACACCTCCCACGGAACCGGAAATCACAACTTGAATGGGAGAATTGAAGTTTGCTACCTGGACGACACCTGCCGAACTTGCTTCATCACACACGTTTTGAACAGCTTGCACATCCAAGCCAATTATCGCTGCCATAGTCCCTGGTTTTATGTCCCCTGCTTTTTGCATCAACTCAGCCCTGATTTTAACTAACGAGAGAGCGTCTTCAAATGTCAAGGCACCCGCAGCGAATAAAGCCGAATATTCCCCCAGACTGTGACCGGCGGTCATGCTGGGCTCAACTCCTTTTTTTCTTAATAGTTTGGTAAGAACCGCACTGTGCACAAAAATGGCGGGTTGGGTAACGCGAGTTTGCCTGAGTTCTTCTTTAGGTCCTTGAAAACAAATTTTGGTCAAGTCAAATTCTAATAATTCGTTTGCGGTATGATAGATTTCTTTAACTTCCTCGAAACGCTCATACAAACCTTTGGCCATCCCTACATATTGCGAGCCCTGGCCTGGAAAAATATGCGCCGTCTTACTGATCGAATTTCCTCCCAGAAGTTACTTTCTTTTCCACGCTGATTGATGAACTTAACCCTGACGGGGTTTGGGAAACACATATTTCAGGCACAAAAAACAGCCGGAACCCTATCAGGGTTCTGTAGGGTAAATAGATCATTATGATCATTGCACTAGACTCTAACAATGGCCGACCCCCACGTGAAGCCGCCACCGAAGGCAACCATTAGGCAGGCATCGCCGGGTTCTAATAAACCTCTTCCTTTGGCCTCATGCAGTGCGACGGGTATTGAAGCAGCCGACGTGTTGCCGTATTCTTGAATATTCACATATACTTTTTCTTCTGGTAATTTAAGTCGTTTTGCCGTCGCATTGATAATTCTTGTGTTGGCCTGATGCGGTATGAGCAGCTTAATGTCATCTGGCGTGAGGCCGGTTTTGTCCAGAATATGAGTTGCGGCGTCGCCCATGGCCGTTACGGCTGCTTTAAACACCTCCGGACCTTCCATTTTGATGTTATTCAGGTTTTCACTCACGGCCACGTCAGCGGGAAATCGAGTTCCTCCACCCGGCATCCATAACAGATGTCCCAAACTACCATCTGTTTTGATGAACGTCCCGAGCACGCCACGACCATCTCCGTTCGCAGAGGAAATGACTGCGGCACCCGCTGCATCGCCAAATAAGACGCAGGTTGAACGATCTTTCCAGTCGACGATTCGCGTGAGCAGCTCACTGCCGACTATCAGCGTGTTTTTGCTCTTACCCGAGGCTATGAATCCATCTGCAATGCTGAGGGCAAACAAAAATCCAGAACATGTGGCTTGGATGTCAAATGCGGCAGCTTTTACAGCTCCGATTTTCTGCTGAACATAACAGGCAGTGGATGGAAACGTCACATCGCCCGTAACGGTTGCAACAATAATCGTGTCGATGTCTTCAGCGTTCATTCGAGCATCGGCTAAAGCATTTCTTGCCGCCTCCGACGCTAAATCTGAGTTTTGCAGCTTGTCATCGGCGACATGTCGTACTTTGATGCCGGTGCGTTCCCGAATCCATTCATCGTTTGTGTCAACTATTTTTTCCAGATCGAGATTTGTCAGGATTTTCTCGGGAATTGCCACACCGGTTCCGAGCATCATCGAATGAATATTATTCTGCATGTCTTTCCTCCTCCATCATGCCTGTCAATTCATTGCGTATTTTTTGATTCACATTCCGCTTAATCATCATAGCTGCCTCAATGACCGCATGTTTTATGGCTTTCGGAGTGGAGCTACCGTGACAAACGACACACGTCCCATTTATACCGAGCAAGGGTGCACCGCCGTATTCTTCGTAGTCGTAAATTCGACGGAGCCTTTCAAAGGTTGGCTTTAACAAGAATGCACCGATATTCGAAAACACTTTCTTGCCTATCTTGCGCTTTAAAGTCTTTGAATAAACACCGTTAAAACTTTCTGCAAATTTCAGCACAATATTTCCCACAAATCCGTTACACACGATGACATCCACCAAGCCACTCATCACGTCTCGGCCTTCTACATTGCCTACGAAATTCAAATCGCTCTGCGAGAGGAGCTGATAGGCTTGTCGCACGACATCGTCGCCTTTGGTTTCTTCTTCACCAATATTTAATAACCCAACTCTTGGGGAGGCTAAATCATAAACATTCTTGATGTAAATATTTCCCATCACGCCGAACTGCAACAGATGATCGGGTCTACATTCGAGATTTGCGCCTACGTCGATCAAAAGCGACGTCCCTTGCCCATGCGGAATCAACGAACCGATTGCAGGTCGTTTCACATGTTCAATTCGTCCCAGATTCAAAAATGCCGAAGCCATGGCGGCACCTGTATGTCCTGCGCTCACCACACCATCCACTTTACCTTGCTTATGCAATGCCATCGCGACATTAATTGAGGCATCAGGCTTTCTTTTTACGGCAGCCGTCGGACTTTCACCCATCTCGATCTTGTTGGCTGCATGATGTGTTTGGACCGGAAGTTCTTGTATCCGAAAATGACGAAAAAGGTGTGTTTTAATGATCGATTCATCGCCAACGAAAACCACCTCATATTCTCCTTTCCCGAACCTCGCCGCCTCCACACCGCCGTGTATGATGGCTTCTGGGGCATAATCTCCGCCCATCGCGTCTACAGCAATTCTCATACAAACCTCTTTAAACTAAATGCCCCAAAACTGTCAATCGGTAAAGCAGTTGATCTAAGCGACTATACCTCCTTCGGTATGAACACAGATCGTCCCTTATAATATCCACAATTCGGACATGCGCGATGAGGTAGTTTGGGCTGATGACAATGAGAGCACTCAACAACAGTAGGTGCTTTAAGTTTCCAATGAGTTCTTCGTTTATTTCTGCGCGATTTTGAATGCCTGCGTTTTGGTAAAGCCAAATTAATCTCCTTAGATCAGTTCGTTCAACTCACAAGTTTTCTTAACTTTTCCCATCTGGGATCGATAGTTTCGTGCTTGCACTCACAGCTTGTTTCATTCAAATTGGCACCACAGTGCGAACACAGACCTTTACAGTTTTCGCTGCACGTGACTTTCATTGGAATGGACAAAAGAAGCCCATCTCGTACACCCGTTTTCAAATCGATTTCACGGGTTCGAGCATCAATCAACCGAACCAGATCCTCGTCCGTGTCAGCGAAAGCCCGGTCGGTTGTAAACAGCACCTCGAACTGCTCTTCTATGGTATCCGTAAAGGCAGTTAGGCAGCTATCACAAAGATAATCTACTTTGGCCCCAACCTGCGTTGAAACAACGATGTTCTTATCTCGTTTGTTGACTTTGCTTTTTATGAAGATATCGTAGTTAAATATTTCGTGCTCTTCTAAACCCAATCCTGTGGAATCGCTTCTAAATTCGAAGAAATATTCCCCATTTTTGAGGTTTTGAATGTTAATTTTCATCGTTGAGTTACAGCTTTTTTATAAAACAAACTTTAATTTAATTATAATTTCACCAATAGTCAAGAAAAACTAAGACAAATCCGGGTTGTTTTCGACCAGTTCTTTTTCAGAAAAATAGAACGCAATTTCTGACTTCGCAGTTCTGACCGAGTCCGATCCATGAACAATGTTGTTTTGTTTATTTTCGGCAAATTCATGACGGATGGTACCCGATTCGGCCTCAGCGGGGTCCGTGGCACCGATAAGCTTTCTGAAATCATTTACAGCATTCTCTTTTGCCAACACCATGGGAATGGCATGCCCTGAACTCATGAATTGTACCAAGTCCCGATAAAAAGGCCTCTTCCGATGGACGGCGTAGAATTCTCCTGTCGTCTGTTCCGTCAACCGCACCATTTTCATAGCGAGAATTTTGAAGCCTTCGCGTTCAATTCTATCGATTACTTTACCAATTAAATTTCTACCAACACAATCCGGTTTAAGAATCGCTAATGTTCGTTCCACACACAACTCCTCACGTTTCTTTTGTCAATTACAAAGCATTTTGCATTGTTGAAGCAATTTCAGCCGGATTGTTTGCCACATGCACTCCGGCGTCCTTTAAAATTTCGATCTTTTCCTGAGCTGTCCCACCGCTTCCGGAGATGATGGCCCCGGCATGTCCCATGCGACGACCCGGAGGTGCCGTCCGTCCTGCGATGAACGCCACCACCGGCTTATCGAATTCGCTCCTGATGTAGGCCGCGGCTTCCTGTTCCGCGGTGCCGCCAATTTCACCGATAATGACGACACCTTTGGTATCCGGATCTTTTTTGAATAATCTCAAAGCATCGGTGAAGCTTGTGCCGATTATCGGATCGCCGCCAATTCCGATGCATGTAGACTGTCCGATTCCGAGATCGCTAAGCTGCTTTACCGCCTCGTATGTCAAGGTACCGCTTCGGGAGACCACTCCCACCGCTCCGGGCGTATGGATAAATGCTGGCATAATCCCGATCTTACATTTTTCGGGCGAAATCACGCCAGGACAATTTGGGCCAATCAGTCGCGTATCTCGGTCTTTGAGATAACTAAACACACTCACCATGTCTTTCGTTGGGATGCCTTCGGTTATGCAGACCACAACGGCAACTCCAGCATCGGCCGCTTCCATGATGGCATCGGCGGCAAAGGGTGGGGGCACAAACACAACGGAAGCATCGGCGCCTTCCTTCTCCACGGCCTCGTTCACCGAGTTGAAGACAGGAACTTGGTCGTCAAACCTTTGGCCGCCTTTGCCGGGCACCACTCCCGCTATCACGTTGGTTCCGGCTTCCATCATCTGTCGTGTATGAAATGAACCCTCGCCGCCCGTGATTCCTTGAACCACAACTCGAGTTTTTTCGTCAACTAAAATGCTCAATGTTATTTCTCCCTGAAATTTGTCAATTGGGTCAGAACGATAAAGGATGCTAAACTTTTACCTCATGTATCCGAAAGGCTATTTTCGTTAAGTCACTACCGAATTGTCGCCACCACTTTTTGGGCAGCTTCTTGAAAACTTCTCGCAACCTCAAAAGAGAGATCCGACTTCTCCAGCAGTTGCGCGGCTTCCTCGGCATTTGTTCCTTCCAGTCGGACCACAACCGGCAGATTGATGTCTATTTTGGATGCCGCATCGATGACGCCTTTGGCAACCCGATCACAGCGGACGATGCCACCAAAAATGTTAATGAGAACGGCCTTGACATTCTTGTCGGAAAGAAGAATCTTGAAGCCATTTTCAACCGTTTCTGAGCTTGCGGCTCCGCCCACATCCAGGAAATTGGCGGGTTCTGAACCTGCGAGTTTGATCAAATCCATCGTGGCCATGGCCAGACCAGCCCCGTTGACCATGCATCCCACCTCGCCATCCAACTTGATGTAGTTCAGATGATACTTTGACGCTTCAACTTCAAGTGGCTCTTCTTCGTGAATGTCTCTAAGCTCTTTAAAATCAGGATGTCTAAACAGTGCGTTGTCATCGAAATTGATTTTTGCATCCAAAGCCAAGACACGGCCATCTGATGTGACCACGAGAGGATTGATTTCTGCCAATGAGCAGTCTGACTCAACATATGCTTTGTACAAGGCTGAAAAGAACTTAAGCGCATTCTTGACCTGTTCACCCTTTAATCCCAATCCAAACGCCAGTTTGCGTGCCTGGAATGCCTGAAAGCCGACTGCCGGATCGATGTATTCTTTCAAGATCTTCTCAGGCGTTTCGCTGGCGACTTTTTCAATTTCCACACCGCCTTCTGTGCTGGCCATAAGAACAAGTTGACTTCTCGCGCGGTCCAGCACGATTCCAAGATAAAGTTCACGCTCGATGTCCAAGCCCTCTTCTACCAACACGCTTCTCACCGACCTGCCTTCCGGTCCGGTTTGATGGGTCACCAGCTTCATACCGATGACATCGTCGGTCAACTTCTCAGCTTCGGCGGCATTTTTGGCAATTTTCACGCCGCCTCCCTTGCCCCGACCGCCGGCGTGAATTTGTGCTTTGACAACAACGGTCCCGCCAAGCTTTTCCGCAACTTCCCTGGCTTCCTCAGGGGTTTGCGCTATCTTACCTTTAGGGACGGCCACACCAAACGTTTTCAAAATCTCTTTTGCTTGATATTCATGAATTTTCAACTCGAATTCTCCTGTTGGTTTTTTAGAAACTTCGCTATATGAGATGCATATTTCTCAAAATCGCTCAAGTGACTATTCAATATCTCAAATACTTTTTCAGCATCAATTTCCCAATACAGGTGCACCAGCATATTTCTGAAGCTTTAATCCCTCCTAGTTTGATCGGATCATTCTTAAGGTCGTCAAGGGAAACTGACTGCATTTGCTTCAATGTCTCAACATAGGATTTCAACTCAATTAGTTTCGACTCTATATGTTTTTTGTCTATTTTTGACTTCAAAATACTCCTTCTTCCGCCAACCTATCGATAAACTCTTTGTTATAAGCGTCATAATAATGTCTGAAGTCCAGGAATCTTTTTATGACATCGACTTCGAAAGCCGTTCTCAACTCTTCGTCACGAGAAAAAACGATCTCCCCCTTTTGAAGCACAGAAAATTTAACCGCCAGCGGTGCTTGGTTAATAATCTTCAAATCAATTTCCCTATCCTTGAAGCGTAAATCAAAAAACTCAGTATAACGCAGTTGCAGTCGCATCAGGTTCTTTTTATTTGCATCACTTATCACCACGGCCAAATCCAGGTCGCTATCCTCTCTCGCGAAACCTTCCACCACAGATCCGTGCAGATAAACCACAAGAACCTCTTTGACTTCCTCTGCAAAGGCTTTAACGTGTCGTTTTAGAGACTTTATTTCTGTCGAAATAGCCTGACTCATGCCTCAATTCTCGTACCGGTTTTCCCTTTGATTGCATCCTTCATTTTCTCAACCGAACCGATGACCACCACCTTGCCCCCCGCCTCGATGAAATTGATTGCTGCCTGTATTTTCGGCCCCATGCTGCCTTTAGGAAAATGACCCTCTTCCATATATTGTCGTGCTTCATCAACGGATATTTTATCCAGTTGTATCTCATTAGGCTTGCGATAATTTAAGGCAACTTTATCCACCGCGGTCAAAATGTAAAGCTCATCCGCTTCAATCTCTTTGGCCAGGACTGAGGCGGCGAGGTCCTTATCGATCACCCCATCAACGCCTTCATACGTGCCATTTTCTTCAATATAAACCGGTATGCCGCCGCCCCCGCTGCAAATTAAGATCACCTCGTTTCTAATCAAAAAATTAATGATTTCTTTTTCAACGATTTCAAGTGGGCTTGGGGAAGGCACAACTCGACGATAGCCTCGCCCTGGATCCTCCTTAACCGCCCAACCACGCACCTGAACCATCTCATCCACATCCTCTTCCTTGATGAATGGCCCAACAAATTTCGTCGGATTTAAAATCGAGGGGTCGTTCTTATCGACAAGGACTTGTGTCAAGACGGTACACACTTCCCGGTCGATATGGTTCATCTTCAGCTTATTCTGCAACGACTGTTGGATCATGTATCCCATGCCACCCTGCAGATCGGCCACAATCACACCCAATGGCAAGGGTGGTACCATATGTCGCGTTGCTTCCACTCGAATCAAGTTGTTCCCGACCTGCGGTCCATTGCCATGAGTAATGGCGAGGCGATACCCCTTTTTGATCAATTCGACAACACCCACCAAACTGCTTCGGGTGTTTGCCCATTGCTGGGTAATGTTACCTTCTTCAAACTCGCGCGTGATCGCGTTCCCTCCTAAAGCCACCACAGCGGTGGGACCATACCTCATTTTTTCCCTTTATTGGCTAAACCCTCATTATTTAATAAGAACAGACCGTAGCTCTACAATCAGCCTAGTTTTTTCAGGGCATCCTCCAGGTTTGGTTTGCCAATCTCTTGCAATTCGTACGTGACACGGACGGCTGGTTTGTTGATCTTAATCAGTTTGCGCAAATCAATGGG
>JABAHS010016478.1_pt1 | contig 11315 bp, 12 predicted proteins | sample 7062111 | NCBI WGS metagenome assembly JABAHS01 (sample SAMN14534600, study PRJNA622989) | marine sediment metagenome | biome: marine biome [ENVO:00000428]; feature: marine pelagic biome [ENVO:01000023]; material: deep marine sediment [ENVO:00002113]; isolation source: pool of 4 deep marine... | reverse complement strand
CCTCGTCCATCGTGAACCGGTCGCGGCTCCAGTCCACCGAGCCGCCGAGGCGCCGCAGCTGCCGGGCGATCTGGCCGCCGGACTGTTCTTTCCACTGCCACACCCGCTCGACGAACCTGTCGCGGCCGAGTTCGCGCCGCGAGGTGCCTTCGGAATTCAGCAAGCGCTCGACGACCATCTGCGTGGCGATGCCGGCATGGTCCATGCCCGGTTGCCAGAGCGCTTTGTAGCCGCGCATGCGCTTGTAGCGCGTCAGGGCATCCATGATGGTGTCCTGGAAAGCGTGACCCATGTGCAGCGTGCCCGTCACGTTCGGCGGCGGGATCATGATGCAGTAGGGCTCGCCGTCGCCACGCGGCGCGAAATAGCCGGCTTCTTCCCAATGGGCGTAGATACGTTCTTCGATTTCGTTCGGCTGGTAGGACTTGTCCATGCGTTGTCGGCGCTCGGTCGCGGAATTTCAGACGTTGTGCGTTTCGAGTTTGTGTCCCTCGTCGCGGTAGGCGACGAAGCGCCTGCGACTTTTTTGTTTGCTGTCCTCGTCGGAGGTTACAAGCTCCGCGATGCGTGGAAAAGCACTTGCGCAGGCGGGAACGACGTCGTCGAGATTGATGAGCAGGTCGCGTGACTCGGCGCAGGCCGGGTCCCATCCGACCGTGACCGGCGTACGCGACGCGTCCGTGCCCGCTCGCAACAGGTCGTGCGGTACGAAGCTGCCGTCGCGAAAAGTCCAGAGCAGGTCGTCCACAAAGCCGGCGGCGGCTTCGTCGCCGGTGTGGATATGTACCGTGTGATCGAGTTTGTACGCCTTCTCCGCAAGGCGGCATGCAAACAGTTGCCGCGCCTTTTCACCCGACTGATTCAGGACATAGAAGTCGATTCGCGCCATGGCATCGTCAGGGCAGGGCGTTGCACCGCGACAGGATGAGCTCTGACAGCAGCGGCACGGGGCGGCCCGTCGCGCCTTTCTTCTGGCCGGACTTCCAGGCGGTGCCGGCAATGTCCAGATGCGCCCACCTCAGGCCGTCCGCGAACTTGCCGAGGAAGCACCCTGCCGTGATCGCGCCGCCATCGCGTCCGCCGACATTCGCAAAATCGGCAAAGTTGCTCTTGAGCTGCTCGGAATATTCTTCCGAGAGCGGTAACCGCCATGCACGGTCCGAGGCGTGGACGCCTGCCTTGACAATCTCGTCGGCCAGCCCGTCGTCGTAACTCATCACGCCGCTGTGATGTTGCCCGAGCGCGATGACACACGCGCCGGTAAGGGTTGCCACATCGATGATCGTGTCGGGCTTGAAACGCCGCGAATACGTCAGGGCGTCGCAGAGGATCAGGCGGCCTTCGGCATCCGTGTTGAGGATCTCGATGGTCTGGCCGGACATGCTCTTGACGATGTCGCCCGGTACCGTGGCCTTGCTGCCCGGCAGGTTCTCCACGGCCGGAACGACGACGTTGAGATTGACCGGTAGCTCGAGTGCCGCGACCGTCGCCATCGTGCCGAGCACGCCAGCCGCGCCGCACATGTCGAATTTCATCTCGTCCATCGCCGGACCGGGCTTCAGGGAAATACCGCCCGAATCGAAGGTGACCCCTTTGCCGACCAGTACGATCGGTTTCGACCTGCCGCCGTTCTTGTACTGCATGACGATCATCTTGGCGGGTTCGTTGGTACCGGCAGTTACCGATAGCAGCGAATGCATGCCGAGACGCTTCATGTCCGATTCGTTGAGGATCCGTGTCGTCAGCTTGCCGTTACCCTTGGCGAGCTTCTGCGCCGCACGGGCAAGGTAGGTCGGCGTGCACACGTTGGGCGGCAGGTTGCCCAGGTCTCTCGCGAACGACACACCCTCGACGATACCGTCGCCGTGCTTCGCCCCGAGTATGGCCTTTCTTGCGGCACCGCGGTCCGCGACTGAAAGGCCGATCTTCTTCAGCGGCATGCGAGCGTTCTTCTTTCCGCTCTTCATCTCCGTGAAGCGGTACAGGGAATCCCCGATCGTCTGCGCAGTCTGCCGTGCGAGATAATACAGGTTTGTATCGGCAACCTCCTCGAGGGTCAGCGTATTGAGGATGTCGTGGCATTTGCTCTCTGATACGGAGCCGATCGCCGCGGCTACGGCACGGCAGAACTTGCGGGTATCGAATTCTCCATGCTTACCGAGGCCGGCCACTGCGACCCGCGTTGCCTTCACGCCGCCGAGATTCCTCAAGAGGACACAACGCCCGGGCCTCGACGAGACATCGCCGCTCTTCACCAGGCGGCGTAGCTCGCCGTCGCTGGCGGCATCGATCTCTGTGGCACCCGCACTCAGCTTGCCGCTGTCGTAAACGCCGACGATGACACAGTCGGTTGCGCGCTTGGAGGCGTCGCTGGTGGTCGTGAAATAATCCATGGAATTCCGGGCTGTCCGAGGCAAAATAAAAGCGGTAGTCTAACCGATTCGGCCCAAAACCGTTAAGCAAATCATTGACATCGATGCTCCGCATCCTCGATCGATACATATTTCGTGAAATAGCGGCGACCTGGCTTGCCGTCACGCTCGTGCTGTTGATGATCCTGCTGACGAACCAATTCGCGCGGATTCTTGGAGACGTGGCGAAGGGCAAGCTCCCCAAAGGCGCGGTGATGGACGTCATCGGCCTCTCGGCGGTGCAGTACCTGACGGTCCTCGTGCCGATCGGCCTGTTCCTGTCGATCATGCTGGCACTCGGCCGGCTGTACCGTGACAGCGAGATGCCCGCAATGATGGCGTGCCGGGTCGGCCCGTCCGGCGTATACCGCCCGCTCGTGTGGCTCACCCTGCCGCTGGTATTCGGCGTCGCTTGGCTCGCTATCGACCTCGGGCCGCGCGCGCTGCAGACAGTGGAAAGGATCGGCGCGGAGGCGCGCCGCGAAGCGGACCTCGCCAGCATCGAACCCGGGCGCTTCACGGTTTTCGGACCGAGCAGTGCGGTGGTCTACGGTGAACGCGTAACGGCCGACGGCTTCATGGAAAATGTTTTCCTGCAGCGTTTCGTCGGGGACGATGACGGCGAGGCGAACATTGTCGAGGTTGTCGTGGCGGAGCGCGGCGAACAAGTGGACTCGGACGATCCGGATATCCGTTTCCTCGTGCTGCATAACGGCAGGCGCTATGAAGGCGTGCCCGGCACGCCGCAGTTTCGTGTCGTTGAATTCGCGGAGCACGGTATTCCTTACCGCTTGCCGAGCCTCGAACCCGCAGAGCCGGAGCCGCGCGAGATGCCTATCTCCACGCTGATCCGCTCGGCGGACCCGGTGCACCGCGCCGAACTGCAATGGCGCATTGGCGTGCCCCTGTCGACGGTCATACTCGCGATTTTCGCGGTACCGTTGTCGCGGAGCCAGCCGCGTTCGGGGCGTTACGGGAGACTGGCCGTCGGGTTGCTGGTATTCATCATTTATTTCAACCTGTTGAGTGCGGCGAAAGCCTGGGTCGAGAAAGGCGAAGTCGATCCGTCGGTGGGTCTCTGGTGGGTGCACGGCTTGTTCCTGCTCGCGGCGCTCTTGCTGCTCGGCATTCAGGACCAGGTTCACAGGCGGGTGTTCCGATGACCGGCATACTCAGCCAGTACATGATGCGCACCATACTCGCGAGCACCGCGCTCGTGCTCGTCGTGCTGCTCGCGCTGGCCGGCCTGTTCGAATTCATAGCGGAGCTGGAGGACGTGCAGGCCGACTACAGGACGCCACAAGCTATCCTGTTCGCAGCGCTTCGATTGCCGAATCTCGCGTTCCAGATGTTGCCGGTCTCCGCGCTGATCGGATCGCTGCTCGGGCTGGGGGGGCTCGCGGCGAACAGCGAGATCATCGTGATGCGTGCCTCCGGTCTGTCGGTCGGCAAGCTGGCGGGAATGAGCGCGCTCTCCGGTTTCGCGATGCTCGTCATCACGGCTCTGCTCGGCGAGTTCATCGGTCCACCGCTCGACTACTACGCGCGCAACATGCGCAACGAAGCGCGTTACGGTGAGGAAGATGTCCGACTGGGTAACGAGACCTGGGTCAAGGACGGCCCGGTATATCTGCACCTGGAGCGGGTCAATACGGAGTTCGATTTCGGCAGGCTCTACGTATTCCGCTTCGACGATGCCAACGAACTCGTATCGATCGCCAGGGCGGAAAACGCCGGTATCGGCAAGGACGATCGCTGGTTGCTCGAGAATTTCCGCGAAACGCGCTTCCGGCGGGACAGCGTGCAGGCCGTGGAGTCGTCCGTTGCCGTGGAATCCTTCGAGGTCAATGCCGAGATGCTCGGCAGTTCGATGGTGAAGTCCGAAAGCCTCTCGGCGCGCGGCCTGATGAGCTACATCGACTACCTGAAGCGCAACAGTCTCGATGCGCGGAACTACGAGTCGGAACTCTGGTACCGCGTGTCGCGGACCGCCGCGGTGATGATCATGCCGATGTTGGCGCTCGCGTTCGTGTTCGGCTCGTTGAGAACAGGTGGTACGGGCGCTCGCCTTATGATCGGGGTGGGTGTAGGGCTTGCCTATTACCTGGCGAGCGAGATGGTCGCCAATTCCGGACAGGTCTATAACCTGAACCCGGCGCTGGTGTCCTGGCTGCCTTCGATCGGCCTGTTCCTGGTTACGCTCGTGGCACTCGCGCGAATACGTTAGCGCGATGATTTCGTGCGCGGGTAGTAGACGATCCGCGTCTTGCTCAGGCGGTCGTGCCAGGTGAGGTGATCTGCGTCCCAGAGTTGCCAGAAGAAGCCGAGCCCAAGCGGAAGCCAGGACAGGATCGCGACGAAGAACCGGATCGTTGCTGCGCCGAGCGACGGCAGCTCGCCGTCCGGTGTCTGCAGTTGCAGCCCCCAAGACTGCATGCCCAGCGTGCGCCCGCGGTAGCGCCAGAATCCCACGAAGAACACGAACGCGACCAACACCAGCGTTAACTGGTAGACGATGTGCAGCGGGCCGCTGCCCGCTTCGATAGACTCGCCGCCTTCTATCGCGATGAACGGAATCGTGGCCATGAACAACAGCGCGAGCAGGAGCAGGGAGTCGTAGAGTATGGCCGCGAAACGCCGCAACAGCCCGGTGTTCTTCATGGTCACGATTCCTGGCTGAATATATGCCAAAGGGGATTCGTCATCTCCGGATTCCTCTTGCCGCACGACTGTCATAGGCGCGATAAGCCTTGCCGACCCAGAGGGCGATTGCAACCCAGAGCGCGGCAAACGGCAGCATGATGATCGAGATGCCCGCGAACCCGAGGCCCCAAAGCGCCCGGACCGTCCAAGTGCCGATGAGGTCGCCGCCGCGATACACGGCCGTATCGATGAAGTTCTTCGACTTGTATTTTTCCTCCGGCGTAACGACGGAGTACAGCATGTCGTTTGTCGGCTTGGAGAGCCCGAAGCCGACCGCGCGGCGAGTGGCCTGCACGGCGGCAACGACCAGAAAGGACGGATTGATGGCAACCAACGCAAAGCCGATGATCGAGATGATGGGTAGCAGCGAAAGCGTGATGCCGACGCCGAACCGCCACACGGCGCGCTTGACGATGAACAGCTGCACGAGCATCGCCATGGTGTTCGTCGCGGCATCGATGAAAGCGAACGTCCGGGTTCGTTCGTCCGTGCTTGCAAATGCCTCGCCAACGAGTTCGGTCATGAACATATAGAGCGCGGTGCCGAGCAGGCTCGCGATTATCGAAGCGAGGCCGATGGCCGACAGGTACTTCGAGCGGGTGACCAGTGAAATGCCGCCCAGCAGCGTTCCACCCAGCGGTGCAGTTGCGGCCATCGTGCTCTCGATCTCGCCGCGGTGCTCGGATTCCACCCAGCGCCGCAGGCGCGTGATGCAATAGACGCCGAACAGTAACAAGCTTGCGGATATGGGCAGCAGGTTCTGGAACCCGATCGGCACGACCAGCGAGCCCGTTGCGAGCGGCCCGATCAGCGCGCCCGCGCTGCCCCCGGCCGATATCACGCCGAACAACCGCCGTGACTGCTCGCGGGTGTAGATGTCCGCCATGAAACTCCAGAACACGGACACCACGAACAGGTTGAAAACGCTGAGCCAGACGAAAAAGGCGCGGCCCAGCCAGACGAAACTCAGACCGTTGTTGATCGCGTAGCTGAAGCCGGCCCAGAAGAGCAGGATGTTGAGGACGAAGAAATAATAGACCCAGGGCAGGAATTGACGCCTCGGAAAGCGCGACGCAACCCACCCGAATACGGGGGTTACGGCGAGCATGACGATAAACGTACTCGAGAAAAGCCACGGTACGTTCTGCACGCCGCCTTCCACGGCCATCGTCTCACGCACCGAGCGCAGCATGTAGTACGCGGACAGAACACAGAAGAAATACACGAACGACCACGCGACCGCGTAGTACTCGTGGCGCTCTAGTCCGAGTACACGATTGAGCAGGGGGCGTTGCTCGCTGGCTGGAGTGGGCTGCGACATCACGCCGAATCATAGTCCGAACTGTGCTGAATACCGAAATTTGGCGGTCGCACGCAACCGGCCGTAGCCCGATGCTTGTCGTTCGATCAACCCTAGGAGAGGCAAGATGACGAAACGGACATTCGCAGTTATAGGTTTCCTGCTGGTGGCAGATCTCGCGTGGTCGGGCGTGGCCCGTGGACAGAATCTCGTTGTCGGTGTAGACGGTTGTGCGATCCTCGCATCGGTCGTCTACACGGAAGTCACCGAGGCCCGGCTCGGATTTTCGGCAACGCACGTAAGCGACCCGCTATATTCGGCCGGCAACGAGATCACCTTGTGTAACCAGGCGACGCGCAGCGTGACCGGTGCGTACAAAGCCGCGTTGCGGCGTTCGAATATCTACGTTACGTGGGGATTTCACACCGGCTATAGCGGCGACTATTGCCTGAGCCATTTCTTGTCGCAGTGTTATCCGACGGGCGATCCGGCAATGCCGCCGTTGAGCAGAGACGAGCGCTCATTCGTGATGCGCAGCTGGCAGGCCGTGCGTGACTCGGTGCAGTACCGGATGGCACAGGATCCCGGCAGTAACGTCGCGCGTTTCCGTGACGATGGTCTCCGCGAGAGCATCAGGCGCTTGATTCAACTCGATACGATTGAAAAAGAGTCGCAAATGTTACCGCAATGATGTCGGAGCCCGGCCTTTCACTGAACGCCATGGCCTTCCGGTTGTCGAAAAATGCTAGATTTGCCGCATTCGACAGTCGGGGTGAAAATGAAGCCAAGTACTTTCGCCGTTGCTTTCATCATAACGTTTGCCATGGTGTCCCATGCAGTCGCAGATCTGTCCGACACATCCGATGAATCTGCCGTCGTTCCCGCGCGCTTTGCCGGCGGTCTGGATTCTGCATCAGGGACGATTCGTTTTCCGAACTACAAGCGTGACGTCAGCGTCTACATCAATTGCGCCGCCAAGCTTAGCGAGGCGGGCGAGGTCGAGCGCTATTTTTGTCTCGATTACTACGGCGTTCGCGACACGAAGTTCCGGCAAGCGGCCGAGGCATTCATCGAGAGCGCAGAACTGACGCCCGCTTCCGTGGACGGGGAACCCCGGTCGGTCGAAATCTATTTCCGCGTGTTTTTCGGTCGCCAGGGCGACCTCTACGGTGCGGGCGTCTTTCCCAACTGGGGCGACGACGTCGAGAGATACGGGCTGGAGTACGAGGCCCCGCAGCGCTACAACGAGGATCCGTCGGCGCCCAAGTGCGGTTCCGTGGCGGGCATANNTGCGGGTCCGTTGCAGGCATATCGCGGGTGCAGGTTGGCGCAGACGGCAGGGCGCTCGGCGATGTCGACCTGGTCATGTCCTACGGCGTACCCGAACACTACGGCACCTGCGAGCGCTGGATGACGCAGGTCGTCGGCGAAGGGCGCTACATACCGGCCCACAGCGAAGGCAAACCGGTCGAGGCTACCTACGTCGAACTCGGCGGCAATCCCGATTGGTTCACGCTGAAGGAGCCCGACGGGCTCTAGTCCGGGAATCATCAGGCAGACATCAGGCCGGCATCAGGAATGACTGCTCCACGGATGCCAGACTGCGTGCCAGGTTCAGTCCCGGAAGATGCCCATGATGTTGTCGACGTCCACGTTTCTCAGGATGTTCTTTGCCGCGGCGATGCTCGCCGTCCTCGGCGGCTGTGGTGGCACGAAGCTGCTCGAGGAACCGCAGCCGCTGACCGTGCAGGGAGCCCTGGCGGCAGGCTCCGATACGCGTGTTTCGGCCACCCTGGACTGGGTGATCGTCCGCGATGGCCCTGGAACATGGGCGAGGAACGCCGACTGGGACGAATACCTGGTCACGGTACGGAACGTCTCAAATGAGCCCGTCACCATAACCGCAATAACCGTGACCGACTCGAGCGAGCACTCGCACAGCTCGATCGCGAACCGGAAGAGACTCGTCAAGGCCTCGAAGCAAACAGCAAAGCGCTACAAGGGGCAGGGTATCGACGTCAAAGCCGGGCTTGGCGGTGGCGCCCTGGTCGTCGCAGGAGGGCTCAGTGCGGGCGTCGGCGCCGGGGCCGGGGTTGCGGCGATTTATGGCAGCGGTGCGGCGGTAGGCGCCACGGCCGGCGCCCTTGTCCTTGCTCCAGTGCTTGTCGTGGGCGGGGTCGTGAGAGGGGTCAACAACAGCAAGGTGAATGAGTCTATCGAAGCAAGGCAAACGCCCCTGCCTCTGCGGTTCGAGCCTGGCTCGGTGCAGGTTCTCGACCTGTTCTTTCCAATCGCGCCGTCGCCGATCGAGGTTCGAATCGACTACGCGGATGCGTGGGGTGAGAATTCGATCGTGCTGGACACGAGCGACGCGCTCGCAGGACTGCACCTCGCGCCGGAAAAGGGCTGAACCCGGACCGGCCCGTCGAGCACGGGGCGGTGAAACGTATCGTGCACCTCGTGAGCGGCGATTGCCTGTAAGATGTGATTACAGCACCGATGCAGTGCGTACGGGTTGAACAGGGGGGGTAATGAAACGGTTTTTGGTGTCACATCTGCCGTTGATAGTGATGACTGCCGGGTGCGTACAGCCGAGCGTCGGAGAGTTCGACTTTGCCGAGGGCGTGGTGCAGCACGCCGTACCTTATGGCGAGATGCCTTGGAAGGCCTGCCCTCCACACCTGCCGTCGGGTTGTGAGATCGCTGTGCTGGAGGGCGATCCCCGGACAGCCGGACTGTTCACGGTGCGTTTCCGCCTGAGCGAGGAGTTCGTCATGCCGCCGCACACCCATCCGAGGGACGAGCGCGTGACCGTTCTGAAGGGAAGAATGGCGGTTGCCTTCGGCGCGGACAGAGCGCGAGCGGACGCTCAGGAATTCGGGCCCGGTGACTATTACGTCAATGCCCGCGGTGCGGTTCATACCGTCTGGGCCAGCAAGTCATCGGAAATCCAGATCACGGGACTCGGGCCTTGGGAAGCGCATTTCATTGATCCTTAGTGGGAGTGATAGGCGTTAATCGGCACGAAATGGCTGCTCTGTCTCTGGCGTGCCTGCTCGCCGGGCCGACGGCCTTTGCCGGCAAGGACTTTTCCGGCGTCGACACGGTCCTGAAGGCACGGTGCGTGTTGTGCCATTCCGGGCCGGCCGCACCGCTCGGTCTGCGGCTAGAGAGCCGCGAGGGCATCCTTGCGGGCAGCAGCCGTGGCGCCATCGTCGTGGCCGGGGACCCCATCGCGAGCGAGCTGATCAAACGAATCAAAGGTACCTCGCTGCCGCGCAAGTAGACTTGCCGATATTGCCCTAAGTTGGCGATTGCTGAGGAACGCGAGCGGTTGTCTGTCCGGCGCTTTGCGGGCGGAGGATCTGTCCGCGCTTTCGGCGTCCAAGTTCGCTGCGAGGGCCTGTCGAACCAGTGGTTCGTTACCCTGCAGAAAAACCGCACAATGAAAAAAGGAGGCCACCAGGGCCTCCTTTTCTTCATCTGGCACTCCCTAGGGGATTCGAACCCCTGTTACCGCCGTGAGAGGGCGGCGTCCTAAACCGCTAGACGAAGGGAGCGGAGATNNACGAAGGGAGCGGAGTCGCCGATTTTTTTGTCTGCCCGGCTGGGCAGGGGCTGCTATTATACGGCCGCATATCTAATCCTCAAGCGGAATTCATTTGAAGAACACCGGGAAACCCGCGTCACAAGGTCCCACAATCATTCCCCGCTCAGCCCACGGCGTCTCCCGGGACGAAGTCTCGAAGAGTGCGCTCAAGGTACTGTACCGACTGCATAAATCCGGCTATCAGGCATTCCTGGTCGGTGGTTGCGTACGTGATGCGCTGGTGGGGTTGCACCCGAAGGACTTTGACGTTGCGACGGACGCGACGCCTGACGAGGTGCGTGCACTCTTTTCCAACTGCCGCCTGATCGGGCGGCGGTTCCGGCTGGCGCACGTGCGTTTCGGCCGCGAGATCATCGAGGTTGCCACCTTCCGGGCTGCTGCGAACCACGCCGATGACGACCATGCTCACGACGACGAAGGCCGCATCATCCGCGACAACGTCTACGGCAGCATCGAGGAAGACGTCTGGCGCCGTGACTTCACGTGCAATGCGCTTTATTACAATATCGCCGACCACAGCATCTGGGACTTCGTGGGTGGTGTCGAGCACATAAAACAAAAGCACATCGTCCTGATTGGCGATCCGAAGCAGCGGCTTCGCGAAGACCCTGTGCGCATGCTGCGCGCGGTGCGCTTTGCGGCCAAGCTGGACTTCACCTTGGACGACTCCGTCAGCGAGTCGATCCGCAGCCAGGTGGAACTGATCGCAAACGTTCCACCGGCACGGCTCTTCGACGAATTCCTGAAGCTGTTCCAGGCGGGCCACGCCGAGCGAACCTACGACATGCTGCGCGAACACGGCTTGTTTGCGAAGCTGTTCCCGGCGACCGATCAGGAGATCGAACGGGACGACGCGTTTGCAGACTTCGTTCGCGCGGCGCTCAGGAATACGGACAAGCGTGTCGCTCAGGGCCTGTCCGTCACGCCGATGTTTCTCCTCGGCGTGTTCTTCTGGGCCCCGGCCCAGCGTCTCGCCGCGGAACTGCGTGCGCAGGAGAAGATGTCGGAATCTCAGGCGCTCAGTCTTGCCGCCTACGAACTTTCGGGTCAGCAGCAACGGCGCGTTTCGATACCGCGCCGCTTCACCGTACCCATGCGTGAGATGATCGCACTGCAACCGCGTTTCACGACGACACGCGGGAAGCGCGCGTTGAATCTGCTGGAACATCGCCGTTTTCGGGCGGCCTACGATTTCATGATGCTGCTGACTGAAGTCGGCCAGTTCGACCGGGAAATTGCGCGCCTCTGGACCGATGTACAGAACCAGTCGCCCGATGAAAGGGCGCAGAGC
>JABAHS010148639.1_pt1 | contig 11320 bp, 15 predicted proteins | sample 7062111 | NCBI WGS metagenome assembly JABAHS01 (sample SAMN14534600, study PRJNA622989) | marine sediment metagenome | biome: marine biome [ENVO:00000428]; feature: marine pelagic biome [ENVO:01000023]; material: deep marine sediment [ENVO:00002113]; isolation source: pool of 4 deep marine... | reverse complement strand
ACCCTTCTCATGGGGGTCTTCTTTTTCTTTGTGATTTTTTCTATCACCGTATTAAAGCCGGTTCGGAATTCACTGTTTCTGTCCGAAATTGGCGCCGCTAAACTTCCGTACATGTATTTGGCCACCGCTGCTTTCACCGGTATCTTAGTGTTCGTCGACTCCAAGCTATCCGGGATTCTCAATCGAGCCACGTTTATGTCCAGCACCATCGGATTTCTTTTGCTCAATCTCCTGGCCTTTTGGTGGTTGGTAAAATTGCCAGAAAAATGGGTTCCCGCGACATTTTATATTTGGCTCAATTTCTTCAATTATATGTTCATCGCACATTTCTGGAGCTTTGCCAACGATTTCTTCAATCCGCGAGAAGCAAAACGATTGTATGGACTCATTCTGAGCATGGGGACATTGGGAGGCATCACTGGCGGATTGGCCGCGGATTTATCCGTGTCCACAGCCTTCAAGACGGAGGATGTTCTGTTGATCGCGGGGATAGCTCTGCTTCTGAGTATTGTCATCGTACGGGTGATTGAAAAACGTGTCCCGAGGAAAGAACCGAGCAAAGAGCTTTCTTCGACGCAGGTCACAACAGCTGAGGACACAGGCAAATTGCTCAGCGAAAATATTAATCGGCGGCATCTTCACCTTATCGGAGCCATGATCGTGCTTGCAGTCATTGTCTCCACTGTTATCGATTACCAATTTAATTCCATCGTAGAAAACAACTACGTAACCAAATTTGCCAGAACGGAATTTTTCGGAGAATTCTTTGCTTTGCTCAACGCTTTTTCGCTTGTCATTCAATTCTTCTTAACAGGCAAGATTCTAAAAAGATTTGGCATTGGCGTTACGCTCATTTTGGTGCCAATCATTCTTTCACTAGGCTCTCTCGGATTTATGTTTTTTCCAACCATTTTGCTAGCCGGGTTTCTAAAAATTACCGACAAAACGTTTACCTACTCATTGATGCAATCTTCCCGAGAGCTGCTGTTTTTGCCAATTCCATCCGATGTCAGGGTGAAGGCCAAGCTGCTTCTTGATGTATTTGTCAATCGCCTCGCCAGTGGTGTCGCTGCAGGTTTAATTATTTTGTTTACAGTGATGTTGGCGTTCGATCTAACGGACTTGAGTATTCTTTCTCTGATCGTCTTAGTCGCCTGGATCGGTACAACCATAGCTTTGCGCAAGGAATATCTCACTTCGATCAAGAGATTGCTAATCCGACGGGACGTAGATATTGAGGAACGCGTCATCGAAACCCTGGATGCCGAAACAGTGAGGACTCTCATAAAGGGCCTGCATAGCAAGGACAACCAAAAAGTACGCTATTCCTTGAGTTTGCTGGAGCTTGTCTCAAACACTGATGTTGTGGACCATCTACTCCGCCTGTTACAACATTGGGACCCCCAAATTCGGGCCCAGACATTACGAATATTGTTCAAATTCGGTCGGCAAGAGATGGTGGACCATATTATGCCGCTGATGTCAGATGATGATATCGAAGTTCGTACTGAAGCCATACACTTCGTCTGGGCTTATTGTGATCCCTGTCCCAGCGATCGCATTAGCGAGTTTCTTGAGGATCCGGAACCAAAGATCAGAGGCGCGATGCTGGCCTCTCTGGTAACTCATACCGGGAAGCTTTCAGAAGAAGGACAAGATGTCCTGAAAAAGATGATTGCTCACCCATCGGAAATAGAGCGTATCGAGGCAGCAAGAGTTTTGGGGATGGTTGCTCATGGATTGGGCCTCCATGACTATCTGATAGCGCTGATGAGGGATTCTTCCAGTAAGGTGCAAGAGGTTGCAATTGAAAGTGCGGGGAAAGTTTTACACCAGGAATTTGTTGGAGTTCTGATTTCCAAGCTTGGGAATCCACGTTTGAGAAAATCTGCCCGTCGTGCCCTGGCTAACTATGGAAATCAAATTTTGCCGCAACTGAGAGCAACTCTCCACGCTCCTCAGGTAAATTTGCAAATTCGCAAAGGAATTCCGCGCGTATTTTACCAAATTCAAACTGAAGAGAGTTGGGACGAGCTGATTGAAAATCTAGAGTATGAAAATACGACCATCCGATTTGAAATCATCAAATCCATGAACAAAATCCGCAAGTGTTCACCGGAGTGGAAATTCGACCGCGACAAGATCAACCATGCCTTAATGATTGAAATTCGAGACTATTACTGGAAATTAAATATTTTCCATGCCTACGCACGCAAGGAACGCCTTCGCATAGACGTTCGCGAAGTGGATGACATTTTACATCCGGCTTTGCAGGAAAAATTAGACGAAAGCCTCGAACGAATTTTTCGGATGCTAGCCCTCATTTATCCTCAGCAGGATATTTACAACTCATATTATTACATCACCCAAGGCGATCAGAACGAGAGAGCGAATGCAATTGAATATTTGGATAATTTGCTGCCAGGCGATCTGAAAGTTCCGCTCCTGCCTATTCTGGATGACATCCCATTGGATCACAAAGTTCGTCAAGGTCGAGCACTCTTCAATTTGCAAAGACTGACACGAAAAGAAGCGTTGAAAAATTTGTTAAACGACGGCGATTTTTGGCTCCAGGTGTGCACGGTGTACAGTCTGGGTCGAGAAAAATTGCAAGATTTCGAAGACGAAGTTCGAGAACAATTGCATTCCAACGAAAACATCTTAAAGGAAACGGCCGAGAGAACACTTGAACAATTGGAAGAAAATTAGTATCTACTAACTAAATAAGGATAGATGGTTGATGAATAGCTAACAGTTTCGGGTAAAGGTTTTGGCAACAAAAAGCAACGAATTGCAACGCAAATTTGAGGAACGAGACGAGCATTTTCTAACGGTTGTCGAAAAAGCCGTTTTCTTACAAAACATCGAGATTTTTTCTCAAACAAAGACAGAGGACCTGGCCCGGATCGCAGCGATTACCGAAGAGAAAGAATTTGAAAAGGGCGACATCATTTTCAAAGAAAAGGACCGAGGCAATTCTTTATTCTTTGTGATCTCGGGAGAGGTCAGTTTGCGAAGGGGGGACAAGGAAATCAGACACATTTATTCTCAAGGCAATTTCGGAGATTTGGCGCTTCTTGACAACAAGCCGAGAGAATTCACGGCCGTGGCGCGCGACCATACCCACGTACTGGAAATAAACAGTGACGAATTTTACGAGTTAATCGAGGAGCACGTTGAAATTACCCGGGCGGTCTTTAAGTCACTGACCAATCAAATTCGTAGGCTGGTCGAACGTCTGGAAGAACATCCCGCCTGAATCCCGTCTTCCAATTCAATCGCTAACTCGAACATGGATAAGTGAAATCAGCCGATTTGTTCAGACAAAAGGCCATTAAGAAGCCCTGCCATTAAAGTGAAACATTGCCTCATCCTGAGCGAAGTCGAAGGAGGAAGAACCGAAAAACGATGGTTCCCGGCCGGGCTTCGAAGAGTATGTCAATTAACCTAATGAGCCGGCAGCAAAATATTGCGATATTTTAATTTCGTTCTTGCAAATTTGGAATTAATCGTTAAATTAATTCTGTTTAACAACAACTTCCCTACGATGGCTGATGACTCGATTCTCTCGATTCGACAAAGATTGTTTTGTGCTTGTGAACTGAAAAAAGCGCCAATATTTCCTAACTAAATGAAGTCTCCTACCAAACTGCGCGCGGGCATTATTGGTTTAGCGCTCACGTTCTATTTATTATTGCAGCTTCTGGCTCAATTCCCGGAATTTGTTGAGCAATATTATTCCAACGGGCTCTACCCTTTCCTGACCCTGTGGATGTCGAATTTTTCGGGGCAATTCTATTTTTCGGTTACCGAATTCACGCTTTGGGGTATCATACTTTTCGGTATACCGTTTGTTATTCATCGCATCCGGAAAAAGCGAATGCATATTACTCGTTTGCTGTTAAATCTGATGACAATGATTGCGGTAATCTATGTTTGGTTTTATCTTTTTTGGGGCATCAACTATTTCAGGCAACCGTTGAAAGCAAAGCTGAACCTGGAAAATGTTCAACTGCCCATGGATGCCTTCGATTCCACGTTTGTGGATATCATCAAGCAATGTAACAACCTAAATTTGACCTATTCCATTGATGATGTGAATGAGATTAACGCCGAGATCGACTCATCCTATGATGCGATTTTAGAAAAATTGCAGCTCAAAAACATCCCCGGATTCAAAGGTCTAAAGTCGTTCGTCGTCAATTGGTTGCTCAACAAAACCACCACCAGCGGTTGGTTTAGCCCCCTGTTTCACGAAGTCCATTACAACACCGATTTGCTGATCTTCGAGCTGCCGTTCGGGATCGCTCATGAGAAGGCACACCAAATGGGGTACACCAGCGAGGCTGAGGCAAACTTTTTGGCTTATTTGGTTTGCACAAACTCTGGCGACCGACTCTGTCAGTACAGCGGTTACTTCAACGTTCTGAGACATTTCTTTGCCACGATTAAAGACGATAGCTCCAAAAAGGAATACTTCAAAGCCAGTCTTAACAGCGGCGTCAAATTCAACCTAAACGAGGTTCGCGAAAGGTGGGAAAGCCATCAAGGGTGGATTTCTCGGCTTTCGCGTAGAGGCTATGATTTGTACTTGAAATCAAACAACGTGAAAGAAGGCGTTGCCAACTACTCGCTGGTTGTGGATTATATCGTGAGATTCAATGAACAAAAAGAGCTGAAATTTGGGTGGAAATAACTCGTTGTGATGAAACGTCTCGTTTGCATAATCGCTCAAACCCGCCCCGTTGACTTTTCTTGAAGTTTTGGTTAATTTCCCCAGAAATTCAAAGTAACTGTTTGGGCTAACTAGTACTAGAGTCTGCTGAAAAAGTCATTCGTGAGTGCTTTTATCGGGAATCCATAGCCGCAAGTGCCAGACTTTCCCCTACGCATGCAGGGAATGACTCGAAAAGCGGTTTTCCTTCAGACCCCAACTAACTACAACAGGCAATTTATTGGTTAGAGATACTAAAATTGGTGGTTCGCGGAGTCATTTCCCGGCAACCAAACTTTCAGCAATTGTGGCCTCACAAAGCCAAAATCCACAAGAACGCAGACAAGCATTCGAGGTTCTGGTCAGAAGTTACTGGAAGCCGGTTTACAAAACCATCCGCATCAAGTGGCGAAAAACCAATGAGGACGCCAAAGACCTGACTCAGGGGTTCTTTTCCGCCGCGATTGAAAAGAACTTCTTCCGGGGTTTTGATCCCCAAAAGGCCCGATTTCGAACTTACCTGCGAACATGTCTCGACCGATACCTCGCCAACGAACAAAAAGCGGCTCAACGAATTAAACGTGGTGGCGACAAGAAAATCCTGGCTTTGGATTTCGACAGTGCCGAAAATGAGTTAAAATTCTCGGACCTTCCCGACTCGCAATCCATCGAAGACTATTTCGATAAAGAATGGGTTCGCAGCCTGTTTTCGATTGCAGTCGAAAATCTGCGGAAGGAGTGTGAAAGCACGTCCAAATCTGTCCATTTTAAGATATTTGAACGTTATGACCTTGAAGCCCACAGTTCAGACAAGTCTACTTATGAGAATCTGGCTTTCGAGTTCAACTTACCGGTGACCAAAGTCACCAACTATCTTGCCTTTGCCAGACGCGAATTCCGCCGTTTGCTGTTGGAGAACTTGCGCGAGATTACGTTAACCGAGGAAGAATTTCGCAGCGAAGCTAAATCCCTGCTTGGAATCGACCTCAAATGAGTTGGCTTTCTGACAACGTCGTGAACCACTTGCGTTCGGTTGTGGACCTCCCGGATTTATCCGGCACAAAGTATCGTTGCATCGAAAAAATTGCCAGCGGCGGAATGGCCACGGTCTATCTTGCAGAGGACACACATCTACGCAGAAAGATTGCACTAAAAATTCTCAATCTTGACGATGAAACAGCAAACTTAGCAGAGCGAATGAGGCAAGAAGCCTTTATCATTGCAGCCCTGGAACATCCGAGTATCGTTCCCATCCACGACGTGGGTACCCTGCCGGACGGCCGCGTTTTCTACACCATGAAATACGTAAAAGGCGACCGCCTCGATGAGCATGTCAGGAAGGCGACATCGCTTCCCGAACGCTTGCGCATTTTCCAAAAAATCTGTGAAGGGGTTGCGTTTGCCCACGCGCAAGATGTCATTCACCGCGACTTGAAACCGGAAAACATCATGGTTGGCGATTATGGCGAAGTCCTGGTCATGGATTGGGGGCTGGCGAAAGTGCTTTCTCAGAACGCTAAAAGTCAAACGTTAATCATGAAAAATAAGAAACAAACCTTGAAAACGCCTGACAAGGTAAACGTCAGGCACATGGAATCCCAGCCCACTCAACACGGAACGATCATGGGGACTCCCGCGTACATGGCGCCGGAACAGGAACGCGGCGACATCGGGCAGATCGATCAACGCACGGACATTTACGCATTAGGCACCATTCTCAGATTTGTCATCACCACAACCCATTCCTCCGAAGAAACTCGAAATCCCGACTCTCGGAAAAGCGGTCTTTTCTCCGTCTTTAAAACCGCGCCGCACAAAATACCGAAACAACTTGAGGCAATTGTACAAAAAGCCAGGTCTTCTGAAAAAAGCGATCGATATTCTGATGCGCTCGAATTGGTTGCAGATGTCGAAAACTATCTCGATGGTTTTCCGGTTTCGGCCTACCGGGAAAACGTGTTTGAGAGCATCTGGCGGTGGCTGAAACAATACAGGTTCCTAATGTTTCTTATCATGGTCTACATTTTTGTCAGGCTTCTCACATTTTTCCTGTCCAGATTGTAAAGAAAACCGGATAAACGTTTAATAGACGGATAGAACACTTAACCAAACTTCGGACAATCAAACGGAGAGTGAAAAATGCCAAAACCACTTCTGGGCATCATACTCGGCGCCATTATCGGTTTCCTGGATGGAATGACCGCGATCTTAACTCCCGAAGCAGACAAGGTTCTGGAAATCGCAACCTGGTCCTCCGGGAAGGGACTGATTGTCGGCTTAATTATCGGATTTTACGCTCGTAAAGTTGATTCCGTCCCAAAGGGGGTCGTCTTTGGCCTGGGCGTCGCGCTATTTTTTGCCTTCCTTACCGCTCTCGGCCAATATTTGGGTGCCGGACAACATTACTGGTTGGAGATTATGTTGCCCGGAACCATCACCGGCGGTATCGTTGGCTATGCTGTTCAGAGATTCGGAAGACAACCAAGACTTGCCGAATCCAACGCTTAACTTATTTGGCTTAAATCATCAATCAAATTCAAATTAAGGAGAGAGAAGACATGCCAAAACCCGTGCTCGGACTGATCCTGGGGGCCATTCTTGGTGTGCTTGATGGATTCAGCGCCCTATTTTATCCTGAAGCCGCTCCACAAATCACTGAAATCGTTTTCTTTTCCACCTTGAAAAGTCTGATTGCAGGCGTGATCATCGGTTTTTATGCTCGCAAAGTCGACTCCATCGGGAAAGGTGTTCTTTTTGGTGGCGTGGTTGGGCTCATTTTCGCTTTCCTGGTGGCGCTGGCTCCGGACGAATCGGGGAACCACTATTTTATTGAAATCATGGTACCTGGCGGCATTATTGGTTTGATCCTCGGCTTTGCCACACAGAAATATGGCAGCAAAAAGCCACAAACCGCTTAACCCGTGTTCCTAGCTATTTGTCCGTAGTACAGCCGTCAGGCCGTAATTCACAAAACAAGAATACCAGAGGGAGAAACAAACGATGTTCAGCAATCTAAACTACCTGGCGGTCTTCGTTTCCGGTTTGGTATATTGGATCGTAGGTGGCGTGTGGTACGCAGCCATCTTCAGCAAACAGTACCAGGCCGCCTTGAATTTCAGTCCCGAAGAAAAAGACGAAGCGCAGAAAGACTTTCCCAAGGCATTGGGCATGCATTTTCTCAGCGGCCTGATTACCAGCTTGATCTTGGCGAATCTGGTCCGGTTCATGGGAGCGAACTCGTTCCTTCAAGGCGTGACAGCGGGATTCTGGATCTGGCTCGGATTTGCTCTGACAATCAATCTAAATTACCTGCTGTTTGAGAGACGCCCCAAGGTGCTGTTCTTTGTCAATACGGGTTTCTTCTTGATTGCTTTTGTGGTCATGGGAGGCGTCCTGGCGGTTTGGCAGTAACGACATAGAAAGGGCGGGGGTTATTGGGAAGGACGTTTGGAAAGGGGCGATTCAATGATGTCTTGGATCTTTCATTTTATCACAATTGTCACTGCGAACAGTTACTCGATTCGTTCAAAAGTCACCTCCGCTTTTTTATTGTCGATTTGAATGGCTATAATAATCGAAAAAATTCATTTTGCCTAGCAAGAGCGATGTTTTTTCAACCGCGCTAATAAAGGTGGTTAATTTCAAATGGTTGATTCTCCAAGTTTACTTCTATCTTTGTCACGAATCACTTTACCTCTTCTGCCTTAATGCCCTTGGAATAGACTACCTGACATTTGGACAGATCAACACCCAAAATTTTCTCAATTCCTTTTGGCACCGTTGTTACATCAGCGCCAGTATCAAAAATAACTGGAACGGATAGTATCCCAAATCAGCCGTCCTGACGGGAAGTGTAATCTCAAGCTCAGGGCTCGAACCTAAGAGGGCTTTTTCCTAGCAATAGGCACGAGAATAGACACCGACCACCTTCCCCCGGAGGATACGTAAGATAGGGTCATCTTCCTGGCTCGTAACCACTCTATGCATTTCCTATCTCATTTGCCTGAAAGACGAATAATCTCTTTTGTTGGATAACCCACAATTGTTTTTATCTGGCCTGACTTTTTATAAACGATGAAGGCATTCCCTTTAATTTGATAACTTGCTTCCCATACGATGCTATAATTCGTCGCTGTTTCATTGATTACATATGGCTGCTCCTCAGAATCTCTCATCAAACAAAGAGCGAGATTGTCATCTGTATCGAGGAGCCAAGCATCGCCTGTCTCAGTAGAGAAAAAAAGTAAACTGTCAAGCCGAACCAAACGAGCTTCACTATGAAGGGCACAATTAGTGATGTTTTTCACTTCTTTTTGTATGTTGATTTCTTGTTGAGTCCGGATTTCCGGTACACCCGTCGCCATGCAGCATTTCTTATATTTTTTGCCACTGCCACAAGGGCAAGGATCATTTCTGCCAATTTGAAAAGTCATACGAGTTTAAACATGTGATCAAAAATCAAATCTGAAATCTAGAACCTCAAAACCCCCTGTTCACTCACAACCATGTCCACTCGCTCATCTCGAGCGTTGGTGGGGATTCTTTCCACTATCTGAAAATCGTAGGCTAGACCGATCTTGGTGGTCGGGGTGTGTTTCAGGAAATTGTCATAATAGCCGCCGCCATAACCGATGCGATTGCCTATCCTGTCGAAGGCGACACCCGGCACAACGATCAAATCGAGCTCCGATATCTCAACCGGTCGCCGGCGGTCTTTCATGGGCTCTAAAATACCAAAGGCACCCGGTTGCAAGTCTGCGAAATCTCTAACTTCCGAATGAATCAAGGAATGGCTTTCCCGGTCTACCACCGGAACCACCACTCGCCGACCTGAATTCAGCAACCGCTTGATCAGCACCTGCGTGTCCACTTCATTTCGCCAGGCCACATAGCAATGAAGGGTCCTGGCATCCCGGAATTCCGAAATGTCGTTCAAGCGGTCGAAGATCATCCGACTTGTGGAAGCGATCCACTCTTTCGGGAGACGCTTCCGGCGGGATTCAATCTCATCGCGAATTATCTGTTTTTGTTGCGTTAAATCTTTCTCCACAATCATCTCAAATTCTCACGAATCGCTTTTGCAAAAGACGCATCCACAATGCCGATTATGCCAAGTTCCATTCGCTTAAACAACTCTCCAAACGCATCTTTTGAAACAGTTCCTGAGATAGCAATTTTTTCGCCATCGATATTGGACTCAATTTTGCGTTTCGCATTCTCCGAAATGTCGGAGGATAAAATGACCGCTTTTAATTTCCCCCGTTTTTCTGCGCTCAAAGTTGCATCCATGCCGAACGTCAATTTTCGCGCTCGTTGCGCCAATCCCAGCATTCTAAACAGCTTATCGTGATTCTCCATTTAATACAGTGAGCAATTTCTTCTCAAAATCAGGCGGTACCTGGACGCCCAGATTCCGTTGAATGATTTGTTTTTTTAACGCTTTACGAATGCATGCCTGATTAAAGCACAAATAGGCTCCCCGACCCTGCTTTTTTTGATGCACATCAATCTTTAGCTCCTTCGCCGGCGTGCGAACGATGCGCAACAGTTCGTATTTCATTCGCTTGCTTCGACAAGCGATGCAGGTTCGAATCGGCTGATGGGCCATACAAAACATAAACTTAACATAAATCCTCAAAAAATCAAGCAAATGGCCGTAAGTGTTTGTAGTGCGGACGTCAGGCCGTAAAACTTTGATACTACAAACGAGCCCGCTTCAGAACACGATCGTTGAAATTGACATTAGATGAATATTTAACTACATTTCAAAGAATTCAAAAGTTGAGGACCAATTATGTCCACTGTCACGGTAAACAGTTCTAATAACGAAAAGAAAAGGGCGGTTGTGAAACTCCTTCAAAATGCTGTCATTCGCGAACAGAAAATTTTGAAACCGGTTTAGCGAACACCCTGGATAACTTAGAAGGATTTGAAAAAAAATATAATATGCCCTCTAAGAAATTCTACGAGCTTTATGAAAAAGGGGAACTTGATGATCGAAACGACTTCATAGATTGGGCGGGTGAGTTTCAGATTTACCAGAGTTTGCGGGAGCAAATCGAAGTACTTAAGGAACTCAAAATTTGAAAATTACTCGTTACTCCTCACGGACAAAAAAACTAATCGAAGCCAATCCGTATATTACTTCCTTTGAAATTCATGAGGACGCACGTACTAAAGTTGAAGATTTTATAAAAGCTAGAATTCGGTTCTTGGATGATTCATTTCTTGAATTCCGAGAATCCCTACAAGCGGCAGAAAAGTAAAAAAGTATTCATATTCCTACCATTACCAAAAATCAAATGACCTGATTTTCCGATATGATAACACTCCCCATCATCCAGAAGTTCAGAAACTTAGTATACCATTTCAAAATGAAAGTGTAGGTTTTTTGGCAAAAAATCCAAAGCCAAGAGCGTCGAGCCAAAAGGGATTTTGTGACGCTCAACATTGCCACATAGCCGAGCTGCATGCTACCTATCAAAACCATATCCGTAAATCCACTTAGTTTTGGTCCCCTACCTCACAATCCCAAACTTCTCCACCACCTCAAACTGCTCCTGACCTCGGCGTGCGATCAGTTTGTACAAGTACACACCATTGGCG
>JABAHS010150494.1_pt1 | contig 11322 bp, 9 predicted proteins | sample 7062111 | NCBI WGS metagenome assembly JABAHS01 (sample SAMN14534600, study PRJNA622989) | marine sediment metagenome | biome: marine biome [ENVO:00000428]; feature: marine pelagic biome [ENVO:01000023]; material: deep marine sediment [ENVO:00002113]; isolation source: pool of 4 deep marine... | reverse complement strand
TTGCGGGTAGGCGACGGGGGCGATATCCACGACGACCAGCGCCGCCACGTGCTCCGGTTGCTCCAGGGCGAGCCGCATCGCCACCTTGCCGCCCATGCTGTGGCCGACAAGCGCCGGGGCCCGCAAACCGAGCCGCGACAGGGTGTGGCGCACGTCGGCGGCCATCTCGGGGTAAGACATGGCCGCCTTCCACGGGGAGTCGCCATGGTTCCTGAGATCGAGGGTGTAGACGCAGTGCGTCGCCGCGAGACCCCGGGCGATGGTCTGCCAGTTATGCGCGGAGCCGAAAAGACCGTGCAGAATCACCACCGGCGGCCCGGCGCCGTAGCGGCGATGCGAGAGCTCCAGCGCCATGCGGTAGCAGGGCCGCCGTGGCGCCGCCGCCCGGCGTCAGCTGCCCGCCGTGTCGGGCAGGTAGCGGTGCCAGTCGACGGAGCCGTCGCCGAACACCAGGAAGGGCGGGTTGATGATCGATTCGCCGGTGTTGTAGCGCAAGGGCCGCAGCCCGGTGTCGGTCAGATGCCCCCCCGCCTCCTCGACCACGCACTGCGCGGCGGCGGTGTCCCACTCGGAGGTCTCGCCGAAGCGCGGATACACGTCGGCGCTCCCCTCGGCCACCAGGCACGTCTTGAGCGAGCTGCCGATGCTGATGAGCTCCACCTCGCCCAGGCGGTCGATGAAGCGCTGCGTCTTGGGGTCTCGATGCGAGCGGCTGCCCGCCACTGTGATCGTGCCCTGGGGGAGGGGGCGGACGCGGATGCGCACGGGGTCGCCTCCCGGCTCGCGCTTGTAAGCCCCGAGCCCGCGGCCCGCGTAGTAGCACACCCCGGTGACGGGCACGTACACCACGCCCAGCACCGGGCGGTGGTCGTCGATGAGGGCGATGTTCACGGTGAACTCGCCGTTGCGCTTGACGAACTCGCGCGTGCCGTCGAGGGGGTCGACCAGCCAGTAGCGCCGCCAGCGGAGGCGTTCCGCGGGGGGCGTCTGGGCGGACTCCTCCGAGAGGATGGGTACCCCCGGCTCGATGGCGGCGAGTCCGGCCGTGATGGCGCCATGGGCGGCAAGATCCGCCTCGGTGAGCGGCGAGCGATCATCCTTGCGTTCCACCGCGAAATCGGTCTCGTAGATCTCGAGAATGCGCCGGCCGGCCTCTTCGGCGATGGCCATGACCTTCTCGAGCAGCGTCTGGTCGATAATGTCCGGCATGGCGGGCTTCCGCTGGCTGTCCCGAGGATGGTTAGAAAGGGTTCTCGCCGGATTTCAGATGGGTCCCGGGGTATGTGCCGCGCAGCGTGGCTCGAGCCGAAGGCGAAACCCACCATTCAGCGTGCGCCCATTTCCTGGAAATCCACGATGAACCAGACAGCGGAAGGATAACGGATCCGTGGAGTCTTGCGCAGGGTCGCGCACGCGTTCGCGCTTGCGGGCCCGGGCCGGCGCAGGTAACGTGCGCGCATGGTTCCGTGGGGCGAGATCGGCACCGTTCTGCTCGATATGGACGGCACGCTGCTCGATCTCCACTTCGACACCCACTTCTGGCTCGAGCACGTCCCGCGCCGCTATGCCGAGGCGCGCGGGCTGGACGTTCCCACCGCCAAGGCCGAGCTCTACCCGCGGCTGAGCCGGATCCAAGGCACCATGCACTGGTACTGCCTCGACTACTGGAGCAATGAGCTCGACCTCGACATCGCGGGGCTCAAACGCGAGGTGGAGCATCTCATCGCCACCCATCCGCACGTGCGGGAGTTTCTGGGGGCCGTGCGGCAGCGCGGGCACCGCGTGGTGCTGGTGACCAATGCGCACGCCCGCAGCCTCGAGCTCAAGATGGAGCGCACGGGGCTTGGTGCGCACTTCGATGCGCTGATCTGCGCCCACGACATCGGCATCCCCAAGGAGGATCCCGGCTTCTGGCCGCGCCTGCAGCGCCGCGAGCCCTTCGACACGGCTCATGGCCTGCTGGTCGACGACGACCCCGCCGTCCTGCGCTCGGCGCGCACCTACGGTATCGCCCACCTGCTCGCGGTGCGCCGTCCCGACAGCCAGGCCCCGCCACGCGAGGTGTGCGAGTTCCCCGCCATCGAGAGCTTCCGCGATCTCCTGCCACCCGAGAGGTCGGACGCCGCCTCGCGTTCGCCGGCGTGAGCGCCGGACGCGGGTCATGAAGATGGGGTGCCCGGACCTGGCGCCACCTTCTCGAAGAGCAGGTCCCGCACCGGATGGCCCAGGCGCTCGCCACGTCGCTCGAAGCGGCTGCGCGGCCGCTCCCCACGGCCGGGCAGAAAGCGGCCGCGACCGGCGACGTTGACGAGCCGTGGCTCGGTCTCGAGCACCGTGAGCATGTGCTCGGCATAGTCGTCCCAGTCCGTCGCCAGGTGCATCCGCCCGCCGGGCTTGAGCTTCGCTGCGATCAGGACGGCGAAGGACGGCTGCACCAGGCGGCGTTTGCGGTGGCGCTTCTTGGGCCAGGGATCGGGGAAGAACACCAGCACCGCGTCCAGGCTCGCATGGGGGATCCGCCGCTCGAGCACGTCCACGGCATCGCCGCGGATGACACGGACGTTCTGCAGTGCCCCCTCGGCAAGCTGTGCCAGCAGGCGCCCGATGCCGGGGTCATAGACGTCGACCCCCAGGTAATCCCGCTCCGGATGCGTCTGCGCCATCTCCACCAGCGCCTCTCCCATCCCGAAGCCGATCTCCACATAGCGCGGCGCCCGACGCCCGAAGACGCGGTCCAGGTCGAGCTGCTCCTGCACCTCGCCATCGTCGATTCCGTAACGGCACCAGTATGTGGCGAGCGCACGACGCTGGGCGTGCGTCATGCGGCCCTGTCGGCGGACGTAGCTGCGGATGGGTCGCCGCGGGGCCGGTGCGTCGGCGAGGCTTCGCTGCCGCTGGGCCATGGGGCACGATGGGGGAGAGATCGACGCCGCCGCGCGCCTCAGAAGAAGGTACCCTCGACGGGCGAGGACGCGCTGGCGAAACGCTTGCGCGGGATGCGCCCGGCGAGATACGCCTCACGACCGGCCTCGACCGCTTTGCGCATGGCCTGGGCCATGAGCACCGGGTTCTTCGCCCCGGCGATGGCGGTGTTCATGAGCACGCCGTGGCAGCCGAGCTCCATGGCCACCGAGGCGTCCGATGCGGTGCCCACGCCCGCGTCCACGATGATGGGGACCCCGGCGTTCTCCACGATGGTCACGATGTTGTACGGGTTGCGGATCCCGAGCCCGGAGCCGATGGGCGCCGCGAGCGGCATGACCGACACGCAGCCGACGTCCTCCAGGCGCTTGGCCATGACCGGATCATCGTTGGTGTACACCATGACCTTGAAGCCGTCCGCCACCAGCTCCTCCGCCGCCTTCAAGGTCTCCACCACATCCGGGAACAGCGTCTTCTCGTCGCCCAGCACCTCGAGCTTCACCAGGTCGTGGCCGTCGAGCAGCTCGCGCGCGAGACGGCAGGTGCGAACCGCGCTGCGCGCGTCGTAGCAGCCCGCGGTGTTGGGCAGAATGGTGTAACGCTCGGGCGAGAGCGCGTCCAGCAGATTGGGCTCGCCCGGGTCCTGCCCGATGTTCGTGCGCCGGATCGCCACGGTCACGATCTGCGCGCCCGACGCCTCGATGGCGCGTCGCGTCTCCTCGAAGTCGCGGTACTTGCCGGTACCAACGATGAGCCGCGAACGATACTCCGCCCCCGCGATCTGCAGCGGCGTGTCCACTGCTTGAGTCTGTTCCGCCGTCCGTTGTTGGATCTGTTCCGCGCTTGCCATGATCACCGAATCCGTTGTGCGCTCTCGTTGGGACGTCGATCAGCCGCCACCGATGGCGCGCACGATCTCCACCCGATCGCCCTCGTGCAGGCCCACCTGCGCATACTCGCTGCGCGGCACGACCTCCTCGTTCACCTCCACCGCGAAGCGTTTGCCCGTCAGCTCGAGGCGCTCGAGAAGGGCGGCGACGCTGGCACCGTCCGGGAGCTGCCGTGTCTCGCCGTTCAAAAGGATTTGCATATCACTAACTTGGGGTGCGGGAGTGTGGATGTCAACGCATGCGGCTCGCACTGCGCATGCGCCGCCGCGGTCCCCGGGCGCAGGCGCTCACCTTTCGAACAATTATACTAGCCGGAGCCCGAAGAGGCCGGCGTCCCCTTGAGGCGCCGGGCCCTGCGACCGAAGGAGCGTATCGACCGTGGCCACCGAGACACCCCAGCGCACCCGGAAACCCCGGCGCGCGCCGCGTCGCTCGCCGGGCGCCGGACGGCGCAGCGTGTATCTGGTGGATGGGGCCCGCACCCCGTTTCTCAAAGCGCGCGGCGCGCCGGGTCCCTTCTCCGCCGCCGACCTCGCCGTGCAGGCGGGCCGCCGCCTGCTGCTGCGCCAGCCCTTCGACCCGAGCGCGCTGGACGAAGTCATTGTCGGGTGCATCATTCCGGGGCCGGACGAGGCGAATATCGGCCGCGTGACGGCGCTGCGGCTCGGTTGCGGGGAACATGTCCCCGCCTGGACGGTGCAGCGTAATTGCGGCTCGGGGCTGCAGGCCGTCGACTGCGCCGCGCAGGCGATCGCCGACGGGCGTTCCGAGCTGGTGCTCGCCGGAGGCACCGAGTCCATGAGCCACGCGCCGGTGCTGTGGCGCCCCGAGATGGTGGCGCTGCTGGCGGCCTGGTCGCGGGCGCGCGGGCCGGGTGAGCGCGTGAAGGCGCTGGCACGCCTGCGCCCCGCCCACCTCAAGCCCATCATCGGGCTGCTGCGCGGCCTGCGCGACCCCGTGGTGGGCCTCTCCATGGGGCAGACCGCGGAGGTCCTGTCCAAGCGCTTCGGTATCACCCGCGAGGAGATGGACGCCTTCGCCGTCCAGAGCCATCAGCGCCTGGCCAAGGCGCAGGAGGAGGGACGCCTGGACGAGGTGGAGCCCGTCTATCACGACGCCACCGTGCACGATGTCGACGACGGCGTGCGCCCGGACACCAGCACCGCGGCGCTGGCCAAGCTCAGGCCTGCGTTCGACCCGCCCTTCGGGCAGGTGACCGCGGGCAACAGCGCCCAGGTCACAGACGGCGCCGCGTGGGTGCTGGTGGCGGGCGAGCGGGCGGTGAAACGCTATGGCCTCGAACCCCGCGCGCGCATGGTCGATGCGCAGTGGGCCGGTCTGGATCCGGCCCAGATGGGGCTCGGCCCGGTGTACGCGTCCACGCCGCTCCTCAAGCGGCACGGGCTCGGGCTGGACCAACTGGATCACGTGGAGATCAATGAGGCGTTCGCCGCGCAGGTGCTGGCCTGCCTGGCCGCTTGGCGCGACCGCGCTTTCTGCCGCGATCAGCTCGGTCTGCGCAGCGCGCTCGGGGCGCTGGACCCGGAGCGGCTGAACGTGGACGGCGGCGCCATCGCCATCGGGCACCCCGTGGGCACCAGCGGGGCGCGCCTCGTGCTGCACCTGCTGCATGTGCTGGCCCAGCGCGGTGGCACGCGGGCGCTGGCGACGCTGTGCATCGGGGGCGGGCAGGGCGGCGCCATGCTGATCGAGCGGGCGTGACTATGCCCGAGGACACGCAGCTCAGACACTGGCGGCTGCGCGAGGACGCAACGGGGATCGCCTGGCTGCACTTCGATCAGGCGGAAGCGTCGACCAACACCCTCGGGCGGGAGACGCTCGGGGAGCTCGACGACGTGCTGGCGCGGCTGGCGGAGGCGACGCCGCGCGGGCTGGTCATCCTGTCGGACAAGCCGAGCGGGTTCATCGCGGGCGCCGACGTGCGCGCGTTCCGCGAGCTGCGCAATCGCCACGAGGCGCTGCAGGCCATCCGTCAGGGACAGTCGGTGCTCGACCGCCTCGCCGCCCTTAGAGTGCCCACGGTCGCCCTCATTCACGGTCACTGTCTGGGCGGCGGGCTGGAGCTCGCGCTCGCCTGCCGCTACCGGGTGGCGGAGCACGACGCCTCCCTGGCGCTGCCGGAGGTGCGCCTGGGGATCCACCCGGGGTTCGGCGGGACCTGGCGGCTGCCGCGCGTCATCGGGGCGCCGCGCGCCCTCGATCTGATGTTGAGCGGTCGCAGCGTGCGCGGGCGTCAAGCCCGGCGTCTGGGGCTCGTCGATCACGCCGTCCCCGAGCGGCAGCTCCAACGGGCGGCGCACAGCCTGGCCCTGGAGCCGCCGCGGCGGCAGCGGCCCGCGGCTGCGGCGCGCGCCGCGGGCTCAGCCGCCCTGCGGCCTCTGCTGGCCTGGTACTTGAAACGCCAAGTGGCCCGCCGCGCCAATCCCCGCCACTATCCCGCACCCTTCGCGCTCATCGACATCTGGCGCCGGCACGGGGGCAATGGGCGTGCGATGCTGCGCGCGGAGGCCGAGTCGGTGGCCGCGCTCATCACCGGCTCCACCGCGCGGAGCCTGGTGCACGTATTCTTTCTGCGCGAGCGGCTGCGCGGTTCGGGCAAGGAAGGCAGGGACAAGGAGATGGAGGAGGCGCCGCGCCCGCGCCGCGTGCACGTGATCGGCGCCGGCACCATGGGCGCGGACATCGCCGCCTGGTGCGTGCTCCAGGGGCTCGCCGTGAGCGTGCAGGACACACGCCCGGAGGCCATCGCTACGGCGCTGCGCCGAGCCGAGGGGTTGCTCAAACGCAGGCTGCGCGAGCCACGGCGGGTGCAGAACGCCTTCGATCACCTGATCCCGGACGAACACGGCGCGGGCGTCGGGCGCGCCGACGTCGTCATCGAGGCCATCGTCGAGAAGGCGGACGCGAAGCAGGCGCTGTTCGCCGACGTCGAACGCCGCGCCGCCCCGGAGGCGCTGCTCGCCACCAACACCTCCAGCATCCCGCTGGAGACCATCGCCGAGGCCCTCCAGAGCCGTGAGCGGTTGGTGGGCCTTCACTTCTTCAATCCGGTCCGCAGGATGCCGCTCGTCGAGGTCGTGGCCGGGCAGAGCAGCGGCCGCACCGCGCTCGCCCGGGCGCGTGCGTTCGCGACCCAGATCGACCGCCTGCCGCTCCCGGTCAAGAGCGCGCCGGGTTTCCTGGTCAACCGCGTGCTGACGCCCTACCTGCTCGAGGCCGTGGTGCTGCACACCGAAGGGATCGCCATCGAGCGCATCGATGGCGCGGCCACCGACTTCGGCATGCCCATGGGTCCGATCCTGCTGGCCGACACCGTCGGTCTCGACGTATGCCTGTCGGTGGCCGAGGTCCTCGCCGAGACCCTGGACGTTTCCGTGCCCGATCGCCTGCGCGAGCTGGTCGCCGCGGGGCATCTGGGGGCCAAGTCCGGGCACGGCTTCTACCGCCACCAGGCGAAGAAGCGCCCGCAGCCCGTCGACGACGGGGGCGGCTCGGCCGATCTCGGCGCCGTCCAGGACCGGCTGGTTCTGCGCCTCCTGAACGAGGCGGTGGCCTGCCTGCGCGAAGGGGTGGTCGCCGACGCGGATCTGCTCGACGCCGGCATGGTGTTCGGGACCGGCTTCGCGCCCTTCCGGGGCGGTCCCATGCACTACGCGCGCAGCGAGGGCGTCGAGGCTGTGGTGGAGAGACTGCACCGCCTCGCGGAGCGCCACGGCGCCCGCTTTCAGCCGGACCCCGGCTGGGAGCAGCTCAAATAGCGGCGACCCGCGCACCGCCGACGCAACCGCTTGCGCCGGATATCGGGAGGAATAGAACCATGCGTGTCCCGTGCGGGTGTAGTTCAATGGTAGAACCTCAGCTTCCCAAGCTGATGACGTGGGTTCGATTCCCATCACCCGCTCCAGTCTGAATTCCCGCCATTCAGCCATTTACCAACTTGCGGTGGTCGCGGGCCCGATGCTGGCCGCACGGTTTTCTGTACCGCTAGTCGGCACCCCGGTAGTGCTATGAAGGCCAGTCTAAATCAGGATTGGGGTCGGGACACTTGGGCATAACGTTGCAGGAAAAACCGACTATTTGCATGCCGGGGGAATTGATTCCGTCAGGTGTAACACGCAGCGTGGACTCACGACCGCCGTGACTTGTACCTTTGAGCTGGAAAGGTCCCCAAGCAAGGGCACTAGCCCTTTCGATGTGCTTAGCCAATGCAGCGTTTTTTCGCTTGTGTATGTCAAGGCCGACCTTGACGTTCCGAGCGACCATAAATGCATTGGCATACATTGGCATAGCACCGCTCGGGGGAGTCTTACCGTCGGAAAGCCGTGGCGCAATCGTAGCTGGTGCGTACCTCCACGCCTTGCTATCGAAGAGCCAAGGAGCCCACCACTCTCGCAGCAACGTCACGAGTATTAGCTCGCCCGATACTGGCATGCCGGATGCATCGAACGGGATCCGTTGCGCGTCGCCCGCCGCACTTCGCACTACCATCTGGTCGGATGTGCCATCCGGCGGAACAACTGCCTCAAGCGGTCGCCATTGACTGGCTTCCGCCGTCCAGAACGACGAGGGCGAGTAAAGCGTTGGGTAGTACGTGTTACCTTTCATGTCGCTTCGCCGGGCGAGGCGGAGCTTGTTCTTGAGCTCATCGAACACATGCGAGGAACCATTCACGGGCACCTGTGCGGATTCCAGTGCAATCTGCCAGATGTTCCACACCGTCGTCCCGCTGCTTACCCAAAACGATTGTTCCGGGTTGGGGACCTGGTTCATCAACGCAGCGAAGGCACTTGCGTTGGCAATTTGGCTGGCTGTAGGGCTTCCTCCTCCGAAATCGAGGTCTTCCGGCGCAATCGGATACCCCGCAGGCTTTAGAGACTTATAAACAACATTCTTCAGCGTGGGCGGCGTTGCCGATGCAACTGACCGCATGTCTTTCGCTTGCGTTGTCTTTGCACGCAACTCTTCGGCGATTGCGGCGATTTGGCCAATGACCTTGTCGGAAGGGCAGATGTTCATGGCTTTGTCGGCGAACCTTCCCGAACACCCGGGCCAAATCCATCTCAAGAGCGTTGTTGACAGAGTGCGGTTTCGCGCCCCCGCATCAGGAGAAGGGAAGTGCCGCCCCATACGGGGCGGCACTTCCTCGTCTCCGTCTTGCAGACGTATATCCGCCTAAGTCGTCGTCCAATTAAGGCCGGGATCCGGATTGGGGGACTTGGGCAGCTTCTCACAGACAAATGCAATTATCTGCGGACCAGGCACGTCAATGCCCGAATCCGTCGTCGTACAGTCGTGGTCGGCCGAGTGCGTGTCGCGGGAATAATGCCCCTTGACCGAGAAGGGACCCCATCCGCCGGAGGCCTGCGTAGCGAGATGAGTAGTGAATTTCTTATTGTGCTCGCTTTTCATGTCCTGTGTGATATGCAATTTGCGCGCAACAATCATTGCGGTGGGGAAGAGAGGCATAAAGCCATGGGGAGGGGAGCCACCGTCCGAAATCGGAGTGGATTCCTGTGACCATTTCCAGGCGCGACTGTGAAAGATGGAAGGGTCCAGCCAGCTCCGCAAAATCGGAATTTGAAGTAACTCAACTCTCAACGACAATCCCTCCGTGTCGGCCTGATAGTCCTCCGACTGGCTGCTGTACTCTGCGCCACCCGACGCGTGCCACAGTCCCCAAGATGCAGATGCTTGCGTCCCCCAAGCGGTCGATTCATTTCGCTCATGTGTCTCGAGGTCCTGGAGGTCGAAGTAGAAATTCGTCCACGAGTCATCGTACTTGCCGGTTAGCGCTTCATCCGGAAAATAGAAAGTTGGGAAGTAGGTGTCGCCCCTCTGGTTAGCGCGCCGGTCCATGTTAAGATTCCCTCTCAGCGTGCCGTATCTCGCTTGGGGGCCTCTTCCCGTCAGGTTGGCGATTATGCCTCTCGCTTGTTCAACATACTCCTTGTTTCCTTCCGCCTCCCATGCATTAAAAGCGCTCACCACATCATCCCGCAACATCGGGCCACTTGTGTTGAACCTCCGAACGTCTTCCGGCTGTGCGTTTGGTGCGTTGGCCAGCGCCCTTGCGGCGTCGTATTTGTTCCATGCGCTTCTGTAAGCTTGCTTATAGCTTTCATAAGCCTTGACGGCGGGCGATGGCCCGGTGGACGGCTTTTCCTCGTCAGTGAAAGGGTCCTTTTTCGTTGTCGTAGCGACCAGATAATTCTGGGCTTTCTCGAGCATCGTCTTTTCTTTTTCGCTCAATTCCGCCGCCGGCAAATCGACTTCCTGCAGGGCCCGACTGTAGATATCCCAAACCTTGTCACCCGTCTGGCTCCAGGCCTTATCGGCATTCGGAATATTGTTGACTAGTAGAGCGAAGTCGGCAGATGCGTTGATCTCCTCCTTTGCTGCAAGATCGCCAAAGTGCAAATCGCCTTGCGAAATCGCGACTCCAGGTGTCGCAAACGAGTAGAAGACGTCCTCCTCCTTAGGGGCCCCAGCATTGATATCGTCTGCTGCGGTCATGATTGCGTAGATTTTCGAACACAAAGAAGCCATCACCTGATTGTTATCGGCTTTCGCCATAACGCCCTCCTTTTCCCTTGCTGGGGCGATAGACACAGGCTTCTCGTAAGCAAGAAGCCCAGAACCACTCGACAGCACGCTGTGAGTTTCCTTGAATTTGCCAGCTCCGTATTGGGAATTAGAATCCTTTCTCTGCTTATTACACAAAGCCACGTTCCTGTCAATGCGTATTTTGGGAGGCTAGGTGAGGTCGTTTGGAGCTCGCAACCTGAGGCTAGAGAAGGTTTCGATACTGGTCGGCGAGGAGTGTTTGTTTCGTCGCATCGACTCATTGATCTCGTTACCGATCGGAAGCGTTGCCTCGTGGCGTTGTTAGCGGAAGTCGTGGAGGTGTCGGATGGGGAGAGGCGTCCGACTGGATCTGTAAAAGGCGTTTGAAGGCGGTGCTCCTGAGCCTGCCCGAGGCGGCGGAGGGCAGCGCCACCGCCTGACGTATCCAGCGCGCGCGGCAGCCGGAGCGCCATGGCCGGGAACGCGAGCAGCGCGCGGATGCGTACGACGTGGGCGAGGATGGAGGGCGGTATCGCGGCCCCACGCGCTGCCGCGGCTGAGCACTGGTGACCGGCTTCGGGCGGGTCGCTGTCGCAACCACTTGAAAGGCGGGCGGGGCGCTGCCGCACACCTCCGCGGTAGTCGGCGGCACCTATCAGCCCCGCAATCGCGCCGAGAAGGCGCCCCTTCAGAAGGAGAAAAGCCCCGCGCGGGGGCGGGGCTTGTAAAGCTGCTTTCAAGGAAGCTTTTACTTCTTGCGACCAGCCGTCTCACTTCTTCATGGTCGCGGGCACCGCGGTCATCCCGTTGTCATCAGTCGACCGGGAGAAATATCGCAAATTGCTGGTCCGCGCATGCGTTCACATCACAAGCGCCGTCGAAGGAGCCAATCTGCTCGGCGACCCTGCCGGGAATGAGGCCCTCG
>JABAHS010028440.1_pt3 | contig 11334 bp, 12 predicted proteins | sample 7062111 | NCBI WGS metagenome assembly JABAHS01 (sample SAMN14534600, study PRJNA622989) | marine sediment metagenome | biome: marine biome [ENVO:00000428]; feature: marine pelagic biome [ENVO:01000023]; material: deep marine sediment [ENVO:00002113]; isolation source: pool of 4 deep marine... | reverse complement strand
GCCGCCTGGCTCGAGTTCCCGGCTGAGTTCGGGGCGGTCGGGATAGACATTGACGCCGTCGACGGTCGGCGGCTCGATCGCCGGTATTTGCGTTTCCAGTTGCCCCAGCGCCTTGATCGTGATGACACGGGTAATCGGCTCGCCGGCCTTCAGGTCGTCGGGCTGCCGCGACCAGTTGTCTTCGAGCTGCAGATCCTTGGCCGGCAGCCATGTGGCATCCGGGAAGTCGGCCGGCGGCTCGGGAATCGGCAGGACACGAATCGTTTGCGCATCCGACTCGAATACCTTGCGCCCGGTGATGCGGCCGTCGCGCAGCACGCGCGCCTCGAATCGCGCCGGTGAAATCGTCACCTCGCCGCTCTCCTGTGGAAAAATTGCGTAGACACGCTCCACGACGTTGTAGGTACGGCCGTTCAGGAGTGCGTCGTAGCTGCGCTCCGCACCAGCCATCTCGATCAGCACCTCTGCGCCGCTGAATTCCGGGTCGCGCAGGGCCGGCTGCCGTGTCGGTACGGCGCGATAGACCTTGATACGGTAGAGCACCTGCGCCTGCACGTAGGACTCCGAGAAGTCCACTTCGCCGGTGATGAACACGTCAGCCTCGCCGGGCGGGGCATCGGCCGCCTGCCTCACGGTAACCTGCAGCGGCTGACTGCTCTCTGAGCCTACGGAGACAGCCGGTATCACCAGTTCACCGGTCCGCTTCGCCATGAGCTGGTAGCTCCACGTTCGGCTGCGCGAAATCTCACCGTTAATGATCATGGTATTGCTGAGTTGGCTGCTCTGCCCGACGTAGAAGTCCTCGTGAAGCGCGGAAATGTCCGGCTGCAAGTCGATCTCGGTGTCCACGACGATCTCCAGAGTAAACGACTCGTTGAGGTCGATCGTATTGCGGTCCACGCGCGCCGTTACCGTGGCCTGTGCCATGCTTAACGCCATCAGCAGCATGCTGGCCCCAAGCCATGCGCAAGACCTGGCAGGAACACGCGGGCTCACCATGGCTGTACCTCGTCGTCGGGCCAGAGGTTGTTGCCGTCCTGGTCGCGGCCCATCCTCTGGTACTGGTAGCGGAACTTGCGGCGCAGCAGTCCGCCCGGATCGTTGGGGATGCGGCGCAGCCACTGTTCCATCGCCTGTTGCGCCTCCTGTTCACGGCGCAGCGCCTCGAGCTGCTCTTCGCTCAGCTGCGGTGACTGTTGCCGGGCCCTCTGCTCGGCCTCCTCCGCCGCCCGCTGCAGCTCTTCCTGCAACGCTCGCATGTCCTCTTCGTTCATCTCTTCTTCACGTTGCGAAACATTCTGTTCGCCGGACTGGCTCTGCGATTCCGAGGAGCCTTCCGAGCCCTGGTTCTCGGACGAGGCGTCGCTGTCGGACTCCTGGCTGTCGCCGCCCGACTGATCCGAGGACTGCTGGTCGTCGCCCTGGTTCTGCTGCTGCGACTGCTGCTCCTCCATCATTTGCGCGAGCAAATCCCGGTTATACGCCGCATCCTCGTTGCCCGGGTCTGCCTCCAGCACCTGTTCGTAGGCGTCGATCGCGGACTCGAACTCGCCTTGCCGCGCCAGCGCATTGCCGAGGTTGTAGAGATTACGCTGGCCGTCCTCCTCCGCGAACCGTGCCGCGCTCTGCGCATAGGCGCCGGCCTCGTACTCGGCGACCGCGCGCCACTCGGAATCCTCGAACAGCGCCGCCGCGTCCTCGGCATTGCCTGCTTCGAGCTGCCGTTGCGCCTGCTGGTTCTTGTTCAGCCAGAGATCGTCCCAGAGGGAAGCCTCTGCAGGCTCGCTTAGCGGTAATGTCGCCAACGCGATCATCGCCACCCAGCCACGCCGGAAGGCAAGCGCGCCGAGCGGCAGCAGCAACACGGCCAGCCATGGGCCTTCCTCGCGCCACCGGTCCGTCGCCAGCTTGTCGTCGCTCGCCTTGCGCGAGCTGACTTCACCCGCCATCAGGTAGTCGAGGTCGCGGCCGTCGGAGGTCAGCGTCGCGTAACGCCCGCCGCCGCTCAGCGCGAGCTCACGCAGCCCGCGCTCCTCGAGGCGGGCGACCGCAATGCGTCCCGACTGGTCGGTCACGAAACCGCCCGAGAGCCTGGGTATCGGCGCGCCCTCGCTGCTGCCGACGCCTAGCACGGACAGCGTATACCCTGCCTCGCGAAGATCGCGCGCCGCGCGTTCCGTGGCGGGCGACGAACCGCCATCGGTAATCAGCAGCACTTCACCGAAAGCGGCGCCGGCCTGTTCGAGCAGCTGCTGCCCCTTGTAGATCGCGGCCGTCGGGTAGCTGCCGCGGCTCGGCATGATGTCCGTGCTCAGGCTGTTGACCAGTGCCGCGATCGTATCGGTGTCCGACGTCAGCGGCGTAACGGTAAAGGCGTTGGACGAGTAAACCACCAGCGCCGTCTGGCCGCTGGCGCGGCGCTCGAGGATGTCGAGAATCTTGAGGCGCGCGCGGAGCATCCGGCTGGGTGAAACGTCCTGCGCATCCATGGACCGCGACAGATCGAGTGCGACGACGAGTGCCTGGTCCGAGCGAAACACCGGCTGCTCGATGCGCTCCCAGGCCGGGCCCGCAAGCGACAGCACGGCGATCATGCCGCTGAGCCCTAGCAGCCACCAGCGCAGGTCGGATTTACGGTTCGGCGAACCCGACAGCACGTGCGGCGCAAGCGCAGGATCGACGACATTCTGCCAACTGCCGGGCCCCAGCCGGCGCCGCGCCAGCAGGATCGCAGCGGCGACCACCGCGGGTATGGCCCACAGCCATTCGGGCCTAAGGAAATGGAAATCAGCCGGCACGGGTCTGTACCCCGCTGATGCGCCGCAGGCGCAACGACTGCAGCAGGCTCACGATGCCGAGGAATGCCGAGAGCGCGAAGGCCCCGGCTAGCGGCCAGAAATACAGGGACTGCACCGGGCGGAAGCCGGCTTCCGGCTCCTCGACCGGTTCGAGTTCGTCGACGAGCCGGTAGATTTCCTGCAGCGTCGCGGTGTCCGTCGCACGGAAATAGCGCCCTCCCGTCAGGTCGGCGATACCCGTGAGCGTATCCTCGTCGAGGTCGGCCGACGGGTTGACCCGCCGGCGGCCGCCTATGACCGAAGCCACCTCCATCTGCTCGGCGCCGATGCCTATCGTGTAAATCCGCAGGCCGACCTGCGCGGCGAGTTCGGCGGCTTTCATCGGGTCGATTTCGCCGGCCGTGTTGGCGCCGTCGGTCAGCAGCACCAGCACCTGTTCACCGGCATCCTCTTGCTGGTCGTGGATACGCTTCACCGCGAGCGTGATCGCGTCACCGATCGCCGTCTTCTCGCCTGCAAGGCCGATGAAGGCTTCCATGAGGAGTATCTTCACCGTCTCCCGGTCGAGCGTCAGCGGCACCTGCAGGTAGGCCCGCTCGCCGAACAGGATCAGGCCGATGCGATCGCCCTCGCGGCGCGTGATGAAATCGCTCGCCACGGCTTTCGTAGCCGTGAGACGGTCGACGCGGCGGTTGCCGAGCTCGAAGTCCTTCTGGTCCATGCTGCCCGAGAGATCCACCGCGAGCATCAGGTTGCGGCCCGAGACCGGCACCTCGAGTTCGTCGCCGACCCGTTCCGGGCGCGCCGCCGCGACGACCAGCAGCACCCAGGCGACCATGGCGACCCAGATCCGCCAGTTCAGCAATTGTTCCGCTCGGGAGCGAGTGGAAAGCACATCGAAACCCGCGAAACTCGGCACCCGCAGCCCGGCTTCCTGGAGCTGGTTGGCTTCCGGCAACATCGAACGAACGATGAATGGCAGCGGTAGCGCCAGCAGCACCCATGGCCACGCCAGCGACAGCATCAGGCCACCCTCCCCACCGGCGTCTGCAGCCGCTCCCGGACCGCGGCCAGCATACCGTCGACGTCCACGTCCCCGGCGAGCGTCTCGGGGTCGCGATACGGCAGCTCCAGCAGGCTGCGGCCTGCGCCCTCGCGAAACTTCGGCTCGTCGAGATCGCGGTCGAGCCAGGCGAGCCAGGCATCGCCGGTGAGCCCTGCAACCTCGGAGCGCGGCGCGTAGGCCAGCATCGTACGCCTGAGCAATTCCGACAGCTCCGAACCGAGTATGACCGGGTTACCATGGTAGGCGTATGCTGCGCGGCTCTCTTCGAGCTGACGGAGCGCCTTGCGGCGCGCAGCCGAGCGCGCACGGCGCCTGAGCCAGTCGCGGATCAGCAGGCCCGCCGTGACGACGAGTATCGCCATGAGCACCCACCAACCCGGCGCGAGCGGCCACCAGCCGACCGGCTCGGGCAGATGCAGGCCGCGCAGCGGAATCGCCTGCGGATCCACTAGTGCGTCCTCCGTCCCAGCGCCTTCTGCAAAGCGCTCACGGGATCATCGTCGGTCGACAGCGGCATGAGATGAATGCCGTAGCGCTGGCAAAAACGGTCGAGTTCGTGGGCACGCGCCTCGAACGCGTCGTGATAGTCGCGGCGTGCCGCCTGCGCATGCGTATCGATGGCAAGTTCGTCGCCGTCCCGGACCAGCCGGTAACGCCCTGGCGGCGGCAGCTCCCGCTCGAGCGGATCGCTCAGGACCACCGCCAGCACCTCGTTGTGGCGTGCCACGCTCGACAGGTACGACTGCGCGGCGCGATTGATGCCGATGAAGTCGCTGAGTATCACGACCAGGCTGCCGGGCCGCGCGACACGCCTGAGTGACGCCATCGCCAGCGTTAGCGGCGCTTCGCGGTCTGTCGCATCCGCGCGCTCGCGCCGGGTCCAGTCCGGATGCTCGGCGAGTTCGTGCAGGAATCGCAGTGCCGCCTGCCTGCCGAGCCGCGGTTTCAGTTCGCGATGCACCGTATCGCCAAAGATCAGCCCGCCGAGCCGGTCACCACGATGGTGCGCCGCCCAGGACAGCAACGCGGCGGCGCGGCTCGCGTTCACGGACTTGAAGCAGCCGCGAGTGGCGAAATGCATGTTGGAGCGCAGGTCGACCATGACGAGGACCGGGCGTTCGCGTTCCTCGCGAAACAGCTTGGTGTACGCGGTCGTGCTGCGTGCGGTCACGCGCCAGTCGATCGAACGCGGATCGTCACCCGGCTGGTAGGGCCGCGATTCGTCGAACTCCATGCCGCGGCCGCGGAAATGCGAAACGTACGCACCGGTCTGCAGCGAGCGAACCCTGAGCACGTCGAGCGCGATGGCGCGCGCCGGACCGCTCAGCCGGATCAGGCCCGGCTGCGAAACGCTGACGGGCGAGGCGTTTTCGGAGATGTGGTCGAGCCGCCGCATTACGGCACACCGACACCATCCAGTATCCGCTCGATGACCGAGTTCGCGTCGACGCCGTCTGCCTCGGCTTCGAAGCTCAGCACCAGGCGATGGCGCAGCACGTCGGAAGCAACGTCCTGGATATCTTCTGGACTCACGTAGTCCCGTCCGGCAAGCCAGGCCCGGGCCCGCGCTGTGCGATCGATGCCGATGCTTGCGCGCGGACTGGCGCCGTAGAGAATCTGGCCCTCGAGGCTGCTGTCGACGGCGCCGGGATTTCGCGTCGCGAGCACGATATTGACGATGTACTCCTCGAGTTCCTCCGCGAGGTGCAGGCGCAGGATCTCCTGGCGCGCCTGCATGACGGACGCCACGGACAGCAGCTCCGGCGGCTGGAACGCGTCGCGCTTGCTCGCTTTCGCCTCGTCCCGGTTGAGCACCATGATGCGGCGTTCTTCGGCGGCATTCGGGTAGCCGACCTGCACGTGCAGCAGGAAGCGGTCGAGCTGGGCTTCGGGCAGCGGATACGTCCCTTCCTGCTCGATCGGGTTCTGGGTCGCCATCACGAGGAACAGGTCGTCCAGCGGGTAGCTCTTGTCGCCGACCGAAATCTGTCGCTCCTCCATCGCCTCGAGCAGTGCCGACTGCACCTTGGCGGGGGCACGGTTGATCTCGTCAGCGAGGATCAGGTTATGGAACAGCGGGCCCTTGCGGAACTCGAACGTGCCCTGCTGGGGCCGGTAGATATCGGTGCCCGTGAGATCGGCAGGCAGCAGGTCCGGCGTGAACTGCAGGCGGTGGAAATCGCCCTCGATACTCTCCGCCAGCACCTTGATGGCGCGGGTCTTGGCCAGCCCCGGCGCACCCTCGACCAGCAGGTGACCGTCGCACAGAAGCGCAATGAGCATGCGGTTGATCAGGTGCGACTGCCCGATGATCAAGCGGCTTGCATGCGCCTCGAGTTGCTGGAATTGGTCTGCGACGCTCATCAATGGCTCCCGGGCCGAATTGGGGCCCGACATTGTAGAGAGGATGTCTGTTGAGGCCAACTCGTCACCCTGAATTTTGTCCATCGCCGGATCACTTCGGTAATAATGTCCTGCGGTAAGACAGCGTCGGGCAGGAAACATTGCAGGGAATTCTGGTAAAGACCGGTCTCGCCGCCGTCGTTGCGACCGCGGCGCTGGTGATGCTGGCCGGCTGTGGCGACACGCCGGAGCCGGCGGCGCTGCCGGCGCTGTTGCCGGCGGCCCCGGAATCGGGCGGCTGCGGGGAGCGCGGCTACCTCAGGACCGAGTTCTTCGGCGAGTTCGCCGGCCCGGTCGACTGGTCGGCAGGCGACCTCGATTGCCAGGGAATGCCGCGCCCCGATAGCCAGGGCGCGCGGCTGCGGTTCGCCCGGCAGTCGGGTGACGTATCGCTCGCAATAATCATCGCCTTGCCTGGACTCGAGCGCGGTGCGATAGCGCGCGAACTCGGCAGCAACGTAACGGTGATTGCGGAAGGCGGCGGGCGCTTCTTCAGCAGCTCCGGCCTCGGGAGTTGCTGGACCGATGTGCTGGAACAGGAAGAACTGGGAGGCGGTGCGGACGCCTACTTCGTTGCAGGTACACTCTACTGCATCGCCCCGCTGGCGGAAGTCAACGGCGACTCGAGCGTGACGCTGCGTGACCTCGAATTCGGGGGCTACCTCGACTGGAGCGCCCGATGACGCTCGTACGGACGCTTGTCGTCGCGCTTTGCCTCATGCCGCTCGGCCTGCGCGCGCAGGAACCGCTCGAACAGTCGTTCGAATCGGACGTGCTCGTGATCGTCGGGCGTCACGCCTGCTACCGATTCGACATCTACCTGGCCGTCAGCCCGCCGCAGCAGCAGCGCGGACTCATGTTTGTCCGCGACCTGCCCGAGCGAACGGGCATGCTCTTCGTATACAGGGACGAGAACTACCGGTCGATGTGGATGAGGAACACGTACATCCCGCTCGACATGATGTTTGCCAAGCGCGACGGCAGTATCACGAACATCGAGCGCGAGACCGTGCCGCTTTCGGAGAAATCCATCGTTTCGAGCGAACCCGCTATGTTCGTGCTGGAGCTGAACGCCGGCACCGCACGAGCGCTGTCCATCGACGAAGACAGCCGCTTGCTATGGGAACCGGCAATGCAATAGCCGTCAGAGGACGGCGGCAACGGACCGCGCAATGTGTCCCACGTTGTCGGCCGTTATGCCGGCAATATTGATGCGGCTCGAATCCACCATGTACACCGCGTGGTCCTTCTTCAGGCGCTGTACCTGCTCGGTCGATACGCCGAGAAAGCAGAACATGCCCCTGGCGCGAACGACATGGGAAAAATCGTGTTCCGGCGCTTCGGCGCGCAAGGCGTCGTCCAGCAACTGCCGCATCTGTTGCAGGCGCTCACGCATTTCGCCGAGTTCCGCCTCCCAGTCGGCGCGCAATGCCTCGTCATGGAGAATCGTCTCGACAATGGCGGCGCCGTGATCCGGCGGCATGGAATACATCGTGCGAACCAGGTTGTTGGCCTGCGACTGCACGATATCGCGGGTCTGGCTGTCGGCAGCAACGACGAAGAGGGCACCAACGCGGTCCCGGTAAAGGCCGAAGTTCTTCGAGCACGACGTGCAGACGATCATCTCGGGCACCCGCGCGGCGAGTTCGCGGACGATGAACACATCGGCATCCAGGCCCGTTGCGAAACCCTGGTACGCGACATCGACGAAAGGCAGCAACTCGCGTTCTACGATCACGTCCGCGATGGCGCGCCACTGCGCCTCGTCCGGGTCGATGCCCGTCGGGTTGTGACAGCTGGCGTGCAACAGGACGACGTCGCCCTTCGGAATGTCGTGCAGGGCGTCGAGCATCGCATCGAGATCGAGCGTCTTGCGCTCATCGTCGTAGTACCGGTATGTGCTGAGTTCGAGACCCGCCCCGCCCAGCAGCGGGACGTGATTCGCCCAGGTGGGGCCACTCGCCCACACCGTCGCGTTCTTGCGGGCGCGCAGGATGACGCCGGCGGCGACCCTCAATGAGCCCGAGCCCCCGGGAGTCTGCAGCATGGCGATGCGCTCACCTGCGGCCGCGCCCGCAAAGGTCAGGTCACGCATGGCCTCGTTGAACGCCGCGGACCCCGCAGAACCAATATACGTCTTCGACGCCTGGGATTCGACGAGACGCCGCTCGGCATGCTTGACCACGTCGAGGACGGGCGTTTGCCCTGCCGCGTTTCGATACACGCCGATCCCAAGATCCACCTTGGTCTCGCGCGAATCATTCCGGTATTCGGCGATCAGGCCGATGATGGCGTCGGGTGGCAGGAGCTTCAGCGATTCAAACAACAGACGTCTCCGGGCTGTCTTCAGGATTCGTGAGTTTTACACACGCGGAGCGCAATCGCCTCATTTTTCCTGAAGCAACAAAAAACGCCGGCAGTAAGCCGGCGTTTCATTACCCAGGTAGCACAGGATCAGGACTTGGGCGCCCAGACACTGCACCATCCGTTCGCATTGACGAGCTTGCCCGGGAAGATCTGGCAACCGACCCAACCATCCTTGGCCTCGCCCTGCGCGAGTGCACAGTTCGAACAGTTCTGCACCTCTGCAGGGTTCGCGCGCGACGACGGGTCGACCGTGCTCGCATCATGGGTGTATTTCATGCCCATCGCCATCGGATCGTCTTCCGAGAGTTTCGGCATGTCCTCCGCGCGGGCCGGGCGACCCGGCTGCACGAGAACGCCGGCAGCGGCGACGGCGGATAATTGTATGAACTTACGGCGTGCGATTTTGCTCAACGGACTCTCCTCGATATTTTTTTCGGTTTTCGGCCGGAACGTGCCCAGCAGGTGCCATTCTAAACCACTTACAAATCCAGCGCCGCATTCTACCGGGCGAACCTGAACCTCAGCATAACGGCAAGTACCGATCAGCCGGGCCGTTAAATGAGAACGATAATCATTCCTACGATTGGGCCCGGACCCTTGCGCCGACGCGCTTCGAGAGCCGGTCCCTACGGCCTCTGCGCCGGGTCCGCTTCCCTGAACAGCCAGCGCTCGATGGGTTTCTTCAGGTGGCGTGGAAACAGCACGAAAGCAGCGACGAGCGCGATCAGGCCTACGGGCGGCCACAGCTGGACGACATACATCGGCCACAGCAAAGCACGAACGAAATTCACCATCGAGTCTATGACGAACTGTATAACGAAGCCGATGAGCTCCGAACTCAAGACGTTGTTCATCGCAATGATCTGCGGGATGTCCTCGACGACGGCCTCGCGTATCTCGAAGAACAGGAAAGCGACAGCGAAACCCACCGCGTAGAGACCGCCACCGCGAACATCCCACACCTTGCGAAACCAGGCGCGGAACCAGCCGTGGGCTTTGTCGGGCAGACCGCCGGGGCGCGTCATGGCGTCGCGGCCAAACTCGCCCGCTGCTCGCAGGTTTTCGCCGACGCGCCGCCCGAGCGGCTTGCGTGGCCTGCGGGGCCCCGGCGGCCGCTTCATCGAATCAGCTCTTGTCAAGTTTGTGGATCTTCGTGCCTTCGAGCGTCAGGTTGTACATCAGGCCTTTTGACCCGAAGATAAAGCCGACGACCGGATCCTTGATGTTCTTCGAATCGATCGTCTTGCCGGCGCCGATATCGATCAGTGCGACCGAACCATCGATGCCGATCTTCCAGCCCTCGCTGTTGCGGAACTGGTTCAACGATTCCTTTGTCATGAAGACGATGACGATCGAGCGGGCCTGCGCACCCAGCTGGAAGCCGACCGATCCGCTGGAGGTACGATAGTAATCGACCACCTCCTTGCCGATCAGCAGCGCCCCCTCACCGGTCTCGCCCCCGATCCCGATGCCGACCTTGTAGACCTTCGGGAATACGAGGTAACCGGCGGACTGCTGCAGGAATACGTCTGCGCCATTCACGTTCTTCTTGAAATCCTCGATAGATTCCTTTACGCGCACATCGATTTCAGCGGCGGATGCCGCCATCGCCGGCGGCGGTGCCACCATCGCGCTCACGAGGCCGAAAGCAAATACGAGCTTGAGTAGTCTGGTCATGTTCTCGTCCTGTGTGGTCCTTGGGTCTGGCCGCCGGCTGGCGTATCGGCGGCAATGGTCTGGAAACGTTGCCTGAGCATTCTAACCGCACGCGGCTGAATTCTCACTGAACGACGCCGGCCTCGATGAACGCGGCAAGCAATGCCCGCAGCGTAACGCGCAGACGGCGCGCGCGCACAGCGTCGAACTCAAGTGTTTTCTCATCCATGTAAGCACGCTGCGCCAGTTCGAGCTGCATCGCGTGCACGCCATTGGCGGGATCGCCGTAATGACGTGTAATGTAGCCGCCCCTGAAACGGCCGTTCAATACGGACTCGTAGGAACTCGAGAAGGCGATCGACTGCAGCTCGCGGGCAACACCTGCATCGCAGCTCCGGCCGTCGAAGTTGCCGAGGTTGAGCACCGGCAGCTCGCCGTCGAAGAGCCGCGGCACCCGGCTGGGAATCGAGTGCGCATCCCAGAGATAGGCGCTGCCATGCCGCGCGCGAAGCTCGCCGAGCGCCTGTGCGAGCCGCGCGTGATACGGGCGCCAGTATCGCTCGATGCGTTCGGCCACCTCCGTTGCGGAAACCGGCGCGTCTTCCCGGTACAGTGCTTCTCCCGCGAACGTGTATTGCGGACACAGTCCTGTCGAAACCTGGCCGTCGTACAGCGACGCGTCATTCGACGATCGGTTTAGGTCGACGACGTAACGTGAGTATTGCGCCACCAGCAGTGAGGCGCCGAGTTCCCGCGCGAAGTCGTAGAGTTTGGCAACGTGCCAGTCGGTGTCCGGCATTTCGAGACCCGCAGCGGTCATCCGGCGCCGCTGAGCATCCGGGATCAGGCGACCGTCGTGCGGCACGCTGACGAGCAGCGGCGAGTCGCCTTCGATGAAACGGTAGACCTCGCTCATGCGCCGAGACTCGGCAGCACGGATGCAGCATGCTCACAGAATTCGCCCGAGTTGATCATCGCCGACAAGCGCGCGATATCGCGCGACAGCGATCGGTCCTCGGTATAGCTCGGCGATACGCTGCGTAC
>JABAHS010148084.1_pt2 | contig 11335 bp, 13 predicted proteins | sample 7062111 | NCBI WGS metagenome assembly JABAHS01 (sample SAMN14534600, study PRJNA622989) | marine sediment metagenome | biome: marine biome [ENVO:00000428]; feature: marine pelagic biome [ENVO:01000023]; material: deep marine sediment [ENVO:00002113]; isolation source: pool of 4 deep marine... | reverse complement strand
AGAAAATTACACATAACCGAAGTCAAGCGGAGTTTCTGAGGATTTGAGTGGATGGAATATCCCTGCAATCGCGAATTCGGATGAGATTTTCCTATTGAGATGTGAACGTGATATGAATTAGAAGCGTGCGCGCCGTGTTCGATCCATAAGAATCATCCACGACAACCGGCGGATTTCTTTCTCGTCAGGGAGATCCCGTTTTTCACGATTTTTGGTGTCCAGCTTCTTGGACTTTTTTTCATCTGTGGAAAAAATTCTTTTGTTCATGTCGCCCTCCCATATAATTCAGGGTATGATTCAAACTGTGGTAGGTCATGTGAATTCTTGAGTAATGAGGGTTATACATGCCTCAAACTACATTTGGGCAATTTGATACCAGAGGTGGAGTAGCAATTTAAATTTAAGCTCTTATCATATCTATGAAAAACAAGATATAAATGCAAATTAAGTTTTTGTAATAAGCCAATTTAGAAAAAGTCAGGGCAGGAGATAAGGAGAAACTGAACATTGACGCACCTCAAAACTTGCTCAGAAATTCCCAAATCAAATGGCTCCAACTTGCATCGGTTGAAACCTTAATGTTATGAATCAGGAAATACTCCAGCTTGAGTGCTGAGTAAATGCCCATAACGGAGCTGATGTTGCGAATCGGTTTAAGCAGGTCGGAAAAGGCTTCACCCCTTCGGATTTTATCCAACGACTCAAAGACAGGTCCAGCACCGAGACTGACCAGCAGATAGAACGCACCCATGATGAGAATGGTAAGGAGTACCCACAGAATTCCGCTGCGTCCTTCCAACCATTTGAAGAGGGGACTGAGCAACAAAACAAACATGAAAAAGATCGCCATGGAGAAAGCAAAATTACAGAATGCCTCAATCAATTTGTTAATCTTTATCCAAACTCTGTGCATTTCTTCTCCTCTCTGATATTGATTTTTAGCCAGGAAGCATGGCCAATTTATCTGAACACGGCTAACTTGAATTCATGTCCCGCCACGGTGGGATGAGAAATCTTATACTTCTGCTTGGATCAGCAGATTTTTGGTTTGAGCAAAGAGACGGGGAATAAGATTTCTCCCCCCCCGCAAGCGGGGTCGAAATGACAAACCCATAGTATTTTGATTTAGCTTTACTTGATATGTGCACGTAAAGATTTGTGAATGATACAGGCTAAAGAAGGTACACAAAAAAAGCAAGAGAAATCAGAGTCTTTGCATCCACCTGATCGATCGGGATGAAAGAGCCCCCTAACGCAGCCGAGCCGCAACCGAAAAGAAAATGATTAAAGACAAGATAATTGATGTTATTTTACAACTCATGCCATCGAATTCGTCCCCGTTGGGCACATACCACGGGATTCGAATAGTCTTACATTCGTAACTCAAAAATCAGTGTTAGCTGTGTTATCGGTGTTCAATGTAATAGAGTCATAGTTTTGCCCAAAATCGTTTTGCTTTTCTTCAGACCTGCCTGAATCGCTATTCTTAATCATTTCGTCTAATTTTGCCTACAATGCCACGATTTTATTGAAGAATCTGAGAACATCCAATTTTGTATTGCCTAAAACCTCAAAAAATGCTACCTTTACCTTGAATCAAATCTCAGGTGTGAATGCGGTGGACATTCCTGCTGAATGGGAAAAACTTGACGCCTCAGAGCTTAGCGGCACCCTTATGGTGGTGGGGGCGCCCGATGTCGGAAAAACTACGTTTGCCCGGTATCTTTTTAAACGTTTGGATGCAGGCAAATCTCGAAGAGGTTACCTGGATGGCGATCCCGGCCAAAGCAGTTTAGGGCCGCCGTGCACGATGTCTTTGACCGCTGCTAAAGATGAGAACGATGCCTTTCCACCCGCTGGTGAAACCTGGCGATATTTTGTCGGGTCGGTTTCACCAACCGGGCACATGCTTCCGGTTTTGACCGGGGCAGCGCGTCTCGTGGCAGCAGCCAAAGAAGCCGCCATCTCGACGATCGTCTATGATACAAACGGATTCGTAGACCCGGGTCTCGGCGGTTTCTATCTCAAGATGGCGGAGATTGATTTGTTAAAACCGCAAGTTATATTCGCGATTCAGCGGCAGCAGGAATTGGAATCTCTACTCATACCCTTGCGGCGCAGTAAGCGTACACATGTCATTGACCTTCCCATGTCCCCTGATGCGCAGCGTCGAGAGAGACCTTTCCGGCAAGAATATCGAGCACAAAGCTTCGCGAGGTATTTCCAAAGCTCAGCCTTTTTGAGGATCAATTGGCGAAGCTTTGTGATTTTTCCTACACCTCACTTTATGCTTCATCAGCTTGTGGCCTTGGAGGATGCCAGAGGGTTCACTCTCGGATTGGGTATCGTGGAGGAAATCGATCGGATTTTCAGCCAGGTGTATTTACGCACGCCTTTGCATTCATTGGACGAGGTGGATGCCATTCGCGTGGGAGACGTGGCCGTTGACCCGGAGACCTTCAGAGATCGACGTCTTAACCGAAAATCGTGAAATTGTCAAACGCAGCAAGGTGAAAATTCGTTTTACAAGACTATTTTCCATTGCAAAGAAGGTAGGGTTATGTTATATTTGGTCGCGGTTTCATACAAACCAAATGACAAACTCTGAAGAGAGGTGATAATCTTATAAAACACGGGATTTAGTTTGGCATGAAAACATCCGGAATTGAGCTTATTGCTGAATTAAATGGCTGCTCATCAGTTATATTAAACGATGAAGAAAAATTAAAACATACTCTGACAGATGGGATTGTCAAATGCGGCTTACATCAGGTAAGCGTGAACAGTCACAAATTTCAACCGATTGGAGTCACGGTTATATCCATCATTAATGAGTCCCATATCGCCATCCACACTTACCCCGAAGCCCACCATGCATCCGTTGATATCTTTCATTGCTCCACCGATGCTGAACCACTCATGAATCTCTTGGACTTTCTAAAGAATACTCTCAATGCGAAGTCGGTCAAATTTATGGAAGTCTCGAGGGGGCAGAAGTTAGAGTTTCTTGAGGATAACTGTGTGACCTCTCCGGCCAGCTACGGCTTCGAAGTCCGATACCATTTCAAAAAAATGCTTCTTTCGAAAAACTCGAGGTTTCATAAGATCGAGGTGGTTGAGAATGAGAATTTTGGCCGGATGATGTTTTTGGATGGAGACTTGCAGATTGCGGAAAAAGATGTGCACGTGTATAACGACGCAATGGTAACTCCCTTGGTGAGTAGGCGTAAGCTGGGAAATGTGGCCATTCTGGGTGGAGGGGATGGCGGGGTGCTTAATGAATTGTTAAAATACCAGCCAAAGCATGTGACGTTGGTTGATATTGACGAAGACGTGATCTCGATCTCCAAGCAATATTTCAAAATGGTGTGCAGTGAGGCCTTTGAGCAGCCAAACGTGCGAGTGATCGTTGGCGATGCAACCGAATTTCTCGAAAATCATCATGACTTCGATGCCGTGATTTACGATTTAACCATGGATCCGGAGTTGTCGACCAAGAAGGACAAACAGCAATTTCTGAGCGAAATTTTCTCTCAAATCAATGCGAGTTTAAAGAGTGATGGGCTCCTCAGTATGCAATGCTGTTCGGAATTCAATACTATCGCCCTTGAACTTATTAGAAATACGCTTTCAGAAGAGTTCACGGATTGCAGATTTAAAACAATGTTTATTCCATCATATTGCGAACCGTGGGTTTTTGGTACGGCTGTACCGAAAAATGGTGACCGTTAACAAACTTCAAATTCAGTGATTGGAACATTCGGAGCACTTTGGGGCGGATTCGGTGTGATGTTTCTGCTCGGATTTGGAATTTTTCGACTTTTCCCAATAGCTATGGATGCGTTTTCTTATCAACTCGAGTGGTACCATCAGCTATGTTTGGTGGCGAATGTGTCTTATCTGGCCTACGCAGAAGGCTATCGGGGCTTTCAGAAGAAGTTTTCCCCAAGGGTGGTCGCTCGCATGAAGTATTTGAAATCGAATCCGAATATGAAACATACGCTCTTGGCTCCGCTGTTTTGCATGGGATATATTTGTTCAACTAAACAAAGAAAAATTTTGAATATTTCACTGTTAATTGGGATCGTTTTTTTGATCGTACTCATTCGCTTCTTAAACCAACCGTGGCGCGGGATTATTGATGTGGGTGTTGTCATCGGTCTGGTTTGGGGAGTCTGTTCTATTTTTCTTATGACAATAAAGGCCTTTGTGGGAGGCGGGACTGAATATAATCCTGAAATTCCGCAACGATGCTGAGCTAAATGTTGGAGATGCTGTTTCAAAGCATTGACATAAGTCGATAAAAAACAAGGTTAAAGCTAATGTCACAGTTTTGGCAAAAACGAAAATAGCCCTTGAAATTTACGTAATTTTTTTTTATACTCCCAAGTTAAGAAGGAGGATTCGCTTATACAGAGAGGCTATTTTATGGGAATGACAGTAACCGAAAAAATCCTGGCTAATCGAGCCGGTGCGAAGGAGGTTAAGCCGGGTGATTTGATTTTTGTGAAAATCGATATTGCCATGGCGACAGACATTTCTTCGCCATTAACCATAAAAGTGTTTAAGGAAATGGGGGGTGAGAAGGTTTTTGACCCGGACAAGGTACCCCTCGTGCATGACCATCTCATACCCGCAAAGGACATCAAGTCTGCGGAATTTTCCAAAATGATGCGTCACTTTGCTCGGGAGCAAGGCATCAAGAATTATTACGAGGTGGGACGCTCAGGTATTTCCCATCAGTTGCTGCCGGAACAAGGCCTAATCCATCCGGGAGATGTGGTGTTCGGCGCAGATTCTCATAGTACGACCTACGGAGGTTTGGGCTGTTTCGCGACCGGAGTGGGCAGCACAGACATGGCCGCCGCGTGGGTGTTGGGCGAAAGCTGGATCCGAGTCCCCGAGTCGATAAAAATCACATTCAGAGGCAAACTCCCTGAATGGGTCTGCGCAAAAGATATGATGCTGTTGGTGTGTCGGGATCTTGGACTCGAAGGCGGCACATACAAGGCACTTGAGTTTAGCGGCCCTACAATTAGCGATATGCCCATGTACGATCGGTTTGTTTTTTCGAATATGACCATTGAATGTGGCGGAAAAAATGGCGTTGTCGTTGCAGACGAGGTCACCAAAGAATACTTGAAGGAGCGAGCAAAAAAACCCGAAGCAGAGTGGATGTTTTTTGAAGCTGATCCGGATGCCGAATACTGCCACGAATTGACTTACGACGTAAGTGATTTACAACCGATGGTGGCCCAGCCACATCTCCCCGGAAACGTTGTTCCGGTGTCGGAAACGGAGCCGGTTCCCGTGGATCAGGTTTACATTGGCTCCTGCACGAATGGCAAGATTGAAGATCTGCGACTTGCCGCACAAGTGCTGAAGGGCAAAAAAGTCAGCGAAAATACTCGCATGGTCGTTGTGCCGGCCACCGAACAAATCTACCATGAAATGCTGCAAGAGGGGTTGGCCGAAATTTTTCACGAATCAGGTGCCTCCATTGGACCGCCCACATGCGGAGCTTGTTTTGGGGCGCACATGGGAGTGATGGCGGAGGATGAGGTTGGTGTTTTTACCACAAACAGAAACTTCGTTGGCAGAAACGGACATCCCTCGGCTAAGGTATATTTGGTGAGTCCGACAGTCGCTGCTGCAACCGCAATTCGAGGAGTAATTACGGATCCAAGAGAGGTTCTTAACTAAAGTCAGAAAGCGAGTCTGTGAGAGAACACAACGGGGTTTTTGATCTACTAATCATCGGAGCAGGACCTGGCGGACTTGCTTGTGCGATAGAAGCTGAAAAACATGATTTGAAATACCTGGTAATCGAGAAGGGTTGCTTGGTTAATTCTGTTTTTCGATTTCCCACCAATCTCATTTTGTTTTCTACTCCAGACCTGCTAGAAATCGGTGGAGTTCCGTTCATCATTTCAACTAAAAAGCCAACGCGTACCGACCTGCTTAAATATTATCGCCGAGTTACTGAGCATTTTGATCTCGACATCCATCTTTTTGAAAAAGTAAATTCGATAGTAGGAGAAAGAGGCAGCTTTGAGGTTGAAACATCTGAAAGATATTATCAAGCGAAATATGTTGTTGTTGCACCAGGGCAATATGACAATCCCAATTTGATGGGAATTCCCGGAGAGAACCTGTCCAAAGTCAGTCATTACTATACCGAAGCCCATCCTTATTTCGAACGTAAAGTGGCCGTGATTGGTGGGAAGAATTCCGCTATTACATTATTGTGCAAGATCAAGCTGGTCAACAAAGAAAAATCGAAAACGATTTCGTATTTGCAATGACCGGTTACAACGTTAATGAACATTTTCTGCGACAAATCGGCATTCAGATCGAATCGAAATCGATGCCCGTTCACAACCCGGACACGCTCGAAACTAACATTCCAGGACTCTACATCGCCGGAGTTGCGACGGCCGGTTCTGACGGCAGCAAAGTCTTCATCGAAAATTCGCGTAATCATGGAATCAAAATCATAGGACATATTTTAGATGGCTCAAAGCAATGAGACGTATGATTTAGCGGTAATCGGGGGGGGGCCAGGAGGTTATGTTGCCGCCATTCGTGCGGCCCAACTTGGCATGAAATCGGCAGTCATCGAAAAGGAGAGAGTCGGAGGTCTGTGCCTCAATTGGGGGTGCATTCCAAGCAAAGCGTTACTCAGAAGCGCTGAAGTGTATCACCTGATTCAAAATGCCGACGATTTTGGTATTAAGGTGGGCGATCTAAAGTTTGACTCAAAGAAAATCATCAAACGTAGCAGAGCGGCCGCAGATAAGCTCAGCAGGGGCGTGGAATACCTTTTGAAGAAAAATAAAGTGACTCACATTTCAGGGACGGCCCGGGTTGCCAAGAAGGGTGTGATTGAGGTTTCCAAAAATGGCAAAGACGATTCGAAGGTCAACGCGAAGAACATCGTCATTGCAACAGGGGGTTACACGCGTTCTTTGCCGGGAGTTGAGATTGACAAGAAAAAAGTCATTTCGAGTCGCGAGGCCCTGGTCTTGGATAATTTACCCAAGTCCATTGTCATCATAGGTGGCGGTCCCATTGGGGTCGAATTCGCTTATTTCTACAACGCGTTTGGGGCCGAATGCACCATCGTGGAGATGATGCCCCATATTTTGCCGTTCGAAGATACTGAAATCATTGAAATTCTTGAAAAGAATTTTAAAAAGAATAAAATTGAGCTTTTGACCAATACCAAAGTCGAAACCGTAAAAACCACCTCCAAGGGTGTGACGGTTAACGTTGGCGGCAAAGAAGGAGGCTCGAAGGAACTCAAGGCTGACATTGCATTGATGGCCGTGGGTTTCGGCGGTTTTGTTGAGGGACTCGGCCTAGACGAATTGGGCGTCGAAATTGAGAAAAGCTTTATCAAAGTTGACGACAACTATAAGACAAACGTCGATGGGGTTTATGCCATCGGCGATGTCATCGGCCCCCCGTTGCTAGCGCATGTTGCTTCCGCCGAAGGACTCTTCATGGTTGAAAAAATGGCCGGGTTGGATCCGCTGCCGGTGAATTATTCGAATATACCCAGTTGTACTTACTGTCAGCCGCAGGTGGCCAGCATCGGCATGACCGAACAGAAGGCGAAAGACGAGGGCTACAATGTAAAGATCGGCCGTTTCCCATTCCGCGCCAATGGAAAATCCATTGCCGTGGGTGAAACCGAAGGTATGGTGAAACTCGTGTTCGACGAAAAGTATGGTGAGTTGCTCGGCGCGCACATCATTGGAATCGAGGCCACGGACATGATCGCCGAGTTGGGCGTGGCCAAGACCCTCGAATCCACTCATAAAGAGGTACTCAAAACCGTCCATGCTCATCCGACGCTCACGGAGGCGGTGATGGAAGCGGCCGGGGAAGCGTACGGAGAAGCCATTCATATTTAACATGAAACAAGGAACACTTATCAAAACAGGCGTTTTGGACTATCAAACGGCCTGGGATTTGCAAAAGGCGCTGCATCGGGATCGGGTGAATAAGCTTGCGCAAGATACGCTTATTCTAACGGAGCATCCTCATACGTACACCCTCGGCAAATCCGGACATGAAGAAAATTTGGTCGCCAAGGAATCGATGCTCAATCAAAACGGCATCCAAGTTTTTCGCATCGATCGTGGCGGCGATATTACGTACCATGGTCCGGGACAAATTGTCGGCTATCCCATTTTGGATTTGCATGACTATTATCTGGATGTTCATCGATTTTTGCGCGACCTGGAAGACGTCCTGATTCAGACGCTTGCCGAGTTTGACATAACCGCCGGCAGAGTGGAGGGACTGACCGGCGTTTGGGTAGACGGCGCCAAGATTGCTGCCATTGGCATCAAAGTGAGTCGGTGGGTCACGATGCACGGCTTCGCCTTCAATGTGAATACGGCTCTGAAATATTTCGGCAACATTATTCCGTGCGGCATCTCGAACAAGCAGGTCACGTCGATGGAGAAAATTCTGGGGGCAAGACAGAATTATGCCGACGTTCGAGATCGGGTTGCACAAAAGTTTTCCGAGATCTTTGATGTTGAATTGAAAGAACGGGAATTTGAGGAAGTTGATGCAGCTTAATGAGTCGAAATCTCTATCAGCTTAAAATAAGTAGGCCTATTAGAAACTCTTGATATTGAGAACGGTGTTATACATGCTACTGCCATGAAGCCATACCGAGTGATTCTCGATACCAATATATTAGTTTCCGCTCTCAAATCAAAAAGGGGGGCCTCATTCAAGTCGCTGAGTCTTTTGGGAAGTGAACAGTTTCAAATATCGATTTCTGTGCCTTCTGCTGCTAGAATATGAAGATGTTCTAAAAAGAGATCGTATGGCGCTAAACTACACCGATGAGGAAATAGACGATTTACTGGACTATATTTGTACGATTTCTGACAAGAGAAAGATTTTTTATTTATGGCGTCCCTTTTTGAAGGACTCGAAAGACGACTTAGTTTTGGAGGTTGCTGTTGAGTCGCAATCCAATTACATCATCACTATAATGAGAAAGATTTTGTGGGAGTTGAGCAATTTGGTCTTAAAGTGCTAACTCCGAAAGCATTCCTTGAAAAACTTGGAGAGATATGATGGGTACAATAAGTGTTAGAGTTGCCGGATTCGTTGCATAAGAAAGTCCGTGAAATTGCCAAGAAGGACAATGTTTCAATTAACCAATTTATTAATTCCGCCTTGGCGGAGAAGATTGCGGCTTTCTTAACAGAAGAATATTTGGAAGAACGAGCCAAACGGGGAAGCCGAGAAAAATTTGAGAGGGTCTTATCCAAAGTTCCAGATGTACAGCCTGAAGAATATGATAGGCTGTAGTCCAGCGCAATTATTCATGCACTAAGTGGGAATTTATTTTGGCGAGACTNNCTGAATTTAAGATAGCTACCCCAAAAGGGAAGCTCGCGACGACTTCCGATGAGGCATTGACCGCCGCACGCGAGATCGGAACCCCGGTCGCGATCAAAGCCCAGGTTTGGGCGACAAAGCGGGCCAGTTTCGGGGGCATTCAATTCGCACAGTCTCCCGAAGAAGCAAAGAAGGTTGCCGGCAAGATTCTCGGTCTCCAAATCAGCGAATTTGAGGTTCGCCAGATCTTAATTGAAGAGAAAGTCGAAATCAAGCAAGAGTTCTACACGGGGATCATCATCGACGATGCGGCAAAATCACCTGTCATCATTTTTAGCTCTACCGGAGGCACCGGCATCGAAGAGATCGCGGCGGAGCATCCGGACAAAGTGGCCAAAACCTCAATCGACGTCATCGAGGGACTGAAAGATTATCAAGCTCGAAATCTGATTCGTAAAACCGGCATTTCGGGCCGATTGCAATTGCAATTGGCGGATGTGCTGGTTAAATTGTGGAAACTTGCCAGAAAATACGAGGCCAGGTCGGCTGAAATCAATCCGCTGGTTTTGACGAGCGATAACCGAATCCTGGCTGCGGACTGTCGCATCGCTATCGATGATTACGCGGTATTTCGACACCCCGAGTTGGAGATTGAGATCGCCAGAGAATTGAACCGACCGCCGTCCGAATTAGACAAGATCGCTTATAATGTTGAAAAGAACGATTATCGCGGCACCTTTTATTTTGTACAAATGGAGGACGGGTTTGACAAGGGTGAGGGATACATCGGATTTCATGGTGCGGGTGGCGGCGGCTCAATGATGTCGATGGATGGCGTGGTTTCCAAAGGCTTTAAATTGGCCAATTTTACTGACACCAGCGGCAATCCTCCGGCTTCAAAAGTTTATCGGGCAGCAAAAATAATCTTATCGCAAAAGAACATCGATGCCTATTTTGGCTCAGGTTCCGGGGTTGCCAGCCAGGAACAGTTTCATTCGGCACGCGGGCTGGTTAAAGCATTTCGTGAAGAGAAATTATCCATTCCGGCGGTTATCCGTTTGGGAGGGAATTCCGAAGACAAAGCGGTTGATATCCTTGAAAATTACACCAGGGATCTTCCTGCACCGGTTGAGGGCTACAAAAAGGACGATTCTGCTGAATTCTGCGCTCAGCGTCTGAAAGAATTAGTCGAAAGTTTCGAGCGTCCGTCCCGAGCGGGTGACGACTTTAAGAAACCGGTGATGTCAGACCCGTATTCGTTTGCCACAATGACGGGCGAGATAAGCTATGATCATAAAGCCTGTTTGGATTGTGAAAGCAAAATCTGTGTGGAATCCTGCATTCCTGAGATTTTGAAATTGGAAAACGAGGTGCCGGTTCTGGCCATCACACGTGAGGATGCTAAAGCCGGGAAATGCATCGAATGTCTGGCCTGTGAGATCGAGTGCATATTCCACGGAAACAAAGGCGCTTATATCGATTTGCCCATTCCCGGGTTAGATGAATATCGCAAAAGATAAAACATGTCCATATTGATAGATGACACAACACGGGTTTTAGTCCAGGGTATAACTGGCCGCGAGGGAATGGCCAGAACCAAATTGATGATGGAGTACGGAACAAACGTCGTCGCCGGCGTGACTCCTGGAAAAGGCAATCAATCGGTTTTGGATTTGCCCGTTTTTGACACCGTGCACGAAGCCGTCGAAAATGTGAATCAGATTGATGCCGCCGTGATCTTTGTTCCGGCACCACTTGTAAAAAGTGCGGCGTTGGAAGCCATCGATGCCGGGATCAAGTTGCTCGTACTTGTGCCCGACCGGGTGCCCATTTATGATGTTCTGGAAATTGTGCGCACCGCAAAGAAGGCTGGAGCACGATTTGTGGGACCGAACACACTGGGATTACTAAGCGTCGACAAAGCTGTTTTGGGCATGATGGGAGGGAGAGCCCAAACGGCAAA
>JABAHS010004908.1_pt5 | contig 11335 bp, 10 predicted proteins | sample 7062111 | NCBI WGS metagenome assembly JABAHS01 (sample SAMN14534600, study PRJNA622989) | marine sediment metagenome | biome: marine biome [ENVO:00000428]; feature: marine pelagic biome [ENVO:01000023]; material: deep marine sediment [ENVO:00002113]; isolation source: pool of 4 deep marine... | reverse complement strand
TACATGGAGCCACAGCCTTACTGGGAACCCGCGGAAGATAGCTACATTGTCCACTATACCAAGACCGTGGTAGCAGCCTACGGGGAAGATGAGGGCTGGAGTGAACCCATTGGTCTAAAAACCGAAATTGTGCCTTTGAGCAGACCTTTTGGTCTCTATGCCGGAAATGTCTTTCAAGGTGTGGTTATGGTAAATGACAAGCCAGTGCCTCATGCTGAGGTGGAGGTGGAGTACTTCAACCTGGGTGAAAGATATTCCGCTCCTACTGATTACATGGTGACCCAGACCATCAAAGCTGACTCCTTGGGTGTATTTACTTACGCGGTGCCCAAGGCCGGATGGTGGGGCTTTGCTGCGCTTAGCACTGATAATCGCCGGATTGAGGGAAAGGATGTGGAGATCGGCGCTGTTTTGTGGGTGAACTTCCACGAGATGAAATAACTTGTATTAGCAGGCGGTTGAAGAGAGATGAGCAATTGGAAAAGGGGACCAACCACGCCACGAATAGGACGATGAAATTTTCTTGACTCCGTTTCCTTGAACTACTAGCATGACCATCACGGTCATATTGCTCCACCATACGAGCGAAGACGATAGTATCCCCCAACAGTCGCTTTGGCTTAATCCCCAGATTCGATTTCTTTGATCTTTCCAAGCATCGGAGGTTTTTACAGTGAAACGAGTATTGACCATTGCCGGATCGGATTCTGGGGGCGGGGCCGGCATTCAGGCAGATCTGAAAACCATCACCCTGTTAGGCGGGTTTGGGATGAGTGCCATTACTGCTCTTACCGCCCAAAACACCGTGGCGGTGGAGGCCATCCATGATGTGCCGTTGGATTTTATTGGAGCTCAAATCGACGCGGTCTTTACCGACATCGGGGTTGACGCTGTAAAGACGGGGATGCTTGCCAACGAGGAAGTGGTAAAGTTGGTTGCCAGCAAGATAGAGCAGTACGAACCGCCAGTGGTGGTGGTTGATCCCGTCATGGTGGCCAAGAGTGGAGACCCACTCTTGGCTGTTGAGGCACAGCAGACTCTGGCGCAGTTCCTGTTGCCTTTGGCGACCCTGGTGACCCCCAATCTACCAGAAGCCTCGGCTCTGGTTGGCTGGGAGGTGAGAGACGAAAAAGACATGCGGAGTGCCGCCGAGGCAATACACGCAATGGGGCCGACTTACGTACTGGTCAAGGGAGGTCATCTTCACGGTGAGGCCATGGATCTCCTTTTTGATGGCCGTCAATACCACGAGTTTAGCGCCGGCCGCCTGGAGACCAAGAACGTTCATGGCACTGGGTGTACCTATGCTTCTGCCATTGCCACCTATTTAGCCCAAGAACGAGATGTGATTGAAGCGGTGGCAGCAGCAAAGCGGTTCATCACTGAGGCCATCCGTCATGGACTTGCTGTAGGAAAGGGTCATGGTCCTACCAATCCTTACGCAGCGGTGAGGCTGGAGTAGCGGAGGTAACAAGAGCAACGGTTACAACCGTTTCCTATATCATCAAAATCGAGGTGAGCGATGGTTCGGCAAAACACAATTTCCGCTGGCGCCCATGGTGCAATCAAATGGTTGGGAACTCTGGTGATCTGCATTACTTTGACTCTACTACCACAACAGTCACCAGCCCAGGAAAATGAGCCGGTCTTGACTCTAGAGGAGAGTATCCAACTGGCATTGCAACGCAACCTGGAAGTTCAGGTGGCAAAAGAGGAGATTCAATACGCCCGTTATGGCAAGAACAGAGCAAGAACGGGCTTTTTGCCGAAACTATCTGCACAGTATGATTACCGCCGTCTTAGCGAATCAAGCACAACCGTGGGAGGTGTTTCGACTGACTTTGCGGACCAGGATCAATATAGATTCACCGGTACCGCCACTCAACCCCTTTTTACCGGATTTGAAACCATCTCCAACTACCAGTTGTCCAAGCTCGGCCTGGATGTGGCCAAAATTCAGCTGCAACGAACCCGATTAGATTTAATCTTGGCGGTTAAGGAATCATATTTCGAGATTTTGCGGGCCGAAAAAATTAGCCAGGTTGCTGAACAGTCCGTACGCCAACTGCAAGAAGGGGTTCGGGTGGCTAAGAACTTTGTTCAGGTGGGGATGAGGCCCAAGGTTGACGTGCTTGATGCAGAAACCCGTTTGGGGGAGGCCGAGTTGCAACTGATTGTAGCGAATAACGATATTGGGGTGGCAAAAGCTCGCTTCAATACAGTGCTACGTCAACCTATAGATACAAAAGTGGCGGTGGTGGATGTCCTTACCACCGATCCCTACGAAAGATCCTATGAGTCCAGTCAGCAGCTCGCCTTGCAGCATCGGCCTGAGCTGCTGGAGGCGAATAAGAATGTGGCCATAGCCGAAAAGGAGATAACGCTGGCAAAGAGCGACTTCTATCCCGATATCAGTTTGTCGGCCAATTACTACCGGCGAGGTGATGATCCAACAGTGGACGGCAGCGATTTTGTGGATCGGGAAAGCTGGGACATCGTTGCTGGTGCCACCTGGACTTTTTTCGAATGGGGTAGGACCCGATTTGCCACCAACCAGCAACGAGCGCGTTTGCGCCAAGCCGAGGAGAATCTGGAGCAGATCAAAGATAGTATTCTTCTGGAGGTTAAGACCGCTTTTTTGTCGGTGCAAGCCGCAGAACAAGGTATCCGAGTGGCCGCGAAAAGTGTTGAGTCCGCAGAGGAAAACTTCCGGATCAGCCAGGAACGTTACAAAGAGCAGGTGGCCACCTCTAATGAAGTACTTGATGCTCAAACCAGGCTGACCCAGGCAAGAACAAACTACACCAATGCCCTGGTGGTTTTTAACTTGGCCCGAGCTGAATTGGTTCGAGCCATGGGGCTGGAGTATGAACCCACTTGAAAATGCAACAGCGAGCGCATTCCCCGTAGCGACTCGACTTGAGCTCGTCGACAGGTCTTGCTGCAGGGAGCTTCAAAATTGCATCCCCTTCTGGTCCTGCCATCTAACTCCTTTAGATCAGGTATTATAGCGATTTTCTTACTTGAATGGGCCCTATGCCTATGATAGTGTGGGCCACACTGTTAGCCCGGATATTTCATGAATCACTTGCTGCGACCCCGGATATGGCCGTCCTTTCTGGCGTCCTCAGGTGTTGGCTCCTGCGACGTACCGTTCAGGTACGGAAACCAACACCCTGCGGTTGCCAGGTGGCACGCCCATCTTCGAGGTCTCGCGACAGCAATTCATGAAATATCCGGGCTAGGAACTATATGTGCCTGACAACAACCATATGAAAAGCTCGTTGAGATTGCAAACAAAAAATACGATTGAATTTACCTCGCTATTGTGACAAGTAAGAGAACAGGGTAGGGAGTAAATACCTCACTTCATAGGAGAGAATCAGCTTTGTTGGCCGAGCTGCAAATTAGTAATTTTGCCATCATTCATGAACTTTCGGTCTCTTTCAAGCCAGGACTCACCGTAGTCACCGGAGAGACGGGTGCGGGCAAATCCATTCTGGTCAACGCCATCAATTTATTGCTGGGCAGTCGTGGTTCTGCAGATCTCATTCGTACTGGAAGCCAGGAAGCAGCAGTGACTGTCCTCTTTCACCTGGCGGATGATGCAGATCGAGACAAACTTCAAGCCAGTTTGGAGGATTTGGACGGTTCGGAGGTAGTGGTCAAGCGAGTTCTCTCCACATCCGGGCGCAACCGGTTTTATGTCAACGGTCAACTTGCTACCTTAGGGTTATTGAGCCAGTTGTGTCGGGGCCTGGTGTCCATTTCCGGACAGCGTGAGCATCAACTATTTCTGGAACCTGAAGCCCACCTGGAGATCGTTGACGGATTCGGCGGCCTCGAAGCAGAGCGACAGGCATATGGGCAAACCTTTGGTGAACTCAAGAGGCTGCAGAGCGAACTCAAGCGACTACAGCGTCAGGCCCGGGAGCGCCAAGAAAAGGAAGAACTGCACCGTTTTCAGTTGGAGGAGATCCACAATGCCCGGATTCAGATGGACGAGGAGATCGAGCTCGAAGTGGAACGAGAACGGTTGCGGCACGTGGAGCGGTTTCGTCAGGGTGCGTCCGAGGCCCATCAGATTCTATACTTAGATAGTGGTGCGGTTTTGGAAGAGGTGGGCCAGTGTCAGAAGATCCTTTCCGATCTGGGTAACCTGGATCCCGCTTTCAAGTCTCTGGCCCAGACTTTGGAGGGAGTCAAACATCAGGTGGAGGATGTTTCCTTGACACTCAGAGACTATATCCAGAACATCCAAGCGGATCCCGCCAGAATGGAGTGGGTGGAGGAACGTTTGCACACTCTCAAGCGGCTCATGCGCAAGTACGGAGGCAGCACTCGAGAGGTACTCGCCCACGCTGAAGGACTGCAGCAGGAGTTGGAAGCCTCAGAAAGTGACGAAGTTGAGATCGCCGCAAGAGAAAAGGAACTGGAGAAGATTTGCCAGCAGGCTTTGTCAGAGGCTCTGGAACTTTCCAAACGTCGGCGGCAAGCCGCTCGCCGACTTGGTAAAGCCGTGGAGAAGAGCTTGGCCACACTCGATATGGCCAAGTGTCGGTTCGAGGTGCGCTTTGACCAGGAAGAAGGCTCAGATCCCAGTAGCCCCTTCCGATCCCACGGGGCAGGCACAGAGTGTGTCCGAGTGGATGGCTACCTTTTGGATGAAAGAGGGGTGGACAGGGTGGCCTTTTTCTTTTCTGCCAATCCCGGTGAAGAACTCAGGCCCATGGCCAGTATCGCCTCGGGAGGGGAACTTTCAAGAATTGTCCTGGCCCTAAAGGAATTGTTGGCCCTGGAGACAGTGCATGAGACCCTGATTTTTGATGAGGTTGATGCGGGAATCGGCGGGAGAACCGCAGACAGGGTGGGCCAACGCTTAAGAGATCTCGCCAGGCGACATCAGGTAGTTTGCATTACCCATCTGCCTCAAATTGCCTGCTATGGCGATTATCACTATGTGGTAAGCAAGAGTTCTCGTAAGGGTCGTACTACTACATCCATGCAGGAGTTAAGCGGGAAGGAGCGTCTCGAAGAAATCGCCCGTATGCTGGGAGGGGTAAAGATTTCAGGAAAAACTCGGGCTCACGCCAAGGAGATGCTGGAGCAGGCGCAGAAGCACAACCCCTAAAGCAGCCAATAGACTGTAAATACAACTTCAGTTTCTAAACGGTGGCGGGTGTCAGTGGTCAGTAGTCAGTGGTCCGTGGCAATAATTTGACGGGGGAGACAATGCAACGGACGACGGACAACGGACAACGGACGGGGATACTCTGAACAATCTAGTAATAATACTTTACCGTAAAATTCCTGAACTCCCCCCTATATTCCTCCCAATCCACGCTTACCTCTGTTACCCGGGAATGGGGCGATCCCTGGTGGCACCAGTGGATCATATCCTCGACTTTTTCTTTTTCGCCTTCCAGGACAGCTTCAACTCGACCGTCACGGGTGTTCATCACCCAGCCTGAAATTCCTCTTTCCTGAGCGGCTCTTTCGGTGTAAGCACGGAAGAAGACACCCTGTACACGGCCGGATATGAGTATGTGCGCTCGTGTTTTTTCCATGTCAATCCCCTTCTTTCGAAGACGCGGTGACGGGGGGATACGGAGACACGGAGAGGAAGAAATCTCTTCAATCGCCGCGTCGCCGTGTCACCGTATCGCCGTGTCGTTCCACTATATGTTCGCTGTGGGCGTCGGCGATCGCACCTCTCTATCGCTAGGATAACTCTAACTCACCCCGGCTCTTCCCCAATGAGCTCTAAAAACTCCTCTTCATCTAGCAGTTGAATTCCCAGTTCGCGGGCTTTCTCTAGCTTCGAGCCAGCACCAGGGCCGTGAACAACATAATCGGTTTTCGAGGACACAGAGGAACCGGTTCTGCCGCCCAACGTTTCAATCAGCCCCTGGGCCTCTTTTCGAGAGAGTTTTTCCATGGTGCCTGTGAAGACAAAGGTCTTTCCGGCAAGCTCAGTTTTGGCAGGCTCCGCTGCCTCCAAGGCCTCAGGGATCACCTCTTCGAGCAAGCGGTCCAGCTCTGCATTCACTGAGGAGTTAGAGAAAAAGTCAACTACGGAATCGGCAACAATAGGGCCCACCCCTTCTACCTCCAGAAGCTGATCTGTGGTTGCGTTTCGAATAGCTGCAAATGTGCCAAAATGGCGGGCCAAGTCTGCGGCCGTTTTTTCGCCCACATTGGGTATGCCGAGGCCGTAGAGGAATCGGGACAACTGGGGTTTCCTGCTGTCTTCTATTGCGGTCAATAAGTTGTTGGCCGAAAGCTCGCCAAAGCCTTCTAGCGGAGCAATTTCATCTTTGGAAAGCTTGTAGACAGTGGCGAGATCCTTTATCAAACCCTTTTCTAAAAAGGTGTTTATGGTTTTTTCACCGAGCCCCTCAATGTCCAGAGCACCCCTGGACGCATAGTGGCTGATGCTGCCGTGAATTTGTGCCGGGCAACCAAGACGGTTGGGACATTTGTGATAAGCTCCCTCTTCAACCACTCTACTCTGGCATACTGGACACCTGTCAGGGGCCAGAAACGGTTCTCCGCGGGGCTCCCCCGGCTTGATTACTTCTATCACCTGTGGGATGACATCCCCAGCCCGCTGGATCCGGACCGTATCTCCATCCCTGACGTCCAGTCGTTCCACCTCTCCAAAGTTGTGCAGAGATGCCCGAGAAACAGTTACTCCCCCCACGTCCACCGGCAGTAACAGGGCCACGGGTGTCAGCTTGCCGGTGCGCCCCACCTGGACAATGAGTTTTTCCAGCCGGGTTACTTCCTGGCGAGGTTCGAACTTGTAGGCTACTGCCCAGCGGGGCGTTCTGGTCCTGGCACCCATTCTCGCCCTCAGCGGCAGAGAATCGACCTTTACAACAATACCGTCCACCTCATAGGTAAGCTGGTCGCGACTGGCATTGTATCGATTATGGATGGCTTCGATATCTTGCGGTGAAGATCCCTTGTCCAAAGCCTCGGGTGGTATTGGTAATCCCCACTGTTTGAGATCAGTTAAACAATCACTCTCGGTCCGGTATCCCAAATCATCAGCGTTGGTCAGCTCGAAGGGAAATAGTTCCAGAGGGCGGCTGGCAGTAATGGCAGGATCCAGTTGGCGTAGAGAGCCAGAGGTGGCATTTCGGGGATTGGCAAAGGGTTTCATGTCCTCGGTGATGAGCTGTTCGTTGAGTTTGCGAAAACTCTCCACCGGCATGAATATCTCTCCCCGCACCACCACAAAGGCGGGAGCTGGCGCAGAGAGGGTTTTTGGNNCCACGGGTGGCAGCGCGGCTTAACCTGCGGTTTTCGTAGGTCAGCTCAACTGATACCCCGTCCACTTTCGGTTGGATCAGGTAGTTCACCCCGGTTTCTTCAGCTGTTTCCAGGACTCTGCGGTGAAAATCTTCCAAAATACGGGGTTCGTGAGAAGACTCCAAGCTCAGCATGGGCCGGTGGTGGCTGACCGATGTGAAGGGCTCCAGAGGTTCGGCCCCCACTCGCTGGGTTGGTGAGTCGGGGCTGATGAGTTGGGGGTAGTCTTTTTCAAGTAGCTGGAGTTCTTGAAAAAGCTCATCATAGGTTGCATCAGAAATCTCAGGGTCATTGAGACGATAATAGCGGTAATTATGGTAGTGGATCTGCTCACGCAGGTCGTTGACTCTGTCGAGCACGTTTTCTGGAATTTCTCTGTCGATATCCGTCACAACTCTACCCTTAGTTTACATGACTGCGACAGACCAAGTTGCCACCTGTCAGTAGTCCGTGGTCCGTAGTCCGTTGCAAAAATAAAAATGATAATAAGTTTTTACAACTGACAACTGACGACGGACAACTGACTATAAGGGTCGATAGACCCTTATATCATTCCCGTTGCCGCGCGTATCAACCCGAAACAACCTGAGAGCATCATGTCGCCATAGGGCACTGCGAAATAATAGCCTAGGCTCTTGGCCAAATGTCGTTGGGGACCGGTTACCACCACAGTTGAAAAAGCGCTCATATCCTTGACTTCGGGAAGGGTGACGCAACCGTGCCCTTGGTCGTCGAACACCTCCCGATCACTGAGCGTACCTTGACGAAAACGTACCAGGTGATCGTGAAGCTTGGCAGCCGTGAGGCAACCAGTGTGGTGCTCGTAGATACCAACGATTTTCGAGTCAAGTACCAGTGAGGCTACTGCGTGCTGATTTCCCAGGTTAAGTACCACCAACCCTTCTTGGGTCTCGTCCGCGGCTGTTGGATCGCAAAGGGCACCGAGGATGGCAGCGGCGCCGGTGTCCATTACCAGGGCGCCGGGTAAGTCTCGCTGTACAGCTTGCATTCTGGTCAGATAGTCTGGAGGTTCCTCATACCAGAGCTGATCCAACCTGCCACCTCGATCAAGGAAATCGCGCCATTGCTGGAAGCGAAACAAACGGTTACTCCCGTGCGGCGAGAAGCCATGGTCCTGGACCGCCACTGCATATGAGTCCGGCAGTTCAACTTCGAAAGGGGCAAGGGACTCGGCCAGGGCCGCATGGTCCACGTCCCCCGTTATCACCGGATGCGCATCAGGTGGGGGCTCTTCCACCAGGGTCACCCCCAAATCTCTGACGCGATCCAGGTTGTCGTATATGGTCAGTGCAGCCCCTACTTCAGCGTATACAGGATGTCCGGCCTGTAAGTGCTTCTGGAGAGCCCACACACAGGCGCCACCCCCCATGAGGTTNNTTTGCCACCACCACCGTCTGGGACGGCAAAACCAGCTTGACGCAATTCTCTATGGGGGTGTCTGGCTGCCAGAGGAGAATATCCTGGGTGCCGCCGCCGACGTCCACTGCTAGAGTAGGCCTAGGTTCTTTACTCCGGCTGTTTACCAAGGACATGAATCAACCCTTTCGAACGAAACGACACGGAGACACGGCGAAACGGAGACGCGGCGAGGCGAACTAGGAACTAGGAACTATGCACTAGGCACTAAAGAATTTCTCAATTCGCCGAGTCACCGTGTCTATTATGCATGACACCTGCGAGTAGGACAAGAGACAAAGGATCGAACTATTATCTCACGTGAGGTTACGTTAGCAACGACGGAGAAAGGCTGGTGCAGAAGTCGAGGAGAGCTTCACTAGCCTGGCGGCAGGCCCGTTGAAAACGGCTGTTGCGGAAGCCGGGTTTCCATTTTAGGCTGAAAAGTTCATCTGAGACCACCAACAGCCCAACCAGCCGGACTTTTCTGTATGCGGCCACATGAAAGAGGGCTGACATCTCCATTTCCACTGCCAGGAGTCCCTCTTCACCATAACCGCTCACTTTGTCCACGGTTTCCCGTAGTGGAGCGTCGGTGGTCCAGATTGGTCCCGCACGAACGGAAAATCCGTTTTGCACACAGTAATCTTGTAGGCGAGCAAACAAATCGGTGTCCGGAAGAAAGTGTGCCGCATTCATTGGATAATGAGAAGAGGTTCCTTCTTCGCTCCGAGCTAAGCTGGGTAAGAGCCAATCCCCAATTGTAAGGTCTGATTGCAGCGACCCACACGAGCCAAGGACGATAATGGTCCGGCTTCCGAGGGCGATCAGCTTTTCGAGGACAAGGACAGCCTGTGGGGCACCAAGGATGGGGCCTGCGATGGTGATGGAACGGTTAGCATGGACCACGTCCAGCAGATGTGCGTTGTAAGCTGTTCTCGCACTNNCAGGCCAGAATAGCCAGTGGTGCGCTGGATTTCTCCCGGGAACCCTTACGGGATTCGATCACTACCCTGTTCTCTTCACGCGTCATAGTGGCACGCACTCTAGTGGTTGAACGAAAAAAGGGGATGTTCACCACGAGGGCACAGGGGGCCAAAAGAGAACGTCAGTCGTCCGTGGTCAGTTGTCCGTTGTAAAAGACTTGATTTAAATATTGTGTTGCAACGGACAACGGACTACCGACCACTGACGGTTAGTTACATCATCCCCATCGGCGTTGTGTCCTCTGTGCCTGAATACACCTGTCCCTCCGAAACAATATCAAAAAGAAAAAGCGGAGTAGAGTGGTCACTGCCTAGATAGGACCATCTTGCTCCGCTCTATGAACAGGTAAAATAATCTTGTTTTTTCGTTAGGCTTGTTGCTGCTACCACGAAGCCAAGGCTGAAGTGGTCATGAGGTTGACTATTTGACCATTCCCTTGAGCTTGCTGCCGGCCTTGAATTTGACGACCTTGGTAGCCTTGATCTTAATTTTCTTGCCGGTCTGGGGATTTCTTCCCTCCCGAGCAGCTCTCTTTGCCACACTGAAGGTGCCGAAGCCCACCAGGGTGACCTTGTCGCCTTTCTTCAGTGCGTCGGTTACTCCCCCTAAGAAGCCGGCCAGAGCCTTTTCTGCAGCAGCTTTGGTGATCCCGGCACTATCCGCCATTTTTGCTACGAGATCTGCCTTGGTCATAGAATCCTCCTCTTCTTGTCAATAAGCTTTTGGTTGGTCCCACACCCAATGCCCTGTAAACCCGCTCCTGTCGCGGCTACACAGAGGGACCCTCCGTAAAACAGCATGAATAGAGGCATTATACATAAGTTGATTTCAAACGCAAGAAAATATTTGTAAAAAGTGGGAGGCACCAAAAAGGGGGCGAATCAGGAATATAATGAGGGGATGAAGAGCAAATGAGCGAAGCAATACATATGGTGATCTAGCCCAGATATTTCCTTTCTATAGTAGCAAGGAAGCGTGTAGTTGGTGTTTGTTGCCGAACTCTGCCGAACCGGAAACCACCCGACCTACGAGAAGAAAGTAAAGCGTATCTCCCGACGCCGGGAGGGTTTTGGTCCATGAGCCGACCCGAAAGGGTGGCGCTCCGTAGGGACTGTACAGATAATAATGCCTGTGCTCAGATGAAAGCCATGCTCGTACACGAAATCCCCCCAACCCCGTTCGGCTGAGCTCACGGCCGAAGCCCCTTTACAAAAGGGGGGCTTTTTATGGAATTTCTCACAGGCACACCAATATCTTCCCCCTTTTCTAAAGCGGCTCGACATGAGCGACTCGACCTGAGCTCGTCGACAGGTCTCGCCGAATGTGGGGACCGAGGGGGATTTTGCTGCGCGGTCCTCTCCCCGAAGACCACCACAGCATACTCAGTGTACAAGCATAGCTAAACTACACCATCCCGACGTCGGGATGGGTTTTGTAAGTACTAAGCCGTAGGTCGGATTGTTCCCGCAACAAGCGGGGTTGATCCGACAACAGCGGGCTTAAATTAACTTTCCATCGCTGCTTTGATGTTCATCTCAATGCCGTTTTTTTCCAAGAAGATCTTGAGGATTCGAGCGGTAGCGCCCCAAATGCGGTAGTTCTCGTAGGAAACAAA
>JABAHS010073434.1_pt1 | contig 11337 bp, 13 predicted proteins | sample 7062111 | NCBI WGS metagenome assembly JABAHS01 (sample SAMN14534600, study PRJNA622989) | marine sediment metagenome | biome: marine biome [ENVO:00000428]; feature: marine pelagic biome [ENVO:01000023]; material: deep marine sediment [ENVO:00002113]; isolation source: pool of 4 deep marine... | reverse complement strand
GCTGGGCGCCTACCGGATGAAACTCGAAGGCGTGAACCGCCGCGTCCGGGTCCGCCGAATCGAGTGATCGTCCCCGCGCGCTCGTAAGGACCCATGCATCTGCTGATTATCGGTCTGGTTCTTATCGCCGTCGTCTTCGGACCCGGTCTTTGGGTCCAGAACGTCATGAAGAAGTACAGTCGTCCCGGCGACCGGTATCCGGGTACGGGCGGCCAGCTCGCCCGCCACCTGCTCGACGGACTCGGGCTCGAGGACGTCGGCGTCGAAGCGGCCGACGGTGTGGGCGATCATTACGACCCTTCTTCGCGGACGGTCCGTCTGACGCCCGACAAACTCGATGGTCGTTCGTTGACCGCCATCACCGTGGCGGCGCACGAAGTCGGCCACGCACATCAGCATGCGAGCGGATTCGGGCCCCTGATCTGGCGTACTCGCCTGGTTCGCATCATGGCGCCGGCCGAGAAGCTCGGCGCGATCTGCCTGATGGCGGCGCCGTTCATCGCTATCGTCACGCGTATACCGGTGTCGGGCCTCTTGTCATTCATTGGCGGATTCCTGCTGCTGGGGCTCGGCACCATCGTGCATCTCGTGACGCTGCCGACCGAGCTCGATGCCAGCTTCTCTCGCGCGCTGCCGATGCTCAAGGGCGGCGACATCCTCCGATCGGGAGATGCGCCCCACGCACGCCGCCTGTTGACTGCCGCGGCGCTGACCTACGTTTCGGCGTCGTTGATGAGTCTTCTTAATGTCGCACGTTGGTGGGCCATTATTCGGCGATAGTGACCTGCAGTTTATGAAGGGACCATCATCATCCGAGGCCGCCTGCGGCGGCCGACAAACGCGCAGGCGACGTAGTCGCCGAGCGGCCCCGCGCGAGAATCGCGGCCCTAATGGCGGGACCATTATCAATTGCGCACTCGCCGAAGCCGGGAATAAATTGAAGTTGCGGGCGCAATTGGGCGAGCCCGCAATGCGGGCGAGTTATTTCGCACCGGCCGAAGGCCTCATTTTGCGCGCCGCCCTCGGAAACGCCGCGGGCTGGTTGGTAACGGCTCGGCGGCGATGTGATCATATCGGGAGTTTGCCGCGTATGAACAAGAGCGAGAGGTAGTGTCGATGCGGACAATGCGAGTACTGGTCGTCGGGGGTGGTTCATCCGGCTGGACAGCCGCAGCCTATCTGAACGCGACGCTTAATTCCGGTGATCGGAGATTTGTCGACGTTGCCCTGGTCGAATCGCCCGACATACCCCGCATCGGTGTTGGGGAGGCGACGATCCCGAATATCCGAAAAACACTGGCCGACATCGGTATCGACGAACTGGATTTCATGAAGGCGGTAGACGGCACCTTCAAGCAGTCCATCCGGTTCGTCGACTGGATCGACGGCCAGGGCGATTTCTATCACCATCCATTCACGCGTTACGTATCGGGCGCGGATGACGCCGGCAGACGGTGGCTTATGAGCGACCGTTCGGTTCCGTTCATCAACACGGTGTCCGCGCAATCCACATTCTGCGAATTGGGACTGGCGCCCAAAACGCTCGAGAACAAGGACCCCGAGTTTCCGATGTTTCTCGCGTTTCACATGGATGCCCAGAAATTCGCCAACCACCTGACGTCTTTTGCTACCGAGAGGGGTGTCACCCACCACCTCGAACAAGTCGTCGATGTGGACATGCACGAGAACGGAAACATCGCCGCCGTGGTAACGGCGTCCGGCAACCGGCTCGAGGCCGATCTGTTCGTCGATTGCACCGGATTCGCCGCCGAACTGATCGGTAAGCGGCTCGGTGTCGGTTTCGTCGATTATTCCCAGTGGCTCCTGTGCGATCAGGCAGTCACCATGAACATACCGTACGAACACTTCTATCCGGGACACGTGCGCCCGTATACCACCTCGACAGCATTGTCGGCGGGCTGGATATGGGATATTCCGCTGCAGACGCGCCGCGCGCTCGGGTACGTTTGTTCCAGCGACTTTATAAGTGCGGATGAGGCTGAAGCCGAACTCCGTGCGTTCGAAGGGAGCCATGCGACAGAGCTTCCCACGCGCACTGTCCGTTTCAAGGTCGGCCGGCGACAACAGCACTGGGTCGCCAACTGCGTCGCGATCGGACTGTCCGGCGGCTTCATCGAGCCGCTCGAGTCCACAGGTCTTTATCTCAGCCAGATTGGCGCCTCCCTTTTGGCGGAGCATTTCCCGCATACGGGCGACATGGGGCCGCTCGCATTCCGGTTCAATCGGATCATGGCGAACCGGTATTACGAAATCCTCGATTTCATCAACCTGCACTACTGTCTGACTCGCAGAACCGATACCGAGTTCTGGCGCGAGATTCGCCGGCCGGAGCGGATCAATCCCCGATTGAAGGCCANNCCGATTGAAGGCCAAGCTCGATTTCTGGCGAACAAAGCCGCCATCGATATCGGATTTCCAGGATCAGTTCTTTCCCGGCCAGTCGGGCGATTCCATCGATACGGGTGCTATGGACGGAGACAACCGGCCGCCTGTCGATACGGGTCAGCTCTGGAATCACCACAGCTATGAGGCAATTTTGTACGGCATGGATTTTCTTCGCGACGAATGCCGCGAGTGGTTCGGCGACGATCGGCCACGTCCGGGCGTCGTGCAGAAAGTCCTCGATGCCATCAATGCCGCAAGACTTCCGGCGCACGACGTCTGGTTGAAGCACTGCGCTGGCATGAAGGACTATCCGACTTCCCGAGCCTGAAGTGATGGCGAGAACAGGTCGGACAGCAGCGAGCTTAAGGCTGGCCGGTCAGTCGTCGCGGCAGGATGCCGCTCCTACAGGTCAGAGCAGCGCGCCCTGGCAGCCAGCTTTGCAATAACGCCTTCATGGACGGTCATTTTCGTGCCGGGAACGATACCCCAGCTCGCAGCCGAGCCTGCTTTGAGTTCGAGCACCCAGCCGACGCGCCTGCTGGCGCGGATGCTCCTCAGCGATCTCGGTTTCGTGTCGCGGGCGACTTCGAGAACCGTGTCATCGGCCTTGACGAAAACCATGTCCAGAGACACGTAGGTATTCTTCATCCACATCGATGCCCGCCGCGGCGGATCGTAGTTGAACAACATGCCCTCATCCGATTCGAGGGTCCGGATGAACATGAGTCCCTGGCGCATCTGCTCAGGGGTTTCGGCGAGCCACGCGTCGATGACTATGCAAGGCGCATCGGGCGGCGACAGCACGATTGTGCGGCGCGCAAACGACTCCAGGAGTTCCGCCGGCTCGGCTGCGCCGGCGTTCCAGCAGGTTGCGAGGCTGAGTACCAGCGCGACTACTCGTGTGCGTCCTGCATCCATAGTGCATACGATGTTGCACGAGCACGAACGTTTTGGACAGTACCGCCTCAGCATATAAAATCGCGCGTCCCCGTGATGACAGCAATAGAGCGATGACTACGACGGATCCAGTCGCCGATACGAGCGACACGACATGCCGTGATGCGATACTGGCGTTGCGCGATCATGTCGGCAGCCTGGTCGTCGGTCAGCCCGAGATGGTCGAGCGCATGCTCATCGCGCTACTTTGCGACGGCCACCTGCTCGTCGAAGGTGCGCCGGGCCTCGCCAAGACACGAGCTATCAAGGTGCTCAGCGACAGCATCGAATCGAGCTTCCATCGACTGCAGTTCACGCCTGATCTGCTGCCAGCCGATCTGACCGGTACCGACATATACCGTCCTCAGGATGGCAGCTTCGAATTCCGCGAGGGACCGCTGTTCCACAATCTGATCCTGGCGGACGAAATCAACCGTGCACCGGCCAAGGTGCAGTCCGCGCTGCTCGAAGCCATGGAGGAGCGGCAGGTCACGGTCGGTGAGAATACCTACCAGCTGCCGGACCTGTTCCTCGTCATGGCGACCCAGAATCCGATAGAGCAGGAAGGGACCTATCCACTGCCGGAAGCCCAGCTCGACAGATTCCTGCTGCACGTCAACGTCGGCTATCCGGACCGTGACGCGGAACGCCAGATTCTCGAGATCAACCGCAGGGAGGCGGTCGATGCCGGCCGCGGGACCGCAGGTGCTGAAAGCCGGATACCGGAAGAAACGATTTTCCGCGCACGCACCGAGGTTCTTGGCATGCATCTCGCCGATTCGCTCGAGGACTACATCCTCGAGATCGTTCTTTGCACCCGCGATCCCGGGCGCTACGGGGAGGAACTCCAGGGCGTGCTGCAGTACGGGGCGAGCCCCAGGGCGACGATCGCACTCGATCGTGGCTCTCGGGCGCGAGCATGGCTCCACGGGCGCGATTTTGTCTCGCCCGACGATATCCAGGACATTGCGCCGGCCGTCTTGCGGCACCGGATTCTCCTCACTTACGAGGCCGAAGCCGAGGGTCACGATGCCGATTCGGTCATTGCGCGGCTCCTGGAGCGCATAGCGGTGCCCTAATGCCGGCTTCGCCGGCAGCGGTCGACGTATCGGCGCGGGCGCAGGAGGCTCCGGGCAACCGTTTGGTGCGGCCGGAACTCCGGGATCTTCTCACGCTTCGAAGCGCCGGATCGAGCCTCGACCTCGAAGCCCGCGGCGTGCATGCGGTGGGCAGCGGTGCGTATATCTCCGCCTTCAAGGGCCGCGGCATGGAGTTCGACGAGACCCGGCCGTATCAGATCGGCGATGATCCGCGGGCTATCGACTGGCGCGTTACGGCGCGGACCGGCAAAACGTACACAAAGCTCTATCGCGAGGAGCGCGAGCGACCGGTCATCATTGGTCTCGACCTGACGCCGTCCATGCATTTCGCGACGACCGGACGATTCAAAGCCGTCCGGGCGGCCGAAGCTGCTGCGCTCGTCGCCTGGAGCGCAATCGCATCCGGCGACAGGCTCGGTGGCCTGGTGTTCGGCGGCAGCAGTCACGTCGAACTGCGGCCGCGTCTGGGCCGACGGGCTGCACTCCACCTCCTTCAGACAGTCACGCGAGAGGAATTCTGGCCGGGATCGGGCGAGACGCCATCCCGTTCGGGTGGCCTGGCCGACGCTCTGACGCGTATGCGCCGTGTCGCTAAACCGGGGAGCCTGCTGGTGATCATCAGCGATTTCAGGCAGCCGGCGAGTGAAACCGATACGACCCTGGGCACGCTGGCACGGCGAAACGAAGTCCTGTTGTACGCCGTACACGATCCCATAGAAGCCGAGCTGCCGCCGCCGGGTCGTTACAAGATCACGGACGGGCGAGATGACCTCGAGATCGACTCGTCGGACCGGGCGCAGCGCCGATCTTATCGCGAGCGCTTCCAGGTCAGGTCGGAGGGACTGCGCAAGCTGGCGCGTCGCTTCGACATGCGCCTCGTCGTCGCAACGACCGACGATGATCCTGCGCTCCGGCTAGAGAGCGTACTCGGGAGACGAAAGTGAACGGCTCGGATACTGATCTGGCCCGGCGCATCGCCGAGTTGCCGCTCCGGGACATCCATTTGCCGGATCCGGTCGGTGTCTGGCCCCTGTCACTCGGGTGGTGGGTCGTCATCGCGTCCGTCGTGCTGTTGTCGACTGCGCTCATCCTGGCCTGGCGCTGGTGGTCGAGCGAGCGCTGGCGGCGCGCAGCGCTCGAAGAGCTCGATGTCATTGCTCGCGACTTTGCCGATGACGCCGACGCGTCGCGAGCGATGATGCGGACGTCGACATTGACTCGCCGAGTATGTCTCCAACGTTTCGACCGCGAGCGCTGCGCCGGTCTGACCGGTAACGACTGGCTGTCATTCCTTCGCGAGTCTGCGCCCGGTGAGCACTTTCAGGGAGAAACGGGTGAGCAGCTCGTGACCGGCGTCTACCGCCCGGCTGTCGGGGCCGATGTGACGCCACTACTTAGCGCGATCCGCCAGTGGATCGCGGCGCTCGAGCGAGAGGCTGCGTAATGTCGCTGGTCTTCGAATGGATGTGGGTATTTCTGGTCCTGCCGCTCCCGTGGCTGATACGGACTCGTGTACCGCCCGCGGGTACCGCAGATGATGCTGCGCTTCGTGTACCGTGGTTGTCCGCGTTCGACAGGGCGGGTAGCAAAGGCACGGAGCGACGGCGGAACCCGGGCCTGTGGCTCTTGGCCGTGCTGATGTGGGTCGGACTCGTGACGGCGGCTGCGCGGCCGCAGATCGTCGGCGAGCCGATCGACATGCCGGTCTCCGGTCGGGACCTGATGCTCGCGGTCGATCTGTCGGGCAGCATGGAAGCGAGAGATTTTCAGATCGCCGGTCAGAACGTCGATCGACTGACAGCGACGAAGGCCGTCGCCAGCGAATTCATAGACCGCCGATCCGGGGACCGGGTGGGCCTGATACTGTTCGGGCGGCAGGCTTATCTGCAGGTTCCGCTGACCTTCGATCGGCGGACAGTCCAGGTTCTGCTTGCCGAGTCCGAGATCGGCCTCGCCGGAAAGGAGACCGCGATCGGCGATGCGATAGGCCTGGCTGTCAAGCGATTGAGTGCGCGCGAGGACGGGTCCGATCGCGTCCTCGTATTGCTGACCGACGGCGCTAACACCGCCGGTGAGGTTTCGCCTGACCGTGCCGCCAGGCTCGCGGCCGATGCCGGACTGCGCATTCACACCATCGGTATCGGCGCGGACGAAATGATCGTGCGATCGCTGCTCGGGACCCGCCGCGTCAATCCGTCAGCCGAGCTGGACGAGGCGGCATTGACCCGGATCGCCACGTTGACCGGGGGACGATACTTCCGTGCCCGGGACGTCGATCAGCTCGAAGAGATCTACGCTGAGATCGACGAGCTCGAGCCCGTCGAATCCGACGAAGCCGGATTCAGACCCCGCAAGGCGGTGTACGTCTGGCCGCTGGCATGCGCGCTCATGTCGGCGATGTTGCTGATCCTGGCAACCCGAAGGGAGGGCGACGCCTATGCCTGACCTCGGCGGGTTCCACTTCCTCCGACCATGGTGGCTGGCCGCTCTGCCTGTCGCACTACTCGCGGCATGGCAGCTCGGTAAACACATAGCGGCATCGGGTGCCTGGCTGAATGTCGTGTCCGCGGCACTCAGGTCCTACGTGCTGATTGGCACGCCGCGAGCACGTTCGTCCCGACGCTGGACGGCAGTCATCACTGCAGTCGCGCTGAGCACAGGCATCGTCGCTCTGGCCGGACCAGCCTGGCGGCAGTTGCCCCAGCCGATGTACCGAGCCGAGGACGCGCTTGTCATTGCGCTCGATCTCTCGCGTTCCATGGACGCGAAGGACCTGGTGCCGAGCCGGCTGGGCCGGGCGCGGCTCAAGGTCATCGACATACTCGGCCGTCGTGACGGCTCGACGACCGCGCTCGTCGTATTTTCAGCGCACGCGTTTGTTGTGACGCCTTTGACGGACGATACGGACACGATTGCGGCGATGGTCGGGAGTCTCTCGACGGACATCATGCCGAGTCGCGGCAGCTTTCCCCCGTCGGCGATCCGCAAGGCACGAGACCTGTTGACGCAGGCTGGCGCAGAGCGCGGCGGCATACTCCTGGTGACGGACGGCGGGGCTTACCCGGAGACGCTCGACGCGGCAGACGAGATAGCGGCAGACGGTATTCGGCTGTCGGTGCTCGGCGTCGGCACGCCGGAAGGGAGTCCGATCCCGCGCAACGGCGGCGGCTTCCTGACCGATCAGTCCGGGAACATCGTCATGAGTCGACTGGACGAGTCGTCCCTTCGACGCCTGGCACAGCGCGGTCGTGGCCAGTATCGGCGGATGACGGCCGACAGCGCTGATCTGGATGCGATCTTCATGGGCGTCAACGCCGACGCTACCGGCGCCACGGCTGCCGAAGGCGATGGACTGAAGACTGACGGCTGGCGAGAGGAGGGCCCGTGGCTTCTTCTTGCCCTGCTGCCACTCGCCGCATTCGCATTTCGCCGCGGCGTGCTGGTCGCTTTCGCCGGCGTGGCTTTGATAGCGCCGCTCGACAGGAGTTTCGCCGCGGACGAGTCGGAATACGCGAGCATCTGGCGCACGCCCGATCAGCAGGGTGCGCGAGCGCTGGAAAACGGTGACCCCGGCACCGCAGCCGATCTCTTCGTCGACAATCGCTGGAGATCCGCGGCGGCCTACCGGGCAGGCGATTTCGTCGGAAGCGCCGAAGCGCTGCAGGGTCTCGGCGAGCCCGATGATCTCTACAATCTGGGTAATGCGTACGCGAAGTCGGGCCAGCTCGAAGCAGCGATCGCTGCCTACGAGTCCGCATTGTCGCTCGAAGAGGCTCACGAGGATGCGCAATTCAACCTCGACCTGATCCGCGACCTGCTCGACAACCAGCAGCAGCAACAGGGTCAGCAGGGCCAGCAGGGACAATCCGGCGATTCTTCCGGTGAGGAACAGCAGGACGGCGAACAGACGCCGCAGAACGAGCAGAGCGAGAGCGATCAGCGGGGTCAGTCCCGGTCCGGTTCCGCCGGTGACGACGACACCGCTTCTTCGCAGTCGAGTCCGTCGCAGCAATCTGCCGACGCGGCAGAGGACGACAGCACGCAGGCCGAGCAGTCGGCGGAAGCCGGCGACGAATCCGACTCGGCCGAACCCGCTCAGGGCTCGCCCGAACCCGGAGATAGCAGCGACGATCCCCAGGAAGCGATGCAGGCGGCGGCCGAGTCCGACGAGTCGCTGGAAGAGCGTCAGGCGGCCGAGCAATGGTTGAGACGCATTCCCGACGACCCTGGCGGCTTGTTGCGCAACAAGTTCCGTCGCCAGTACCAGCGGCGTGGTGTCGACCAGGACGGTAACAGCCTGTGGCCGGGCGACGAGGCGGAGCCATGGTAGGTCCGGGCAGAACACTCGCGCTGATATGTCTCGCAGCATTCTCCATGGCAGCCGGCGCGGAGATCGTCGTCGAGGTCGACCGGACCGAGGTCGCCGAGAATGAATCATTCGCGGTTACGTATATCGTTGACGGCGCTTCCGATTCGCCGCCGGATTTTTCGCCGCTCGCCAGGGACTTCGAGATTCTCCAGCGCAATCAGCAGAGTTCGACACAGATCATCAACGGTCGAATCCAGACCGAGCGGAGATGGGTGCTGACGCTGATGCCCCGTGCTATCGGTGAATACGTACTGCCGCCCGTTAGGATCGGCAACGATGTCAGCGCCGGCCTCGAAATCCGCGTGGTTGCCGCCCGCGCCAGTGCTCCGGGTTCGTCTGAAATCTTCCTGGAGACGGAAGCCAGCAATCCGTCGCCGTGGGTACAGAGCGAAGTGCTTTATCGCGTCCGACTCTACGTGGCCGCGGATGTGGATACCCGCAACGCGACATTGAGCGAACCGGTTTTTCAGGGCATGGAGGTTCTCGTCGAGAAAGTCGGTGACGATCGCCAGTTCCAGATTACGCTCCAGGGGCGTCGATACCTCGTTGTCGAGCGCGTCTACGCCGTGTTCCCCCAGCAAAGCGGATCTCTGGAGATCTCGCCGGCCCGTCTGGAGGTACAGNNGGCTGACCCTGGACGTTCAGCCCATCCCGCCACCACCTCAGGGTGGGCGGGTAACGGCCTGGCTGCCGGCATCCAGGCTGGTGCTAGAAGAGCAGTGGAGCAGTCCCCCTGAGACCATGAAGGCTGGGGAGCCGGTAACGCGAACGGTCACTATCGTCGCGGACGGACTGCTTGCGAGCCAGCTGCCCGAGCTCCCGGAACAGCAGGCTGGTGCGCTGCGCTTCTATCCGGATCAACCCGAGCTGACCGACCGCGTCACACCCGACGGCTTTTCAGGCAGGCGCACCGAGCGATCGGCCATCATCGCACCGGCCGGCGGTCGTTTCGTGCTCGATCCGCTGGAGATCGTGTGGTGGAACACGACGACCGCCGCATGGGAAACGGCCAGGCTGGCCGGCCGCGAGTTCGAAGTCGCCGCCGCCTTGGTTGAGGCAGCCCCACCGGCTGACGAACCGTCCGCGCAGACGGACGATCCTGACGCGGCGCCCGTGGCAGCGGTGCCATGGCTCACCTGGATTACGGGCATCGGCTGGTTGCTTACGGCCGCCGCATGGTTTCTGTCGCGCCGTGGCTCCGCGGATTCGCGCGATCGGCGGCGAGGCGGCCTGCGCGGAGGAGACACCAGCCGGCATGGCAGCGTGCGCCGGCTCAGAAAAGCGGCGATTGCAGCCTGCCGACACGGCTCACCCGATACGGCTCGTGCCGCGCTGATCGAATGGGCGGCCGTCGAATGGCCGGATCGGCGGATCGACACCGTTGGCGCGCTGGCGGCAATGACGGGCAGCGAACTGGGCGGAGCGATTCGGGAACTCGAGGCCGCACTCTATCGTTCGTCTTCCGAGCGCTGGGACGGTGCGCTGCTCGCAGATGCACTGAAGCGATGGGGCCGGACGCCAGTGCGTTCGACCGAAGCCGATGCGAGTGCTCTGGCGACACTGAATCCCTGATGCGCACCGCGCAAAAACCGGGTGGCGCTGCATCGTCATCGGCGAATACGATGCCCTTATCCATCGCCCGCCACGAGCAGCCATGTCCGATTCGCGAGCACTGACCGACTACGCCTGGGCCGAAAGGGCCATCCGAACGGTTTCGACGAACAGGGAGTCTCAGCCCGACGTCGCGCTGCTCGCCCGCGACATGGGGGTGAGTCCGCAGCGATTCAGTCGGGCCTTCAAGCGCTGGTGCGGTCTTTCGCCCAAGCAATTCCTCGGCATGCTGAGGCTCGCGGATGCGAAAGCACAGCTGCGCGACTCGGTCAGCGTACTCGACGCAGCATTAAATACGGGTCTTTCGGGGCCTTCGCGTCTGCACGATCTATTCGTGCAGATCGATGGCATAACGCCGGGTGAATTCAACGGGGCTGCGGCGGCCCCCGACATCGAATTCGGAGTTGGGCTCAGCCCGTTCGGGCGTTGTCTCATCGGCTGGACTGCTCGTGGCGTGTGCCATCTCGCATTCCTGTCGGGGTCTAGTCGGGACGAAATTCGGCGGATCTCGTCGGGCTGGCCGGGCTCCGCTCTGGTGCGGGACGATGATGCAGCCCGGAACTGGATCGACCGGGTATTCGATGCCCGCAGGCCCTGGCGCGACGGTCTCCATCTGCGCGGTACGAACTTCCAGATGAAGGTCTGGCAGGCCCTGCTGGCGATACCCGATGGGTCCGTCGCATCCTACCTGTGGGTGGCCGAGGCGATCGGTCGCCCCAGCGCCAGTCGCGCCGTCGGAGCGGCGATCGGCGCCAATCCCGTTGCGTATCTCGTGCCGTGCCACCGCGTCCTGCGCTCGGACGGCCAGCTGGGCGGCTATCGATGGGGGACTGATCGAAAGAGAGCCATCCTCGCCTGGGAGCATCTGAGGGCCTGATTTCCTGGCATGCAACAGATGTCCGAAAGTGTGAAGTG
>JABAHS010136571.1_pt1 | contig 11340 bp, 13 predicted proteins | sample 7062111 | NCBI WGS metagenome assembly JABAHS01 (sample SAMN14534600, study PRJNA622989) | marine sediment metagenome | biome: marine biome [ENVO:00000428]; feature: marine pelagic biome [ENVO:01000023]; material: deep marine sediment [ENVO:00002113]; isolation source: pool of 4 deep marine... | reverse complement strand
CAATCCCTACGACGGAGGTGGAGGCGATGACCTACCGCTGTTCTGAAATGTCCTTCGAGGAGTACCAGGCTGAACTGAAGCGCTTCGACGCCTTGGTGGCAGAGCAGGCAGAAGAGATCACTTTGCTGGAAAGTCAGCTGGCCGAGATCTCGGAGTTGGCCGGTCCCGGTGGTGATGACACCCCTAAGGGCCGGGTGGAGTTCATGCTCTGCGCTATGACGGGGCGTAACGAAGAACAGGCGGCGGAACTCAGGCGACGTGATGCTTTTGTGGCCGAGCAGGGAGCTGAGATCGAAAGGTTGTGTGATGAAGTTGCGCGGCACTCCGCGATGTTGTTCAAGACCGTCCGTCGACTGCGGCGCATCTGCTTTGCGGTGGACGGTTCCTCGGATGCATGGAGGGTTGATCCTGAAGAAGTGCTGGCCGCGGTTCGCGCTTGGGTGAACACCCCGGAGATGAATTGGCTAAACCCGCCGCCCGAGGTGGCGAAGATTCTGGGAGGTGATTGATGTCATGGGCTGAAGATAGGACGACGGCTTTGTCCAAAGCGACGGACCCAGAGCTTAGTACCTTACAAGCGTGCTGGACCAAAATAGCCGAACTTGAGCAAAAGCTTGCCGAGACTGAGCGGCTGCTGGCCATGGCCGAGGGGGAAGAGGGCATTGGGTTATCGGGGTGGGCAATGGTGGAGGATGAGGACTTCAACATTTGGCGGTGTAGTCCTTCTGTGGGTTGGCGTTTGGAGGTCTGTCGTCGGTATGTTCTCAGTTCTTGGAGATGGGAGGCATGCCAGGAAGGCGTTATTCTGGATTGCGGTATTCGGGGTACCATCCGCGAAGCCGTGGCCGCGGCGAAGGCGGCTTACGATAGGGCGAAGGCTGGCGATGGAACTTCCTAAGGCCACTTCTTGCCCGTTTTGTGGCGTCAATATTGAATTGCCCTCCTGGCGTTGGGATGCGACTGCTGGAATTCTTCATTGGGCTTTACCAGATGTAGACTGCGTTGGTTGCGGAAGTTCAGCTCGTATAATTAGGGGGGTAATTGCTGGAAATAAAGGCGAATATATAAGGGTATGGCTTGAATATGAATGGTCACCCCCGAGATGATAGCGTTGATTGGTAGCCCCGCTGTGGGCAAAGATGGCTCTAAAATGCCCCACACGGCTCGGGAGCTCCGGGGGCACCTGAGGTACCCCCGGACCCTTTGCGGGCGTCCTGGGGGCAAATAGATGGGCCAGCGGTACGATTCCGAGAAAGTCCGTCGAGCCTTCCGGCAGGTGGTCAGCTTCAACGCCCGCGGGTGGGGGCGGACGGACTGTCCGATGTGCCCGAGCCTGACCGGGAAGCCCGACCGGAAACAGAGCATAGGCTTTAACATTAACACGGGAACCTTCCGGTGTTTCAAGTGTGGGATAAAAGGGAGGATTCCGGGCTACACAGGTTCCGCGGATCACGATTGGCAGAGTGGTACCGCGGAAGCTACAACGGACTTCGGGCCCCCGGAGGGGTACGAGCCGCTTTGGCGGGAGCCGGCGATCAGTAGCATGGTCTACCGATCGGCGATCGATTATCTCCGTCGGCGTTGCGTGAGTGCGCGGACGATCCGGGAGGCGCGGATCGGCGCCAGTCTGTCCGGTCGGCTTGCTGGTCGGGTGATTATACCCAGTATCAATCTGGACGGGTCGTGGTACGGGTGGGTAGCTCGGACTTGGTCCAACGGCGCACGGCGGAAGTACCTCGCGGCGGATGAGATGGATACCTACAACCGGCTGTTCAACGAAGCTGCGATCGATATTGAGACGGACGCTCCGCTGATATTGGTCGAGGGGGTATTTGATGCGCTTCCGCTTTGGCCGCGGGCGGCGGCGTTCTATGGCAAGCCGTCGGATGGGCAGGTAGAACGGTTGCGGCTGGCCAAGCGCCCCTTGGTTGTGGCGCTGGACGGAGACGCATGGCTTGAGGGGGAAATGCTGGCGATGCGGTTGCAGCTTTATGGTCTGCGCGCCGGATGGCTCAGGCTTCCGCCGAGGACTGACCCGGGAAATTTTAGGCCTGATGAATTTTTTTTGGTATCGGAGTCTGCGATCTGACTATTACTATAAGTGAGGCTGTTGATTTTCCCGGTCCTACCTACCGGGAGTTGCTACATTGAGGTGCGTCAATGGAGATTGAGCGGATTATTGGGTTGGTAGCTACTGCCATCTTTGGCGGTGCTCGTCGAAAATTCGGGTATGATGAAGAGGCTCAGCGGGTGTGGGTGGAAGCTCGCAGCGGTGCCGAGGCGGCAGAGGTTCTGACAGCTTTCGGCCGGGCCTCGAAAGATCTGAACCAGAAAGCTTCCAAGGGGGAGTTGGCGGTGTTCGAGCAGCTGGCCAAGCAGACGGGTCCGGCGCCTGACGTTGGCGGTGGGGTACATATAAGTTTGGACGCAGAGAGCGCGGTCCGCGCTCTTGATCTGCTTTCAAAGGGGGATGTTGTTCCATCAGCTGAAAAGGTGGCAGCTGCGGTTATGGCAACACCGGAAGAGGTTACACCGAAGGTTCCTGCAACCAAGCCTGAACCAGAGATGCGTCCGGTAGGAGAACCTGACTCGAAAGGGGGTATGTCTGTTGATGTTGGCGTAGTTCCTATCGGCCCTGAACTGGCAAGCAAGGTTCCTGAAAAGCCCGCGGTTGAGGCTAAGGAAATTCCTACTGAAGGAAAAAAGCCCCCAGAATCTACGAAAGCAGTACCGCCAGTAAAGCGGCGGCGCAATAAGGCAAAATCTGCGTCGGGCAGACTTGAAACTGGAAGTACTCCTTCAAAAGAACCGAAATCTCCATCAAAATCTACATCTACGGTTCAGGACGATGTGGAAAAAGGAGCTGCGGCCAAAGCTGATATGGGTGTGTTTTCTCAACATGACAAGACCCCGAAGCCAGCTGAGCTGTCAGATGATTATCTGCGGAAGGAGTTTGAAGGCGCTCGTCAGTTTAAAGATATTGTTAGCACGCTTCACGATGCGGGGCACAATGATGTTGATTCAGCGTATGTCAGACTGATTTCGATCAGCCCGGAAGAGCCGGAAAGTAGTCGTGTGGGGAATATTCTGAGGCGGGTCCGGGTGGGTACGCTGAAGAGCAGATTCCTCCGGACGTGGCGGCTATTGAAGTTGCCTGGTTATAAAGAAATAAACACCTAGTTGATCCGGCTGATGCGTAGATTACCACTATACAAAACGTTTCCGGTTGCGGAGGTTATGTCGGGACAGGCGTTGTCGTTGAATAGCGATTGCACCAGGTGCGCGCTATTCCGCACTGCCCGAAAGCGGTGCATTCCGGCGGAAGGAAAGCCCGGAGGGGTTCTGTTGGTGGGAAAGCAGGTCGGTCCACAGGAGGACATAAAGGGCAGAGCTAACGTCGGGACTTCGGGACAGACGCTTCGCAAGTGCGTTGCCAAGCACTGGTCCGGGCCGGTTGCTTATGACAATGCCACCAGATGTTTTCCGGGCAAGAANNGCAGATAGAGCTGTGTCGACCATACCTGAAGCAAACAATCATGGAGGTCCAGCCCACCAGAATAGTTGCCCTTGGTGGGGATGCTGTGTTCGCATTGTTCGGGCGAAGAGTTCCGATCATGAGCGTTCGCAGGGGGCACGCTTGGCTGACTATCGGGGACCGTTCGGTTCCGGTATTGATGACTATCCACCCGGCGGCTGGGGAGCGCAACTCGCTGGTCATGCGGGAGTTTGAGCAGGATATTGAGTGGGTGCTTACCTGTGACGATCCATCACTACCCCCTTGGAACGCGGAATATTTCATCATCGAAACCAAAGAGGACGCGGAGCAAGCTGTCGATGATATTCGTATTGAAGCTCCATGGTTTGCTTATGACTTGGAATGGGGTGGTACCCCGCAGACGGATTACTTCGAGATCGTCAGCGCGGCAGTGTGCTCTTCTGGGGTTGATACAGCCTACGTGTGGTCAAAGAAAGCGCTGAACGATCCCGCGGTCCGCCAGCCTTTGTTGGACCTTCTGGCGGATCCGGAGATCGGTGTCGTTGGACACAACGTCAAGGGAGACAACAACTCAATCGAAGCCGCCTACGGCGTGCGAGTTCGGGGTACTTACGGAGATAGTAGACTTTGGCGCAGATTGTTGGTTTCCAACGCTGACGGTCGCCTCAGCGTGTGCGCAGAGTTGGTGGGTATGGGGGGACACAAGGACGAAAGCGAAGAAGAGCTCGAGCGAGTCGAAGCAAGGATTGCCAAGGCCAGGAAGAACAGTAACACCTATCAGGTAAGCTTGTTTATTGAAGATAGCGAACTCGCTTTGGACGCTGCCGTCAGAGAACCGGACGTCAGCCCCCTGCGGTTTGCTTATGCTTTGATGGATACGGGCATCCGGGATCGATATTGCGCCAGGGACGCGGTGGCTACGGCCCGTCTTGGGGACCTGTTGGACGAGCAGGTATCTGCTGATGAAGGGGCCAATCATGTATGGCAGTCTGTGGGGCGGAGGGCGACCGATGCCATAGCGCAGATGGAGCGATGGGGGATGGCCGCCGATCGTAGTGCGGTGCAGTCTCTGCAAGAAATGCTGAACCTGGAGCTTGGGCAAGTGTTGGCCAGGCTTTCCAGCTACGGGGATTTCAACCCGTCCAGCCCAGCTGACGTGGCCGAGTTGCTGTTTAGCAGATTGGGGTTGAGGTCTACCGAGAAAACCAACGGTGGGAAACCGTCAACGGCTTCTGATGTTTTGAAAAAGCTTAAGGGTAAGCATCCGGTTATCGAAGACCTTCTTTACTATCGAAAGCTTGCTAAATATAAGGGGGACTATGGAGATAAATTAGGGAGGTATATTCGGAACGACGGTAGGATACACCCTGAGTTGAAAATTGACGGAACCAAGACCGGCAGACTTAGCTGTGTAGAGCCCCCGTTGCACAGTTTGCCTCGGGCTGAAACCGAGTTATCTCGTTCAGTTAAGCGATGCTTTGTAGCCCCTCCCGGGCGTTTGATAGTAGTGGCCGACTATTCTCAAATTGAGTATCGAATAGCAGCCATGCTCTCCGGTGACCCGGTGATGCGGGATATGTTTATTTCAGGAGAAGACTTTCATACTGCCACGGCGAAGCTGATCGCAAGAACCTACTGGGGGATTGATCCTAGTGCTGTGGGGAAAAAGGAACGCCGTGACGCCAAAGATTTTAATTTTGGCCTTTTGTATGGAATGACTGACAACGGTTTGGCCAAGCGGTTGGGGACCTCCGTACAGGAAGCCAAGCGCTTGCGTGCAGCTATTATGGGTGCTTGGAAGGTGCTCGCCCGTTGGATAGACCAATGCAAAAAGGAAGTCCGACAGACCGGCTATTGTTGGACCTGGTGGGCGGGCAAGCGGGCCAGGAAGCGCCCCCTCTTTGGAATAAGAAGCAAGGACAGCCGGCATAAGTCAACAGCTGAAAATTCTGCTGTGAACACTCCGGTTCAGGGGACTGCCAATGAATACATGGTCGCGTCTATCTGCGAAATAGTGGAGTGGATTTGGGCGGAAGATCGGCCAGAGAAGTTAGGACTTACCGTGCACGATTCCGTGGTTGCCGAAGTTCCTATCCCGACTTTGCACGAATACGTCGGAACGGCGAGAGAAATAATGCTCGGACATGACAGCAGAGACGTGCCGCTGAGGGCGGACTTTGAGGTTGCAACCACTTATGGAGACTTGAAGCCGTATGTTGAGCCTGTCTAGGGGGACTGAAGGGGAATTTGTAGCTGTGCCAAAAAAACCAGCCGAAGCGGAACTAAGGGCTTTCGAAGAAACCAGTGTGGCGATCGATTTGGCGAACTTCAACCAGGAGTTGATAGACTTCCCGCCGTTGGTTGCTTACTGGAACGCGCAGTTGGCCGTTGCGACCAGGACGTCGATGCAGGCCAAGGCGGACAAGGAACGGGAAGAAGCCAGAATGAGATTGCTCTATAAGAGCAATGCTGAACTGGAGAGAAAGAAGCTGACGGTAGCTGATCTTGAAGCAAAGGTTACTGACAACAAGGACGTTCAGGTTATGCAGGATCTGTATATCGAAGCTGAAGCGGAGCGCATACGAATACGAGGAATAGTGGACACTTTGGGGGTGAAAAGAGATATGCTTCAAAGTTTGGGGGCCAAGCTCCGGGTGGAAATGCAGTCCGACCCGATAGTTCGGGAACAGATGGCCGGGGCCACGGCTGCGGGATTTGCCGGAAAGGAGTAATGTAGAAACAAATCAAAAAAAACAAACAAAGTAAAAACAGAAAAGAAAAGAATAAACTAACAAATCAATTAGTAAGAAGGGAAAAAACAGTGCCAAATCTACAAGATTATGGGGAGTTCGGTAGCTATACCCAGGAAGCCGCCGAGGATGAAAAGGCAGAGCTAGACAAGGCCGGTTCAGGGCATTACCTGAAGCTGCCTGTAGGAAAGACCGTTGTACGAATTCTCCCTCCGCCTCCTGGGAGACCGTCCCCCTTTGTAATAGTGCATGAGCACTTCCTGAGGATTCCGGGCAAGGCCAGACCGGTGATATTCGCTTGTCCCAAGGTCATGAAAAGCCAATATTGCCCGGTTTGTGCCTGGTCCGAAAAACTTAAGCTATCTCCCAACCGGGCAGACCAGGATAAAGCTAGGGAATTGTGGCCGTCCCGAAGGATATACATGAACGTTATCGATCGGGGGGATGAAGAAGCTGGACCAAAAGTCCTAGGTGTCGGGAGGACTATCCACGAGGCGCTGGTCGCGTCGAGGACGGCGGTTAAAGACGATTCTGTCGAACATAGTGACTATACCCATCCGAGAGAAGGTAGCGATATTATAATCAATCGTGTGGGTACGTCATTTAAGGATACCAAATATACGATCACCGTTTCACCAAGAACTTCCGAACTAGGTAACCCGGAATGGCTGCAAACCAGACACGATTTGCGGCAGAAATTGGTGGTCCCCACGGCAGCAGAAATCAAGGGTATGTGCCAACCGGATGAACCATCCGACCCGGCTGAAGCTTCCGACGCGCTGCCCCCGGCCAGGGGTGGGGATATCGAACCGCATAGGTCAGCAAGTATGGATGCGGGGCCTGACCCTTATGGTGACGACGTTATCCCATTTTGATAACCGTGCGTAACAATTAGGTAATCACATGGCTGCCAAAACTCCCGCTCAGCGTGTGCTTGACGCGCTAAACAAGAAGCTTCCGTCCACGGCCAAGGCCAGGATGGCGGCCAAGGGATCCAGCGCGGAGGTCAACCAAGTCATCCCGACGGGCATCGAAGCGCTTGACCAGCACGTGCTTGGAACCGGTGGGCTGGTTGCCGGTCGGGTGTACGAGATATTCAGCGAGGAAGGGGCAGGGAAGTCCTCGCTGAACTTCCAGTGTCTGGCTGCGGCGCAGCGGGCAGGTGGGGTGGGGGTTTTGGTGGTTACCGAGCGCGACTTGCTGGTGAAACGCGCCGAAGTCTTCGGGTGTGACTTGGATTCTCTTATTCTTCGGGAGCCGGAGTCTTTAGAGGAAACTCTGAATGGGATCAGAGACCTGCTCACGATAATCCCTAAGGGGGTGGGACCCAATGTTATCGGTTGGGACTCTTTGGCCGCTACGGAGCTCATGGGCCAGCAGGGTTGGGACTTCGGGGGCAAGGCTAAGGGGGTAGGGACAAGAGGAAGGCTGTTGAGCGACTTCATGCCTATCCTTAGCAGGTTGGCTGTTGAGAAATGCGCTGCTGTCTTGGTTATCAATCAACTGCGGTCAAAGATCGGTGTGGTGTTTGGGAGTTCTGATACGACTCCCGGGGGCAGGGCCGTGAAGCACCACGCCAGCGTGCGGCTGCAGATCTGGAAGGGCGCTCAGTACCCTGAAAGCTCCTTTCTCCCGAAAGGTGCTTATGCCACGATCAAGGCTGTGAAGAACAAGTTGGCACTTCCACTTAGAAAGGCTAAGTTTCGGTTGAACTTTGAGACCGGGTGGGAGAATGATTGGTCTCTTATTAACTTGGGGAAAGACTTAAAAGTGTTGCCCGATGGTGCGAGGGCGTCCAAGAAAAACTTGACTTTGGTACGGGAGTACTTTGGGGTAAGCGCAGAATAGGGAGGTGTGTAGTGTCGATGTTTTTAGGAACGGTTGTGTCGGGAGAACTTTGGTATTGCAACACTTGTGGAGAGGGGTTTGCTATCTCCAAAACCGAAGAAAAGTGTTTGCAATGCGGGGCCAACTTAAGTCGGGTGCTTATGGACGGCCAGAAAGAACGCCGCAGGTTGCGGGCTGAAATTGAACAGTTGAACGCCACCGTCCGACAGCGCGACGACAAACTTCGGGTCTTGGAAAATGCCTTGCGTGAAGCTCGAAAAGAATTGGGAGAACTGCCCGACTACATGCAACCCCTGGAAGGCCAGCTGGCGTTGAACATCAGCTGTGAAGGCGGAGGGGAGTCCGGTGGCTAAAGCCGCTTTCATATCCGACGTTCACATCGGAAATCACCAGCGATGCGGTGGTGCGCTGTCTTACGGAATGAACGAACGCTGTCGACAGGCGTTGGACACGCTTCGGCGAGCCGGAGAGCTGATCGTCAGCGAAGGCTGCGATCATCTGTTTATCCTCGGAGACCTGTTTGAGTCCGCCAATCCCGGGCCGAGGATAGTGGCTGCTACTATGGAAGTGCTTTCCGACATCAACAGCCGGTTGGAAGATGGTGGGGTGGTGGCGATGCCGGGCAACCATGACATGGTGTCTGACTATCAGGGTGACCATGCCTTGGGGCCTTTGCGGTGGACTTCGAAGACTGTTGCTGAGGGGAAATGGACGTTTTTCAACTTTGGGGAAGATGAGCACGTCCTGATGGTTCCCCATCGCAAGGGGGTTGCAGCAGAATATTTGGCGGAGTTTTTGCCATTCGCCAAAACGGTTTCCGCCGGCGTAGCTGTCGGGTTCCAGAGCGAGGGTTCGCAGGAAAAACGCATGTTCCCCCCTGCGTGCGAAGAAGCGGGGAAATCTTCAGCCTCCCGACTTCCCCTGCGGGCTCTCGCTTTGCATCTCGGCATAACTACTCCCACAACGCCGGAGTACCTGCGGAACAGCGCTGCTTCGATTAACTATCTTAGCTTGGCCGGTATGGCTCGGGAGCACGGCTTTCGCACGGTCCTGGCCGGACATTGGCATCAGCATTGGGTGTCTAAGCCTATTGACGGCGTTACGCTGGTCCAAGTCGGGGCGTTGTGTCCCCGGGGATGGTCCGACCCGGGGATGGTGGGGTACGGGAGGGTGGTGGTACTCGAATCAGGCAAGTTCCCTGCGGTCCACGAAGTTGGCGGACCCAGGTTCCTGATAGCCAACGGAACTGGTGGGTTGGGCCAAGTCGTACGAAATGTGTGGTTCTACCGCAAGAAGGCTGATGGTGTGTTGCCTTACGCAGACTGGCGCGTGCCGGTTGACTATGTCGAAGAAGCGGGCAAGCAGCTTCAGGAATCCATCGAAGCGGGGGACATCTACCGAGGGGAGGTCAACATCGAAGATAGCGGAGTGCGGGATGGGGCCCGGGAAGCTGCGGCTTCGATCCGCCGGGCCGGCTCGCTCGACGAAGCCGTGGCCAAGTACGTTGCTGAGATGGACTTGTCGGTGGTGGTGCGGCGGGAGAAGGTGCTGGAATTGGCTAAAGGGTATTTGAAGGAGAGTTGATGGATATCCGAGCTTTGCAGGAGAATGTTAGTAATTGGGCCAAGTACAACTTTGGCGATCGGACTTGGGTGGATTGTTTTATGGGGCTGGTGGAAGAAGTGGGGGAATTGTCACACGCCCTTCTCAAACAGCAACAAGGTATACGGGGGTCAGCTGAAGATCACGAAGCAGCCGCCAAGGATGCTGTAGGGGATATTATTCTCTATTTGGCTGACCTGTGCCACCGAAGGGGTTGGGACATGGACCGAATAATTTGTGACACCCTGTCCGAAGTTTTGTCCAGAGATTGGCAGAGGTATCCGGATAGTGGGGAACCACCAGAAGGTTAGAAGTGATCACCGTTCGTCGCATAGCAGACCGCAACTTCATGGGACACAAGGATATTGATGTCTCCCTCCCAGATAGGGGGGTTGTAGCAATTACAGGCAGCAACGGCAGCGGCAAAAGCACCCTTATCGAAGCGGTGAGCGCTTGCCTTTGGGGGAGGCTGCTGCGGGGTACCAAGTGGCTACCGGAAGAAGAGGCTTCGGTCAGGATCGAAGCCTCCGACATGGGCATTTGGCGCAGGAGAAGAGGAAGAATTCGGGAGCTGGTTTGGAACAATGTTTGGCCACCGTGGCCGGAGTTTCCGAAAAGTCCGCACGCCACCGAAACCAAGGCGCAGGAAGCCCTGAATGGGGTGATCGGACCCTTCGAGCAATGGCGGCGCAGCTCAGTATTTTCAAGCTCCGACCTGGCCACGTTCACCAGGGCCACCGACGCGGAGCGCAAGCGCCTGATCGAAACCATGATCGGGGTCGGGGTGTTCGACAACGCGCTAGCCAGCTGCAGACGGGACTTGGTGGTTGCCGGTGGCAACTTGGCGGGGTTTCAAGCCGAGTTGGCTCATATGACTGCTGAATTCGAGGGCTGGGAAAAACAGGCCAACTTTATTGCCGAAGGCCTTGGGGTAGAACCCCCGGGGGTGTCCCGCGAGGTTTTTCGGGCAAAGGACCGTATCACAGANNCCCGGAAGTGGTCCGCGAAGTTTTTCGAGCAAAGGACAAGGATACAGAAGAAACCCGGGTTGAAATTCAAGACCTGCACCGCGAGGACGCTGCACTTGAACAGAAGCTTGTGTTGGCACACAAGCGGTCCGAGGCGGCCAAGTTGGCTTATCATGACGCTGTTAGCTTGGACGTTTGCGATAGGTGTGGGCAGGCACTGTCCGATTCTGCCAGGGAAACGCTGCTAGAAACCGCTACTGCACAGATAGCGGCCGAAGAACTCGAGATCAAGTCTGCTCAGAGCGAACGGAAAGCCTTGAAAGATTCCCTGGCCGAGCTTAGTTACCGCTACACAGTCCTTCGCAAAGAGGCCGCTAAACTGCGGCAGCAACAGCAGGATCGCGCAGCGTGGGAATCCCGTCGACAGTTGGTTGAAGGACAGCGTGGCGAAGTGTCCGAGCAGCTGAGCAAGTTGGGCAACGAACTGGTGGACCTCGAGGACGCGGTCGACGCAGCTGCTGCTGACCTTGAAGAACTCAAGGCGGTCGAGCGGGTCCTCGGGTTGCAGGGTGTGAGGGCCCACATTGTGGCCCGCACGCTTTCCGGAATCGAGCAGGTAGCCAACCTGTGGGTCGCCCGACTGTTCCCCGGGGTCAGCGTTGAGCTCCGTCCGGAC
>JABAHS010021085.1_pt1 | contig 11342 bp, 10 predicted proteins | sample 7062111 | NCBI WGS metagenome assembly JABAHS01 (sample SAMN14534600, study PRJNA622989) | marine sediment metagenome | biome: marine biome [ENVO:00000428]; feature: marine pelagic biome [ENVO:01000023]; material: deep marine sediment [ENVO:00002113]; isolation source: pool of 4 deep marine... | reverse complement strand
TGGGCCGCGCCCGGCTTCACAGGTAACCTGCCGCCCGGGCGCACTCGACGGCCGCGCCCAGGCGTGCGGGGTCTGCAGGATCGGGTTGCCCGTCCCGGTCGGATACCGCCGCGCGCAGGGCCTCCTCCAGGCCGCCGGCAAGCCGCGCCATTGGGGGTGTCAACAAGGCGCGCGCTGCTTCCAGGGCGGTGTCCGTGCGGCCTTCCCGGTAGTCCATGGCCATTGACTGCAACAGCGCCAGCCACTTGAACGGGTACCGCGGTGCGCGTTCCTCCCATAGCGCCAGCGCCTGTTCGGCCAGCTGGCGGGCCGCCCCGAAATCGTCGTGCCGCCATGCCAGCCAGGACTCGCAGGCCGCGAGCACGGCAAGGTATTCCGCCATCCGCAGCGAATCACACAGCGCCCGGGCCTCGGGCAGCAGGGCCTCGACCGCGTGCTCCTGCCCCGCGCGGCGTTGCAGGACCACCAGGTAAGTCAGGCAACGGGCCTGCAGGGTTCGGTCACCACAGCGCCGTGCCAATTCCAGCGAGCGTGTGAACAGTTCCAGGGCTTCCGCGAGCTGGTTGCGGAGCAGGTGGATGAAACCCGTGCCGAACAGGCCATCGGCATGGTCGAGGATCTGGGTGCTGGCCTGGGCGGCGCGCAGGGCCTGTTGGGACGCTTCCAGGGTGCGCTCGGAGGGCGCGAAGCGGTCCAGCCGGTTGCCCAGACCCGTCTTGGCGCCGTAATAGCGGTATTTCTGCGTATCGTTCGCGTGGCGCTCCACGATGGCCTCGGCATCCTGCACGATCGCCTGCATGCCGTCCGTGTCGCCTTGCCAGTACAGCAGCCACAGGCGGCTGACCTGAATGGCGATCCATTCGTGCAGGACCGCAGTGTCACCGGAATCGCGAGCCTCCCCCAACAGCGCCGCGGCCTGCTCGAGTCGCTCCATCGCTTGGCCGTGCTCATGTTCCCGTTCATGCGTGGTGGCGACCTTGCGCAGAAGCCGCGCCCGAGCGATGCCGTCGTCATCGGCGGTCAGGCGCAGCGCGCGTTCCAGCTTGCCGCGGGCCGGCTCGAAGGCGCCGTCCAGCAGCAGCACTTCGCCGAGCGCGGTGAGGATGCCGGCCTGCCCTGGCTGCGGGCTCGTGGGGGCGGTTTCGGTGCCGTCTGGGGCTTGCAGCAACTCGAGGGCCTGCTCGAAGTGTGCAATGGCTTCCGCGTTGGCGAAGGCGCGCCGGGCTTCCTGGCCGGCCAGCACCCGGAATTCGATGGCTCGCTCGGTGATGCCCGCCTCGGCGAAATGCCTGGCCAGGTGTACGGCGAGCGGACCCGGTTCGGAGCCGAACAGCGCCTCCATCGCGAGCCCGGCGGCCTCGTGCATGAAGCCGCGCTCGATGGGGTCCAGCGACTGGTAGAAGTAATTATGGATGAGGTTGTGACGGAACTCGTATTGGGACAGGCGTTGGCCGCCGAGGCGCTCGAAGCCGAGCGCCCTGACCAGTTGGTGGGTGCGCGCCAGCGAGCCGCTGAGTTGCCGGATGACCGCCCGCAGGTCGCGCTCCAGGGCGCGCGCCAGCACTTCGGCGGCAAAGGATTCGCCCAAGACGCTGGCGGCGGTCAGCAGTTCCCGCTCATCTGCAGCGAGCCGCGCCGTGCGCTCGCTGATGACGCCCTCCACGCGCGCCGGCAGGCGGTCCCAGTCGACGGGGCCCGCCACTGCCCAATCGCCGCGATCGGTCTGGGCCAGAAGGCCCTGCTCCCGGAGGAAATGCACCAGTTCCACCGTGTACAGGGCCTGGCCCCCGGTGCGCTGATACAGGGCATCGCGGAATGCAGCGTCCAGGGTATTGGGTTCGGCATCCAGCAGCTGGTCGATGAAGTCGCGGCCCTCCCGCTCCCGCGCCTGTTCGAGATCGACGACGATGTCGCCGAAATAGCGCTGCAACTCGTTGAGTGGCGCCTCCAGGGGGTGCCGGTCCGCGCCCCGGCCGGCGGCAATCTCGTTGGCTCGGTAGGCACCGACCAGCAACACCGGCTCCGAGGAAAGACGGCGGGCGAGATGAAACAGCAGGCCAATGGACCCCTCGTCGGCCCAGTGCAGGTCGTCGACCAGCAATACCAGCGGCCGCTGCCGGGCCGTCTCGCGCAGCACGCTGGTGTATTGCTCGAACAGGTGATGTTGCTCGAGGCGTCCCGCCTCCGGTACGCCGTGCCCGTCGCCAGTACCCCGTCGCGCCCGCATCTTGCCCGCCGCCTGCGCGCCGAGGCGGGTAAGGACGGCTGCGCCCGGCACGAAGATGTCGATCAGGTCAGGGCCGTGTTCCTGCAGGATGCGCGCCGTGGCGGCGAAGAATCGCGGCGAACCCCTGCGCGCCGGGGCCTCGTCGGCAGCCGCCTCTGCACTGCCCGTGAGGTGACCCATGATCTCCCGGAACGGCAGGTAGGGGTCGACGGTGCCGGTTTGCGGGTTGCAGTCGCCGACGGCGAAAACGATATCCGGGTGCGTCCCCTGCAAGCGTCGCGTGAACTCCCCGAGCAGGCTGGATTTCCCGGCACCCGGCTCGCCGGTGACGAAACAGACGCCGCCCCCTTTCGCGAGGGCCTGGTCGAGGTAGCCGTTCAGGCGCGCCATTTCGGGCTCGCGGCCGACGAAACCGAGCTGTCTGGGGGTGTCGCGCATCCGCAGAAGCTTAGCAGGGAATGTCCCGGCGTTGGTGCCAGCCGGCCGCACAAACGGGTCCTGCTGGGCCGCGCGCCGATGTATCATGCGCCGACACGCATCCATTCACATCCACCAGGAGGGTTACCGCCATGTTCTATCGCTTCTTGCTCGCGGCATCGGCCGCCGTGTTCCTGCCCTTCAGCCTTGGCGCGCAGGAGGCAGGGGAGGCCGCCGACATCTGCCCCCGCATCCAGGCCTCGACCGTGTTCGTGGACGACAAGACCGGCAGCCGCAAGCGCGGCAGCGCCGACCGGATCAGCGAAACGCACAAGACGGCCGAGCGCCAGGGCTGGGATTTCAAGGACCTGGAGATTTACATCGAGGACGGCGATCTGCAGGGCTTTTTCATCACCTATACGCGCCCGCATCCCTGCAACGCGGGGCAGGCGCCGTCCACGCCCTAAAATATGCTCTTTTAATTACGAATAATAGTTCATCTGTTATCAGGGATAATTTATGTCATAATCAGGCTGATCAGTAAGTTAAAAAACATGATTCACTATATTTTTTTACTTGCTGATTTTAGGGGAGTTTGTTCGGCAAAGCAGATGGGCCCGCACGCTCGGCGGGGCAAGGAAGACGGCCGGACAGACCAAGGACAGGAAGTTGGGAGGGAGGGATCCTCATGGCCAACCTCGAGCGCACGACCCGACAGCGCGGCGCCCGCCTCGCGGGGATACTGTTTTGCCTTCTGATCATTCTGCCGCCGGTGGCCCATGGGCAGGCCGGTGGCAGCCGGGAGCTCGCCGGCATCGCCAGCGTGGTGATTTTCGACGATTTCGATGCCGGGTACTCGGAGTTGCGTTACTACCTTGTCGACCAGGCGACCCACCGCGAGACCCGCCTGTTTTTTACCGCCGATCAGGCGCCGGACGGGTTCGAGACCGGTCGGCGGTTTCGCGTCGTCGGCCGGGACCGGCCGGGCGGGCTGCAGGTCGATAGCGTTGCGCCGCTGGATGGGGACGGCGGCGGGGCAGGGGCGCCCGAATCCGGCAGCGCGCCGGTCGCGAGCCCGGAGACCCGCAACGTGTTGACCCTGCTGGTGGATTTCAACGACGCCAACGTCGATGGGTTCAAGGCCGATGGCGTGACGCCCATGAAGTATGGCATCAGCCTGCAGGAAGCCAAGGACCGCATGTACAACCAGGCCAAATCGGTGGCCGGGTTGTTCTACAACGCCTCGCTCGGCACCCTCACCATCCCGGATGACCCCGACAACGACGGCGTGCAAGACGTGTTCGGGCCGTACCAGATCGATGACAGCTACATTGGCGGCGACTCCTCGCAATGCTCACCCTCGACCTGGGTCAACCTGGCCTCGGCCGCCTGGGAAGCGGCGAACCCCGGCAAGGACATCAGCCTGTACCGGCACCGCCTGTTGATCGTGCCCAACTACTGGGACTGGTCCAACCGCCATTGCGGTTGGGGCGGCGTTGCGCAGGTCGGCTGCGGAACGTGGTGCTGGGCCATCGGGGCCGATGGCGACACCATCTTCCACGGCGTGCTGATCCACGAACTGGGGCACAACCTGGGCTTCAACCATGCGCAGACCGATACCGACAATAACGGCAGCACCAACGTGGCCTATGGGGACGGCTCGGACATGATGGGCGTGAGCCGCAGCTGGATGAAATTCAACGCGCCGCACGCCGAGGACAAGGGCTGGATCGACCCGGTCGATTACGAGATCCGCACCATCACGCCGTCCGCCTCGCCACAGACGTTCGATTTGATCGCCATCGACGAAGAGGTCTGGGACTGGCCCGGGCTGCGCGCCATCAAGGTGCAGCGCACGGCCAACACCGATTACTACGTTTCCTGGCGCAAGAAGGCCGGCGACTACAACAACGTCAACACCAGCATGACGTATGGTGGGGCGACCAACTATTTTGCCGACCGCCTCAACATCCATTACGGCTATGACAACTCGACCTATACCTATTTCGTGACGTCGTTGCAGGCTGGCGAGACCTTCAGCGAGCCGCACAACAACCTGCTCATCAAGGCCACCAGCACGGTGATCATCACCGACCCGGTGACCTCGGACACCACCGAGGTGATGGGTGTTGAAATCTGCCAGAATGCCTGTTCGACCATCACGGCGCCCTCCGACCTCACGGCCACGCCCGTTTCGAAGTCCGCCATCGACCTGGCATGGCAGGATAACTCGGAGAACGAGGACAGCTTCCGGCTCGAACATTCCGGCGACGGCAGCGCCTGGTCAACGCTGGCCGAGACCGCGCTGACGGCTTACACCCACGGCGGGCTGGCCACCGCCAGCACGCATTACTATCGCGTGCTGGCCTACAACAGCGAGGACGAATCCGGGTATTCCAACACCGCCAGTGCGACCACTTTCGCCGAGCCCCCGGTATCGAATTTCAGCTGGTCCGCGGACTACACCGAGGTCACCTTCACCGACCTGTCCTCCGACCCCGACGGCAATATCACCAACTGGTCGTGGGATTTCGACGACGGTGGTGGCTCGAGCGCCCAGCACCCGGTGCACACCTTCGCCTCGGCCGGCGAGTATATGGTGGAACTGACGGTGACCGACAACCACGGCGCCACCGGCTGGTCGAGCCAGGCGGTATCCGTCTCGGCGCCGCCGTTCGAGGATTTCTACGCCGAGAGCGAGACCGCCGAGGGCGGCAGCGTGAGCGGCAGCTACCTCGATACCCACGCCGACGACGGCGACCCGCAGGCCATCACCGAGCGCGAGTCGAGCGGAAAGCCGGCTAACCGCCACAGCTGGCTCGGGCACCGCTGGACCTTCAACATCGGCACCGGGGCGCTGGCCACGGTGTACGTCAATGCCTGGCAGAGCGCCTCCAGTGACGGAGACAATTTCGAATTCGCGTGGTCGACCGATGGCGAGAACTGGACGACCGCGCTGACTGTCACCGAGACTGCGGACGGCAGCCCGCTGAGCTTCAGCCTGCCCGATGGAGTCGGTGGCGTGGTGTACCTGCGGGTGACCGACACCGATCAGAGCGTCGGCCACCGGGCGCTGGATACCGTGTACGTCGACCAGCTCAGGATTCGTGTCGAGAACGGCAGCGTGGAGCCGCCCGACGGCGCGCCGAGCGGCCTCGCGGCAACCGCGGACGGGCATGAGCGTGTCGATCTCGAATGGACCGACGGCTCCGGCAACGAGACCGGCTTTCGGGTCCTGCGACGGGTCGGCAGCAGCGGCGAGTTTGCCGAGGTCGGGCAGGCGGCCGCGGCCCCTGGCAGCGGTTCGGTGGTGACGCACACCGATACCAACGGCCTGGTGGCCGACACCACCTATGAATACCAGGTGGTTGCCTACACCGCAGGGGGCGACTCGACGCCCGCCGGCCCTGCCGCCGCGACCACCGGGCCCGAGCCGGGCGGATCGATCAGCCTCAGCGCCAACGGGTACAAGATCAAGGGCGTGCACACGGCCGACCTCGCCTGGAGCGGGCAGGGCGGCAAGGTGGACGTGTGGCGCGGCTCTTCATTGATTGCGGGCGGTTTTGACGGCAGCAGCCTGACCGACGACACCGGCAACAAGGGCTCGGCCAGCTATGTCTACAAGGTCTGCGAGGAGGGTACCGCGGACTGCTCGAACGAGGCGACGGTCACGTTCTGAGCGCTGCGGGCGACGCGAGGCGCGCAGCGGTCATCGAACCGTCATCGACCGGGGATCGACTGGAGTCACCCCGGGGCAGCCTGCGGCCAGTGCTGGCCGCAGCGCCCCGAAACTGGAAAAGGACGACCGGACCATGAACCTGATCATTGCAAGCATCCTCGTCACCCTGCTGCTCGGCCTGTTGGTAGTGAGCCGGCGGCGGGCCTCCGCCGACGCTGCGGCATCCGCGCAGCAGGCTTCCGGGCGACGCTCGCGGGCGCATCGACGCCCCGGCAAGCCCGCAACCCGCACCCCGCGGGCGGCGGCGCGCCCGGCGCCTTTGCCACGCCCATCGCTGCGCGCCGCGGCGCAGGCGGCCAAGCCCTGGGGTTGGTGATTCGCACGGGACGGCGCGCGCAGGCGCGCCGGCCCGTCAGCAGCGCCTGAGCAGCGCAGCAGTAACCGGCCGGGGCCTCACTCGGCGACCAGGGCGTTGACCTTGGCCGCGCAGATGAAGTCGTTCTCGGACAGGCCGTCGATGGCGTGCGTGGTGAAGCCGACCTCGCAGTAGTTGTAGCCGGCCGAGAAATCCGGGTGGTGGTCTTCGCTGTTGGCGATCCAGGCCATGGCGTTGATGAACGCCATGGTGCGGTAGAATCCGCGAAACTCGAACCGGCGCCTGATCAGCTTGCCGTCCTCGCTCAGCGACCATCCTGGCACGTCGTTCAGCATCGCTTCGGCTTCCGGCCGGCTCATCGGTGACACGCCACCCTCGCAGGGCTCGCAACGGCGTTCGGTCAAGGCACAGGCGTTCGACATGGGGCCTCCATCGTGGACGACCGGCCGCTGGGGCCGGTGCGGTTCAGGCAATCTCCTTCAGCGGGTAGGTGGGCGCATGCATGCCCAGCCGGCGGGCTTCGCGGATCAGGCCAATCAGGTCGCGCTGGGCGAGCGCGTACAGTTCATCGAAGCTCTCGATAATAAAGTAAACGGTCTGGTAAATGTCGATCCGGTAAGGCGTGCGCAGTGCATCCACCGGCTCGAGGCGCTTGCGCTGCGGCAGGTCGCTCTCCAGCGCGTAAACCAGCTCGCCCGGGGAGGAAACGATCCCCGCGCCATAGGTGCGCAGGCCCTGCGGTGACTGCAGCAGGCCGAATTCCACGGTGAACCAGAACAATCGCGCCAGCATGGCATGGTCCTGCCGATCCGCAGCCAGGCCGGCCTTGCCATACGCTTCCGCGAACGCCGCAAAGCGGTAGTCGGTCAGCAAGGGCGTATGCCCGAAGATCTCGTGGAAGATGTCGGGCTCTTGCAGGTAGGCCATGTCCTCGCGGCGCCGGATGAAAGTGGCGGCCGGGAACCTGCGTGCGGCGAGCATCTGGAAGAACTCGGTGAATTCGATCAGGGCCGGGACCGGCGCCACCGACCAGCCCGTGTGATCCATCAGCACGGCGGAGACTTCGGGCAACTGCGGGATGCGATCGTGCGGAAAATCCATCAACTGCAGGGCTTGCACGTATTCGTCGCAGGCGCGGCCGGGCAGCATGGCCTGCTGGGTGGTGATCAGCTCCTGCCAGACCCGGTGTTCTTCGTCGGTGTAGTGGATGACGCCCCTGGCATCCGGGGTTTTGGAGGCGTACGTGCACGACTTGGGCATGAGGAAAATTTTATATCATTTTCAGGAAAATTACTTTCTATAATTTGCAGTATTAAATTTTAATATGGTATAAATATTTTAAATTATAGATTATTTTAAAAAGGACATTTTTTTGGATAAGACCGACCACAACATTCTCGCCGAACTGCAGCGCAACGGACGGCTGTCCAGCCAGGCGCTGGCAGAGCGGGTGGGTCTGTCGACTTCGCCATGCTGGCGCCGCGTCCGCAAGATGGAGCAGTCCGGCGTGATCAAGGCTCACGTGGCCATTGTCGATCCGGCCGCGGTGGGCCTGCACGTCCTGGCCTATGCGCAGGTATCGCTGGAGGACCATCACCCCGATTCAGTGGCCGAATTCGATAGTGTGGTGACCGCCCGCCCGGAGATCCTGGAGTGCCACGCCATGAGCGGCCAGCACGACTACCTGCTCAAGGTCATCTGCGAAAGCATCGGGGCCTACGACCGCCTGCTCAGCGAGCACATCCTGCGCATCAAGGCCGTGCACACGGTCAATACCAGCTTCGTATTGCGCACCAACAAGAGTACGACCGCGCTGCCACTGGAGTTGTGAGGGGCGAGGCGTCGTCCGCCGGCGCGCCGTCCGCGGGCGGCTTGATGGAGATCGCCCCGGGCAACCTTGACTGCGTTTAAAATGACCCCATTCACCGGGTTAACCCCTGCCCCTGGGCGCCGATGGTGATCGACCTCCGAATTCCGAGGAGCATTGATGAAACCGGAGATCCGGCCCGCCAACCCCAATTTCTCGTCCGGCCCGTGCAGCAAACGGCCCGGGTACGATGTCGGGTCGCTGGAGCTGGCCACGCTGGGCCGCTCGCATCGCTCCGCGCTGGGCAAGGCCACCCTGGAGCGGGCCTGCCGCGAGACGGCAGAGGTGCTCGAACTGCCCGCGGAATACCGGGTCGGCATCGTGCCGGCCTCGGACACCGGCGCCATGGAAATGGCCATGTGGAGCCTGCTCGGCCAGCGGCCGGTGGACGTCTTCGCGTGGGAATCGTTCGGCAAGGGCTGGCTCACGGACCTCGAGCAGCAGCTGAAGCTCGAGAACCTGCGCACCTTTACCGCCCCGTACGGCGCGCTGCCGGACCTGGCGCAGGCCGACGCCGGGCACGACATCGTGTTCACCTGGAACGGCACCACCTCGGGGGTGCGGGTTCCGGATGGCGAGTGGATTGCCGCCGACCGGACCGGCCTCACGGTATGCGATGCGACCTCGGCGGTGTTCGCGCAGGCGCTGCCGTGGGACAAGCTCGACGTGGTGACCTACAGCTGGCAGAAGGTCCTCGGCGGCGAGGGCGCGCACGGGGTGCTGATACTCGGGCCGCGCGCCGTGCACCGCCTCGAGTCCTACCGCCCGCCGTGGCCGTTGCCGAAAATCTTCCGCCTCACCCGGGACGGCCGGTTGATCGATGGCATCTTCCGGGGCGCCACCATCAACACGCCGTCCATGCTGTGCGTCGCCGACTACCTCGATGCCCTGGCCTGGGTCAGGTCCCTGGGGGGGCAGCATGCCTCCATCGAGCGCTGCGATCGCAACCTGGCGGTGATCGAGGCCTTCGTCGCTGGCCGCGAGTGGATCAGTTTCCTGGCGGCCGAACCCGCGACCCGCTCCAACACCAGCGTCTGCCTGACGCTCGACCTTGAACCCGAGGGCGTCCGCCGGATGGTCGGCCTGCTGGCCGAGGAGGCGGTGGCCTTCGACATCGGCGCCTACCGCGACGCCCCGGCGGGATTGCGCATCTGGTGCGGGGCAACGGTGGAATCGGGTGACCTGGAGAAACTCATGCCCTGGCTGGATTGGGCCTACCGGGAAGTCACAGAGAGTCCTTGAAGCATGTTCAGAATCCGCACCTACAACCGAATCGCCCCGCGCGGCTTGCAGCAGTTCGACCCCGAGCATTACTCGGTGAGCGAGGACATGGCCGATCCGCATGCCTACATCCTGCGCAGCCATAAACTGCACGACGAGCCGGTGCCGGAATCCCTGCTGGCCGTCGCCCGCGCCGGCGCCGGTTACAACAACATACCGGTGGATGCGCTGACGCACCGCGGGATCGTAGTATTCAACACGCCGGGTGGCAATGCCAACGCGGTCAAGGAGCTGGTCGCCGCCGGCCTGTTTCTGAGTTCCCGGGACATCTTCGGGGGCATGAGCTTCGTGCACTCGCTGCGCGATGAGCAGGATGCGGCGGAATTGTCGCGTCGCCTGGAGCGGGAGAAGAAGCGATTCGCGGGCACGGAGGTGGCCGGCAAGACGCTGGGGGTCATCGGCCTGGGCGCGATCGGTTCGATGGTGGCCAACATGGCGCTGGAACTCGGCATGCGCGTGCTGGGTTACGATCCCGCCCTGTCGGTCGAGGCCGCGTGGCGGCTCTCCAGCCGGGTGGAGCGCATGGAGGGGCTCAATGCACTGCTGGGCGGCGCGGACTATCTCAGCCTGCATGTTCCCGCCAACGACAAGACCCGTCATCTGATCGATGCCGAGGCCCTCGGTCGCATGAAGCGCGGTGCCGTGCTGCTGAACTTCGCGCGCGAGGAGATCGTCGACACGCGGGCGTGCCTTGCCGCCCTCGACGAGGGCCAGCTGTCCCGCTACGTCACCGATTTTCCCCTGCCCGAACTGTTTGCCCGGCAGGACACCATTCTGCTGCCGCACATCGGGGCCAGCACGCAAGAGGCGGAGGAGAATTGCGCGGTGATGGCGGCCCAGCAGCTCAAGGACTTCCTGGCCAACGGCAATATCGTCAATTCGGTGAATTTCCCGCAAACCCGCATGGCTCGGAACGGCGGGTACCGCATCACGTTCTGCAACGACAACGTGCCGCGCGTGCTGGGCGCGGTGCTGTCCGTGCTCGCCGACCGCGACATCAACGTCATCGACATGGTCAACAAGAGCCAGGGCGATATCGCCTACAACATCATCGATATGGCCACGGAACCCGACGACAGCGTCATTCGGGACATCCGTGCGGCGGACGGTGTCATTCGCGTCAGGGCCCTGTGAGCAGGTCAGCGGCGGGCGTTGAGGAATGCCGGCCGATGGTATAGTTTGCGGGGCAACAAGCCCATCCGCCGGGTAACCATGCCATGGACCTGCTGACCATCGTCATCATTCTCGCCCTGCTGGCCACCCTCGCGGCGTTGCTGCTGGGCCTGATCTCTCTGGGGCAGGGGGGGCGTTTCGACCGTGATTTCGGTACCCGCTTCATGTGGGCGCGGGTCGTCATGCAGGGCCTCGCCGTGGCGCTGCTGGTGCTGGCCCTGGTCCTGCGCTGAGTGCCGGGCTGCCGCCGACGAGATCCCGAGCAAGGCTAGGGGGTGGGCGCATCGTAGCGTAAGATAGCTCCTGCTCCACGCTGCACCGG
>JABAHS010012644.1_pt2:5000-11345 | contig 11345 bp, 9 predicted proteins | sample 7062111 | NCBI WGS metagenome assembly JABAHS01 (sample SAMN14534600, study PRJNA622989) | marine sediment metagenome | biome: marine biome [ENVO:00000428]; feature: marine pelagic biome [ENVO:01000023]; material: deep marine sediment [ENVO:00002113]; isolation source: pool of 4 deep... | reverse complement strand
CTTCGGTATTGAATACGCGAGAGGAGAGCATTGTTAGATTAAGGTTCGGAATAGATGAAGAAAAAGAACATACTCTTGAAGAAGTAGGTCATCAATTCCAGGTAACTCGTGAGAGAATAAGACAAATTGAAGTCAAAGCCATTAAAAAGTTAAAACGTGCTGCACGTGTTTATCCAATTAAAAGCTACGTTGAAAAAAGCTAGCCAATAAATTAATTACTCTTCTTTAATTCCTTAGCTTCTTCAAAATATACTAGCGCAGTGTCTACAGTTTTCACCCTGAGCATTTTCATTACATCTGCCACACTTGCCCCCGATTCAATTGCTAGAAGTGCTGCTGTGTGTCTTAGGCTATAAGGAGTAATCCCTTTTTTGTTTAATCCAAGTTTCTCAAAATATTGGCTAATTCTTGCTCTGATAGCCCGTGTAGTAATTCTTTCTTTTCTCGCTCGGTTACCAACTCCCCAAAATAGAGGCTCGTTATCTTCTGATGATTCCCTTTCTCCAAGATAGTTTTCTATCTCTTTTGCAATTTCTCCTGGAATAACGACATATTCGTCTTTTCTATCCTTATTCTTACCTTGTACATATATAATAGTTTCGTTGCGTCTTGTTTTTATGTCTCCAACATCAGCACGCACTATTTCTATTTCGCTAAGTCCACATCTAAGCATTAAGTTTAAAATTACAGAGTCTCTGAGTCCAAGAGAAGCGCTTGTGTCTATAGAATCGAAGAGTCTTTTAAGATCACCTTGGCAGATGGGTTTGGTAGAATGTCTTTCAGGTCTTGCTCCACCTTTAACTTTTTTAGCAGGATTTTCTTTTATCTTTCCAGTATTTTCTAAATAATCATAAAGTCTTCTTACTGCAGTAAGATAGGCGGATATTGAGCTTGTAGATAAATTCTTAGAACTAATAAAGTCTTTATAGCGCTGTATATCATTTGAGTTAAGACCTATAGGAGAAGTATTACCCAACCATTTGGAGTATTCCATCAATGCTTTTCGATACGTCTCCTTAGTCGTAGGCCTCCTGTTTAAGGAATTTATAAAATCGTGGATTAGATCTTGCATATAGAAAAATTAAATCATTTTTATTGCTTAATTACAAATATAGTCTTGACAACTTTTTAAGCTAATGTAAATTATTTCTCGAATTAGGTGGCTATACTGAAGAGGTCACACCTGGTCCCATTCCGAACCCAGAAGTTAAGCTCTTCAAGGCCGATGATACTGCTCTTGTACGGGAGTGGGAAAGTAGGTAGCTGCCTGGTTCTTTTCTTTACCTTTTTCCCGTTCTATTAATTCCTTTAAATTATATTGTTTTGTATTATGAACTTATGTAGAATTGTTTTTTCTGAACAAGCACATAAGAGGTCTTCTACGTGAAGAAAATGCGTGTAGCAGTTTTTGCTTCTGGAAGTGGCACAAACCTTCAAGCAATTATAGATGCCAATATTGAAACTATTGATATAGTCTTAGTTTTTAGCAATAAAGCGGACGCATATGCCATTGAGCGCGCTAAAAAACGTGACATCCCGGTAGAAATTATTGATCATAAGAGTTTTGAAACAAGAGAAGAATTTGACCAGGCTGTTGTAAATGCTATTGAATCATACAATCTCGATCTTATTGTTCTTGCAGGATATATGAGAATACTTTCTCCAGTTTTTGTGCGGGCATATAAAAATAAGATTGTTAATATCCATCCAGCACTTCTACCATCTTTCCCAGGTATAAATTCTGGAAGACAAGCTCTTGAATATGGTGTTAAATATACTGGCGTGACTGTCCATTATGTGGATGAAGGTGTAGATACAGGCCCAATAATATTACAAGATATCGTCAAGATTGAAGATGCGGATACTGAAGAATCTCTACTAGAGAAAATCCATCAAGTAGAACATCAGATCTATCCCGAAGCATTAGAACTTATATCAAGCGGTAATTTAGAGATTGTTGGAAGAAGGGTTATTAAGAAGTCCTAAATTTCTCTTCCTACAGCCTTTGCAACTGCAGCAGCTTTCTGCATCATATCAGCAAACTTTTTAGGCTTAAGAGATTGTCCACCATCGCTTACTGCAACCTCTGGGTTATTGTGAACCTCAACTATAACTCCGTCAGCACCAGCGGCAATTGATGCAAGTGCCATAGGTGTGACATATTGCCAGTATCCAGTACCATGGCTTGGGTCAGCAATAATAGGAAGATGAGTTCTTTCTTTAAGAACCGGTATAGCGTTTAGATCAAAAGTATTTCTCGTAGCGGTTTCAAAGGTTCGAATACCTCTCTCGCAAAGCATAACATCCTCGTTGCCTTCTGAAAGTATGTACTCAGCACACATCAAGAATTCTTTAATTGTAGTAGACATACCTCTCTTTAGTAAAACTGGTTTCTTTGATTTTCCAACTTCTTGTAAGAGTGCATAGTTTTGAGAATTTCTTGCTCCTATCTGAAGAACATCAGCATATTCTAAAACTGCGTCGAGGTGCTTTACGTTGAGTATTTCTGTTACTATTGGAAGCCCTGTTTCTTCTCTTGCTTGAGCTAATAGTTTTAATCCCTCAACACCCATTCCTTGGAAAGTGTAGGGCGAGGATCTAGGTTTGTATGCTCCACCACGTAACATTGATGCACCGGCTTCTTTGATTGCATGGGCTACTTCCATTATTTGATCTTCGCTTTCAACAGAACATGGGCCTGCAATAACAGGGATTTTATTATTTCCTACTACGGTATCTCCAACTTTTACCTGAGTGTCTTCGGGTTTAAATTCTCTGCTTGCGAGCTTATGTGCCGGTAAGATTGGTATTACTTTTTCAACACCAGGAAGAATACTTAGAGTTTCAACGTCTTCTGGTTTCCCTCTTTCGTCCCCGACAGCACCAATTACAGTTCTAAGAACTCCTTCAATAGGATGTGGCTGGTATCCGAGCTCAACCATAGTGGCTTTTGCTCTTTCTATTTCTTCGGGATCTGCTCCGCTTTTCATTACAACAATCATTTCTTTAATTCCTCCGCTTTTTCGCAAGCAAATATGTTTTAAACAAAGGTGCTAGAATACATGAAGACCTAATGTTGTCAACCGCTTACAGCTAGTTAAGACATTGCAAAAAAGCACTTTTAGAAGATCACACGAATGTGTGCTTGATTCTTCGCTTGTTTCATAGAATAATATAGTCCCTAATTAGAGATTTTCACCACAAAAATCCAAGGGCGGGTGGTGAAATTGGCAGACACGACGGCCTCAAAAGCCGTTGGACTCACGTCCGTGGGGGTTCAAGTCCCCCCCCGCCCACTCTGAATACATAATCACTACATTCTTTTGTATACTATTGTATATGAGAACATTTTTCATTCTAGGTCTCTTTATTCTTACATTATCAGCCTGTGCTCCTAAGGTGAGCAGTGTGTCTGAGGATGGTTGTTATAAGATTGATGGAGATGAAGTTATATACACTTGTAGTAATCAGACTATGCAAGAAGAAAGAACTTCAACACCAGGATATGATGGACCTAACAATCCAAAAGCTCTTAATCTCTACCGCCCGGGAAGGTTTGAGAACATAACTGGCTGGTAGAGCAGTATATCTATATTGCCTCTTCTTTTGCTATTTTGATTCCCTCATTCTCGTCTACTCGGCTTAACAAAATTGCTCCTAGGACAAAAAATATAACTAAAGATATGATTGCATATTTACTATTTCCCATTATTTGACCAACTACTGCAAATAAGAGAGGACCCAGGAAGCCTCCTATTCTAGAGCTCATTCCATAGAATCCAAAGAACTCAGCGGTTTTGGATTTTGGCACCATCAATCCAAAGTATGACCGGCTGAGTGCTTGTGCTCCTCCCATTACTATGCCAACCATAGCTCCAAGTATCCAAAAATCAATCGGTTTGGATATGAAGAATGCACCCATGGAAATTAGTGTATAGCCAAGAAGGCATATATAAATACACATTTTTGCCCCAATGCGATTTGCAAGCCAACCAAAGAAAATAGCTGATAGAAATCCAACAATTAGTGCTAATAAGAGTGACCCAATTAGAGTATTTTGATTTAACCCTAGTTCAGCTCCGTAAATAGTGGCCATTTTAAATATTGTATAAATGCCATCGTTGTAAATAAGAAACGCAAGAAGAAAAAGGCTAAGTTGCCTATAGTGTTTAACTTTTTGGAAGGTATTTCTAAGTTCCTTTAGACTTTCTTTAAAAGCGTTTCCTTTTATATAACCTGTTGATTCAGGTTCCCTTAAGTTCAGTATAAGTGGTATCGTAAATATGGCCCACCAGATAGCTGAAGTGACAAATGTTAATCTTGCCGCTAATCCTTTATCAGTCATCAATTGAATAATGCCTATAGTTATTATTAGAATTATTGCTCCCCCAAGGTAGCCAGCAGCAAATCCTCTACTTGATACTCTATCTATATCACCATCTTTAGATATATGGGGTAGAAATGAATCATGGAATACATCTGCTAGTGCAAAAGCTATGTTGCCTATAATGAAAATTCCAGATGCAAGTAGCCAGTCTCCTGTTTTTACGAAATAAAAACTGGCTGAAGCTAAAATTCCTATAACAGCGCAAACCATCAGAAGTCTTTTGCGTATTCCTACAAGATTGGCAATCGTTCCTAGAATAGGAGCGAGAAATGCAACAAGAATAAGTGCAATTGTGGCTGTATAACCCCAATATACAGTTGCCTGATTTGGCGTTAGAGTCGATGCCGCTACTTTGCTGAAGTAAACTGGTAGGATCGCAACCATAACAGCTGTTCCAAAGCCATTCTCAGCCAAGTGATAAAGCGCCCAAGAGTCTATTATCTTTTTATATGATCTTTTGTTATCAGACAGTCCCGCCATAGATCTATATTAATATATTACTATAGAAAAAGGTAGGCTCCTCTATTGCAAGAGTTCTAATACTTCACATTCATTTAATGCATAGAATATGCGCTCGATCATTGCTTTTAGTACCGATATTCCGCGGGATCCTTCGTGAGAGAGGAAATGATGAGCTGCTACAGGCACATAGGATGATAGAATAATACCTATTCGATAATCTCGCCACGCCTCTTCAAAGGTGTAGTTCGTCACGTCTAGCTTTAATAATTGCTCATACCACAATTCCAGAAATTCCAAGTGATGATTTTTCTCAATTACACCATGGTGGCTGCCGCATATTGCTCTTCCTACATCAAATGCTCCAAATGATTTTAGAGCTGTTTGCCAGTCTACAACTAAAATCTCGTCTTTTTCATTAAAGAGCATGTTGTCTGCTCTGAAGTCATAATGAATTATTGTTCTTGGGCCTATTTTACTTAGATCCTCGATCTTCTGTCCACTCTGTGCAATTATATCCCCAATGTATAGATATTGCTTGTTCAAAACATCGCTATGCTCTTCTTTAAATTCATACCAATTATGGTTAAATGTATGTATATGATCCCGGTTTTCTTCTGGCATCCAGGTTAGTTNNNNAGTATGCATGCAGTTTAGCGATTTCTATTACAGCCGATTTGGTTTGATTTGCCGTGAGTCCATCTACTTGATCTGCGGGTGTCCAGTCCTTACCATCCTCAATCATAAGAATGAAATCATTATTTGCCTCATTCATAAGTGTGTAATAGCATTTAGGGATTCTAGCAGGACATCTATTGGCAAGCTCTCTATAAAACCTCTGCTCTCTTTCAAAAACTCTCATCTTATTGCCAAAGTTTCTATTCTCATCTTTTTCAGGGGGGAATTTTATGACAACACTTTTAGGAAAGTTTTCTATATTTGTTTCACAGTCAATGTTCACCCTGCAGATTGAGCTAAGAAGACCTTTTACATGGGGACCAAGGGGTTCTACATCTATCTCAGTAATAGCTCCATTCTCACAAAGCCCGACCTCACTGAGTGCATAATTCATCCACTCGATTGTAATATCTGATGGTTTTTTCGGGTGAGTTAGTAGTGGCAATTACATTCCCTCCAGAAAACGCCCCTATAAGTTAAAGACTAAAACCGGAGTATGCAAATTTGACTTTAAAGAAGAGAAAACTAGGGGATCTTACTTGAGGTCTAAAACTGGGGAGCAAGGTGCTCCCCAGCTAGTTTGTTATCTTAATATCTTGGCATGTCAGGGTCGTATTTCTCAGCCCAGGCATCAATTCCGCCGGCTAAGTTTTTCACATTCTTAAATCCCTGATCAATTAAGTATTGTGTAGCCTTCATGCTTCTTCCACCATGATGACAATGTACAACGATCTCATCATCAGGGTTTAGCTCATCTAATCTGTCCGCAACTTCTCCAAGCGGAATTAGAACTGATCCTTCAATATTGGCGATATCGTATT
>JABAHS010001651.1_pt1 | contig 11349 bp, 14 predicted proteins | sample 7062111 | NCBI WGS metagenome assembly JABAHS01 (sample SAMN14534600, study PRJNA622989) | marine sediment metagenome | biome: marine biome [ENVO:00000428]; feature: marine pelagic biome [ENVO:01000023]; material: deep marine sediment [ENVO:00002113]; isolation source: pool of 4 deep marine... | reverse complement strand
ACGGCAAACTGCGGGAAGCCGTGCAGGAAATTGGTGGTACCGTCCAGCGGATCGATGATCCACTCGTATTCCTTGTTACCCTTGCTCGATGCGCCGCTCTCCTCGGCGAGGATGGCGTGATCCGGGTAGGCCTTGCGGAGCACATTGATGATCTCCTGCTCGGCCATGCGATCGACATCGCTGACAAAATCGTTGCGCGATTTGGTGTCGACACTGAGGCTATCCACATGGGGAAAGGATCGGGCGATAATATTGCCGCCTGCACGTGCAGCTCGCACGGCAATGTTCAGCATGGGATGCATGGGACAGCCTCCGGATTGTTAAATAGCGTGAATAGGGGGAATCCCCCTTCAGGCCGCGTATTCTATACAGGCTAACTGAAAAAATCAGCCATGATGGCAATAAAATAAGGTGAAATTAAAGGTGTTCCCACAGATTCGCATAGTGATGGTCGAAACCAGCCACCCCGGCAATATCGGTGCAGCCGCCCGGGCGATGAAGAATATGGAGTTGGAGCGGCTCTATCTGGTCAGGCCGCACCGCTTTCCCGACGAGGAGGCCACGGCCCGCGCCTCGGGTGCCGACGATGTGCTGGCGGCAGCCGGCGTCTGCTCCTCACTGCAGGAAGCGATTGCCGGTTGCCAACTGGTGTTCGGGGCCAGTGCTCGCAGCCTGCGCAGCATTCCCTGGCCACAGGTCGATGCCCGTAATTGTGCGCAGCTGGTCGGGGAGCAGGCGAGCGATGTCGAGGTGGCGCTGGTGTTCGGGCGGGAGCACTCGGGGTTGAGCAACGAAGAGCTGGAGCTGTGTCACTACCTGGTGCATATCCCAACCAATCCGGACTACAGCTCGCTCAATGTGGCCGCGGCGATTCAGGTGCTCTGTTACGAACTTTATATGGCCCGCATCGGGAGCTGGCAGGCGGTGGCCTCAAACAAGGGGGATGAGCTGGCTTCGGCGGATGAGGTGGAAGGCTTTTTTGAGCACCTGGAGAAGACGATTGTGGCAACCGGTTTTCTGGATCCCCAAAATCCGCGCCAGTTGATGCGTCGCCTGCGTCGCCTGTTCAACCGGGCGCAGCTGGAGAAGACCGAGGTCAATATCTTGCGCGGGATTCTGACCAGTGTGATGAAGTTGGTCAGGCGTTGATTGCTGCAGGCGCGNNTCCCTGCCGCGATTCGGACTCGCACCTTCGTTTATCGCGGCTGGAAGCCGCTCCTACGGAAAGAGGCAAGAAGAACCCCGGAAGCTCGCCGAACTCGCAATGTCCAGGCCGCTGTGCAAAAATAAGCCCATCACTCTTATCAGGAATTAGCGGCCCATCTATCATGTTTGATCGTTTGCGAGAGGATATTGGGTGCATCTTCGAACGTGATCCGGCGGCGCGTAATGTCTTTGAGGTTCTCACCGCCTATCCTGGCTTGCACGCAGTACTCTTCCATCGCTTGTCCCATCGCATGTGGCAGGGAGGGTGGAAGTGGTTGGCGCGAATGCTCTCTGGTTTTTCCCGCTGGTTAACCGGCATCGAGATTCATCCGGGAGCTGTCATGGGGCGGCGTTTTTTCATCGATCACGGCATGGGTGTGGTGATCGGTGAGACCGCGGTGATCGGCGATGACTGTACCATTTATCATGGCGTTACCCTGGGCGGCACCAGCTGGCAGAAGGGCAAGCGCCATCCCACGTTGGGCAATGACGTGGTGGTCGGTGCTGGGGCCAAGGTGCTCGGGCCTATTACCATCGGCGACGGTTCTCGCATCGGCTCCAACGCCGTTGTGGTGAAGAGTGTACCTGACGGAACCACGGTGGTTGGCGTGCCGGGGCGCATCGTCAAACGGGCTGCCACGGACGAGCAGGAGGCCCAGCGCAAGGCCATTGCCGAGAAGATGGGTTTCGATGCCTACGGCACAACGGCCGACATGCCCGACCCGGTAGCGCACGCCATCAACTGCATGCTCGACCACATCCACGCAATGGACGGCAAGATGGAAGAGATGTGCGGGGCGATTAAGAGCCTTGGAGCAGAACTGGGCGACGTAACACTGCCGGCACTGGGCCAGTGTGAGATTCGCTCGGATATGGATGAGGATCTGAGCAAGGAGAAGCTGGAAACCGGGGACAAAGAGTAGGGAAATTAATAGTTGACTGATTTGCTGGGTATTGCTATTTTATCCATCAGCTAATGGCACACAATTCTACTGGGTTTTTTGGGAGAAGGCAATGAGACTGACCACTAAAGGCCGCTATGCGGTAACGGCGATGCTCGATCTTGCGATTCACTATAAGGAAGGTCCGATCACACTGGCGGATATTTCCAAGCGTCAGGGGATTTCCCTTTCCTATCTGGAGCAACTGTTCTCCCGGCTGCGTAAGAACGGTCTGGTCGACAGCGCTCGTGGTCCCGGTGGCGGCTATCGTTTGAGCCGCACGGCCAGTGAGATTTGTGTTGCCGATGTGATCACTGCGGTCGATGAGAAGGTCGACGCCATGCGGTGTGAGGGCAAGGGCAATTGTCAGGACAACGGCCAATGTCTGACCCATGAGCTTTGGTGCGACCTTAGCGATCAGATCTACAGTTTCCTCAAGAGCATCGACCTGGGCCAACTGGTAGAGCGCCAGGGGGTTAAGGATGTTGCCGCTCGCCAGGATCGGATCGATGAGCCGGGTGAGGATCTCGCGGAAAAAAGCGCGTCTGTGTAACCCTTCCGTAAGTCATGGTCTACGCAGACCATAACGCCACCACTCCCCTGGATGAGCGGGTTCTGGAGGCCATGCTCCCCTGGTTAAAAGGGGGCTTCGGTAATCCTTCCAGTGTACACGCCCTGGGGCGTGAGGCGAGAGCCGCACTGGACACGGCCCGTGAACAGGTGGCACAGCTGGTCGGCGCTCATCCCAGTCAGGTTATTTTCACCAGCGGCGGCACAGAAGCGAACAATAGCGCCCTTAAAGGTGTCGCTCAGCGTTCCCCCCAGGGACGAATCGCCATCAGTGCCGTTGAGCATGCCTCAGTCTCAGAGCCGGCGGCTGCTTTACGCCGGTTCGGATGGCTGGTTGATGCCATTGGCGTTGATGAATACGGCGTTTGCACCCCGGATACCCTGATGCAGGCTCTTCATGGCGACACCCGTCTGGTTTCGGTGATGTGGGCCAATAACGAGACCGGTACCGTTCAACCGGTCCAGGAGCTTGCCGACCGCTGCCGGGAGCGTGGGGTCCTGTTTCACACCGATGCGGTTCAGGCCGCCGGAAAGCTGCCGGTGGATTTTGCCGCCAGCGGGGCGCATTTGATGAGCCTCTCGGCGCACAAGCTTTATGGCCCGAAAGGTGTCGGCGCCTTGATCTGGGACAAGGCTGTGGACATGGAACCGTTGTTACATGGCGGCGGGCAGGAGAAGGGGCGCCGCGGCGGCACGGAAAATCTGGCCGCTATCGTCGGTTTCGGCCGGGCCGCGGAGTTGGCGCATATTGAATTAGCGGATCGGCGACGCCACTTAGTTAGTCTGCGCGAGCAATTTGAGAAGCGGCTGGCCCAGGATCTCCCCCAGGCGGTGATTTTCGCCAGGGAGGCGGAGCGACTTCCCAATACGGTTTTCCTGGCCGTGCCGGGACTGGAAGGGCAGACCCTGATCATGGCGCTGGACCAACAGGGGATAGCCGTTTCCAGCGGTTCGGCCTGTGGCAGTGAGCATACAGAGCCCAGCGGTGTGCTCAAGGCGATGGGGGTCGACAACGACCTCGCGCTTGGCGCAATACGCGTCAGTCTGGGTCAGGACAATACAGAAGCGGATATCGATATCCTGGCAGGATCTCTGGTATCCCAGGTTAAACAGTTACAACGCCTGGCCGCGAGTACGGCCTGGTGATGAATCAAACCATGTGATTGGAGCGAGAGCAGCATGAAAAAACCGATTTATCTCGACTACTCGGCTACCACCCCGGTCGACCCGCGTGTCGCCGAAACCATGTGCAGCTACCTGACCATGGAGGATGGTCTGTTCGGTAACGCCGCTTCCCGCTCGCATCAGTATGGTTGGGATGCTGAAGAGGCGGTTGATACCGCACGTAAAAATGTCGCCGCGCTGATCGGTGCCAATCCTAAAGAGATTGTCTGGACCTCCGGCGCCACCGAGTCCGACAACCTGGCCATCAAGGGTGTGGCCCAGTTCTACGCCAAGAAGGGCAAGCACATCATCACCAGCAAGACCGAGCACAAGGCGGTGCTGGATACCTGTCGCCATCTGGAGCGCGAAGGTTATGAAGTGACCTATCTCGACCCGGAGCAGGACGGTCTTATTGATTTGGGCAAGCTGGAAGCGGCGATGCGTGATGACACCATCCTCGTCTCCATTATGCACGTAAACAACGAGATCGGTGTGATCCAGGATGTGAAGGCGATTGGCGAGCTCTGCCGCAGCAAGAAGATCCTGTTCCATGTGGACGCGGCCCAGAGCGCCGGCAAGGTGCCGATCGATGTCGAGGAGATGAAGATCGATCTGCTCTCGCTTTCCGCTCACAAGGTTTATGGTCCCAAGGGTATGGGGGCGCTGTATGTGCGCCGCAAGCCGCGTGTGCGCCTGGAAGCGCAGATGCACGGCGGCGGCCACGAGCGCGGCATGCGCTCCGGCACCCTGGCGACCCACCAGATCGTCGGCATGGGCGAGGCCTTCCGTATTGCCAGGGAGGAGATGGCGACCGAGAACGAGCGCGTGCGCATGCTGCGGGATCGTCTGCTCGAAGGGGTCAAAGACATTGAAGAGGTTTATATCAATGGTGACCTGGAACAGCGCGTGCCCCACAACCTGAATATCAGCTTCAACTTCGTCGAAGGCGAGTCGCTGATGATGGCGCTCTCCGAGCTGGCAGTCTCTTCCGGCTCGGCCTGCACCTCCGCCAGCCTCGAACCCTCTTATGTGCTGCGCGCCCTGGGCCGCTCCGATGAGCTGGCACACAGTTCCATCCGTTTCAGTATCGGCCGTTTTACCACTGAAGCGGATATCGACCGTACCATCGAGTTGCTGCACCAGAAGATCAGCAAGCTGCGCGAACTCTCCCCGCTGTGGGATATGTACAAGGAAGGGATCGACCTTTCCACCGTGCAGTGGACGGCACATTAAGCTAAAATCGCAGCCCCGCGGTCAGATATGACTTCCCGCGGCAGTGTGTTTCAAGGCGAGGTATAGAGAAGATGGCATACAGCGACAAGGTCATGGACCATTACGAAAATCCGCGTAATGTCGGTAATTTCGACAAGGATGAGCAGGATGTGGGTACCGGCATGGTGGGCGCACCGGCCTGTGGTGACGTGATGCGCCTGCAGATCAAGGTCAATGAGCAGGGCGTTATCGAAGACGCCTGTTTCAAGACCTACGGCTGCGGCTCGGCGATTGCCTCCAGCTCGCTGGTGACCGAGTGGGTCAAGGGCAAGAGCCTGGATGAGGCTGCCGAGATCAAGAATAGCGAAATCGCTGAAGAGCTGGCACTGCCGCCGGTCAAGATCCACTGCTCGGTACTGGCCGAGGATGCGATCAAGGCCGCCATCAGCGATTACAAGTCCAAGCACAAGGGCTAACTGCAATTCAAGAGGTATTAGTATGGCAATTACCCTGACCGAACCGGCCGCTGAACGGGTCCGTAACTTCCTCGCCAATCGCGGCAAGGGTGCCGGCCTGCGCCTTGGCGTGCGCACCTCCGGCTGCTCCGGCATGGCCTATGTTCTGGAGTTCGCTGACGATATCGGCGAAGACGATCAGGTGTTCGAGAGCAATGGCGTCAAGGTGATCGTGGATTCCAAGAGTCTGGTCTATCTCGATGGCACTGAAGTGGATTTCACCAAAGAGGGGTTAAACGAAGGTTTCAAGTTCAATAACCCCAACGTCAAAGATGCCTGCGGTTGCGGCGAAAGTTTCAACGTCTGAACCACCCGGTGACGAATGCACCCTGCGTTAGGTCAAAACCATTTCGAGCTTTTTGACTTGCCTCCGACATTTGAGGTGGAGCAGGAAACCCTCGCCCTGAGGTATCGTGAGCTGCAACGGGCGGTCCACCCTGATCGCTTTGCCAACGCATCGGAGCACGAAAAGCGGCTTTCGGTTCAGCAGGCCGCCCAGATCAACGAGGCCTTCCAGGTCCTGAAATCCCCCCTGTCCCGTGCCCGTTACCTGTTGGAAATCAACGGCCTGCCGCTGGACGACACCGACACGCAGATGGATCCGGCCTTCCTGATGGAGCAGATGGAACTGCGCGAGGACTTGGCCGGGGTGCGTGGCGCGGAGGACCCTTTCAGCGCCCTCAACCGGGTGCGTGACCACATCGAATTGAAGGAACGGGAGATCATTGAAGCGCTGTACCAGGCCTTTGCCGATGGCAGCGAAGAGTCGCTCAAACATGCTCGTGAGCAGGTGCGCAAAATGCAATTCATGCAGCGACTGCTTGGCGAGGTCGACGAGCTGGAAGAGACTCTGGTTCACGAATCCTGAGCTCCGGCCCTCCTAACTAGCAGAAAAGAATCGGCACACTATGGCTTTATTGCAAATCAGCGAACCCGGACAATCCGCTGCGCCCCACGAGCATCGACTCGCTGCCGGCATTGATCTCGGCACTACCAATTCGCTCGTCGCTACCGTGCGCAGTGGTCTGGCCGAAACCCTGGCCGATGAGCAGGGTAATCACCTGCTGCCCTCGGTCGTGCGCTACCTCGAAGGCGGCGAACGTGTGGTCGGTGTTGCCGCCAAAAGTGAGGCGGCGCAGGACCCACTCAATACCATCATCTCTGTAAAGCGCTTCATGGGCCGTGGTGTCGGCGACATCAAAAGCCTCGGGTCACGCCTGCCCTATGAATTTATCGACTCCGACTCGGGCATGCCCAAGCTGCGCACTGCCGGTGGCGACTTCAGTCCGGTAGAGATCTCCGCCGATATCCTGCGCGCGCTGCGTGCTCGGGCCGAGCAGAGCCTGGGCGGCGATCTTACCGGCGTGGTGATCACTGTACCGGCCTACTTCGATGACGCCCAGCGCCAGGCGACCAAGGATGCGGCCAAGCTGGCCGGTCTCAATGTGCTGCGTCTGCTCAACGAGCCGACCGCGGCGGCGGTGGCCTATGGCCTGGACCAGGGCTCCGAGGGCGTGATCGCGGTCTACGACCTGGGCGGCGGCACCTTCGATATCTCCATCCTGCGTCTCAACAAGGGGGTGTTCGAGGTGCTGGCCACCGGCGGTGACTCGGCGCTCGGCGGTGATGACATGGACCGGGCCATAGCCGAGTGGATCATGGCCGAGGCGGGCATCGCCGATGATGCCGATCACCACCAGCTGGCCCGCCTGATGCGCGATGCCTGCGCCGCCAAGGAGGCATTAACGGATGCCGAAAGCACCGAGTTGAAGGTGGAGCTGGCCGACGGCAGCCACTGGGAGCGCTCCCTTAGCCGCGAACAGCTCAACAAGCTGGTCGATCCACTGATCCGCAAAACCCTGATCCCTTGCCGCCGGGCCCTCAAGGATGCCGGTGTTGACCCGGCGGAGATCCTCGATGTGGTGATGGTTGGCGGTTCCACCCGGGTGCCGCGGGTGCGCGAGCTGGTGGGCGAATTCTTCGGTCGCGATCCCAAGGTCGATATTGACCCGGACAAGGTCGTAGCCATCGGTGCGGCGATGCAGGCCGATGTGCTGGTGGGCAACAAGCCCGAGGATGAGATGTTGCTGCTCGATGTGATCCCGCTCTCGCTGGGGCTGGAGACCATGGGCGGCCTGGCGGAGAAGGTCATTCCGCGCAATACCACCATCCCGGTGGCCCGTGCCCAGGACTTCACCACCTACAAGGACGGCCAGACGGCGATGGCGATCCACGTGGTGCAGGGCGAGCGCGAACTGGTCAGCGACTGTCGCTCCCTGGCACGCTTCGAGCTGCGGGGGATTCCGCCGATGGCGGCCGGTGCGGCGCGCATCCGCGTGACCTTTCAGGTGGACGCCGATGGCCTGCTATCGGTGATGGCCCGTGAGCAGGCCACCGGCGTGGAGAGTAGCATTCAGGTCAAACCTTCCTACGGGCTCTCGGATGAGGAGATCACCCAGATGCTCAAGGATTCCATGGACCATGCACGCGATGACATGGATGCGCGTAACCTGCGCGAGCAGCAGGTAGAGGCCGAACGGGTGCTCGAGGCATTGGAGGTGGCGCTGGCTGCCGACGGCGATACGCTGCTCTCGCCTGAGGAGCGCGGTGATCTGGAGCAGGGCATGGCAGTGCTGCGCGAAGTTAAACAGGACAGTGACGAGAAGGCAATCAAACGGGCGATCGATGCGCTGAATGCCAAGTCCACCGAGTTTGCGGCACGGCGTATGAATGCCAGTATCCAGAAGGCCCTTTCAGGGCAGGATCTGGAAAAGTTTGAATAAAAAACCTTGTGACTTGTGATCGCCCGTAGCCGGACTTATTTGTAGCCCTATAGTGACAGGAACCGGAGTGTAGTGACATGCCCCAATTAATCTTTCTCCCGCATGAAGAGCTCTGCCCGGAAGGGGCGGTGTTTCAGGCTGAGCCCGGCACCACTATTTGCGATGCGGCGTTGGCTAACGGCATTGAGATCGAGCACGCCTGTGAGAAATCCTGTGCCTGTACTACCTGTCACGTCGTCGTACGCGAGGGTTTTGACAGCCTGAATGAGGCTGAGGAGGTCGAGGAGGACATGCTGGACAAGGCATGGGGGCTCGAACCGGACTCCCGTCTCTCCTGTCAGGCGGTCATCGGTGACGAGGATCTGGTGGTTGAGATCCCGAAATACACCATCAATATGGTGTCCGAATCCCACTAAATCATTTGGTAGGAGCGGCATTTTGCCGCGATTCACCGCCACCGCCCAAATAGCCGCGTCTGGGAGAAGGAGTGGGGGCGGGGTGGCAGGTCAACCTGGAGTATTGCTATGAAGTGGACTGATACCCTCGAGATAGCCATTCAACTGGATGAGGTGCACCCGGATGTCGATCCGAAGTATGTGCGCTTTACCGACCTGCACGACTGGGTCTGTGAACTGAAGGAGTTCGATGATGATCCCAACCACTCCAACGAGAAGATCCTCGAGGCGATTCAGATGAGCTGGATCGAAGAGCGGGAGTAGTTCAAGCCGGCTCTTATCACGCCTTAACTAACCGGCGCTTCCCGGGCGATGGAGTGTGAACTCTGTCAATGTCCGCTTGTCTCATTCGCATATGATGGTAAGCGCTGGAATGCCCTGCCAAGCCCGCGTATAATCGCGGGTTTCGCATATATGCATACACTAGCCCCCGATTTTTACGGAGAATCTCTTAATGGCAACCGAACGCACCATTTCCATTATCAAACCTGACGCTGTGGCCAAGAACGTTATCGGCGAGATCTACAGCCGTTTCGAGAAGGCCGGTCTCAAGATCGTTGCCGCCAAAATGATGCACCTGAGCAAAGAGCAGGCCGGCGCCTTCTACGAAGTGCACAAGGAGCGTCCTTTTTACAATGACCTGGTGGAGTTCATGACCTCCGGTCCGGTAATGGTGCAGGTACTCGAAGGCGAAAATGCCGTCGCCAAGAACCGCGACGTGATGGGCGCCACCAACCCGAAGGAAGCGGCTCCCGGCACCATCCGCGCCGATTTCGCCGAGTCCATCGATGAGAACGCGGTCCACGGTTCCGACGCTGCGGAAACCGCCGCCCGTGAAATCGATTTCTTCTTTAAGCCGGAAGAGATCTGCCCGCGCACCCGTTAAACCGGATGCGGGCGGTTCTGCCGCTGTGTATGAGTTGGAGAACCGATGACTGAATCCGCCAGGATAAACCTACTTGGCCTTACCCGGCAGGATATGGAGGCCTTCTTCACCGAAATGGGGGAGAAGGCCTTCCGTGCTTCTCAGGTGATGAAATGGATCTACCAGTTCGGGGTCGATGACTTCGATGCCATGACCAACCTGAGCAAGGCCCTGCGCGAGAAACTGAAGGAAGTAGCGGAGATCCGCCTTCCCGAGGTGGTGCAGGATCTGCCCTCAAACGATGGCACCCGCAAGTGGCTGCTTAAGGTGGACCAGGTCAACCATATTGAGATGGTGTACATTCCGGAGGGGGAGCGCACCACCCTCTGTGTTTCCTCGCAGGTGGGCTGCACGCTCGCCTGCAGTTTTTGCTCCACCGCACGCCAGGGTTTTAACCGCAATTTGAGCACCGCCGAAATCGTCGGTCAGGTGGCGCTGGCCGCCCGCATCATCGGTCTGCCCGAGAACAAGGGCGAGCGGGTCATCACCAATGTGGTGATGATGGGGATGGGCGAACCGCTGCTGAACCTGGAGAACGTAGTCAAGGCGATGGATCTGATGCAGGACGATCTGGCTTTCGGCATCTCCAAGCGTCGGGTGACCCTAAGTACGGCAGGCGTGGTGCCGGGCATCGATGAGTTACGTGCACAGAGCGATGTCAGCCTGGCGGTATCGCTGCATGCACCAAACGATGCACTGCGTGATGAACTGGTACCGATTAACAAGAAATACCCGATCAAAGCGCTGATGGCTGCCTGTAAACGCTACGTGGAAGGCAAGCCGCATCGTCGGGTAACTTTCGAATACGTAATGCTTGCCGGTGTCAACGACAGCCTTGAGCATGCTCGCCAGTTGGTGAAAATCCTGCGCGGTGTACCGGCCAAGGTAAATCTTATCCCATTCAATCCTTTTCCAGGCGCACCCTATCAATGCTCCAGCCTGGAAACCATAAATGCCTTTCGTGAACTTATCATGCAGGCAGGGATTATTACTGTCACCCGCAAGACCCGCGGGGAGGATATTGCCGCCGCCTGTGGGCAGTTGGCAGGCAAGGTGAAGGACCGCACAAGACGCAGTGAACGCTTTGTCATTAAGCCGAATGTTGCATAAATCTGCAGGTGGTCACTTTTGAGCATCTGCAAGCACGTCATTGCGCGAAGTACTGGTTTTCGCTCGGTATTACTGGCGAAAAGTGAGCGCTATTGATGAAATATTCGGGTCGGGAGGAAAAGGTCGCATGATAAAACAGGTTGTATTGCTGGTATCTCTTTTCACCATGGTGCTGCTGGGCGGTTGCAGCAGCAACCCTGCGCGCGAGGGAGTCGATAATGAGAAGGCTGCCCAGGCCAATGCGGAGTTGGGACTGCGTTATATGATGCAGGGTAACTATGAAGTGGCGATGCAGAAACTTAATCGTGCCCTGACATACGAACCCCACCATGTGCCTTCCCATCATTACCTGGCTGAGCTGTATCGGCGTCTTGAACGTTATGATGATGCCGACGAACACTTCCGGCATGCAATTAACTATGCCGATGGCGAGGATTCCCTGCTGCAGAATAATTACGGCAGTTTCCT